>Ga0105055_10001029_pt1 | contig 45507 bp, 36 predicted proteins | sample BON03_FD_78090 | JGI IMG/M metagenome (GOLD analysis project Ga0105055, IMG submission 78090) | Freshwater microbial communities from Lake Bonney liftoff mats and glacier meltwater in Antarctica - BON-03 | ecosystem: Environmental > Aquatic > Freshwater > Ice > Glacier meltwater | place: Lake... | reverse complement strand
TCGCACTGGATGCGCGACTGCGGTTTTGATGAAGTCGAGATCGACGCCGTCGGCAATGTGGTCGGCCGTTACCAAGCCACACAGGCCGCACAACCCGGTGCCAAAACCCTGATGACCGGCAGCCACTACGACACCGTGCGCAACGGCGGAAAGTACGACGGGCGACTCGGCATCTTCACGCCCATGGCCTGTGTGCGCGAGCTGTACAAGCAGGGGAAACGCCTGCCGTTTAACTTTGAAGTCATCGGTTTTGCGGAAGAAGAAGGCCAGCGCTACAAAGCCACCTTCCTCGGCTCGGGCGCGCTGATCGGCCAGTTCAATCCGGCCTGGCTGGCGCAGCAGGACGCAGACGGCATCACCATGCAGGGCGCCATGCAACATGCCGGGCTGCCCGGAACGCTGGAGGCGATTGCCGGCCTGCGCCGCACGCCGTCCGACTACCTGGGTTTTGTCGAAGTGCATATCGAGCAGGGGCCGGTGCTCAACGAGCTCAATATTCCGCTGGGCATCGTGACATCAATCAACGGCGGCGTGCGTTATCTGTGCGAAGTCACCGGCATGGCTAGCCACGCCGGCACAACACCGATGAACCGGCGGCGCGATGCCGCCGTGGCGGTGGCCGAACTGGCGCTGTATGTGGAACAACGCGCGGCCCGCGACAGCGACTCGGTCGGCACCATCGGCATCTGGACCGTGCCCGGTGGCTCCACCAACGTGGTGCCCGGCTGCTGCCAGTTCACGCTCGACCTGCGCGCTCCCAATGATCCCCAGCGTGACGCCCTGGTCGCCGACGTGCTGGCTGAACTGAAAGCCATCTGCGAACGCCGCGGCGTGCATCACACGTTTGAGGAAACCATGCGCGCCGCCGCTGCGCCCAGCGCACCCGACTGGCAGCAGCGTTGGGAACGCGCCGTGGACAGCCTGGGCGTGCCGCTGTTGCGCATGCCCAGCGGCGCTGGCCACGACGCCATGAAGCTGCACGAGGTGATGCCGCAAGCGATGCTGTTTGTGCGCGGCCAAAACGTCGGCATCAGCCACAACCCGCTGGAGAGCAGCACCAGCGACGACATTCAACTCGGCATAGAAGCCTTCATGCATTTACTCACCCACTTACCCAACGAAATTGAGGCTTAAACCCGCCATGACTACCGCCACAATGACAGCCGCAGCTACTGTTTACCAACAACTCGACAGCTGGATCGACGCGCACTTTGACGAACAGACCCGTTTCCTCCAGGCTCTGATCCAAGTTCCCACGGACACGCCTCCCGGCAACAACACGCCCCACGCCCTGCGCGCCGCCGAGCTGATTGAAGCCATGGGCATGGCTGTTGAAAGGTATGAAGTAGCGCAAGCAGAGGTTCACGCTGCGGGACTAGAAAGTATCACCAACCTAGTGGCCCGACGTCATTACGGCGCAGGCGGTATCACGCTGGCCATGAACGCGCATGGCGACGTGGTACCTCCCGGCGAAGGCTGGACTAAAAACCCCTACGGCGGCGAGATAGAGAACGGCAAAATTTATGGCCGCGCGTCGGCGGTCAGCAAGTGCGACTTTTCTACTTTCACCTTCGCCACCCGCGCATTGGAGGCCGTAGCCAAACCCAGCAAAGGTGGCATTGAATTGGTATTTACCTACGATGAAGAATTTGGCGGCGAAGTAGGCCCTGCGTGGTTGCTGCAAAAAGGCTTGCTCAAGCCCGATTTGATGATTGCCGCAGGTTTCAGTTACCAAGTCATCACCGCACACAACGGTTGCCTACAGCTTGAAGTCACCGTACACGGCAAAATGGCGCACGCCGCCATACCCGACAGCGGCATTGATGCGATGCAAGGTGCGAATGCTATTCTGACAGCGCTGTATGCGCAAAACGCCCTGTACAAGCACCTCACCAGCCAGGTGGAGGGCATCACGCACCCCTACTTGAATGTGGGCATGGTCAATGGTGGCACCAACACCAACGTGATACCGGGCAAGGTCGTCATCAAGCTGGACCGCCGCATGATCCCCGAGGAAGACCCGACGCAAGTCGAAGCCAACATCCGCCAGGTGATTGCCGACGCAGCGACGGCGTTCAACCAAGCTAGACACGACGCCGGCATCCAGATCGACATCAAGCGCCTGCTACTGGCCCGAGCCCTCACCCCGCTGCCCGGCAACCTGCCCCTGGTCGAAGCCCTCACGCGCAACGCCAGCGCGGTGTTTGGCGAACCGATTGTCGCCTGCGGCACGCCGCTGTACACCGACGTTCGGATTTTTGGCGAAGCCGGCATCCCCGGTGTGATCTACGGCGCTGGCCCACGCACCGTGCTGGAGAGCAACGCCAAGCGATCAGACGAGCAACTCGACCTAGAAGACCTGCGTCGTGCCACCAAAGTGATCGCGCGCACCCTGCACGACTTGCTGGCCTGACGCTCCCCAACAGCGCATTCGATTCGCAGTGAATTGGTTAAAACCGCCTTGAGGTATGGCATCAGGGTAAGCACTTATATATATTGTGATCTATTTTGTATACAGTTTAGTTTGCAATTTAAAACCCCTTTTTAAAAATGCAACACCAGCTTTTACATATTGTTTGTTTTCGGTTCCACTTTTCTCTGGAGTTCTCATGCAAAAAAGAAATTTCCTGCAATTCACCATTCACACGGCGGTTACGCTTGCGGCCGCCCTGTCTATGGGTCAGGCCAGTGCGCAAAACACGCCGATCAAATTCCAGCTTGACTGGCGCTTTGAAGGCCCGGCTGCGCTGTTTCTGACGCCTGCCGCCAAAGGCTACTTCAAGGATGCCAAACTCGACGTGACGATCGATGCCGGCAGCGGCTCAAGCGGCACTGTCACACGTGTCGCCTCGGGCACCTACGACATGGGTTTTGCCGATCTAGCCGCACTGATGGAGTTTCACGCCAACAACCCGGATGCGCCCAACAAGCCGGTCGCCGTGATGATGGTCTACAACAACACGCCCGCTTCGGTGATGGCGCTGAAAAAATCCGGCATCAAAACAGTTGCCGACCTGAATGGCAAAAAACTTGGCGCACCGGTGTTTGACGCCGGCCGCCGCGCGTTTTCGATCTTTGCGAAAGCCAACAACATCAGCGGCGTGCAATGGACCGCCATGGACCCACCGCTGCGCGAAACCATGCTGGTCCGCGGCGATGTGGATGCCATCACCGGCTTCACCTTTACCTCGCTACTGAACCTGGAAGCACGCGGCGTGAAGGCTGAAGACGTGGTGGTGTTGCCGTATGCCGACAACGGCGTGAAGCTGTATGGCAACGTGATCATCGCCTCGTCTAAGATGATCCGTGAAAATCCGGCCGCCGTGAAAGCCTTTTTGCTGGCCTTCACCAAGGGCGTGAAGGAAGTAATTGCCAAACCGGCTGCCGCGATTGAAGATGTCAAGGCCAGAGACGGCATCATCAATACCCAGCTCGAAACCCGCCGACTGCAACTGGCTATTGATACGGTGGTCAACAGCCCCGACGCGCGATCGGAAGGCTTCGGCCAGATCAAAGGGCCACGCCTGATCCTGATGGCCTCGCAGGTCTCCGATGCCTTCAACACCAAAACCCGTGTCAACGCCGACAGCGTGTGGAACGGCTCCTTTCTGCCCAGCTCTGCGGAGCTAAATGTGCTGCCCGCCGCGAAGAAGTAATCCGACAGCCCGCCGCGTGAGTTGCTGCAGCGACTGCCAAATACACGGCCGGCCTTTCCCTGAAATGCTGACAGTTGCCTTGAGTGCAATACAACCTTCGATCAACCATGCACAAAAACCCCGACGACCATTTTGTTGACTTTCGCGACGTCTGGCTGGCCTACAACGACGAGCTGCTGGCGCAGAACCACTTTGCGGTCGAAGCCATTGACCTGAAAGTACGCGAGGGCGAGTTCATCGCCATCGTCGGGCCGTCGGGTTGCGGTAAATCGACCTTCATGAAACTGACCACCGGCCTGAAAATGCCGTCCAAAGGCCGCATCCTGATTGACGGTCAGCCCGTCACCGGCCCTTTGAAGATTTCTGGCATGGCTTTCCAGGCGCCGTCGCTGCTGCCTTGGCGAAGCACGGTGGACAACGTGCTGCTGCCGCTGGAAATTGTTGAGCCCTTCCGCAGCCAGTTCAAGTCGCGCCGCAAGGAGTTCGTGGAGCGCGCGTGCAAGCTGCTGCAAAAAGTTGGCCTGGGCGGTTATGAAGACAAATTCCCATGGCAGCTCTCGGGCGGCACGCAGCAGCGCGTGAGCATTTGCCGCGCGTTGATTCACGAGCCCAAGATGCTGCTACTCGACGAGCCATTTGGCGCGCTCGACGCCTTCACGCGCGAGGAGCTGTGGTGCATCCTGCGCGACCTGTGGGCCGAGCAGCGCTTCAACGTCATCCTAGTCACGCACGACCTGCGCGAGTCGGTCTTCCTGGCCGACACCGTGTACGTGATGAGCAAAAGCCCCGGACGTTTTGTCGTCAAGCGCGAGATCGACCTGCCACGCCCGCGCGACCTGGAGGTCACCTATACCCAAGCTTTTGGCGACATCGTGCACGAGCTGCGCAGCCACATTGGCGCCATCCGCTCACCCGTGATCAACCCGGCGCCCGCCACCGAGAGCCACTGAACCATGACAAATAAACAGATTGAGCGCTGGTCCCCGTTTGTGTTGCTGCTGGCCACCATTGCGCTGTGGCAAGGGGTGGTGATGGTGTTTGACATCGCCGAATACATCTTTCCGGCGCCGCTGGCGATTGCAGAGGCCATGGCTGAATTTGCCGGCCCGATCGCCCAGGCCGCCTGGAAAACCTTCTGGGTCACCATGGTCGGCTTCGGCCTGTCCATTGTGGTCGGCGTGACGCTCGGCTTTCTGGTCGGCTCCTCGCGCCTAGCCTACGCCGCGGTTTACCCGCTGCTGGTGGCCTTCAACGCCGTACCGAAAGCGGCGATTGTGCCGATCCTGATTGTCTGGTTCGGCATCGGCGTTGGCCCCGGCATTCTCACGGCCTTTTTGATTTCTTTTTTCCCGATCACCGTCAACATGGCCACCGGCCTGGCCACGCTGGAGCCCGAACTGGAGGACGTGTTGCGCGTGCTGGGGGCCAAACGCTGGGACGTCCTCATCAAGGTCGGCCTGCCGCGCTCGATGCCCTACTTTTTCGGCTCACTCAAAATCGCCATCACGCTGGCTTTTGTCGGCACCGTGCTGGCCGAGATGACGGCCGGCGACTCGGGCATCGGCTACCTAATGCTCAGCGCCGGCTCGCAGCAGCGCATGGCTCTGGCGTTTGCCGGGCTGGTTGTGATTAGCGCGATGGCCATGCTGATGTACGAGCTGTTCAGCAGCATCGAAAACAACACCACGGCCTGGGCGCACCGCAGCTCAAACAACGAGTAGAGTTTTTGGGGTCAGAGCCCAAAAACCCACGCTCCTGCTGAGCGCAGTGAAGCGCCAGGCGGACAAGCTCGATGCGGCTGCGGTTGCGGTTTTTCATCGCTTCAACATACTAATAATGCACTGAATGCGCCTTGAACGACGACAAATAGCAGTTACCAGAATGACCATACGCATCCAAACGGTTTCAAAGCCCACTAGCCGTGTTTCACCAGTCCTGATGCCGCTTGTGCTACTTGTACTGATAGGTACTCAAAGCCAGTCCACTGTTGCGCAGCCCGTGGCGCATCCCGTCATCGGCACCTGGAGCTGGACAGGTTTCGTTGGCAAGTGTGTTGAAACCTGGCAATACCGCAACGACGGGGTCATGCTGGCCACCAGCGGGGAGGCAGTTACCGAGTGGCGCTACAGCGTCACCCCACAGGCCAGTGAAACAGGGTTTTATAAATTGACGCAAACCTCCGTGTGGCAAAACGACAAGAAGGACTGCTCTGGCGATGTGGTGGACAAAATGGGCACGGCGGCTACCGTTTACCTGCAAATCAACCCGGCGCAAGACAGGCATATCGTTTGCAAAACCGGGTCGCTGGCTGCCTGCTTCGGGCCGCTGGGCCGGGTTCAATAAAGGGCACTTCTATAAATTCATTTTTCGAGCCAATTGCGGCGTTGGGCGGTACTCGGAGGGTTATTGGGGTCAGACACCAATTTCGCTGCAGTGCAAGCACTGCAGCCTACGGGCGAGCCAAGGGCTAGTCGCATTTGGGCTTTGCCCCCAAAAACTCATTCACAAACTCAAGGAATTTTTTATGCCATCCATCATCACCCGCTACGCGGCTACTCTGCTGACCGTTCTAGCCATTACAGCAAGCCCTTCCAGCTGGGCACAATCAGACGCTGCCTTGACCGCATCCGCCAAAGAAGCGGGCGCGGTCGTGACCAAAAGTGGGCTGGTGTACCGCTCACTGAAAGATGGAACCGGTAGCAGCCCCGCATCCACCGATAAAGTCAAGGTTCACTACAAGGGCACCTTCCCCGACGGCAAAGAGTTTGACAGCTCCTACAAGCGCGGTGAGCCGACAGAGTTTCCGCTCAACCGCGTGATTGCCTGCTGGACCGAAGGCGTGCAGTTGATGAAAGTCGGCGGCAAAGCCAAGCTGACCTGCCCCGCAGCAATAGCTTACGGCGAGCGCGGCGCTGGCGGCGTGATACCGCCCAACGCCACCCTAGTATTTGAAGTGGAACTGCTGGCGATCAACGGCAAATAAGCAGCCGTCGGATTTCTGAAAAATCAGGGCTTGGTGGCGTCAACAGTCGAATTTTTCGACTTACCTGTTCGGCTGGTGCGGCTGGTGGCTGGTTTAACGCTTGCGGCCACAGTCACATTTACATCCGTTCGTCGCGCACGCACAGAAAAGGTGGCACTTTATGAAAGCTAAAAAATTCGATCAGCAGTTTGACGATGGGGCGACCTCACAGTTTTGCTTTGAACTTGTCCAAAGCAAAGCGCTTGTTGCAAGAGAAAAAGCAGGTCACGGTGTGCCAACCCAGCCACCGCCTAAAGCCTGAATCAAAGCCACCGCAGTGGTCTGCCGGTCTGCGTTGGCCTGCACCACTGCACGCCTTGCGCTGAGGGCTGTGGTTTGCGCCGTGATGACTTCGGTGTAGCTGACCTGGCCGCTACGGTAGCGGTTAAGCACCTGCTGCTCAAGCTGGTCTGCGGAGCTGGATGCCTGCTGCCGCAATGCCTGCTGGATTTGCAGCACGCGGGTGGCTGAGAGCTGGTCTTCAACATCCCTGAAAGCCGCCAGCACTGTTTGCCGGTAGCGCGCCACCGCCTGGGCTTGCGCGGCTTCTGCGCCGTCAACTCTGGCACCAGTAGCACCGGCATTGAAAGCAATTTGCGCCGCCGACAAACCCAGCGACCAGACGCTGGTGGCCGCGCTGAACAAGTCGGCCACACCTCTAGCACCAGAGCCGACTGACGCATTGAGAGTGATCTTCGGGTAATAGGCGCTTTGGGCGATGCCGATTTGCGTATTAGCAGCGGCGGCGCGGCGCTCTGCAGCGGCGATGTCGGGGCGACGTTGCAGCAGGGTGGACGGTACGCCGACGGGTACATCAGGCACCACGGGTTGGTAGTCAGCTATGGCGGCCAGCGCGAAATTGCCGGGTGCGTCGCCCACCAGCACGGCGATGGCGTGCTCAAACTGTGCACGCTGACGCTGCAGGCCCGTTGCATCTGCCTGGCCGTTGGCGAGCTGCGTCTGGGCTTGCAATAAATCAGTCTTGGCAGCGATACCTGCGGTGTAGCGGTTTTGAATGATGTTGAGTGCGCGCTGGTAGGCTGCTATGGTGCTGGTCAGCAAGGCAGCTTGCGCATCAGATTGCCGCAGCGAAAAATAATTGACAGCCAGCTCACCCTGCGCCGACAGCCTAGCCGCCCCAAGGTCTGCGGCGCTGGCCTGTGCGCTGGCGCTGCCCGCATCAGCCACCCGACTCAGGCGGCCCCATACATCGGGCTCCCAGGTACCACCCAGGCTAACCTGGTAGTTGTTGGCTGTGCGGCCAGTCGTACCGGTTGCCGGGTCGCCCGCGCTGCGCGAACGCGCCTCCAATCCGTTAAGCGACGCCGACGGGAACAGCCCGGCGCGCTGCTCACGCACCAGTGCCCGCGCCTGCGCATAGGCGCCAACCGCAACGGCGACGTTCTGATTCGACACCTCGACGCGCACAGCCAGCTGGTTTAAAACCGGGTCTGCAAACAGCTCCCACCACGGGCCACGCTCTAGTGCGTCGGCTGGTGCAGCGGGCATCCAGTCACCGGCCTCTTTGAAGCTGCTAACTTCAGGCGCAGTAGGCTTTTGATACGCAGGCCCCACAGCGCAAGCGCTTAGCAGCAAGGCGGTCAAGCCGGTGACTGCCAAACGGCAATCGGCTGTGGCGTGTTTAAAACTTTTCATCGATTACTCCGGGATTTTTGGCGCTGCGGCGGCGTAGCTTGTCCAGCAGCACGTACACGACCGGCGTGGTCAGCAAGGTCAGCAACTGGCTGGCAATCAGCCCACCAATGATGGTAATACCCAGCGGCCTGCGCAGCTCTGCGCCATCGCCAAAACCAATCGCCAACGGCAGCGCGCCCAGCATGGCGGCCAGCGTGGTCATCAGGATGGGCCGGAAGCGCAGCAGACAGGCCTCGCGCACGGCTTCCACGGCCGACAGGCCGCGCGAGCGCTCGGCCTCGATGGCAAAGTCGATGATCAGAATGGCATTTTTTTGCACAATGCCGATCAGCAAAAACACACCGATGAGTGCAATTAATGAAAAGTCAAGCTTAAAAATCAGCAGCGCCAGCACCGCACCCACACCGGCTGACGGCAGCGTCGACAACACCGTTACCGGGTGTACCAGGCTTTCATACAAAATGCCGAGCACGATGTAGATCACCACCAGCGCGGCCAGGATCAGCAGCGGCTGCTCATTTTGCGACTGTTGCGCGTTGAGCGCCGTACCGGAAAAGCTGCCACGCACATTGTTCGGCAGGTGGATCTCGGCTTCGGCCTGTTTGACGGCGTCCTGGGCCTCGCTGAGCGGGATGCCCTCGGCCAGGTTGAAGGACACCGTTGTGGAGAGCTCGCCATCTTCATGGCTGACCGATGCGGCCGTGGGATTTTCGCTGAAGCTGGCAATGGCCGAGAGTGGCACCATGGTGCTTGCTGATGCGCTCAGGGCCTGGCCCGACGAAGGGTCACGCAGGGCCGGGTTCACCACGCTGGTGCTTGCACCGGGCGCCGCGCTGGCCAGCGTCGTGCCGCTGCCCCCCCTGGCCGGAACATAGATGTCTTTCAGCGACTCCGGGCTCTGGATGAAGCGCGATGCCACGCCCATGATCACCTTGTACTGGTTCAGGTCGGCATAAATGGTGGCGACCGGGCGCTGGCCGAAGCCATTATACAGCGCGTTATCCACATCACGCGAGCTGATGCCCAGCCGCGCCGCGCTCTCCTTGTCCACGGTGACCATGATTTCCACGCCGTTTTCTTGCTGGTCGGTGTCCACGTCGGTCAGCGCCGGCTGCAGTTTCATCTGCTCGGCCAAGCGTGTGGCCCAGACGCGCAGGTCGGCGGCGTTGTCGCTTTTGAGGGTGTACTGGTAGGTCGAACTGCTCTGCCGGCCGCCGCCGCGCAGGTCCTGCACCGGGTTCAGAAAGAGGGTCACGCCCGTGATCTGCGCCAGTTGCGGACGCAGCCGCGTAATCACCGCCCGGCCGGCATCGCTGCGCTGCGCCACCGGCTTCAGGTTGATGAACAGGAAGCCGCCACCGGCCCGGGAGCCGCCGGTAAATCCGACCACGGTATCGACCGCCGGGTCGGCGCGGATGATGTCCACCAGGGCCTTGAGCTTGCTCTGCATGGCCTGGAAGGAAATGCTGCGGTCGGCGCGTATTCCACCGCTAATCTGTCCGGTGTCCTGTTGCGGGAAGTAGCCTTTGGGGATGGACACAAACAGGTAGACGTTGAGCGCAATGACTGCCAGCAGGCTCAGCATCACGACTAGGCGACTGGCCAGCGCCCAGTCCAGGCTGATTTCGTAACCACGGTGGACGCGCCGGAACGCGCCCTCGAACCACCGTGCAATACCTCCGGGCGGCTTGTTTTGCGAAGCGGGCTTGAGCAGCCAGGCGCACATCATGGGCGTGGTGGTCAGTGAAATCACCAGCGAGATCAGCACCGCCGCCGACAGCGTGACTGCAAACTCACGAAACAGTCGCCCCGTTTGGCCGCCCATGAACAGCAGCGGGATGAATACGGCCACCAGCGACAGGCTAATGGTCAGCACCGTGAAACCAACCTCCCTGGCGCCGAGCAGGGCGGCCTTGAAGCGGTCCATGCCGGCTTCGATGTGACGGCTGGTGTTTTCCAGAACCACGATGGCGTCGTCCACCACAAAGCCGGTGGCCACGGTGAGTGCCATCAGGCTCAGATTGTTCAGACTGAAACCCAGCAGGTACATCACCCCGAAAGTGCCCAGCAGCGAGACCACGGTGGCGACGGCAGGAATGAGCGTGGCACGCGCGCTGCGCAAAAACGCGCTGACCACCAGCACCACCAGCAGCATCGAGATCAGCAGCGTAATTTCGATCTCCTTGAGCGACGCGCGAATCGAGTTGGTGCGATCCAACGCGACCTCTAGCCGCACATCCTGCGGCAACTGGGCCTGCAGCTCGGGCAGCAGGGCGCGCACGCCGTCCACCGTGGCAATCACGTTGGCATCGGGCTGGCGACGCACCAGCACAATCACGGCCGGCTCGCCATTGAACAAACCCAGAGTGTTGATGTTTTCCACACCGTCCACAACCTCGGCCACGTCGCGCAGGCGGATGGCCGCGTTGTTGCGCCAGGCCACCACCAGATCGCGGTAGTCTTCAGCCCGGCGCCCGCCACTGGCGGTGTTGGTGCCCGAATAAATCTGCAGCCGCTGGCCATAACCTCCGCCATTAACTTCAATCGAGCCCTTAGGCCGGTTGGCGTTGGATGCCTGCAGGGCCGCCCGCACATCTTCCATACTGATGCCGTAACGGTTCAGCGCAAACGGCAGCAAATCCACGCGCACGGCCGGCAGCGAGCCACCACCGAGTTCTACATCACCGACGCCCGGTACCTGGGCGATTTTTTGCTGTACGAGATTGGAGACATCGTCGTAGATCTGCCCGGGTGAGCGAGTCTTGGAGGTCAGCGCCAGGATGATGACGGGGGCCGCTGCCGGGTTGGCTTTGCGGTAGGTTGGGTTGCTACGCAGCGTGGCGGGCAAGTCAGAGCGCGTGGCGTTAATGGCGGCCTGCACCTCTCGCGCCGCCGCATCAATTTTGCGATTCAGGTCAAACTGTAGCGTGACGCGGGTTGTGCCGTTGCTGCTGTTGGACGTCATTTCGTTGACGCCCGCGATCAGGCCCAGGCGCCGCTCCAGCGGCGTGGCCACGCTGCTGGCCATGGTGGCCGGGCTGGCACCAGGGATGTTGGCGCTGACCGAGATGATGGGAAAGTCCACTTGCGGCAGTGGTGACACAGGCAGCACGAAGAACGCGCCTATGCCAGACAGGGCCAAGCCAACGGTTAGCAGCACAGTAGCTACCGGTCGGCGAACAAAGGGTTCAGACAGGTTCACGGACCACTTCCAACCTTCTTAACCTTCTTAGCCAGCCGATCAAAGCCCAAATAGATCACTGGCGTGGTGAACAGCGTCAAAAGCTGGCTCACCACCAAGCCGCCAAAAATCGCCAAGCCCAATGGCCTGCGCAGCTCTGCGCCCTCACCCCAGCCCAGCATCAAGGGCAGAGCCGCAAACAGCGCCGCCAAGGTCGTCATCAAAATCGGCCTGAAGCGCAGCAACGCTGCTTGGTGAATAGCCTCTTGCGCTGACTTGCCTTGACTACGCTCCGCATCAATTGCAAAGTCGATCATCAAAATAGCGTTTTTCTTGACGATGCCGATCAGCAAAATAATGCCAATGATGCCGATCACGCCGAGGTCAGAGCCACTCAGCATCAACGCCAGTAACGCACCCACTCCCGCCGATGGCAGGGTTGAAAGAATTGTCAGTGGGTGAATGTAGCTTTCATACAGCACACCCAGCACGATGTACACGCACACCACGGCCGCCAAAATCAGCCACAACTGACTCGACAGTGACGACTGGTACGCGCCCGCTGCGCCTAAAAAAGTTATTCTCACACTCAGCGGCATGGCGATGTCTTTGGCCGCTTGTTTGATCTCGTCAACCGCCTTGCCGAGCGATACCCCGGCTGCGGTGTCAAAGCCCAGCGTGGTAGCGGGGTACTGGTCAACCCGGGTGACTTGCAGCGGTGCGGGCCGCTCGGTGATGGTGGCAATAGCTGAAAGCGGTGTGCTGCTGCCCGCGCCCGCTTTAAGTGGCAAGTTGCCCAGCGCTGCAATGCTGTTCAGCTGGTTAGGCATGGCCTCCAGAATGACGCGGTATTGACTGGTTTCGGTAAAAATAGTCGACACAATGCGCTGGCCGAACGAGCTGTAGAGCGCGTCGTTAATCGACGCGGTGGTTAGCCCTAAGCGCGCCGCCGTGTCGCGGTCTACCGAGATGTAGGCCGATGGGCCGCTTGCGCCCGCATCAGACGACACATTGCGCAAGCCGCTGGATAACTTCATTTGCGCGGCCAGCTTGTTAGCCCATTGCGTGACCACTTTGTCGTCTGCGCCTTCAATCGACAAACGGAACTGCGTGGGGCCCGTTTCAGCGTCAATCATCAAGTCTTGCGTCGGCTGCAAATACAGCGTCACGCCAGCGATTTTTCCGACGCGTTCACGCAACCTGTTCATGGTGTCAATCTGACTGCTGGAGCGCTTGGCCCTCAGGTTAATCAGCATACGCCCGGTGTGCAGCATGGTGTTGTTGGCAACGTCCACGCCGATGAAGGAGGCGAGTGTTTCAACATCGGCATCTTCAAGAATGGCTTTGGCAGCAGACAGTTGCAGCTCAGACATGCGGGCGTAAGAGACCGACTGCGCGACCTCGATGCGAGCCTGCAACTGGCCGGTATCCTGCGTCGGGAACAAGCCCTTGGGTATCAGCACATAGAGCAGCACCGTCAACAGCAGCGTAGCCAGTGCCACCACCAGCGTCAGGCCCTGGCGCTTGAGCACCCAGCTGAGTGCGCTATCGTAGTGCGTCATGACACTGTCGAAAACCTGTTCTAACTTTTGCGTGATTGACAACGGAGTCGATGCGGCCACCAGCGCCGGGCCGCCCCAAGCCAGGCCAGCCCCCTCGGGGGGCAGCGTAGTACGCGAAGCGACAAGCGTGGGGGCCTTTTTCAACCAGCGTGCCGACATCATCGGCACGAGTGTTAGTGACACAACGGCAGAAATCAAAATAGTAATGGCCAGCGTGATGGCAAATTCCCTGAACAAGCGGCCCACCACATCGTCCATGAACAGCAGCGGTATCAGCACCGCAATCAGCGAGATCGTGAGCGAAATAATCGTGAAACCAATTTGCGCTGCGCCCTTGATGGCGGCAGCCATCGGCGCCTCGCCTTTTTCGATGTAGCGCGAGATGTTTTCAATCATCACAATCGCATCGTCCACCACAAAGCCAGTGGCAATGGTGAGTGCCATCAGGCTTAAATTATTCAGGCTGTAGCCCAGCAAGTACATCGCGCCGCAAGTGCCTATGAGCGAAATCGGCACGGCCAAGCTGGCGATAACCGTAGCCCGAAGGCTGCGTAAAAACGCAAATATCACCAGTACCACCAGCAGCACGGCCAGCGCCAGCTCAATCCCAACATGCCTCAACGATGCACGTATGCCGGTGGTGCGATCACTGAGCACTTCAACTTTGAGTGCAATAGGCAGGCCTGCTTGCAGTTCAGGCAATCTGGCTTTAATCGCATCAACCGTTGCAATCACATTAGCACCAGGCTGGCGCTGCACATTAAGAATGATGGCGGGGACTAACTGGCCCCCAGCATCAGCAGCCACGCCGCGCCACGCACCGAGCTTGGTGTTTTCAGCGCCATCAACCACTTGGGCCACATCACTCAAGCGAATGGCTGCACCGTTGCGGTAGGCAATGATGAGGTTTTTATAGTCAGCCGCCTGCGCGAGCTGGTCGTTGGCGTTGATGCTGTAGGCGCGGGTTGGGCCGTCAATGCTGCCTTTGGCGGCGTTGGCATTGGCAGCGGTGATAGCGGTGCGCAGCGTATCAAGGCCTAGGCCATACGCTGCAAGCGCGCGCGTGTCGGCCTGTATGCGCACCGCAGGCCGCTGGCCACCACTGAGGGTGACCAAACCCACACCATTGACCTGACTAATTTTGAGCGCTAACCGCGTACTGACGAGGTTTTGTACCTCCGTCAAAGGCAAGGTATCTGAGGTGATCGCCAACGTTAAAACAGGTGCATCAGCCGGATTGATTTTTGCGTACACCGGCGGTGTGGGCAAGTCAGCGGGGAGCAGCGAGCCACCGGCGTTGATCGCGGCCTGCACTTGCTGTTCAGCTACATCCAGCGCCAAGCCCAAACCAAATTGCAGCGTGATGATGGACACACCCGCCGCGCTGGTTGAGCTGAGGCGACTAAGGTCGGGCATTTGCCCAAACTGCCGCTCAAGCGGGGCACTCACCGTTTGCGCCATCACCTCGGGGCTGGCACCGGGGTACAGCGTTTGCACTTGTATGGTCGGGTAATCGACTTGCGGCAGCGCAGAGAGTGGCAAAAACTTGAAACCTATCAAGCCCGCCAGCACGATGGCGACCATCAACAACGACGTGGCAACGGGCCGCTTAATGAAGGGTGTCGAGGGACTCATTGCGCTGGTCGCTTGCCAGCAGCCCCATCAGCCCCACTAGGCCGACTAGCCCCAGCGCCAGGGCCGCGCGGCGCATCACCTGCCAGCCCTGCCAGAGACACGCGAGAGCCATCTTTAAGCCTGTCAGCACCTTCGGTAATCACCTTTTCGCCTGCCCGCAACCCTGCTGCCAGCACAACCTTTTCAACCGTGGCTGGCCCGCGCGTGACTAGCCTAAGCGACACGCTACGGTCAGCGTTCAGCACATATACATAGTCGCCCGCACTGCCATGGCGCAAAGCGGCCACAGGCACCACAACGGCGTTGTCAAGCGTTTTAAGCACCAGCTGCACATTGACAAACTGGTTTGGGAACAGCGCGCCTTGTGCGTTGGCAAAACGCGCTTTGGCCTTGACCGTGCCCGTCGTGGTGTCGATCTGATTGTCTAGCGATGCAAAGCGGCCCACTTCAAGCACGGCGACTCGGGTTCTGTCCATCGCGGTGACTTTGATGACGCCAGTTGTTTTTTGCAAATCAGCCACGCGGTCTTGCGGCACGGCAAACACCACATCAATCGGCGCGACTTGCGTGATAAGCGCTACGCCATTGATATCACTCGGGTTAACCAGGTTGCCCACATCGACCGTGCGCAAGCCCACCCGGCCACTGATGGGGGCCGTCACGCGGGTGTAGCTGAGGTTGAGCCTAGCGATGCCCTCGTTGGCCTTGTCGATCATCACGGTTCCTTCAAGCTGCTTGACCAGCGCGGTTTGCGTGTCAACGTCTTGCCGCGCAATCGAGTCTTGCTCAAGCAGCGTTTTAAAACGTTGCAAGGTGACTTTGGCGTTGTCGAGTTGCGCACTATCACGCCGTAGCTGGCCCGATGCCTGCATCAAAGCCAGCTCAAACTGGCGCGGGTCAATCATCGCCAACAGCTGCCCGGCCTTGACCATTTGACCTTCTTTAAACAGCACTTTCTCAAGCACCCCCGATACCAGCGGGCGCACCTTGACCGTGGCCTGCGGCGTGACCGTGCCCAAAGCATCCATCACCACTGGGACGCTGGATTTTTCTGCCGTGGCCACGCCCACCATAGATACACCACCGCGGCCACCAACGCCGGGGCCTCCAGGGCGACCAGCGCCAGGCTCACCCTGCCCACCGCCTGCTGTAGAGTTTTTGGGGTCAGAGCCCAAATTCGCCGAGCCTACGGCTCGCCCGGAGGGCGCGGTGCGATGCACCGCAGGGAAATTGGTGTCTGTCCCCAATAACTCTGCCGGACGGGTGAGATACCAGCTCAAGCCACCCAGCGCTGCCAGCAGCACGGCGATCGCCAGCACCCTAATGATGTAGTTTTTGGCGGGTAGTTTGTCAACTTGCGGGTTCATCAATAGTCCTTATGTGCATCTTTATGCGCCAGCCAAAAAGATTATGACGGCAAGCCTGCAAGTCGCCGTGTGCATCTTCATCGTGCCAGCCACGCTTTGTGCGATATTCAAGAACGCACTTTGAATTGCGCATGCCCCAAAACAGGACTGTTGGGGTTAGATACCAATAACGCTACTCCCCCAAATAAGCCGCCCTGACCCGCGGATCATTGAGCAACTCTTTCGCATCGCCGTTCATGGTGACGATGCCCGACTCCATCACATAACCACGGTCTGCAATACCGAGTGCGCGGCTGGCGTTTTGCTCGACCAGCAAGATGGTAACGCCGCGTTTTGAGACATCTTTGACGACTTCAAAAATCTTCTCCACCATGATGGGTGACAGGCCCATCGACGGCTCGTCAAGCAGCAATACTTTGGGTCTGCTCATCAAGGCACGGGCCATAGCCAGCATTTGCTGCTCGCCGCCTGACAGGGTACCTGCGAGTTGGTCTTTGCGCTCTTTGAGGCGCGGGAAGATGGAAAACATTTTTTCAATATCAAGCGCAATCTCGGCTTTGTCATTGCGAATGTAGGCGCCCATCTGCAGGTTCTCAAATATGGTCATGCGCGTGAACACGCCGCGGCCCTCAGGCACCATGGCCAGGCCTTCCTTCACCAGGTCCCACGCGCCACGGCCCTTGATGCTTTTGCCCATGTATTCGATGTCACCACCCTGCAACGGCAGCGTGCCGGTGATGGCTTTCATGGTGGTGGTTTTGCCGGCGCCGTTGGAGCCGATCAGTGTGACGAGTTCGCCCTCGTTGACTTCAAAATCCACACCCTTGACTGCCTGGATGCCACCATAGGCCACCTTGAGGCCCGTGACTTTGAGGAGAGTGTTTGCCATAGTCATTTCCTTGCGGGACAGATCTTTAGCTCTGTCCTCAACTTAGTTATTTTTTGCGGGACAGATCTTTAGCTCTGTCCCCAACTGTTTAAGAATGACCTGTGCCCAGATAGGCGGTGATCACTTTTTCGTTTTTCTGCACCTCGGCGGGAACGCCTTCGGAAATCTGCTTGCCGTAGTCGAGCACAGTGACGCGGTCACACAGGCCCATGACCAATTTAACGTCGTGCTCGATCAGCAAAATCGTGCGGTTATCGTTGCGGATCTGGTCTATCAGCGCGCGCAGTTGCAGCTTCTCAGTGGCGTTCATGCCGGCAGCCGGCTCATCGAGTGCAATAAGCTGCGGGTCAGTGGCCAGCGCGCGGGCAATCTCCAGGCGACGCTGGTCACCGTAGCTCAAGGTGCGGGCCTTGAAGTCGGCGTACTTGCCGATGCCGACGTAGTCGAGTAGCTCCTGCGAGCGTTTGACAATCGCCGCTTCTTCGCGCTTAAAGCCGGGCGTGCGCAGCACCGCGCCAATCAACCCTGACCTGGTGCGCATGTGGCGCCCCACCATGACATTTTCGAGCGCCGTCATGTCGGAAAACAGGCGGATGTTCTGGAAGGTGCGGGCAATGCCGGCCTTGGCGACCTCATGTACCGCAGTGGGTTTGTAGGCCTTGCCTGCCAGCTCGAAGGTTCCGCTGTCGGGCGTGTACAGGCCCGTGAGCACGTTGAAAAAGGTGGTTTTACCGGCGCCATTAGGACCGATCAGACCGTAGACCTGGCCGCGCTCGATATGGATGCCGACATCGCTGAGAGCCTGCAGGCCACCAAAACGCTTGGACACACCGGAGACTTTAAGAATGGTTTCACCCATAACCCGTGTCCTTATTTTCTGCTGCCGAGATTGACCAGCGACTTACCATGCTCAGGCGATGGCCAGAGCCCGCGTGGTCGCATCAGCATGATGACGATCATGGCCAGTGCGATGAGAAGCTGGCGCAGGATGGCCGAGTCAAGTCGGCCATCTGTCATAGCCTGCAGTGGGCCTGCAACGTGGCGTAACACTTCAGGCAAAGCGGCCAGTAGCAATGCACCCAGAATGACACCTGGCAAATGCCCAATGCCGCCCAGCACCACCATGGCCACAATCATGATGGACTCCATCAAGCTAAAGGACTCGGGTGATACAAAGCCCTGGAAAGCCGCAAACATAGCGCCCGACACGCCGCCAAAAGTCGCGCCCATGGCGAAGGCCAGCAACTTCATGTTGCGGGTGTTGATGCCCATGGCTTTGGCGGCGATTTCGTCTTCACGAATCGCCATCCAGGCGCGGCCTATGCGTGAGTTTTCCAGCCTGTGGCAGATCACCACCGACACGATGACCAGCGCCAGGAAAAGGTAGTAATACATCGAGACCGAGTTGACCTCCAATCCGAAAAACTCATACCGTTTACCCAGATCAAAACCAAAAAACTTCACTGAGTCAATCTGACCGATCCCTTTCGGTCCGTTGGTCAGATTGATGGGTCTGTCAAGGTTGTTCAAAAATACCCGGATGATTTCACCAAAGCCCAGCGTGACGATGGCCAGGTAGTCACCACGCAGCTTGAGCACGGGCGCGCCCAAGACGATGCCGAAGCAACCTGCGAGCGCGGCCGCCAGCGGTATGACTGCCCAGATCGGCAGGTGCAGCCCGTTCGGAAAATTCGCCGCCACCACTGGAAAGGCATCGGCCAGATGTGGCGAGCTGAGCAGCGCAAACAAATAGGCGCCTACGGCAAAAAAGGCGACGTAACCCAGATCTAGCAGGCCGGCGTAACCGACTATGATGTTCAGGCCCAGCGCCAGCAGCACATAGAGTAGCGCCATATCCACAATGCGCACCCAAGCATTACCAGCCTGCTGCAACAGCAGCGGCAATATCAGCAGCAGGGCGGCAACGATGAAAAAGGTAACGAGTTTGTTGGGTTTCATACTGAATTTTTTCTTCGAAAAATCGCTTATGCCCGGTCCGCCACGCGTTCACCGAGCAAGCCCTGAGGACGCAGCGTGAGCACAAAAATCAGCACGATAAAGGCAAAAATATCCGAGTACTGACTGCCCAGAACGCCACCGGTCAGCGGGCCGAGGTAGCCGGCGCCTATGGCTTCGATCAAGCCCAGCAAAATGCCGCCCAGCACCGCCCCGCCCAGATTGCCAATGCCACCAAATACCGCAGCCGTGAAAGCCTTCAGGCCGGGCAAAAAGCCCATAGTGTGCTGCACCGTGCCGTAGTTGGATGCATACATCACGCCAGCCAGAGCGGCCAAAATGGCACCAATGATGAAGGTGGCCGAAATGACGGTGTCGGGCCGCACACCCATCAATGCCGCCACGCGCGGGTTCTCGGCCGTAGCGCGCATGGCACGGCCGAGTTTTGTGTAATGCACCAGCCACATCAGTACCGACAGCGACACCGCCGTGGTCGCCAGAATGAAGATCTGAGTGACAGTAATCACCGCGCCGCCCATGTGCAAAGGCTCGGACGGCAACAACGTTGGGTAGGGCTTGTAGTTGGGCTTCCAGATAATCATGGCCAGCGTTTGCAAGAGCAGTGACATGCCGATGGCGGTTATCAGCGGCGCCAGCCGGGGCGAGTTGCGCAGTGGCCGGTAGGCAATTTTTTCAATCGAAAAATTGAGCGCCCCGCAGACCACAAAAGCCACCAGCAGCGAGATCAGCAAAATAAGCCAGCCGGGCGTACTGGGCATGGCATCCTGCATCAGGCCAATGATGGTCCAGCTGGTGAGTGCGCCCACCATCAGCACATCGCCATGGGCAAAGTTGATCAAGCCGATGATGCCGTACACCATGGTGTAACCCAGAGCGATCAGGGCGTACATGCTGCCCAGAACCAGGCCGTTAATGATTTGTTGCAGAAATACTTCCATCAATGTCTCTCCGATTGACTGTGTTTCTTGTCGAGATTTTTCTGTTTGAGTTCTCGGAGCTTCTCGGCAATTTTGATTTCCAGGCCCCGGCTAACCGGCCGATAAAATGCGGGCGCCTCCATACCTTGCGGAAAGTAGTTCTCACCGGCGGCAAAGCCGCCCTCTTCGTTATGCGCGTAGCGGTAGTCCTTGCCGTAGTCTAGCGTCTTCATCAGCCTGGTAGGGGCGTTGCGCAGGTGCAGCGGTACTGGCCGTGTGCCATCATTTTTGATAAACGCTTTGGCTTCGTTAAAGGCCTTATAAACCGCATTCGACTTGGGCGCGACGGCAAGGTAGACCACGCACTGTGCCAGTGCCAGTTCGCCCTCGGGTGAGCCGAGCCGCTGGTACACATCGGCCGCATCCAGCGCCATGCGCAGCGCGCGTGGGTCGGCCAGTCCAATGTCTTCACTGGCCATGCGTATCAAGCGGCGCGCCATGTATTTGGGCTCGGCACCGCCGTCCAGCATTCGCATGAACCAGTACAGCGCCGCATCCGGGTCAGAGCCACGCACGGATTTATGCAGGGCTGAAATGGTGTCGTAGAAAACTTCCCCACCCTTGTCGTAGCGGCGCATACTCTCACCCAGCACCTTGAGCAGCCAAGCGTCAGTGACTGTAGTCATTAGCGTGCCGGACTTCTCATTGCCTGCGGCAACAGCCAGAGATTCGAGCGTGTTGAGCAGACGCCGTGCATCACCGTCAGCATAGGCAACGAGGCGCTCAACGGCCTCTGACGCTATGCTTTCAATAGCTTGTAAAGCCTGTCTTGCAAGCGCCACAGCCACTATTTTCTTTAAATCTTGAGTTTGAAGCGGTTGCAACACGTACACTGCGGCGCGCGACAGCAAGGCCGAATTAACTTCAAACGAAGGGTTTTCGGTTGTCGCACCAATGAAGGTGAAAAGCCCGCTTTCAACATGCGGCAAAAACGCATCCTGCTGACTTTTGTTGAAGCGGTGTACCTCGTCAACAAACACGATGGTGCGCTTGCCCGTGCCAACCTCAAAGCCATCCCCACCTTGAGCCGCCCCACGCCAGATACTGGCTTGCTCCACCGCCTCGCGGATTTCCTTGATGCCGCCCAGCACCGCAGAGATGGTGATGAAGTACGCATCAAAACTGCTGGCCATCAGGCGGGCAATCGTGGTTTTACCAACTCCGGGTGGCCCCCACAAGATGCAGCTGTGCGGCTGACCGGACTCGAATGCAATGCGTAGCGGCATACCTTCACCCAGCAAATGTTGCTGGCCGATCACCTCGCCTAAAGTTTGCGGGCGCAGGCGTTCTGCGAGGGGAATGGCAGCCACGCCTTAGTGCCGAATCACGTCACTGCCCACCGGCGGCTTGAATTGAAAACTAGCGGGGGCTAGCGTCGGGTTGACCTCAAACTGGTTGAAGGTCATCACAGAGCGCTGGCCAAAGCTGTCAAGGATTTCAAGTGCTGCCAGCTCGCTACCCTTGTCAGTCACTTTGAAGCCAACGATGATGTTTTGCAGTTGCCCATCTTTGGTTTTGGGTGTGGCCTGAACCCATTGCAAGCCAGTTTTTGCATCCGCCTTCTCAGCCTTCTCAGTTTTTTCGGGCAGGGACGCAAGATCAAAATCAGCCTGCAAGCCCTTGAGGTCAGCCGCAGCAGCAATCACGGCGGCCGGCGTGCCATTTAAAACCTGCGCCAGCTTGCGCGAGGTGGTCTGGTTTAAATCCGCGTCGTACAACCACAGCGTTTTCCCGTCAGAAACAATGGTTTGTTCAAACGGTTTTTTGTACACAAACTTGAACCGGTTGGGGCGCAAAAATTCAAACGTACCGCTGGAGGTTTTGCTTTTTACCGCTTGCCCCTCTTTGGCCGGACTGGTAACGATCTGGGTGAACGCGGCGCGGCCTGATTTGGTGTTTTTGACAAAATTTTCTAGGTTTTGAAGGCCATTTTGAGATGCATTTAGGCCTGCAGCACCCTGTTCTTGGGCATGAGCAAAGTTACCAGCTACTGAAATAATAGCAATTGAACTCGCCAAAACAAGTTTTGGCAAACGCTTAAAAAGTAAATTTTCCATGTCGGTAGTGTGATGCGGCGTGTGGCCTTGACCTGTCGTCATTCAGCCCGAGCAGGTAGCAGAATGTCGCGCTGGCCACTGCCTGACATGGCGCTTATCAGACCGGCTTTTTCCATCTCTTCCAGCATGCGGGCAGAGCGGTTGTAGCCGATCTTGAGGTGACGCTGCACCAGTGAAATCGAAGCCTTGCGGTTTTTCAGGACAATCTCGACCGCCTGGTCGTACATCGGGTCTTTTTCATCACCCGCACCACCCGACGCACTGAGGTCGCCGCCCAAGTCACCCCCCTCAGCATCGACGCTACCGCCTTCAAGCACGCCGTCAATGTAATTGGGCTCGCCCTGGGACTTGAGGTAAGCCACCACGCGATGGACTTCGTCGTCGCTCACAAAAGCACCGTGTACCCGAATCGGAAAGCCCGTGCCGCTAGGCATGTAGAGCATGTCGCCCATGCCGAGCAGTGCCTCTGCGCCCATCTGGTCAAGGATGGTGCGGCTGTCGATCTTGCTGGAGACCTGGAAAGACAGCCGAGTCGGAATGTTGGCCTTGATAAGACCGGTAATCACATCGACGCTGGGCCGCTGCGTGGCCAGCACCAGATGGATGCCGGCAGCCCTGGCTTTTTGCGCGAGGCGGGCTATCAGTTCTTCAATTTTTTTACCCACCACCATCATCAGGTCGGCCAGCTCATCAATCACCACCACGATGTAGGGCAGGCGCTCCAACGGTTCGGGCTGGTCGGGCGTGAGGCTGAAAGGGTTGTAGATGAATTCACCTTTGGTCTTGGCATCGTCAATCTTGACGTTGTAGCCCGCCAGGTTGCGCACGCCCAGCTTGCTCATCAGCTTGTAGCGCTTTTCCATCTCGGCCACGCACCAGTTCAGGCCGTGCGCGGCTTGCCGCATGTCGGTCACAACCGGGCACAGCAAATGCGGAATGCCCTCATAGACACTCATCTCCAGCATCTTCGGATCTATCAGCAGCAGACGTACGTCGCGCGCATCGGCCTTGTAAAGCAGGCTAAGTATCATCGCGTTGATGCCGACCGACTTGCCTGACCCGGTAGTACCTGCCACCAGGCAATGTGGCATTTTCGCCAGGTCGGCCACCACGGGTGCGCCGCTGATGTCTTTGCCCAGGCCAATCGTCAGCATCGACTTGGCTTCGTTGTAAACCTGCGAGCCCAGGATTTCGCTGAGCTTGATGGACTGGCGCTTGGCATTGGGCAATTCCAGCGCCATGTAGTTTTTGCCGGGAATAGTTTCAATCACGCGGATTGAAACCAGGCTCAAGGCCCGCGCCAAGTCCTTGGCCAGGCTGACGATCTGCGCGCCCTTGACACCGGTGGCCGGTTCAATTTCATAACGGGTAATGACAGGGCCGGGCGCTGCCGCCACCACGCGCACGTCAACGCCAAAGTCTTTCAACTTTTTCTCGATCAGCCGCGATGTCATCTCCAGCGTCTCGGGGGCCACGCTCTCCTGCTTGAGCAGCGCGCCGTCGAGCAGGTCAACCTGCGGCAGCTTGGAGTCGGGCATTTCACTGAACAGCGGTTTTTGCCGCTCTTTGGCCACACGATCGCTTTGGGGAACGCCAACCAGCGTGGGCTCAATCAACATCGGTTGCGGGTGCTGCTCTTCGATTTCAATCCGCTCGTCGATCAGGATTTCTTCACGCTCGCGGGCTGCCAGTTTGCCGAGCGCTAGGTCTTGGGCGATCTCGCGTTTTTCGCGCCGTGAATCGATCAGGTTGGCCACCCATTCGCCAACCCGCTGGGAGGTGTGCGCCCACGAAAAGCCAAACACGCTTGAGACGGCAATCACGCCCAGGGCAATCAACACAAGGCCTGACCCCGCAAAGCCCAGCCATTTCACGCTGCTGCTACCGACCAGATAGCCCAGCGCGCCCCCGGCAGCATCGGGCAGCCGGGACTCAAAACGGAAGAGGCGCGACCATTCAAGCGCACAGCTGACCGCCAGCAATAGCAGCAGGCTCAGCCAGAACTTCATACGGCTTGAATGCAGCGGTGTGGCGGTTGCCAAGGTGTCTCCACGCAGCCAGTGGGCCAGTGATGCCAGCCACACCCGTATGCCCGCCGCCAGCATCCACCAGACCGAGAACCCGAGGAAAAAATAGCTCGCATCAGCCAGCCATGCACCCAGTCGCCCGCCCCAATTGCGAGTTTCCCCTGGCAATAAACCCGCAGCCTGCGCGGTGCCAGAGGTTGACCAAGCGGCATCCTGCTGCGAATAGCTAAGCAGCGCAACCAGCCAGAAAACCAGCCCAAGCAAGCCAAGAATCAGCCCGACTTCGTGGGCAAAGCGCTTGACACCACCCGGTACATCGGTGGCTCGGGAATGTCGGGCGCTAAGGGTGTCGAGTGAGTAAGTCATAAACCAACTCAGAGCTTACCCCAGTTGGGTTGCTGGGTTCATACAATCAGAGTTATTGGGGTCAGACGCCAATAACCCAGCCGAAGGCTCGGCGAATTTCGACTCTGACCCCAATAACTCTTCCAACCCGCTTTTTTAAACCATGAAACATTCAAAAGTTCTTATTCTTGGCTCCGGCCCCGCTGGCTACACTGCCGCCGTCTATGCGGCCAGAGCCAACCTCAATCCGGTCCTGATAACCGGCATCGCACAAGGTGGTCAGTTGATGACCACCACTGACGTGGACAACTGGCCAGCCGATGTACATGGCGTGCAGGGGCCAGATCTGATGCAGCGCTTTTTGGAGCACGCAGAACGCTTCAAGACAGAAATCATTTTTGACCATATCAACAAGGTCGATTTCAGCCAGCGCCCTTTCACGTTGACCGGTGACAGCGACACCTACACCTGCGATTCGCTGATCATTGCAACCGGTGCGTCAGCCAAATACCTGGGCCTCGAATCCGAAACGGCTTTTATGGGCCGCGGCGTATCGGGTTGCGCGACATGCGACGGTTTTTTCTATCGCGAGCAGGAGGTATGCGTGGTCGGCGGCGGCAACACGGCGGTTGAAGAAGCCTTGTACCTGTCCAACATTGCCAGCAAGGTTTACCTGGTGCATCGCCGCGACAAGTTCAAGGCAGAGGCCATTTTGATCGACAAGCTGCATGAAAAGGTGGCTGCAGGCAAGATCGTGCTAAAAACTCACAACACGCTGGAAGAGGTGCTGGGCGACAAGGGCGGCGTGACGGGTGTCCGGCTGAAAAGCAGTTTGACCGGAGCCACGCATGACATAGAACTCACAGGCTGCTTCATCGCCATCGGCCACCAGCCTAATACCGACATTTTTGCGGGTCAATTGGAGATGGAGGGCGGCTACATCATCACCAAAACCGGCTTGCAGGGTTTTGCCACCATGACCAGCGTGCCTGGCGTGTTTGCCGCCGGGGATGTGCAGGACCACATTTATCGCCAGGCCATTACCAGCGCAGGAACCGGCTGCATGGCAGCGCTGGATGCGCAGCGCTTTCTGGAGCAAAGTAGCTAACTAGTCTGCGACCAGCATTTAACTTCTGGTTAATTTTGGTTAATTTTGATTGGAAGCTAGTCATTTTCTGGCTATAATCAAAGGCTAAGCTGAATTTCCCAGTATCAAATTGAGTGGGCAATTCGCATCCGATTTCTTATTTTTTACGGAGAGTGCTCATGGCACGCGTCTGTCAGGTTACGGGCAAAGGCCCGATGGTGGGGAACAACGTTTCTCACGCCAACAACAAAACCAAGCGCCGGTTTTTGCCCAATCTGCAATACCGCCGTTTTTGGGTCGAGACCGAAAACCGCTGGGTGCGTTTGCGCATCACCAGCGCTGGTCTGCGTTTGATCGACAAAAAAGGCATCGACGCGATCCTGGTGGATCTCCGTGCCCGTGGCGAAGTAAATTAATTTTTTTGTGGGACAGACCGCTAGCGCAAAGCACAAAGCGCGTTTGGCTCTGTCCCCAACTGACTAGGAAATATCATGGCTAAAGGCGCACGCGAAAAAATCAAGCTGGAATCAACTGCCGGCACGGGTCACTTCTACACGACCACCAAGAACAAAAAAACCACGCCTGACAAAATGCTGATCATGAAATTTGATCCTAAAGCACGCAAGCATGTGGAATACAAGGAAATCAAGCTGAAGTAATTCCAATTCGCATTAGAAATGAGAACAAGGCGCGAAGCTGCTGACAGTGCTGTAGCACGGCAAAGCGAAGCAACGCAGTTATCGTTTTTAATGCGGATTGGAATAATTTAGCTGTGACTTTGCAGCCTCAAGCTGCACATTAAAAAACCCGCTCGATAGCGGGTTTTTTAATGTCTGGTGCTTTCGTGCAAAGACTTTAGCTGCGGACAGCCCGCAGCTTCATCGAAAACTCACGCAACGCAGCAATACCGCTTTCTTCAGCCCGGTGGCACCAGGCTGCCAAATCAGTTGCCAGTTGCTCGCGCGATGCCGAAGTACTCATCCACATCTGGCGCAGCTCTTCACGCATGGTGACCATCTTGTCGAGCACCGGGTGCTCGGCGCGGGCTTGCGCAATCTGCGGCTTGGCGGTGGCCGGAATCTTGTCATCGTCGCGATGCAGCCAGCGGTTAGCCGCCTGCAACACCGAGACGTCGGCCTTGCGGGCTTTCAGCGCCCCGATTTCAGCCTTGCCGGCACGGCGCAATTCGCGCGCAAAACCGGCCATCACTTCGTAACGGTGGGCTATCAGCGCTTCGAGCGTCTTCTCGTCAGCTACCGGATGGATAGTGCCAAGCTGAAGCTTTGGTGGCACCTTTTTCACCGTTGCCAGGCCAAGCCGCTCAAGCCCGCGAATATAAATCCAACCAATATCAAACTCATAAGGCTTGACGGAAAACTTCGCCGAGGTCGGGTAGGTGTGGTGATTGTTGTGCAGCTCTTCGCCGCCAATCATGATACCCCAAGGCGAAACATTGGTGCTCGCATCAGGTGACTCGAAATTACGATAACCCCAGTAGTGCCCAATGCCATTGACGATGCCCGCCGCTGTAACCGGAATCCACATCATCTGCACAGCCCATACGGTCAGGCCAGCCGCACCAAACAGCGCCAGGTTGATGATCAACATCAGGCCCACGCCTTGCCAGCTATAGCGGGTGTATAGGTTGCGCTCAATCCAGTCGCTTGGCGTGCCGTGACCGTATCTGGTCATGGTTTCTTTGTTTTTACTCTCGGCACGGTACAGCTCAGCACCTTGCCAGAATACTTTTTTGATGCCGTAAGCCTGTGGGCTGTGCGGGTCTTCAGCGGTCTCGCATTTGGCGTGGTGTTTGCGGTGAATGGACACCCACTCTTTGGTGACTTGCCCAGTACCCAGCCACAACCAGAAGCGGAAAAAATGTGCGGGAATGGCATGCAGATCCATCGCCCGATGCGCCTGGTGGCGGTGCAGATAGATGGTCACACTGGCAATCGTGATGTGTGTCGTCACCAGGGTGTAGAGCACAATTTTCCACCAACTCGCTGCCAGCAAGCCATTGGCAAGCCAGTCAAGAGCTGCATCAAAAAACATCATAAAAATCCTTTCATTAATCTGCGTCAGCCGCCCGCCAAAATTGCGCTCATGCAACTGCGTTTGAATGTCGCCGATTGTAAAGAGTTTTTGGGGTCAGAGCCCAAATTCGCCAAGCCTTCGGCTCGCCCTCCGGGGGCGGTGCTTCGCACCGCTGCGAAATTGGTGTCTGACCCCAATAACTCCATAGCCCGAGTTATTGGGCTCTGACCCCAAAAACTCCCGAAATTACATCGACTTCTGCCAAATAGCTGCAAAAAACCCGTCGGTCTGATGCCGGTATGGCCATAGCCGCAGGTAGGGGCCACGACACAGTTTATCGGCATGTTCGACCCCTAGATGGGTCAATATAGGCGCTGCTTCAAGCACGTTGAAGTCTTTATTTGCATTTGAAAAAGCCGCCGCTATTTCTTCATTTTCTTCACGTAAAACACTACAGGTGGCATAAACCAGTCGCCCGCCGGGCTTTAAAAGCCGCGCTGCGCTCTGCAAAATAGCCGTTTGCTTGGCCACCATCTCGGCAATGGCCTTGGGATTTTGCCGCCATTTCAGGTCCGGGTTGCGCCGCAGCGTACCCAGCCCGGAGCATGGCGCATCGACCAGCACCCGATCAATCTTGCCAGCTAGGCGTTTGATGCGGTCATCACGCTCATGCGCAATCGCCACAGGGTGAACATTTGACAAACCGCTGCGCGCCAGCCGCGGTTTAAGCGCAGCCAGCCGATGGCCCGAGGTGTCAAACGCATACAGCCGACCGGTGCTGCGCATACTGGCGCCTAGGGCCAGCGTTTTGCCGCCAGCACCGGCGCAAAAATCAACCACCATCTCGCCGCGCTTGGCATCTACCAGCAGGGCCAGCAACTGCGAACCCTCGTCCTGCACTTCAATCGCGCCGCGTGTGAAAGCATCGAGCTTGCCCAGCTGCGATTTGTCGGCCAGCCGCAAGCCCCATGGCGAATACGGCGTAGCCACGGTTTTCAGCCCGGCTTTTTGCAGCTCTTTTTGAATATCGGCGCGCTTGTCTTTGAGCGTGTTGACACGCATATCCAGGCCAGCAGGTGCATTGAGGCTTTCAACCAATGGCCAAAAGTCGTCACCCAGTTGCGCCTTCAAAGGCTCAACCAGCCACTGCGGCAGGTTGTGACGGTGCAGCTCCATCAAGTCGGCGGGTTTGACCTGATCGCAGCGGTTCAGCCAATCGATTTCTTGATCGGACAAAGCCGCCATCAAGAAATCGCGCGGTGCAGTAAAACCCAAAATCGCCAAGCGGCGCTCAGGCGAGCCGCTGCCGTGCTGCGCCAGATAGGTGAAGAGATTTTTTTTGCGCAGTACACCGTAAATGGTTTCAGCCAGCGTAGCACGCTCACGCGGGCCGAGGCGGTATTCACGGAAATAGCGCGACAGAACCATGTCTGCCGGGTGGTCAAATTTAAGAACCTGCTTGAGAAGTTCGGAACAACTGTCTAGTAAGGCTATAGGATGCATAGCCCCCATTGTCCCACTGCCCTCAAAACTAATCCACTGTGTTGCACATGACTGAAGAAACACTGCCGCCCCTGATTGAAACCCCTCTTGGCCTCTACCGTCATTACAAGGGCATGCTGTATGACGTGGTCGGCACCGTTCGCCAGGAGTTTTTGGGGTCAGAGCCCAAATTCGCCGAGCCTACGGCTCGCCCGAAGGGCGCGGTGCGATGCACCGCAGCGAAATTGGTGTCTGACCCCAATAACTCCCTGTACCGCGCGCTGTACGGTGAGCACGGCTTGTGAGTGCGGCCAGCGGCGATGTTCAATGAAGAAGTGGTGATCGAAGGCGTGCGCCAGCCGCGCTTTACCAAGGTTGCCGACAACACGCCCATCGAATAACCCGTGTCACCGATAATCGTGGGTTATGTCCACAGTTATCCAAGCCCCTCTTGTCCCCACTGAAATCGCCAAACAAGTCAAACGCCGCCGCACGTTTGCCATCATCTCCCACCCCGATGCGGGTAAAACCACGCTGACTGAAAAGCTGCTGCTATTCTCGGGTGCGATTCAAATCGCCGGCAGCGTCAAGGCGCGCAAGGCTGCACGCCATGCCACCAGTGACTGGATGGAAATTGAAAAGCAACGCGGCATATCGGTCGCCTCATCGGTCATGCAGATGGAATACCGCGACTGCGTGATCAACCTGCTCGATACCCCCGGCCACCAGGATTTTTCTGAAGACACCTATCGCGTGCTGACCGCCGTTGATGCCGCGCTGATGGTGATCGACGCGGCCAATGGCGTTGAGCCGCAAACGCGCCGCCTGCTACAGGTTTGCCGCGCCCGCAACACGCCGATCCTGACCTTCGTCAACAAGATGGACCGCGAGGTGCAAGACCCAATGAACATCATGGACGAGATCGAGCAGGAACTCGGCATGACCGTCGTGCCCTTCACCTGGCCAGTCGGCATGGGCAAGCTGTTCCACGGCGTTTATGACCGGCGTGAAAAACGCATACGTGTGTTCAGCCCCGGCGAAGACAAGGCCGGCGGCGACGATGAAATCCTGGCGGGCCTGGACAACGCCGAAGCGGCCCGGCGCTTTGGTGCCGAATTCACGCAGGCCCAGGGCGAGCTGGAACTGCTGAACGGCGCTTCACCGGAATTTGACCGCGAAGCCTTCCTCAAGGGCAAACAGACGCCGATGTTTTTCGGCTCGGCGATCAACAACTTCGGCGTGCAAGAAGTGCTGGACGCGCTGGTGGACCTGGCCCCTGCGCCTGCACCACGCGCGGCCCTGCAGCGCGTAGTGCAGCCCGAGGAAAAGAAATTTTCCGGCGTGGTGTTCAAGATCCAGGCCAACATGGACCCGGCGCACCGCGACCGCATCGCGTTTTTGCGCGTGGCCAGCGGCGAGTTCACGCGTGGCATGAAGCTCAAGGTGGTGCGTAGCGGCAAGGAGCTACGGCCCAACACCGTGGTGAGCTTTATGAGCCAACGCAGGGAATTACTCGACACCGCTTTTGCCGGCGACATCATCGGCATCCCGAACCACGGCGTGCTGCAGCTGGGCGACACGCTGACTGAAGGCGAGGCGCTGCAGTTCACTGGCTTGCCCTTCTTTGCGCCAGAAATGTTTCGCGCGGTTGAAGTCGCCGACCCGTTGCGTACCAAGCAGCTGCGCGCCGGCCTCACGCAGCTGGGCGAAGAAGGCGCGATTCAGGTCTTTCGGCCTATCGCTGGTTCGTTATTGCTGCTCGGCGCTGTCGGTCAGCTACAGTTTGAAGTCGTTGCCCACAGGCTGGAGCATGAGTACGGCGTGAAGGCGCGCATCATGGCCAGCAACTTCAACCTGGCGCGCTGGGTCACCTCTGAAGACCCGAACGAGTTGAAGAAATTCATCGATGCCAACGCGCACCGCGTGGCGTTAGATGCAGTGGATGCACCTACCCTGCTGGTCGATCACAGCGCCACCCTGCGCGCAGTCGAGCAGCAGTGGCCGAAGATCAAGTTCCATGCGCTGCGCGAGCACGCTGGACTTGTGTTTCAGTCCAAAATGTGATTTTGGTGGATTTTTTAGCTATTTTTTGTAGTTTTTTAGGGCTGTAGCCGAATAAATACAGTTGTAATAAGCTACTATTTTAATAGCATGTAGTTCAGCCGAACCACCCACAACAGCTACAAAACAGGCAGCGGCAGTGCGGTCTTGTAGCGCACCTGCTTGAGCGCAAAGCTGGAGCGGATTTTTTCGATGCCCGGAATCGGCGTGAGCTGCTCCAAAATGAATTTCTCCAGTGCGGCGATGTCGGCGATGGCAACCCGAATCAGGTAGTCGCTGTCGCCGGTCATCAAATAACACTCCATCACTTCGTCATGCTCGGCAATGCGCCGCTCAAACTCCGCCAGCGACTCTTTGTTTTGTGAGCGCAGGCTGATCGAGATGAACACACTCAAGCCCAGGCCCAGCGCCGCCGCATTGGCAATGGCGACGTAGCGGTCAATGACTTTGGCGGCCTCCAGCGCCTTGACCCGCACCAGACACGGCGAGGGGCTTAAATGCACACGCCGGGCCAGCTCGACATTGGACAGCGAGCCGTCACGTTGCAGTTCGGCAAGAATCTTTAAATCAAGGTTATCAAGCTGCATAGTTCGTAAAATCTGTTATTTTCAGAATTTTATGCTGAATATAAACCAATAACCACATATTAAAGCAGCATCTTTTGCGCTGGTTTGCGTAAAGTCGTAGGCATCATGAACGATTCCAACGCCCACCACCACCTCGCCCATACAGCGCTTTCATTCGACAATTTTGCTGATCCTGACCCGCAAGAAACCGCCGAATGGCGCGAAGCATTTGAAGCCTTGGTCGCAGCCCAAGGCCCAGCACGCGCCCGGCACATGCTGGACGAGCTGGCCCACCTGGCGCGTACGCAGCGCATAGGCTGGCAGCCCGAGCTTGCAACGCCCTACTTGAACACGATTGCGGTCGATCAACAGCCGGTGTTCCCCGGCGATTTGGCGATGGAAGAGCGCCTGGCCTCGCTGATGCGCTGGAACGCACTGGCCATGGTGGTGCGTGCCAACCAGGTCGAGACGGGTGGCTCGTCCGAACTCGGCGGCCACATCGCCAGCTATGCGAGTGTTGCCGATTTGTTTGAAACCGGCTTCAACCACTTCTTCCATGCACGCAAAGGCACGGGGCAAGGCCAGCACCGGGGTGACCTGGTGTTCTTCCAGCCGCACAGCTCACCCGGCGTGTATGCGCGTGCTTACCTCGAAGGTCGGTTGCAAGAAAAAGACTTGGCGTGCTTTCGCCAAGAACTCACCGCCAAAGATGGTGCGCAAGGTTTGTGCAGCTACCCGCATCCGTATTTGATGCCCGACTTCTGGCAGTTCCCCACCGGCTCCATGGGCATTGGCCCCATCAGCTCGATTTACCACGCACGCTTCATGCGCTACCTCACGCATCGCAACTTGCTGGACTGCACGGGCCGCAAGGTGTGGGGCGTGTTTGGTGATGGGGAGATGGACGAGCCCGAATCCATGAGCGCCCTGACGCTGGCCGCGCGTGAAGGCCTGGACAACATGGTCTGGGTGGTCAACTGCAATTTGCAGCGGCTTGATGGCCCGGTACGCGGCAATGGCCGCATCATCGACGAGCTTGAAAAGCTGTTCGCAGGCGCCGGCTGGAACGTCATCAAGCTGGTCTGGGGCAGCGACTGGGACGGCCTGTTTGCACGTGACGTGAGTGGCGCATTGGCTAGAGCCTTTGCCAACACGGTAGACGGCCAGATGCAGACCTTTGCCGCCAAGGACGGGCGCTTTAACCGCGACAACTTTTTCGGCCAAACCCCCGAGCTGGCGCGTCTGGCGCAAGGCATGACCGACGAGCAAATTGACCACCTCAAACGCGGTGGCCATGACTTGGTAAAAATCCACGCTGCCTACGCCGCCGCAGCAGCGCACAAAGGCCAGCCAACGGTGATACTGGCGCACACCAAAAAAGGCTACGGCATGGGCAGTGCGGGCCAAGGCAAGATGACAACGCACTCGCAAAAAAAGTTTGACGAGACTGATCTGATCGAATTCAGAAACCGCTTCAACCTGCCTTTGAAAGACGAGCAGGCCAAGCAAATCGCCTTCTACAAGCCAGCGCCCGAGAGCCCCGAGATGCAGTACCTGCACGCCAGACGCAAGGCCTTGGGCGGCTACCTGCCCAAGCGCGAAACCGTTGCTGAAGTTATCGCCATACCGGCGTTGTCCGCGTACGCTGGTTTTGCATTGCAGGCCAATGGCAAAGAGATGAGCACCACCATGGCCTTTGTGCGTATGCTGGGCGGGCTTTTGAAAGACGGCGCACTCGGCCCGAGAATCGTTCCCATCGTGGCCGACGAAGCGCGCACCTTCGGCATGGCCAATTTATTCAAGCAGGTCGGTATTTATTCCAGCGTTGGCCAGCGTTATGCGCCCGAAGACATCGGCTCGTTGCTGAGCTACCGCGAAGCCATGGATGGGCAGATTCTGGAAGAGGGCATCAGCGAGGCCGGCGCCCTGGCCAGCTGGACGGCCGCTGCCACCAGCTACAGCGTGCATGGCCTGGCGATGCTGCCCTTCTACATGTTTTACTCGATGTTCGGCTTTCAGCGCGTGGGCGACCAGATCTGGGCCGCCGCTGACCAGCGTTCGCGTGGCTTTTTAATCGGTGCCACATCGGGCCGCACCACGCTGGGTGGCGAAGGCCTACAACATCAAGACGGCAGCAGCCACCTGATAGCCGCCACCATTCCCAACTGCAAGGCCTACGACCCGGCGTTTGCGTGCGAGCTGGCGGTCATCATCGACCACGGTATGCGCGAGATGATGGTGGCGCAAAAAGACGTTTTTTACTACGTCACGATGATGAACGAGAACTACGCGCAGCCCGATTTGCAGACCGGAAGCGAACTTGAGATTATTCGAGGTTGCTATGAATTCAGTAGCTGGTCACGCCCGTATTCATCTGACAACAGTCCAAAGAGCCCTAAAACGGCAGCAAAAACGGCTCAAAAAGTGACTCTAATGGGCTCTGGAGCGATTTTGACGGAAATCATCAAGGCTGCAGTGCAACTTGGCGAGCTGGGCATTGAAGCGAGCGTGTACAGCGTGACCAGCTGGAGCGAACTCGCACGCGATGGCGCAGCCTGCCAGCAGCGCACATTGAACGGCGAAGCAAGGAACGACACCTTCGTTCAAATGCAATTGAGCAGCAGCGAAGGCCCCATCATCGCGGCCACCGACTATGTGCGCGCCGTGCCAGAAAGCATTCGCGCGTTTTTGCCGCCAGGACGCAGCTACCTGACCCTGGGCACCGACGGCTTTGGCCGCAGCGACACGCGCGCCGCGCTACGTGAGTTCTTCGGCGTCAACGCGCAGAGCATCGTCAAGGCGGCGCTACAGCAGCTCAAGACGAACTGAAAAAAGTCCAGCTCAGGGCTGGCTTTGCAACCAGGCCCGCACCGCCTGCGGGTAAAGAAGGTGCTCCTGCACCAGCACCCGCGCAGCCAGCGCTTCGGCCGTGTCGCTGGGAAGCACCGGCACGGCGGCCTGCGCCAGGATGGGGCCATGGTCTAACTCGGCGGTGACCTGGTGCACCGTGCAGCCGGCTTCAAGGCAGCCCGCATCGATGGCGCGCTGGTGGGTATTCAGGCCGGTGAAGACCGGCAACAGCGATGGATGGATGTTGATGAGCCGCTCGGCATAGTGCTGCACAAACCCGGGCGTGAGGATGCGCATGAAGCCAGCCAACACCACCAGGGTTGGCGCGTAACTGTCGATCCGGCTTTGCAGCACGGCATCAAAGGCATCACGCGACTCGAAGCTGCGGTGGTCAATGGTTTGGGTTGGAATGCCCAGCGCTGCGGCAATTTGCAGGCCTGCGGCATCCGGCTTGTTGCTGATGACACAGACTATGCGGGCGTTCAGTTTTTCATGCCAAAATTCTTTTTGCGCAGCAGTGGCTATAGCCTGCATATTTGAGCCACTTCCAGAGATCAAAATAACGATGTTCTTTTTATCTGCCTGCATATCTGTTTGCCTATCGCCCCTGAACTTAACCCCATAGTTTATGACCGGCAACACAGTCCCCGCCCCAAAAGCACATTCGTGCTAAAAACCAAGCCTTGACAGCGCCACACGGAGACAAGCATGGATCTAGCGTTTACCCCCGAAGAACAGACCTTTCGTGAAGATATTCGCGCCTGGGTTAAAACCAGTTTACCCAAAGACATCGCGCACAAGGTACACAACGCCTTGCGTCTGTCGCGTGACGATCATCAGCGCTGGGCCAAAATTTTGGGTAAAAAAGGCTGGCTAGGCCACGGTTGGCCGAAAGAGTTTGGCGGCCCCGGCTGGAACGCGATTCAAAAACATTTGTTTGAAGAAGAGTGCGCATTGGCCGGTGCGCCGCGCGTGATTCCGTTTGGCCCGGTGATGGTCGCGCCCGTCATCATGGCGTTTGGCAATGCAGAGCAACAGCAACGCTTTTTGCCCGGTATTGCCAGCGGTGAAGTCTGGTGGAGCCAAGGCTACAGCGAACCTGGCTCGGGATCTGATCTTGCATCGGTCAAGTGCAAGGCTGAAAAGCAGGATGGCAAATACATCGTCAATGGCCAGAAGACCTGGACCACGCTCGGCCAGTACGGTGAATGGATTTTTTGCCTGGTACGCACCAGCAATGAAGGCAAACCGCAAACCGGTATTTCATTTTTGCTGATTGACATGACATCACGCGGCATAACCGTACGCCCTATCAAACTGCTCGATGGCGAAAGCGAAGTCAATGAAGTCTGGTTTGACAACGTCGAAGTGCCGATTCAGAACCTGATTGGTGAAGAAAACAAGGGCTGGACTTACGCCAAGCACCTGCTCAGTCACGAGCGCACCAATATTGCCGATGTGAACCGCGCTAAGCGCGAGCTGGAGCGGCTCAAGCGCATCGCCAAAACCAAAGGTGTGTACGACGACCCTCGATTTAAAGACGAGATCGCCAAGCTTGAGGTCGATGTGGTAGCGCTTGAAATGCTGGTGCTACGCGTGTTGTCGGCTGCGAAGTCGGGTAAAAATTCTCTCGACATTGCAGGGCTCTTGAAGATTCGCGGCAGCGAAATCCAGCAACGCTACAGCGAGCTGATGATGCTGGCCGCTGGCCCTTTCAGCCTGCCGTTGATTGAAGAGGCGATGGAGGCCGGCTGGCAAGGCGACTTCCCCGGCGGTGAGCTGAGTGATGCGCCGCTGGCGGGTACCTACTTCAACATGCGCAAAACCACGATTTATGGTGGTTCGAACGAAGTGCAGCGCAATATCGTTTCGCAGTTTGTTCTGGGTTAACCCACCGAACTGTCTATTAAGGAATAAGCGCCATGGATTTTGATTTCACCGACGACCAAGAACAACTGCGCGACGCAGTCCGCAAATGGGTTGACAAAGGCTACACCTTTGAGCGCCGCAAGAACATCACCAAAGACGGCGGATTTTCACGCACGGCTTATGCCGAGCTAGCGGATCTGGGTCTGGCCGGGCTGTACATTCCCGAGGCCGATGGCGGGCTTGGGATGGGGCCGGTTGAAGGCATGGTGGTGATGGAAGAACTCGGGCGCGGCATGGTGCTAGAGCCCATGACCCACACGCTGATGGCAGGCACGGTACTGGCGGGTTATGCGCCCGATGCGCCAAATCTGGTTAAGGCAGCCTGGCTACCCAAAATTGCCAGCGGCGAGCGCTTGGTCGTACTGGCGCATCTTGAGCGTGGCGCGCGCTATGGCCTCACGCACTGCAACGCCACGGCAAGTAGCAATACGGCTACAGCGCCCGATTTATGGGCACTGTCAGGTACTAAAAGTATAGTGGTTGCGGGTGATAGGGTCGATGCGTTTATCGTCCCCGCTATGGCGGGCGGCAGGCTTGCGCTGTTTTTGGTTGAGCGTGAAGCAGCAGGCGTTACCACTACGGGCTACGGCACGCAAGACGGCGCTCGTGCGGCTGAGGTCAGATTCGACAACACGCCTGCAACGCTGATTACAAAAGACGGCAGCATCGGGCTGGCCCACGCCATCGACATCGGCATTGCAGCCACCTGCGCTGAGGGAGTTGGTGTGATGGACAAAACCATGGCGGTGACGGTGGAGTACATGAACACCCGCAAACAATTTGGCGTGGCGATCTCCAGCTTTCAAGCCCTGCGGCATCGCGTAGCCGATATGAAAATGCAGCTAGAACTGGCGCGGTCTATGAGCTACTACGCGGCACTCAAGCTCAACGCACCGGCGCAGGAACGCAGCGCCGCTATGGCCAGGGCCAAATATCAGCTTGGTGTTTCCATGCGTTTTGTCGGCCAGCAAGCAGTGCAGTTGCACGGCGGCATCGGCGTGACCGACGAATACATCGTCAGTCACTACTTCAAAAAGCTCACTCAGTTGGAAATGACGTTTGGCGACACGCTGCATCACTTGGGTGAGGTGTCGGCGCGCATGCAGGACACGGCTGGGGTGTTTGCGTGATTGCAAGACCTGACCCGATGCTTTTCCTGACCCGATGCTTTTCCAGCAGCCAGTGGAACAAACGGACCGGAAGATTCCAAACACGAATCACCTTCAGTGCGTTCATCGCAAACCCTTTACTTGGCCGCTTCGACGCGCAGCAATGCGCCGTCAGTCGAATCGGTCAGCAGGTAGATGTTGCCGTCCAGACCTTGGCGAACGTCGCGAATGCGTCCGAGCGCATTGGTGAACATACGTTCCTGCGAAACCACCTTGTCGCCGTCGAGCGTCAAGCGCACCACCATCTGGCCGGCCAGGGCGCCGACCAACAAGTTGCCTTTCCATTTGGGAAAATTGGTGGCCCGCTCGCCGCCGTTGCCGTCGCTGCCGACAAATGCCATTCCGGATGGCGCAATCGAGGGCGCCCACAGCGTGATCGCTGGCACAATGTCGGCCCGCTCGCTGCCTTCACCGATTTTGGTGCCCGCCCCGTAGTTCACGCCATGCGTAATCGCCGGCCAACCGTAATTGGCACCGGCGACCATGATGTTGAGTTCATCGCCGCCCTGCGGACCGTGCTCATGCGTCCACAGCTTGCCACTGACGGGATTGAGCGCCGCGCCTTGCATGTTGCGATTGCCCAGCGTAAAAACTTCCGGCTTGGCGTCTTTGGTTTTGACGAACGGGTTGTCCGGCGGCACACGGCCATCGTCGAACAGGCGAATCGATTTGCCGGCGTGGTCATTCAACAATTGGGAGCGCTGGTTTGCGCCCTTGGCCGGACTATCGCCGCGATCCCCGAGGGTGACGAACAGATAGCCGTCTCGATCAAACACGATGCGCGAACCAAAGTGAAATCCGCGATCCGATTTTGGCGACATCTTGAACAGCACCTGCACATCGGTCATGCGCGGCGCATCTTGGCTGCCGCCGAGTTTGCCGCGCGCCACTTCGGTGCCGTGCAAGCCGCCCTCGACCGCGTTGTAGGTCCAATAGATCCAGCCGTTGCTCGCGTACTTTGGATGCAGCACCACGTCCATCAAGCCGCCCTGACCGAGCTCGGTGGCCGTCGGCAGACCCTCCACGGCTTTCTCCACCAGCTTGCCGCCGTCGATCACACGCAATGTACCGCGACGCTCGGTGACCAGCATACGCCCGTCAGGCAAAAACGCGAGGCCCCAAGGATTGCGCAGGCCTTCCACCAGCGTAACCACATTGACCTTGTAATCGTTGGTCGACAGCGCCTTGCTTTTTTGCGCGAACGCGGACGATGGCGAGCCGATGGTCAGTGCGAGCAAACCGATGGCGGCAACGCCGAGCAGCGAATTGAGAAGGGAATGTTGACGGTGAGGTCGCAGAATCATGTGAGCCTTTATTGAACAGAAAAAATGCGGGTGGGCGAATGCATCGCCACGCAATGACGTTAAGGTACCTCTGATTAAGTTCAGTTTTAAGCCAGACTAGGCACGAACACGTGAAGGGGGCCCACGTGAAGGGGGCCAGGTCTTGCAATCACGCATCATGCCTAACGAATAGCGTTTATTTGCCACGCGGCGATGTTTGAAACGAGAGCGATATTCATCCTAGAAACCGCAGTTAACCGCTTGTATCCGCTGGCAAGGCCGCGTGGATGCTGACTGATCGCGCCACGACCAAGCTCACCTTTTGGGTGACAGCACTACACACCCGAGTGAGCTGCTGGTGCTGGCAGAGGGGAATGCTTTACAGGCCACTAGCCTGTTGACTCAAATTATGGCCCAGCCTGAGGTTTTTCCGAACCTGTATTTCTGCGATGCAAGCCCGCCATGCGCTCAATCGACTGCGCCCCGGTGCCGCATGTGCGTTCTGCCTGAGCCGTCAACCCGTGCATGAACCAGCCGACTTCGAACCTCATGGCGGCCTCCGACTACCAAGGGCGCTCAACCATCAAACAGTTCGGTATGAGTGCCTGCCCCCAAAGGGGTTGATGACATGCCACGTAGATTCAAATCAACAGCCGCGAAGTCTTGGGCACATGCGACATCAAAAACTCCATCTGGTCCGCCAGGATGCGGCGGTTGCGCAAAATGAAGTCTTCCCACAGGCTGGGGATGTAAGGTGTGTAAAGCAGCGGCATTTTGGCCTGCTCCGGCGTGCGACTGCTTTTGCGGTGGTTGCAGGCGCGGCAGGCCGTGACGACGTTCATCCAGATGTCAATGCCGTTTTGCGCAAACGGCACGATGTGTTCACGGGTCAGTTCTTCTTCGTCGAAATGCTCACCGCAGTAGGCGCACACATTGCGGTCACGGGCGAACAACTTGCTGTTGGTCAGGCTCGGCTTTAAATCGAAGGGGTTGATATTGGGCACGCCCTTGGTACCAATGATGCTATTGACCGTGATGACCGACTGGTCGCCAGTGATGACGTTGTGCCCCCCGTGAAAGGTAGCAACATGCGCGCCCATTTCCCAGCGCACTTCGTCCGCCGCGTAGTGCAGCACGGCTTCTTCAAGGCTGATCCACGATTGCGGCAACCCCTGGGCAGAGAGCTTCAAGACCTTCAAAACGAACCTCCATCATGGCAGAAAAAACACATGGGAAAAAATCGCTGGACTGACTATGTCAGTATATACAGTGAAATCAAGTGCACTATAAAAACGATAATCGATTCATGAAAATATTCCGCAGTTACAGCCATTCACAACTGGCACCCGAGTGCGCGCTGACGATTGGTAATTTTGATGGCGTTCACAGGGGCCACCAGGCCATGCTGGCTCTACTTAAAAATGAAGCACAGCACCGCGACGTGCCGAGTTGCGTGATGACCTTTGAGCCGCACCCGCGTGACTACTTTGCAGCCCTTGCCCGCAAGCCCGAACTGGCCCCCGCCCGCGTGGCTGCCCTGCGTGACAAGCTCACCGAACTGGCACGTTGCGGCATAGACCAGTGCGTTGTGCTGCGCTTTAATGCACAGCTCTCAGGACAGTCGCCGAGTAGTTTTATTGACAAGGTGCTGGTGCAAGGCCTGGGCGCAAAGTATGTGCTGGTTGGAGATGATTTTCGCTTTGGAGCCAAACGCGCAGGCGACTACGCCATGCTGGACGCTACAGGCGATGAGCGCGGTTTTGATGTCGCCCGCATGAACAGTTACGAGGTGCATCAGACGCGGGTTTCAAGCTCCGCCGTGCGCGAGGCATTGGGGCACGGCAATATGAGCCGGGTTGCCAGCCTGCTGGGGCGGCCTTTCAGCATTTCGGGCCACGTTGTGCATGGCCGAAAACTGGGCCGTAATCTGGGGTTTCCCACCCTTAATTTACGCTTCTCGCATTGGAACCCGGCTGCCAGCGGCATCTTCGCGGTGCAGGTTTTTGGCCTGGGCGACAAACCCCTGTCCGGCGTGGCGAACATGGGCATACGCCCTTCGCTGGATGCCGACGATGTCAATGGCGGGCGCGTGCTGCTGGAAACCTATTGCCTCGACTGGTCGGATGCCCTTGGGGCCGAGGGGGCGTACGGTAAAATTATCCGGGTAGAACTGCTGCATAAACTGCACGACGAGCTCAAGTACGACAGCCTTGACAGCCTGAGGGCGGGTATCGCCAAAGACTGCGATGACGCACGGGCTTTTTTCAGGGCTCGCTGTTTAAGAATTCCAACATGACCGACGACACGCCAAAAACCGAAAAAACCGATTACCGCAGCACCCTGAACCTGCCCGACACACCCTTCCCCATGCGCGGAGACTTGCCCAAGCGCGAAGCCGGTTGGGCCCTAGAATGGGAAGAAAAAGGCATTTACAAAAAGCTCCGCAGCGCCCGCCAAGGGGCCGCCAAGTTTGTGTTGCACGACGGCCCGCCGTATGCCAACGGCAGCATTCACATTGGCCATGCCGTCAACAAAATCCTCAAAGACATGATCGTCAAGGCACGCCAGCTGGAAGGTCTGGACGCAATTTATGTCCCCGGCTGGGACTGCCACGGCCTGCCGATTGAAAACGCCATCGAAAAACTTTATGGTCGCAACCTGCCACGCGATGAGGTGCAAGCCAAAAGCCGTGCCTTCGCCACCGAGCAGATCGTGGGGCAAATGGCCGACTTCAAACGTCTGGGCGTGCTGGGCGAGTGGGACAACCCTTACCGCACGATGGATTTTGCCAATGAGGCGAATGAAATCCGCGCGCTCAAACGCATCATGGAGCGCGGCTTTGTTTACCGTGGCCTGAAGCCTGTGTACTGGTGTTTTGACTGCGGCTCGTCACTGGCCGAGTTTGAAATTGAATACGCTGATAAAAAATCACAGACGCTTGATGTCGGTTTCAAATGCGACCAGCCTGAAAAATTAGCTGCAGCGTTTGGTTTGAAGAGCCTCACCAAAGATGCCTTCGCCGTCATCTGGACAACCACTGCATGGACTATTCCCGCCAACCAGGCGCTCAACCTCAACCCCGAGCTTGAATACGCGCTGGTCGATACCGAACGCGGGCTGCTGGTGCTGGCGTCTGTTCTGGTCGATAAATGCCTTGAGCGCTACCAGCTAACTGGCAAGGTCATTGCCACAACGCTGGGTAAAAACCTTGCGCTGCTCAACTTCATGCATCCACTGTACGAAGTCGATGCGGGCTACAAACGCTTCAGTCCGGTGTTCCTCGCCGACTACGCCACAGCAGACGACGGCACCGGCATCGTGCATTCGTCACCGGCGTATGGCGTGGAAGACTTTAACTCCTGCGTCGCCAACGGAATCGCCATAGACGACATCCTCAATCCGGTACAAGGCAATGGCCGCTACGTTGATGACCTGCCGCTCTTCGGTGGCCTCAACATCTGGAAAGCCGCGCCGCTGGTGATTGAAAAACTGCGCGAACATGACCGCCTGTTTGCCACCGAAAATATCTCTCACAGCTACCCGCATTGCTGGCGGCATAAAACGCCGGTGATCTACCGCGCCGCAGCGCAGTGGTTTATTCGCATGGACGACGGCGATGGCGTTTTCACCAAAGACAAGGCCAGTAAAACCCTGCGCCAGCTCGCCCTAAACGCGATTGAAGAAACCCGTTTTTACCCCGAGAACGGCAAGACCCGCCTGCACGCGATGATTGCCGGCAGGCCCGATTGGTGCATCAGCCGCCAGCGCAACTGGGGCGTACCGCTACCATTTTTTATTCACACTGCCACGGGTGAATTGCACCCGCGCACCATGGAGATCATGGACCAGGCCGCCAGCATGGTGGAAGCAGGCGGCATTGAAGCGTGGAGCAAAGCCAGCAGCGAATCCATCATTGCATCGGATGCACACGATTACATCAAGAGCACCGACATTCTCGACGTGTGGTTTGACTCCGGCACCACGCACGACCATGTGCTCAAACACAGCCACGCTGAGCAATCCGCATGGCCAGCAGACCTCTACCTTGAAGGCCACGACCAGCACCGCGGCTGGTTCCACTCATCGCTGCTCACGGCCTGTGCCATGTACGACGCTGCGCCCTACAAGGGCCTGCTGACGCACGGCTTCACGGTCGACGGCAAGGGCCGCAAGATGAGCAAAAGCGAAGGCAATGTGGTTGCGCCGCAAGAAATCTCAAGCAAACTGGGAGCCGAGATCATTCGCCTCTGGTGCGCCTCAACCGACTACTCGGGCGACCTCGGCATTGACGACAAAATTCTCGCCCGCGTGGTCGACGCCTACCGCCGCATCCGCAACACGCTGCGCTTTTTAATGGCCAACGTCAGCGACTTTGACCCGGTAAAAGACGTAGTGCCGTTTGAAGACATGCTGGAGATTGACCGCTACGCACTGTCCAGAGCAGCGCAATTGCAGGCCGACATTCTGGCGCACTACAGCGTGTATGAATTTCATCCGGTGGTGTCCAAACTGCAAATTTATTGCAGCGAAGATTTGGGATCGTTCTACCTCGACATCCTGAAAGACCGGCTGTACACGACTGGTGCCAAGTCCTTGGCACGCCGCAGCGCACAAACCGCCCTGCATCAAATCACCCACGCCATGCTGCGCTGGATGGCGCCCTTCCTCAGCTTCACGGCTGAAGAAGCATGGAAAGAATTTGGCTCGTCTGAGTCGATCTTTCTGGAGACCTATTCAAAGCTAGGCGCGCCAGATGAGGCACTGTTGGCTAAATGGAATCGCATTCGCGAACTGCGCGACATCGTCAACAAAGACATTGAGGCCTTGCGTGCCGACGGCAAGGTCGGTTCGTCGTTGCAAGCCAACGTCACGCTGCAAGTCAATGTAGACGACCACACCCTGCTCGCCAGCTTGGGCGCTGACTTGAAGTTTGTCTTCATCACATCAGCTATTAAATTAGTATCTGGCAGCGCAACATCTGTAAGCACTACAGCCAGTTCGGACACTAAATGCGAGCGCTGCTGGCATTACTGCGATGACGTAGGCAGCAACCCATCTCACGCCACCATCTGCAGCCGCTGCACCAGCAATTTGTATGGTGCTGGTGAGCAACGAGCCTTCGCCTGAGCACGACTTTCATGGCCAAAACTACCTTCACCAAATCATCCAGCAGCATGCTTCCGTGGCTTGGCCTCGCGCTGCTGCTGTTGATTGCCGACCAGTTCACCAAGGTGCTCATCATGGGCTCCTACCAGCTCGGCGATGCAACTTACGTCACCAGCTTTTTCAACGTCGTGCGGGTGCACAACGAGGGCGCAGCATTTTCGTTTCTGGCCTCGGCTGGCGGCTGGCAGCGTTGGTTTTTTACTGGCATTGGCGTGCTTGCTTCGCTCTTCATCATCTGGATGCTCAAGTCCCACTCTGGGCAAAAACTGTTCTCGTTTGCGCTGGCCTGCATTTTGGGCGGCGCGATTGGCAACGTGATTGACCGTTCTTTGTACGGCTATGTGGTGGACTTTCTAGACTTTCATTACGCCGGTTGGCACTTTCCGGCATTCAACGTGGCCGACAGCGCCATCACGGTTGGCGCGATTTGTTTGATTTTGGATGAGCTGTTGCGAGTGCGCAGAGCACGTTGAGGGCAAGGGTCAGACTTCCAGCACCTCAACCAGTATCAAAGCCGCCTCAGTCGTAAATTCCCCGCGCTGCAAGGCTGCAACCAGTTCCACAGCCTCCATCAACCGAAACTGCTCGACCTCGCCATCCTGATTCACCGGCATCACGCCCTCAGGCACCGTGCAGCGGTACCAGTCGATGTCTTCAATCACATAGCCCGCACCGTTGCCTTCAAGCGATGGCCTGCGTGTCAGCACGCGGCCGCCGTGGGTGACGTTTTGCAGCGCTGTCATCTTCAGCCCGGCCTCTTCCCAGGTCTCGCGCTCCAGCGCTGTTTCAAGCGTATCAAGGCTTGAGACCATGCCGCCCATCAGCGTGTCCCACAGACCGGGGTCGTTGGACTTTTTATGTGAGCGCTGCTGCACCCAGTGGCGGCCATCGGGTGTCTGGCCGGCCAGATGTACCGCTGCGGTGGCGATGCCCAGTGGCCGCACGGCGGCGCGCTCTACCGTGCCCTTGAAGTGGTCGAACTGGTCATGCACTGCAAGCTGCTCATTGCGCCACTCGCCAGCCAGCCCTGCGCCGTGCAAGGCCCTGGCCAGCAGGTTCAGGCTGATGCTGACATCGCCCAGCAAACGCCAGCCCAGCTCCAGCGGATGCTCTTCTTTCAAGAGCTGTCCAGCTTGGTTGAATGCGTCCAGCAGGTCGTGCAGGGCTTTTTGATTCAGTAGACCAGGCTCTACCGAGCCGATCACCGACTGCCCTGCCCACAGCGGCACGCGTGGGCGCAGGGGCGGAACGACTGCGCTAGCACGCAATGCCTGCAGCCACTCGGGGTCAAATGCAGGCTGGGTGGTCATGGCCGTTTACAGCGTGAGGATGGTGCAGCCGGTAGTCTTACGCGCTTCAAGCGAGCGGTGCGCCTCGGCCACGTCTGCCAGGGCAAAGCGCTGGTCGATGCGGATGTTGACCTTGCCGCTGCTGACCATCGCAAACAGCTCATCGGCCATCTGCTGCGTGGTCTCGCGCGTGGCGATGTGCGTGAACAGCGTGGGCCGCGACACATACAGCGATCCCTT
>Ga0105055_10001028_pt1 | contig 45520 bp, 43 predicted proteins | sample BON03_FD_78090 | JGI IMG/M metagenome (GOLD analysis project Ga0105055, IMG submission 78090) | Freshwater microbial communities from Lake Bonney liftoff mats and glacier meltwater in Antarctica - BON-03 | ecosystem: Environmental > Aquatic > Freshwater > Ice > Glacier meltwater | place: Lake... | reverse complement strand
TTCAATCAAAGCATCTTTGATTTCAACATACTCGCTGTGCCGCTGCGCTTCGTTCGGCCAAAGAATGTAGCCATCCGAAAGAAACCAGGCAGCCATGCCAAAAATCATAAAAAACATAAATAGCATACGCCGACGCCATTCTTTCGAGATACGAGCCACAACTTCCATGCCGCATACCTTTGAAGGCATTCCCTCTAATGACAATTCAATTTGTCAGTTACCTAAAATAGGGGATGCTTGTGCTTCGTAGGGGCTTCACTTGTGAAGACCCTACGAAGCACAGAATTGCGCATTTATGCAAATCTTGTCAGAAATATATAATTTTCATTCGCGCCTGCTTTCGCTATTTTGGTACCTTTTTATCGCATAGATCTGCTGTATAACGATTATTCATAGGCGTTGCCCAGTCTGACCTTGCGTCATCGACGCCGATAAATTTGCTAATCCCCCTCTCAATCCAAACACATTATGTCTGAAGCAACCTCCGAAATTGGCCTCATCGGCCTCGCAGTCATGGGCCAAAATCTGGCTCTCAATATCGCCGACCACGGCTTTAAGATCTCCGTTTACAACCGGACGACCTCCAAAATGGATGAATTCGTCGCCGCTAATCCGAACACCCCGGGCGGTCTCGTCGGCCAAGCGGAGTTGAAAGACTTCGTCGCCTCGCTCAAGCGCCCGCGCAAGGTGATCATTCTCGTGCAAGCGGGTTGGGCCACCGATAAAGTGATCGAAGGCCTCGTGGCTCTGATGGAAGAAGGCGACATCATCATCGACGGTGGCAACGCTAAGTGGAACGATACCATCCGTCGCGAAAAAGAACTGACCGCCAAAGGCCTCCGCTTCATCGGCTCCGGCGTTTCCGGCGGTGAAGAGGGTGCCCGTTTCGGCCCCTCCCTCATGCCCGGCGGCACACCTGAGGCCTGGGAACATCTCGAACCGATCTGGAAGGCCATCGCTGCCAAAGTCGATCCCGACACCGGCAAGCCCCTCGAAGGTGCCGAGCCCGGCAAACCGGTCAAAGGTGGTTTCAGTTGCACCGCTTACATTGGCCCCGACGGTGCCGGTCACTATGTAAAAATGGTACATAACGGCATCGAATACGGCGACATGCAGATGATTTGCGAAGCCTACGACCTCATGCAAAACGTGCTCGGGCTCAATCCCGCTGAGATGGGCGACATCTTTACCGAATGGAATACGGGCGACCTCGACTCCTTTCTCATCGAAATCACCGCCGACATCCTCAAGCAAACGGATCCCGTCACTGGCAAACCTTTCGTCGACATCGTGCTCGATACAGCCGGCCAAAAGGGCACCGGTAAATGGACCTCGGTCAACGCACTCGACATGGGCACACCCGCACCAACCGTAGCCGAAGCCGTCTTTGCTCGCTGCCTCTCTGCTGTCAAAGACGAGCGCGTCGCCGCCGAGAAGATTCTCAAGGGCCCGGAAGCCGCACCCTTCACCGGCGATAAGGCCGAAATGGTCGAAGCGATTCGCGAAGCCCTCTACGCCTCCAAGATCTGTTCCTATGCCCAAGGCTTTCAGCTCATGCGTGAAGCACAAAAGGAATACAATTGGAGCCTCAACTTCGGCGAAATCGCTCAGATTTTTCGCGGTGGTTGTATCATCCGCGCCGCTTTCCTGCAGAAGATTACTGAAGCCTTCGCTCGCGACCCAGAACTCGCCAACTTGCTGCTCGATCCTTATTTCACTGGTGCGATCAACAAAGCACAAAAGAGCTGGCGTAAAGTAGTCGCTCTGGCAGCCGAGCACGGCGTCCCCATCCCGACCTTCGCCTCCGCACTGTCTTACTACGACGGCTACCGCACAGCACGCCTGCCGCAGAACCTGCTCCAAGCCCAACGCGACTACTTCGGTGCTCACACCTACGAACGCACCGACGAAGAACGCGGCAAGTTCTACCACATCGACTGGCCCGAGGCTAACCGCCCGCAGCTAGAAATGTAGTTTAACGAGATTATCAACTGCCAGAGATCCAATTGAGACGAGGCCGACCTAGCAAATCATAAGCGCACAAACGCCAGATGAATCTCGAGCGCGTGGCGCGGCATCAAACGAAACAAAAACTTTAATTTCAAGCGACCGATTTACCTAAATACGCCAGAAGCCACATTTCTTTCCATAGACGATAGCAGCCTTCGGAGGTAATTTTGCCTTCTTCTTCCTGACGGGGACGCGGAACAAGGAAACCGGTTTCGGTATTAAAGCGCTCGAGAATGCGTTGTTGATCGTTGAGCTCGACAAGGGCGTCGTCTTCGACCGTGACAGGCTCGAGCTTTGAATTGAGCAGTCGCTTGTGATGGAGTAGCAAAAGACGCTTAAGCGAACCAATAAGGGGCTTACGGCATATATTCCAACTCTCGGGGTAATAGCCACCGTAGGGGAGGAAGAGGTTGTCCGTAATCAAGCGTTCGCTGGACTTAGTTTGTGTGGTGATCGTGTAGCAAGCAATGGCACCGCCTTTGCGCTTGGGGAGAAAGAGGATTTGCAGGCGGATAAAACTATCTTCGCTTTCATAAACCGAGGCGCGGAGAAAAGTGCCTTCAAAGAGTTCGGCTTTAAGCGCACTAAGACGGTTATATTTTTCTGCACGCAACCAATCTTTAAGTTCGATAAATCGCTTGTCAGCTGGCCATTCATCGCCGTCTTCGTTCACATAAAATACAGGGAAGAGCGGCAGCTCACTTCGGCTGAGTGCTTTAATCGCGATCCAGTTGTAACCGGTTTCTAAAACAAACCAGAGTGCAAACCCTGTAATAAAATGAACCCAATCTGGACGGAACGAAAGTTCGAATACTTTTAAAAAATAGGCGAAAAGCGCGGCAAAAAGAAACCACCGTGTCCAACGACCTATCACCAAAAAAGTAGGAATCAAAAGACGATTCCCCAACATGGGTAACATTACAGTGACAATCGCTACGATAAAAAGCAGCCATTGATAAAATTCGGAAGTTTCAGTCACTGCTTAGTTTAGGCGCAGCGGCATGATCACGCAGATAAAGTTGTCCAATGTCTTGAAGAGACCGGGACTAAGCTCGTCTTTGAATTCAAAGAATACTTCGTCTTTAGTCAGCGCCTTAAGTGGCTCCATCAAAAACTGTGGGTTGAAAGCGACTTGCACTTCAGGTCCATCGTAGGCAATAGCCATCGATTCATGAGACTCGCCGTATTCACTGGAGGATCCGGATATTTCAAGGAGGTTCTTGCTGACCTTTATTTTGACCGAGTTACTCTTGTCTGAAGTCACCAGTGCGGCGCGGTGCACACACTCGAGCATGAGTTCGCGCTCGATTTTGACGCGATGCTCGGTCTCTTTTGGAATGACTTGACGGTAGTTCGGATAGTTGCCCTCCACTATCTTAGAGACGAGGTAAAGGTGATCTACCAGACCGGAATCACCCGTTTCGTCGATGGCTATTTCAAAAGCGGCTTGGCGATCATTGAAAGCTACTTTAACCTTTTCACCTTTGCCCATAAGACGCTCTAGTTCGGCGACTGTTTTGGCGGGGAGAATGAGATTACCAGCATTTTCTTCGCTTATTTCCAGCTCCAATGAAGTGAGGCCAAGACGACGACCATCGGTGGCCACCAGAGTCAACTTTTCGTCAGCGAAATTAAAATACACACCGTTGAGGATGTAGCGGTTCTCGTCGGTCGATTGTGCGTAAGAAACGCTCTTTAGCATGTTGACGATCTGGTCTTGAGAAAGATCGAAGACCTTGCGGTTTTCAAAAGTGGGCAAGAGAGGGAATTCCTCAGCGCTGATGCCCATTATTTTGAAGTTGGAGCCGCCGGATGTGATCTTGGCTTGGTTGTTCTCGTTGGTTTCGATGAAGACTTCGTTCACCGGTAACTCTCGCACGATGGTGGCGAGCTTACGGACGGGAAGCGTGATGCTGCCAGTGCCGGAAACTTCGGCCTTAATTCGGCAACGGATGCCTAGGTCGAGGTTCGTGGTGGTCAGCGAAATGTGACCCTCCTCGGCTTCGATCAGCACGTTGCTGAGAATGGGCATGGTCGAGCGGGTCGCAACAACGTTGAGAACTTGTTGGAGACCATTGCTAAAATGATCCTGATTGATCTTGAACTTCATGGTGTGAATTTGTCGTTTTTTTGGACTTACTGGCAATGCTTATATAAGAGTTCTTTTTATATATATAAATCTCTCAGTAACAGTAAGGGGGGTGATTAGGTAGAAAAACTCATCAAGTGCTTGGCGACAAGTCATTTGCACAATATTTTTGATGTGTAAAAGAAGGTGAATGAAATAGGTGGACGGTGAACAATGAGGATAAGTTTTTCCAAACACACAAGCTGTTCGCACTTATTCCCAAGTTATTCACCGGTTTTTTTGAAGGCTGATTTGAGCCGCTTTTTGGCACGGTAGATTCGGTAAAAGTGACGGATAGGCCCGTAGCTAATGTAAGTGAAGAAGATAATGGCGAAGAAGAACTCTTTGAAAAAGAAAGCGGTGCCGAGGCCGAGGATTAGACCAATAAAGCTGCGAAATTTGGTCTGTGTCTGCCAATCAATATTTTTAAAACTCGGGTAAGGGATGTTACTGACCATCAGAAAAGCGATCGCGAGCATGAATGGTGGAATTAAAAGTGCCAAGCTGCGAGAGTCGAAAGTAGGCGTTTTAAGGCTTGTGATGACTAATACTATTGAAGCGATCATGCCAGCAGCAGCCGGAACGGGAAGGCCGAGAAAGTCATTGGTCCCTTTAAGACGATCAGCTGGTGGGAGCATAGGGTGGGTTAAAACATTGAAGCGAGCGAGTCGAACCGCAGCGCATAAGAGATAAACAAAGCCAATTAACCAACTGATTTGAAGGAAGATAGGATATTTCTCTACTGTCGGTGTAAGCACCAGAAAGATCATCATTAAAGCCGGCGCGACTCCAAAGGAGATAATATCTGCAATTGAATCGAATTCTTTACCAAAAAGTGATTCACGCCCACCGAGCCGAGCGACCCGTCCGTCAAGCGCATCGCAAATCACGCCGAAGAGGATAAACCATACTGCTTGTTTATAATTATCCGAAATAATCGCCGGATCTGTCGCGTAGTTGGCCTGGATACAGCGCAAGATCGCTAGAAAGCCGAAGAAGAGATTCCCCGCAGTTAAACTATTTGGAAGTAGGTAAATGTGACTCGCTTCTCCCGAATCTGCGTATTGATGACGCGTCTTTTCAGATTCTTCGTTTAGTTCAGTCATACCGGAGGTAAAGGAGGCGTTTTATTCCTCGATATCACTCTTGTGGCGGAGTGATTCGAGGTATTTCCAAAAAGAATCATCCTGTTCAACCATAAACTCCTCAGTGAAGGGCAGCTTAAATCTAAAGATAAAGTCCGAAAGGGTGTTTTTATGGAGAATGTAATGAGCGAAGAGTGCATCGCCGGTTTGCTCAAAATAGATGCGAAACTCGCCTGCGCGAACACGATAGTAGGTCTTCCCGTTACGGTGAAAACGACCTAGCTCTTCGTTTGGGTTTTCCAACTGCTCTTGCGAGAGAGTGCTGACCACTTCTACCAGCAGCATCTGTGAACGTGTATCAAGCTGATTGAGCTCGTGCATACTTTGTTCGCTGAAATTGACTTGAAACATGGTTTTCGTATAGGGAGGGGGTTTCTAAATTAGCGGACACTTTAGCTGCTCAAGCTCTCTGTGCAACCGCAGAATGTAGTACTTATTCCTGCCAATCGTCATCTAGTATATCAAACGGATTGACCCACTCTAATTCTTTAACAATCTCGCTCCAATGGTCCAAATGACAGTTAAATATGAAGGTTCGCTGAGGTGTAAAGTCAGCCATGAACCTTCCGGTCAATCCTTCACTACTGACGCCCCCATTGATAATAATGGTAAAGGCGAAGCTGCCTCCCCGACTGATCTCTGTGCGGCCGCGCTCGGTTCTTGCATGGCCACGATTATTGGCATGCAAATGGAAAAGCTCGGGATCGATCTCGCTGGGATGCGCATCGAGGTAAATAAGGAAATGTCCAGCTATAAGCCGCGCCGTATCATCAAACTCAGCACCGAGGTTTGGCTCCCTGCAAAGCTCGACTATAAGACCAAGCGTAAAGTCGAACTTGCGGCTAAAAGTTGCCCCGTGCACCATAGCCTTAGCTCAGAAATCGATAAACCGATCCTCTTTCACTGGCAGTAGATATCAATATGGAACACATCCGGCTGCTTTTTGATATCAAAAATCACCTATTGGTGACAAAATCAACTAAGGGATGCTATGCGCTCGCACCTGTGGATGCAGGCGATTACAAATGGCATGAACTTACTGAAGTTGAATTGTTTGATGGTAAGCAGTCGATTGTTTGTGCCTTACTTTCGGAACAAGGCGATATTGACGGCGATATTGACGGCGAGTGGCAGACGATTTATAACCTGTGCTCTTTACCGCAGACGCCTGAGTTAGTGCAGGTTCTTCAAGCAATTGACAAGCAGCTCTACCGTATTCCCTATCTTGGAATGGGGGAAAATGAGTATATCTATCGATTCCGCACCACGAAGGAGCGTAACCAGTCTGTCTATATTGATGCGCAATCGCAAGCGCTCTACCAAAGCGCACTCTGTCTCGCGATTAAAGAAGCTCGTCGCACTAGGGAAAAATCTTCCGGCGAACCAGCCTTGCTCGATTTCGGGGCGGTCAGTTACGTCATCCCCAGTCATTTCGGCTTTTGCCTCGGCGTGCAAAACGCAATCGAGCGCGCTTATGAAACGGTGGCGCTGCATCCGGACCAGCGCGTTTTCATGCTCAGTGAGTTGATTCACAATCCTTTTGTAAACGAGGATCTCCTAGCACGCGGCCTTCGTTACTTGCAAACAGACAAAGGCCTGCCGCTCTGCTCCGACGGCTCCATCGCCAACAGCATAGATGATCCCGAAGCACTTTGGAACCAGCTCACGCAGAATGACATTGTGATTATCCCTGCCTTTGGAGCGACGAATGAAGACAAAGCACGGCTCATTCGCCGTGGTCTCTCGATCCGTGAAAATGATGCCACTTGTATGTTGGTGGAAAAAGTCTGGAAAGCTGCCCGTCGCTACGCGCAGGAGGGCTACACCGTAATCATCCATGGAAAGTCCGAACACGAAGAGACCAAAGCTACGTTTTCCAATAGCTCTAGCCATGGCCCTGCTCTAATGATCCGCAATATGGAGCACGCCCGTCGCTTGTCCGAAGTGATTCAAGCGGAACCTTCCGATAAAATAGCACTTTTTGAAGCTTCCTTTGCGGGTCTCTATTCCGAAGGCTTCGATTCGCAACGCGATCTTGAACGAATCGCAGTAGTCAATCAAACCACACTCTTACGTAATGAAACGCTCAGCATCATTGACTACTTGCGCGATGTGATCGCCAGTAAATACGGTGAGGGCGAAGTGGCCAACCACCTCTGGTCGAAAGGCAAGGGCGACACCCTTTGTTACGCGACTCAAGTCAACCAAGACGCGCTACACAAAGCCGTAGAGCAATCCATCGATGCGGCTCTCGTGGTCGGCGGAAAAAATAGTTCGAACACCTTTCAGCTCTACCGCGTATGTGCCGAGCGTTTCGGCGAAACGGCCCACTACATTCAGTCGGAGGACAACATCCTTTCGCTTGAGTCTGTCCGCCATTATATCTTCCCTTATAATCTAACAGATGCACCCGCCACGGTGGAAGAAGAACGACCACTTTTTAAAGCACCCACTAAAAAACCGCGAATTCTGCTGACCGGTGGCGCATCCTGCCCCGACGGGATCATCCAGCAAGTCATCCATCGGATAAACAGCTTCTTCCCTCCCGAGACCATTCGACCAGTCGAGGATATTTTAAAAGCATTTCGGTCGGATACTTGAAGAATCGCATAAGCTGATTAAGCTACGGGTTAGTGTTAATAGGACTTACAGATATAGATGGTGGGGCTGCACCGGGCATTTATTATGATCTCGGCGTCGTTGTCATTCATCAGCGTTACCGCTATCGGGGCGTCATCGTTTCGGTCGATCCGCGCTGCATGGCGGGCGACACTTGGTATCAATCTAACAAAACACAGCCCCCCCGCGAGCAACCCTGGTATCATGTGCTGGTGCACGACAGCGGCGGTCTCAGTACCTACGTCGCCCAATCAAATCTTGAAGAAGATGCCAGTGGCTGTCCCATCAACCACCCGCGAATTCAATGCTATTTTGCCGATTTTCAAGAAGGCCGCTACCAGCTGAAAGAAGGCAACGCCTTCGGTGGTTGCGGGATCTAGAAGCGACAATTCTATCGCTTTCCCGCGTCCGAGTCAGTCATTTCTCGGCACTACAAAGCTCATAAATGTAGCCGAATCCGTAAGGATTTGGTCAGATTTGGATAGGGCATATAGGATGTTGTCTATCTTTGAGCCACTCTCCTTGCGACGGCCAGAAGTCTTGTGATCAAAATCCTCGAAGCGATCTGACTCACTTATGGTGGCGTATATTTTCACAATTTCGAGATTGAGCGTATTGGAGATTTATAAATAATACTTCCGTTATGCCAACCACCTATGCCGCCTATCTTGCCGAGTCCCTTTTAGAAAATGGCTCTGGCAACGGACAAGTTATTGTTTTACGCAAAAAATCGCTGACCAAAGTTGAAGCGGGCGTTTTCCTGATCGACGCTTACTGCCTCGGCGTCCGCGACGCCTTTCTATACGAAGGCACTGAAGCTGAAGTCGAAGAGCGTGTCCTCACCAACCGTTATCCGCTAAAGGAAATGCCAGCCAGCTATGGTCGAAAGTTCGTCGAGGAGGCCATAGCCTATGCGAAGCAATTCGGTTTCGCGCCCCATAAAGACTACAAAAAAGCAGCTCGCGTTTTCGGTGGCCTCAAAGCGGCGGACGACCTCGACGGTTTCACTTTCGGTAGAAACGGCAAGCCTTGCTATATCCCATCGCACAACCATGACGAGAACGACGTCCAGCGCATCACCGCCAAACTGGAGCGCGTTTGCGGCGAGAGCGGCTTCCTCCCTGAGGAAGTGGACGAAGGCTTTGGAAGATGAGTTTGAGGACGAATTCGAAACAGAAGACCGCATACTGCTTTCTGAAGGCTGGTTATCTTCCGAAGACGCTCCCCTAGCCGGAATCAAGATCATGCCCGTCAGTTTGGAGGTAATCGACAAGGAAAGCGGTCACTACCTACTAATTGCATTAGAACAGAACATTTAGCGTTGATCACGCGCCCGTTGTGCCAGCGTCGCCAGAATCGAGTCCAGCACAGCATCCAACTCCTTGCCGATATCAGTGGTCAGAAACCGCATGACCAGATAACCATGCCGTTGCAGAAGTAGATCCTTCTGCCGATCGCTCCGCCACGCAGCTTCGTCTTGCAAATGCTGCGTTCCGTCAAGTTCGACCACCAGCCTCAAAGGCTCGCAGAGGAAATCGACTTCCATTGTGCCTCGTTGGTTAAATGGGATTGGTAGCTCCACATTCAGCTGGAAGCGTCCCCGAGTCGTCTCCAGCGTTTCCAGGCGCTTGTAGAGAAAGGCCTCCGAAGCACTGCGAGCACGGTTTTCGTCGCTCATCGGCGTTGCCACATGCACGAAAAGATGAGCCAGTGGGTCGTCCACACCATCCGAGATCAACCGTTTTACACTGGCTGCATAGTCACGTTTCCAAACTGGATCGACCGGCAGCAGCACACTTTGTGGCCATCCCGGCAAGGCGCTGGCCGGCAATAAAATCGAGTAACCCACCGCTTCATAGCCCGCGCAACGTTTGTCGAACATGCGCTCCAGCATTGGCACGTTCAGGTCGGCATAGTCATAAACCTGCACAACTTGCTTGCCATCGTGTAGACGATGTAAGCGCCCCACATATTGCGCCACCGTTCCCCTCCATGAAATCGGCATGGCTACAAAGAGCGTGTCCAGTTTTGAACAATCAAAGCCTTCGCCCACGCAGCGTCCTGTGGCTAAAATGACCGTAGCCGCATCATTCAAATCTTCCAAAGCCGCAGCACGTTGCTTTTTACCCATGCCTCCTTGCAAGGTGACACTTGCAAGACCCCTCGCCTCCAGTTCCTCTCTTAATAGCGTCAAATGCTCCGTCCGTTCCGTCAGCACCATAGGGTGTCGATTGGCTTCGATTGCCGCCGCCACATCGGCACAAATCAAGCGATTACGTAGGCGGTCTTCCATTAATCCTTGGCAAAGTTTCTGATATTCGATGCGGGCATCATCTTCCGGTTCACCAAGGTGCCGGTAACCTGTCGGCCTCACAATAACATGGTGCTGGAAAGGCCGCGCAGCCGCTTGGTCTTTGGCATCCACCCGGTGCCGAATCGCGCCACATTGCATGAAGATGATCGGATGGTGCCCGTCCTTGCGTTGCACCGTTGCGGATAGCCCCAGCACATATTTTGCCTTTGCCCGGCTCACCGCGCGCTCGAAACTCTGGGCGGAAAGATGATGGCACTCATCAATAACCAGATGCCCGTATTCGGCGATCCGGTCGTCCACCACATCTTTGCGCACCATACTCTGGATTAAAGCCACGTCTATCTCGCCACGCAGTTTGCGTCGACCGCCTCCGAGTCGACCGATGGATTTTTCCGGAAAATCGAGAAAGCTTGAGAGCCGCTCCACCCATTGCTCCATCAACTGCTGTCGATGCACGAGAATGAGTGTGTTCACGCCGCGCTCGGCAATGAGCCAAGCCGCGAGGACGGTTTTGCCAAACGCGGTGGTGGCGGCGAGCACACCCGTTTCGTGGGCAAGCAATGCTTTGGCTGCAGTGATTTGTTCGGGACGCAAGGTGCCAGTAAAAGAAACTTCTAGAGGATTTCCAGCTACACGTAGGTCGTTAATCCGAAAGCGCACTTTATGCCTCCGTAGCAGCGTTTTCAGTTCATCTAGGCAGCCACGCGGGAGCGCGATATGCTTAGGGTGCGCCTCCGCACAGGCGATGACGCGAGGCTTGTCATAGGTCGGTAGCCGCATGGCCTGCGCTTTGAAGAACTCCGGATTCTGAAAAGCGGCTAAGTGCAGAATACGGTTTCGCAGAGCAGGCGGGAGATTCGCTGTCGGAATGTAGAGCTTATCGGAGAAGACGATCTCCAGCTTTTCGGTCAGGGAGGTCTCGATCACGACATCCGCCAACCGCCGCGAAGGGGATGCCTTCCAAGGCGTCAGGGAAAATTCATCGGACGGCGGCATCCTTACGGGAATCACACGATTCGTTCGTTCCGCTTGAGCTGCGATTTCTGATATCGGCTTGGAACCAATCCGTTCTAATTGACCGAGGAACGCCCATTGGTCGGTTATGGGGTTTAAAGCATCATCCAGAAACGCGGAATGTCCCGCATCCCGCGCCGCCTTCTGTAGAGGGAGTGCGATCAGGTTGCCAAAGCCACCACGGGGCAGCGTGTCTTGGCTTGGAAACATTCGGTCATAGGAGCCAAGGCCAATTTCAGGTCGCGCGTCCATCGCCTCCGTTAACAGGTGCGCTCCGAAACGCCGCGCTTGAGTGGCAGCAAAAGCCTGCTCAAAGAAGAACCAAATGTGTGCCCCATTGCCCGAGCGCGAACGCTCCAAAGCAACCGGCAATCCAAGTCTACGCACTACATCAGTCAGCGCGGTAGCATCTTCCTGCCAGCCATCCCCATCCAGGTCGAGCGCAAGAAAGTGACAGGATTCGTCCAAAAGCATCGGATAGACGCCCATCACAAAAGGCAGCCCACTGGAGTCCTTACCCGACAAGTGCCATCGGATAAGACGGTCGGTCACCGGAATCCAATCTTGATTCGGGCAGTGCGAGCACTTGATCCGAGGCTTCTCGCAAACGCCCCGCACCCACTCGTTGCTACAAGCGGGTGAGTAACCCGCTCGACCAGTTCTTCGACTCTCGAAACGCTGCGGATACACATCCGTCCTTCCTCTGAATAAAGAACGAAAACAAGCGATCTTCTCCGCAGGCGACGAGCGGAGGTTAAGGTTACAAAATTCAGACTTTAAGGCAGACGCCATGATCTAAGCCAAAACAAGAACCACCCAAACTGCAAAAACCGTTTTATCGAACATTTTCGCAATCGTCTAGTCAGGCTAAATTCCTCTGGTGCTAAGTAGGAGTCTATCGGCTACGAATAAATAGCCCCTCTCACATGCTTCATAACAGCGAGAACCTCACTATCTTTAGCTACAATCATCCGTGGCTCAGGCCGATACTTTCGCCCGGTGGAACGTTGCCAACGTTCCACAAGCGATTGCACGAACTCCCGCGATCCCAGAACCGCACCTTCCGAGAAGTAGCGTATTCGACACCGCAGTAAAGTGCATTGCGGTAATGTGCCTTGCTCCTTTTTCAGTACGCGCACGGCATCCGCACGGTTAATCTCTGCAGTGTTACCGGCAGGCGCCGAACCCTTTCCGAAGAGCATACAACGGTAGTGAGCGAGAGCCTCCTCCGCCGATATCGAATAGAGCCCAGCAGTAAGGAATTTTAAAGAACGCACCGCATCCCTACGCCCGGCGATCGCTTCCGAATAGCCGCAGAAGCGATAATCTTTCGGATCCTCAACAAGTCCCGCCCGAACAGGGTTCAAGTCGATATAGGCGGCCATAGTTTGGAGCACATTACCCTTACCCTCGACCAGAACGCTCTTGAACCGGTCAGACCAAAGGGGACCGTAGCGCTCGTGAGTTTTATTGAACCAAGTAGAGAAGCGTTATTTCAATGTCTTCATAAAAGCTGAAACGTCTTCCATACGAGCCAAAAGCCGTTCACGAATCGCCTCTGCGTCCTCGCCGCCCGCTTCCAGTTCCCGTTGCATCACTGCCGCTGTGGACGTCTCATAAGTGGTCGGTTCAGGATAAAGCACACGGTAGCGCCTCATCAGTTCCTTGTCCGGGACATGTGATGTCTTCGGCACCCGCACCAACACGTGGAAGTGGTTGTTCATCAAGCAGAAAGTCAGGATTTCGACCCCCGAAAAATCAGCGATTCGATGTATCATTTTTCTCAAAACCTCTTTTTCACGGTTTTCAAAAAGAGCATCACCGTTCACCGTTCGAGACATACAATGGTAAATGCCTCCTTCAACTTTCAATCGTTTCGTACGCATGCTATTAGGTGTGACGTACAAATAAGCTAAGGCAATTAAAATATAAGGGACGGGTCTATAAAATAGATTACCAGAGAGTTCCCCGTCCATTTTTGTACGGCAGCAATATAGCAAGGTTCTCTTGTGGGCACGCTGCGACTCGACTAATTGATTGCTTCCAACTCGCTCTCGACACCTTCAATCACGAGTTCGCCGAATAGGGTGCTGGCGGTGGCGTGGTCGAAGCGAACTTGTGCAAACTGACCAACGAGTCGCGGGCTGGCTTTGACTAACACCACGCGGTTGCCGCGGGTGCGACCGAGAAACATGTTCTCGCCCTTTTTGGCGGGGCCTTCAAACAGCACTTCTTCAACTGTGCCGAGTAGCTCCTCGTTTCGCTCTAGAGAGCGTTTGCCTAAAATACTCAAAAGCACTTGGTTGCGTTCTTCTTTGACCTCTTTGCTGATGGGGTCGCCGAGCGGCTCAGCCGTTGTGCCGGGTCGCACACTGTATTTAAACAAGTAGGCCATGTCGAAGCCGATTTCCTCGAAATGCTTTCGAGTCAGCTCGAAATCTTCTTCTGTCTCGCCAGGAAAGCCCACTATCACGTCGGTTGAAATATACATGTCGGGTCGCACCGTGCGCATCTTGTCGATGATGCTGCGGAAATTCTCAATCGTGTAGGGGCGGCGCATGGTCTTCAAAATCCGGTTGCTAGCGCTTTGCATCGGGAAGTGCAGATACTCGCAAAGCTTGGGCAAACGGGCATAGCACTCGATCAGGTCATCTTTAAAGCCGACCGGGTGCGGGCTGGTGAAGCGAATGCGCTCAATGCCCTCAATGGCATGCACCTTTTCGAGCATCTGGACAAAGGGGCTCTTCTTATCTACGAAGGGAAACTCACGTATGCCGTATTGGTTTACGATTTGTCCCAATAAAGTGACTTCTCGGGTGCCCTTCGCTGCCAATTCCTCAATTTCTTCAACAATCGCTTCCATAGGTCGGGCGCGTTCGGCACCGCGCGTCTTCGGAACGATGCAGTAAGAGCACTTCATATTGCAGCCCTGCATAATACTGACAAAGGCAGCCACTTGCACCTTGTCACCAACGTGCGACTTAATGGTGTTCTGTGAGTCGAGTTCCTCGGCTAGATCGATGATGGTGCTGGGGCGGGGGCCTTGACCACTCAAGCTGGCGATCATGCTGTCCAAATGCTCGGGAACTCGGTGAAATTTCTGCGTGCCCACGATTAGATCAAGGTCGGGTAGGCGGTCGACCAGTTCATCCCCACGGTTTTGTGCCATACACCCCATGATCCCGATGATGAAGTTAGGGTCTTTGCGCTTACGCTTAGCGAGGTGACCTGCTTTGCCGATCGCCTTTTGCTCGGCTTGGTCGCGCACGCTGCAGGTGTTGAGTAGAACGACGTCGGCATCGAACTCGTTATCGACGAGAGAATATCCCTTTGCACGTAGCATCGCCGCGACGGCGTCGGAGTCGCGTTCGTTCATCTGGCACCCGTAGGTCTTGATATACACTCGGTTCATGGGGAAGGCGCAGCATGGCGAGATGAGCGGGCTTGTAAATATTGAAAAGTACTGCGGATTTAGAGGTGGAACTTACCGGGTTTAGGGGTTACAAGTTTACGATTAATTTTACTGATGAAGCGCGACGCAATGGCATCTTCTGTTTAAAATGCTCCACGAAGAAGGCCATATCGATCAAAGGACTTTACCGCGACTGGAGCGGAGCGCGATTCCGGGGAATCAAAGTGTGTTCTCGGAAGGACATTTTGATAACGGCTGAGGGCGGGCTGAATCTGACGAGGTTTCTGTAAGGAATTTTTAAAAGAAACCGATGCCTCGACTGACGCCTTGACCGATCTCGGCTGTCATTGTGTGGTAAAGCATGGCCGAAATCCCCCCCCGTGAAATTATATTGGCGAAAGCCGGAGAGCTTTTTCACCGTAAAGGCTATAGTGCCGTCACGGTGGATGAAGTGATCGCCGCGAGTGGATTGCCGAAATCGGATTTTCACCGCGCATTCAGCAGCAAAGCGGCGCTCGGCAAGGTCTGGTTGGAGCGATTGACCAAGCGTATGCGGATTATGCACGATACGTTCATGGAACGTCCGGGGGATAAGAATCGACTGCTTAAGAAGTATTTTTTCTCAATGCGCGGCTGGGTGGAGGCCAATGGTTGGCGCGCTTGTCAATTTGCGAATACGGCGGCCTGCATTGATACCGAAGCAGAACCGGATCTGGCGCATCTGATTGACCAATACAAACGTGCGCAGAGGGCCTTCTTTATTGAATTAGTGGGTTCTTTAGTTGACGCCAAGGACGCTCAGCGCATCGGAACGGCGGTCTTTCTGCTCTACTCTGGCGCGATGACGGAGGCGCAGAATCTCAAGGCGGCTTGGCCGTTTGAAGATGCACTGGCGGCTGCGGAGCAGCTCTGCGGGATTCGCTAGGAGCTTGCCGAAATCGTAACGACGACTGATTTTGAAATCGGAGTTTGGCTGGTTTCGGCGCGAGCGCCGAGTGGCACCAGCACATTGGCCTCGGGGTAGTAGGCGGCGGCGCATCCACGGGGGGTGTCATAGGGTATGGCGAGGAAGAGCTTCGCGGTGCGGGTCTCGCCGTTAAAGTGGCTGGTAATGTCGACTGGTTGCTCGGAGGCGATGTTGCGCTCGGCCATGTCTTCGGCATTTAAAAAGATGACCCGCCGCTCGTTGTGGATGCCTCGATAGCGGTCGTTGTTACCATAGATGGTGGTATTGAACTGGTCGTGACTGCGGAAGGTCTGCAGGAGTAACTGATCCGGCTCGAGGGCGATGGGTGCGAGCGTATTTACGGTGAAGTTAGCTTTGCCAGTTACGGTGTGAAACTCGCGTTGCTTGACTGCGTTGGGCAGGTAGAAGCCGCCGGGTTGGCGCACGCGGTGATTGAAATCTTTGAAGTCGGGCAGCACGTTTTCGATGCGTTGGCGGATGAGGTCGTAGTTGTCTTCAAAGGCCTGCCAAGGCGCGCGCGATGGGGGCAGCGTGGCGCGGGCGATGCCACAGATGATGGCTGGCTCGCTTTTGAGCATCTGTGTGGCGGGCTCTAGGCGGCCTTCGGATTTATGGACGACGCTCATGGAGTCTTCGACGGTGACAAATTGTGGCCCGCTCTTTTGGTGGTCGGCTTCGGTGCGGCCGAGGCAGGGGAGGATGAGCCCGCGCTGCCCGGTGATGAGGTGGCCGCGGTTGAGTTTGGTCGCGATGTGCGCGGTGAGGGCGCAGCGGCGCATGGCTTGAGCGGTGAGGTGGGTATCGGGCGAGGCGGAGAGAAAGTTACCTCCGAGGCCGATGAAGACGCGCGCCTTGCCGGCGAGCATGGCTTCGATGGCGTCGACGGTGTCGTAGCCGTGTTTGCGGGGGCTGGTGAACTCGAACTCGGCGTCGAGTGCGGCGAGGAAGGGCTCGGGCATTTTCTCCCAGATGCCCATGGTGCGGTCGCCTTGCACATTACTGTGGCCACGCACGGGGCAGAGACCGCTCTTGGCGCGCCCTATCTTGCCGGTGATTAGGTGAAGGTTGACGACTTCGCGGATGGTCGCGACGGCATTGCGGTGCTGGGTGAGCCCCATCGCCCAGCAGGTGATGGCGTTTTCGGCCTTGATGAAAGTCTGTGCGGCCTTGCGGATCTCGGCCTCGGCGAGGCCGGACTGCTCGGTGATTGTGCGCCAAGTGATGGCTGCGAGCTCGGCAACGAAGACTTCGTAACCGTGGGTGTATTCTTCGATAAATGCGGGGTCGATGGCATCGGCTTCGAGCACGCATTTCAGCATCCCTTTGAGAAAAGCGAGGTCGCCGTTGAGCTGTATGGGGAGGTGCTGTGAGGCGAGGGGGGTGGCTTGTCCGAGGACGCCTTTGAGCTTTTGGGGATGGGAGAAGGCGCGTAGGCCGGTCTCGAAGAGTGGGTTGACGGAGAGGATTTTGCCGCCGCCTTCGACCATGACTTCGAGCGAGGTCAACATGCGGGGGTGGTTGGTGCCGGGGTTTTGCCCCATGATGAGTAGGCAGTCAGTCGTTTCGATGTCTTCTAGGGTGACGGTGCCTTTGCCGACGCCGATGGTTTCGTTGAGAGCTGCGCCGCTGGATTCGTGGCACATGTTGGAGCAGTCGGGCAAATTGTTGGTGCCGTAGTGGCGGACGAAAAGTTGGTAGAGAAAGGCGGCCTCGTTACTGGCGCGTCCGGAGGTGTAGAAGATGCCTTCGTCGGGCGAGTCGGCGGCGTTGAGCTCCTCGGCGATGATGGCGAAAGCGGCCTCCCATGAGATGGGGCGGTAGTGGCTGGCACCTTTGTCGAGGAGAAAGGGCTCGGTCAGGCGGCCGGCGTCGTTGAGCCAGAAGTCGGACTGCTCGGAGAGTTGGGCGACTGAGTGGGCGGCGAAAAACGCGGCGTCGGCGCGCTTCTTGGTGGTTTCGGTGGCGACGGCTTTGGCTCCGTTTTCGCAGAACTCAAACTTGGAGCGCTCGCCGTCGGGATCGGGCCAGGCGCAGCTGGGGCAGTCGAAGCCGTGCTTTTGATTGAGCCGGTAGAGCGCTTTAGCGCCTCGATTTGCGCCGGCTTGCTGGTTGATGTGCTTGAGAGAATTGGTGACCGCCTTGGTGCCGACTGCTTTATTTTTGGGCGCAGAGCGTTTTAGGTCGAGGAGCTTGCGGGGTGGTTCGGGGTCGGGTTGCATGGTGGCGCCGTGCTGCGCACGGAGTGAAAGTTAAAGTGAAGGTGAAAGGGGGAGTGTGTGTGGGAGTGACGGTGGAGATTTAGTTGAGAGTGGTCAAGGCTTTGACCGTGATTGGCGACTTCAGTCGGCTTGTCTCCTGGGCTGGCGGCTTGGGATACGCGGGCAGCTAAAGCAGCCCCTCCTTGGTTTTTATTCGTTCGGGGCTGCTGTAGATGTTGTAGCTGCCTTTGCGGACGAAACCGATGAGGGTGATGTTAAAATCGTTGGCCAATGCGACGGCCATGCTGGAGGGGGCGCCGACGCCGGTGATGATGGGGATGCGGGCGATGAGCGCTTTTTGTAAAATCTCGTAGCTCATGCGGCCGCTGACGCAGAGCACTTGGGCGCGACTTGGGCTGAGGCGGGCGATGAGATTTGCGCCAATGGCTTTGTCGAGAGCGTTGTGGCGGCCGATGTCTTCGCGGGAGGCTTGGAGGCTGCCGTCGGCGGCGAAGATGGCGGCGGCGTGGAGACCTCCGGTTTGGCGGAAGGTGGCTTGCTGGTCGTGCATCTGCGCGGGCAGCTGGTGTATCCATTTTGCGGATACGCGGGTGTTGTCTTGGATCTTGAGCGCTTTGGGGATCTCTAAATGGCCGATGTTGGTGGTGCCGCAGACGCCGCAGCTGGAATGCACGGCGAAGTTGCGCTCGGCCGTTTTGGCGGAGGCGTCGAGGCCGGGGCGGAGTTGGACGCGGGCACGAGTGGGGGCGGCATGGGCATTGTTGCCGCTGAGCTGAATCTCTGTGATGTCGGCGGCGGATTGGATGATGCCCTCACAGTAGAGGAAGCCGTGAATAAGCTCTTCGTCATGCCCGGGTGTGCGCATGGTGACGATGAGCTTTTTTTCGACTGGGCTGTCGTGGCGCTGGTAGGCTAGGGTGATCTCCAGCGGGTCTTAGATCGCGAGGTAGTCTTCTTCGGGGGCTTGTGCCTGTGCACCGATGACGCGTTGTTTCACTACTTTAACGCTAGTGCGAGATTTTGTAAGGAAGCTCAAAGTGTTAATAAGTTGAAGTAAATTTCAAGATCGGTTGCGTCGTGCCGCCACGCCGAGTCCCATCAGAGTCAGGTTTTGGACGAATTCACTCTTCTGTGCCCAGTCTTTGGTCAAATTAGCGATGCTGCCGCCAGTCGAAAGTACGACAGGTGTTGATTCGCCTCGGTTTCGCAACTCTTCGGTGACTTTCTGCAGGAGTGCGTTGATCATACCGGAAAAGCCGACTGCGACGCCGAGCTTCATTGCGTGGACGGTGGATTTACCGATGGCCCCTTCGACGCTGAGCAGGTCTTCGGCCTTTAGTTCGGGTAGGAGCTCGGTTTGTTCGTGCAGGTATTTTGTCATCACCGCTAGGCCGGGAGCGATGATGCCGCCTTCGTAGCCTTGGCTGCTGACGATGTCGAAAGTCACCGCCGTGCCCATATCGATGACGATGGCGGGAATGCCGTAAAACTCCTGCGCGGCGATGGCATTGGCGATGCGGTCTTGTCCGATCTCGTCCGGTTTCGGATAGACGAGATTGAGTCCTACACAGGACTCGCAGGTGAGGTGAAAAATCGGTTTGGCGAACTGAACGAGGCTGGCGCAGAGGTTCTCATTGATCGATGGTGCGACAGAGCAGAAGGAAACACCCTCGGCTTGCGCGATGAGCGGGGCGACTTCTTGAGCAAATGCCGCAGAAGGGGCACCGCGAAATGCCTGAGTCGGAAAGTGTCCGGTGGATTGGACAGTTTGCCCTGAGACCAGGCCGTAGTGGGTGCTGGTGTTGCCGACGTCGATGCATAAATAATTCATAATGAGTAATGGCGAATAGCGAAGCTTAGTCATCCGCCAAGGTCAATGAGCACTTATACGACTCGGGCGTCCCCCATGCTTCGCTCTTCGAGCTACGCAGGGCACGGCAAGTGAAGCCCCTACTTTTTTAAGGTCACATCGCCGGCGCGTACTTTTTGTACGGTGCCGTCCTCGGCGATGAGGATGAGCGCGCCTGTCTCGTCGATGCCGCTGGCGGTGCCGGTGATCTCTAGATTGTTCATGATCGCGGTGACGACTTTGCCGGAAAGCGAACTGAGTGGTTTCCAGGCTTCGACGAGGTTTTCGGAGCCGCTGCCTAGGATGCAAGTGTCGAAGGCGGTTTGGATCGCGGCGATCACTTTAGCCGCGACTTGATCCAGTGGCAGCTCCTCGCCGCCGACCGCGTATAGGCTGGTGGCTGTTTTCCGGAGTTCCTTAGGATACTTCGCGGGGTTGCTGTTTACGTTAAGCCCAATGCCGAAAATGATGCTGCGCAGGCTATCGGCATCCAGCTTGGCCTCTGTGAGCATGCCGGCAAACTTACGACCGTCGCAGTGGAGATCGTTTGGCCATTTGATTTTTAGCGGTGCTTTGGGGACGAGGCTTTGTAGTGCGCGGCAAATGTGAATGCCCGCCCAGAGGGTGAAGTGCTGGAGCGCTTGTGGCGGGATGTTGGGTTCGAAGGCGACAGAGAGGTAGAGGTTATCGGCGGTGGCGCTGTGCCAATCTCGCCCAAGGCGCCCTCTACCCTTGGTCTGGCAACTGGAGGCGATGGCGAAGGGGCTCTTGCGCCTGTGAGATAGTTGGCGCTCGGCTTCGCTGTTGGTGCTGTCGATGACGGGGAAATAAAGCACATCCATTGGTGACCGCGTCTTTTCCGTGTAATAACGAATTAAGTCAGGGTGTAGCACGTCCGGCTCTTTCGCTATGCGATAGCCCTTGTTACGAATGGCTTCCACCTCGAAGCCCTGCTCGCGCAGCTTTTCCAGCTTACCGTGGATTGCAGGGCGCGACATGCCGAGTTGTTCGGCCAGCAGGCTGCCAGAGACGAAGTCAGCGGGCGCATCGAGCAGCGCGCGCAGAATGGTCAATGCGTCGTCGCTGGGTGGTTTCTGACGGTATTCGGTGTCACTCATAGCCAGTCCAGCCCGATGTCTTTCCAAGTGCTTTGATGGATGGGCGCACCGGTCGATATGAAGTCTAGCCCGAGGTCGCCGAGGGCAGGCAGTGAGTTGAGCGTAATGCCGCCGCTGGCTTCGGTGCAGGCGCGCCCGTCGATCATTTGAACAGCCTCTTTGAGTTCGAGCGGGCTGAAGTTATCCAGCAGGATGATGTCCGCACCCGCTTCGAGCACGGGCGGGATTTGCTCCAGCGTATCGACTTCCACTTCGACCGCTAGGTGCTCAAAGGTATTGACTGCTAGCGCGACTGTCTGGGTCAGGCGATTGCCGCCCGTAGCGCCCGCTACGGCGAGGTGATTGTCCTTTAGCATGACGCGGTCGAAGAGGCCGATGCGGTGATTATAACCACCGCCGCAAGCGAAGGCATACTTCTGGAGCACCCGGTAGCCGGGTAAAGTTTTACGGGTGTCGAGTAGCGCGGTCGGACTGCCGTCGAGCGCATCCACGTAGAGCCGGGTCTCGGTGGCGATACCACTGAGGTGCTGAAGGAAATTAAGGATGACACGCTCGGCTTGAAGGAGCGGGGCGGAGGGGCCGCTGAGGATGCCGATGACATCGCCCTGATCCTTAAGTTGGCCGTCTTCCGACTTCGCATCGAACTGGCAGCCTTGCCCGTAGTTATCTAGGACGGTTTGCACGAGGCCGAGGCCACAGAGCACGAGCGGTCCGCGGGCGGTCAGTTGCGCGCGCCCTGTCGCGCCTTCAGGCATGAGTGCGGTGGTGACATCGCCGAGGCGCTTAGGGCGGTGGGCGAGTCCGGCACCGGCCAGATCTTCAATTTTCGCGAGGCCAATAAGTTGACGCAGATAATCTGGGTCGAGATCCTGCCAGGTGAGGCGGGTTAAGAAAGTTTCTTTCGAGTAGCGGGCTTGATGGCTCATTTGACGTGGAGGGAAACGCTCCGTCGTTTCCGCGATGGCTGGGAGGGTCGAGCCTTATCGGGCAATCGATAAGCAATGACGGAGCATTGCCCTCCAATGGGTGAGTGTGTTTTAGTTATAAGATTCGACCTGGCTGACTTTGCCGGTCTGGCGGTCGAAGACGACGCGTTTGAGAAGTTTCGTTTTATTAGGACTGACCCCGACCCCAGTGCCGATACCGACCCCGCTACCCCCAGTGCCGATGCCGCCGCCGATGCCGATGCCAAGACTCGGTTTGAGCTGACGATACTCCCATGCGATCTGTTTGCCGGCGGCTGAATCGACGGTGGCCTCGCGGCTCGGGTCGCCCAGTGCCATGCGCACCATGTCTTGGTCAAAGCCGACCGCAACTTGCCCGGTGCGGATCATTTGCCGCTCGGCGGGCGTGTAGGTGTTGAAGGCAGCTTCGTTTTGGGCGATGCGCTGATTCTTGGTCGTGCCGCAGCCGGTAAAAAGTAGGGCGAGTGCGGCGAGTAAGAGGGGAGTGAGTAGTTTCATGTTATTGTTTCCTAGGTTTAGTGGCGCAATTTCCTGACAGCCAATCGGCGAGCGCCTTGTCGCTTAATCGAGAGTCCGCCAGTGCTAGAATCTGTAAAGCCGCTTCTTCCTCGGAAGCTTCGAGCTGAAGCCCGTTGATCCCGAGAAAAGTGTAGGCAGCTAGAAAGCCTGTGCGTTTATTACCATCAAGAAAAGGGTGGTTTTTGACAATACCCGATGCATAAGCAGCGGCGAGTGCGAACAAGTCGGGTTCCTCGTAGTGGAAAAGTTGTTTAGGCTTATTCAGCGCCGAATCGAATAGTCCAGGTTCGCGGATGCCGTCGATTCCGCCAAACCGCGCGAGCGAGGCGGCGTGCATAGCGAGCACAGCCTCTTTTGGGAGCCAATGTGGTTCCTTCATTTGGCTAATTCGCGAAGGGTGTTGCGGTAGCGAGTCATGCCTTCTTCGGCCACGCGCATGATATCCTCAAAGCCCGGACGCTCGGGGTTGATATTGAGCGAATTGTTGGGCGCTTCAGTCAAATAGACGGTCGCCCCTTCTTCGACTTTGAGTGCCTGGAGTGCTTCTTTGGGCAAAACAATGCCGAGGGAGTTGCCGATTTTGCGAACTTTAGTTTCGATAGCCATGGGTGGTAACAAATGTTATTACGCTAGAAATGTCAAGTTTTGGTATTGTTTTATGGGAAATTTGGAGAGTAGAAATATTAAATGAAGCCGTAGCGGAATAGCTTGAAGCTCTGCCGGCGGATATGAAGGCCAAATTTGAACGGATTGTTTTGCTGATCAGCAAAAACGGCTGAACGAAGTGGGCATGCTTACGTCCGGCATTTGCAAGATAAACTATGGGAGATGCGCACGAGAGGTCGTGATGGGATATCACGGCAGAGCGGTAAGACGACACTCGCACGATGAAAGCAGACCACTACTTCGATCTGGAAAATCCACGCGACCTCGCGCGGCTGGAACATCCCCAGACCGCGCTTGAGGGCTTTTGGAATGAGTTTAAAGGACGAAGGGTGTTGAAAACATCGCCTACAGTTGCCAGATCTGAATGATGAATCAATTACCAGAATCAATCCAGCAAGCATGGGACGCTCGTGATCCGGTGGCGGTGCTCACCACAGTGAGCGCGGAAGGTGTGCCGAATACGATCTATGTAAGCTGTTGCGATTTGACGAACGGTCCACGCGTTTTGATCGCCGATAGTCATTTCGGTAAGACACGTGAAAATCTGCGGGAGGGGCGCTCAGAAGTATCCTTTTTGTTTTTCGCACCTGAGTTTGCGGCCTATCAGCTGAAGGGGCAGGTCAGCTATTTTACAGAAGGGCCCGTCTTTGAAGAGGGCAAAGCATTTGCTAAGCAGGAATTTGAGCTCCAAGGCATCGTTGAAATCAATGTGACCGAGGTCTATAAGGGTGCTGAGAAGTTGATTTAGTGGGCTACGCCAGCCTATCCAGAAATATAGGCAGGGTTTGTATGCGTGAGTAGTTGCGTAAAAGCACTGATCGCTCACCCTGTCCAATACCTCGACGGGGATGTTCTGGCGATGCTGGAAAATACCTGAGTCACTCAATCGGATGTATTGAGGAATGCATCCAAGTCGTCTTTGAAGACACCTTGAAGCGCGAGTTTTCGAGTAGATGGATCAATTACACTTTTTTCCTCTCGATATTTTAACTTAAATGCATTGAGCTTGGGGTGCTGTTCGTTTAGACAGATCAAACACTAATCAGCTAGGTCGGGCGAATGATCTGCGTAGCGTTTGGCGAGGGTTTACAGCCTTTGGAAGTAGGTACTTAGCGGCCGTGCACTTGAGGAATCAATTTGTTCGTGAGTGTGAGGCCGCCGGAGCTGACGCCTTTGCAGGCCAGCATTTGATTGGTTAACATTCGCAGGCGTCGTACGGGGCCCTGAACTAGCACGACTTCCATGATGTGTTGTCCTTCGAGTAAGACGTGCTGGCTGCTGATGCATTCTTCCACGTGTTCGCGTTCGATTTTGGCGAGTTCCTGTAGCAGGCCGCTTTTGGCCGAGTCGTAAAAAAGCGTAATCGTTCCGGCCATAACGGCTTGGCCGTCCTCTTGTTGGTGTTGGATCAGCCCCTGCTCGATCATTTCCGCGACGGCTTGTGAGCGGTTTTGAAAGCCGCGCTGCTCCACCATGCTATCCAGCGCTTTAGCGAGCTTGGGTTGTAGCGAAATGCTGATGCGTTGAGCCAGCGCTTTGTTTGTTTTTTGATCAGTCTTCATACGATTTAATGTAAACACTTATAATCGTAATACTTTTTGCAACAAAAATAATACTTTACGTACAGTCTAGTTTATTGGCATGCTTCGTGCAATAGGGGATTTGTCTGTCGGCTGATCCAGTTGGCAGGCGCGTTTTTCTCTACACACATCAATCCATTAGAAACGATCATGTTTAAGCATACTAAAAAAGCCCTTTCGGCAACCATTGCAGGTTTCTCTGCATTCGTTATCTGCCTTGGCAGTTCTCTCTCCGCAGAACCACTTAAAATCGGCTACAGTGACTGGCCGGGATGGGTGGCATGGCAAATCGGCATTGAAAAAGGCTGGTTCGAAGAAGCAGGCGTCGAAGTTGATTTTCAATGGATGGACTACGTGGCGTCGATGGATGCGTATGCCGCTGGTCTGATCGATGCAGTCACCATGACGAATGGCGATGCGCTCGTCACGGGTGGCACGGGTAAGCCTTCGGTTGGCATTATCATTAACGACTATTCGAATGGAAACGATATGATAGTGGCTGCTCCTGGCATCGATACACTGGCTGACCTCAAAGGTAAGAAAATTGGTTTGGAAGAAGGCTTTGTGATTCACCTGCTCTTGATCAAAGGAGCGGAAGCTGCGGGGATCGATCCTTCTGAATTCACAATTGTGAACACACCGACGAACGAAACACCACAGGTATTGGCAACCGGTGCGGTGGATGCGATTGGTGCATGGCAGCCTAACTCCGGTCAGGCGCTGAAGACAGTGGCCAACTCGAAGCCAGTGCTTACCTCTGCGGACGTGCCGGGTGTGATTTACGATCTGCTGAGTGTGGATCCGGAGAGCCTTGAAAAGCGCCGTGATGACTGGATGAAAGTCGTCAAGGTTTGGTATCGGATCGTCGATTTCCTCAAGGATGAGGAGAACATTGACGAAGCGCTTGCTATCCTTTCTGCACGTGTTGCGATTTCGCCTGAGGAGTATGAGCCCTTCCTCGGTGGCACTTATATCCTGAGTCTCGAAGAAGTGCTACCCATTTGGAAAAAAGCTGAAGGTCTGAAGTCTGTTTACGGTTCGACCGAGATTTCGGATGCCTTCAACGTTTCCGTGGGTGTCTATGAAGAGCCGCTCAATACGGATCAATATCTCGATCCCAGTCTGACTCTGGAATACGCCGAGTCTCTGAAATAAGCGTTTTAGTAAGCGCTGTGTTTGTTTTGAAGGTGGTTTCCACCACAAGGCGCTTATTTGTAAAAGTTATTCCGTGGCGTCGTCGCTTGCGACGGGCAGAAGTCAACGCTCTGCCCGACTCTGGCCTGCGCAAGCGCAGACGCCACGTATTCATGTAAGGAGTACCTGCTCTCAGGTGTGTCCCTGTAAAATTGCCCGCGACTGCCCAATAACCAGAAGTATCTAGATCTAACGGCACTATGAAATCTACCAAAAGGTCTTACAGTCCTTGGTTTGCGATTCGCAAGGAACTGAACTCTAAGCAGAAGATTACTCTTACCTGTTTGTCATTTCTCTTACCGCTGATCATATGGTCTTTTGTTAGTTACACGCCGTTTATCTGGCATCCTGATGTAAAGCTACAGATTTCTGCAGATCGTTCGGATGTGACAACGGTCTATACTGCCGGGGATCACCTATCAAAGGCATACTATCCGGAGTTCATCGCCGCCATCCAATTGGATAATGAGGCGATAAAGGCGGTGCGTGGATCGGGTGAGGTTGAAGGATCGGGATTCAGCATACGCCGTGCGAACGTGAAAATAATGCGGCATATCTCGGACGCGGCGGAGGCCAATAAATGGTTAACCCGCGACGAAGCGAAAGAGGATGAGCTGCTTTATGGCGTATGGGAAGGGGTGGCCGTGGGCACACTTCCGGAGACGAAGGTCAAATTTTCTGACGAGAATCACGCCATCATCCAACGTAACTGGGCTCTGATGTCCGAGCTCTCACCGGTATTTGAATCAAAGCTGCTTCCCGAGGTGCCGTTGGAAAAGTTGGTGCCGCAAGGGGTGGCAGCCAATCCAGTTTACTTGCCTGCGCCGCATGAGGTTGTGCAAAAAGGCTTTGAGGATTTCACTTTCGAGTCCGATGGTGATAAGCCTTCGATGTTTCAGCGTTACAAGCACTCGCTCAAAATCGTCTTTTTAGGATTTTTGTTAGCGGCAGCCGTGGGTGTGCCGATCGGTGTGCTCTCTGGCACTTTTGATTTCTTTTCCAAGCTCTTCGAGCCCTTCATCGACTTTTTCCGCTACATGCCGGCACCTGCCTTCAGTACGCTTCTCGTGGCGGTTTTTCTCGCACACGATGCGCCGAAGATCGCATTGGTCTTTGTCGGCACCTTTTTCCAACTCGTGCTGGTGGTGGCCAATACCACACGCCAGCTCGATGCTTCCTTACTGGAGGCCGCTCAAACTCTGGGTGCGAAGAATGTCACTCTGATTCGCAGGGTGATACTGCCAGGGATTCTCCCCGACCTTTTTAACGACTTGCGGATTCTACTCGGCTGGGCCTGGACATGGCTCGTCATTGCGGAGTTGATCGGAGTGAAGAGCGGTTTGACCGAATTTATCGAAACACAAGGCCGCTGGCGTAACTTCGATAGGGTGTTCCCTATCATTATTCTGATCGGTATGTCCGGATTTATTACCGATCAATTCCTCTCCTCTTTGCGCAAGTATTTGTTCCCATGGACGCCGGAATCCTCGGAGAAAAAGCATGGCTTTATCGGTCGTTTCATTTTTTGGATTTTGGATCGCAAAGTCTATGACTCACCCGCAAACGGAAAGGCACTTTAAATCATGAGCGACCTTATTGCATTACCAAGTTATAAAGAACAAAGCGAGGCCGTGCGTGCCCGCTTCGCCGAGATTTACAAGCGCCCGATCAAGCTCGAAGTTAAAGGAGTAAGCAAATCATTCACAACTGTGAAAGGGCAGATCGATGTATTGAGTCCGATTGAGTTTAACGTTCACCGCCGCGAGTTTATTTCGGTGATAGGCCCGTCTGGTTGTGGTAAATCAACGCTGATCCGTATGCTTGCCGGCCTTGAGACCCTTTCGGAGGGCAGCTTTTTACTGGATGGGAATGAACCGGCAGGGCCGGGCGCGGATCGTGGCATGGTTTTCCAAGGTTACACTTTGTTTCCCTGGCTAAGCGTGAAAAGGAATGTCATGTTCGGTCTTGAGGTCAATGGGCGCTCCGGTGCCAGCGTGGAGCAGGAGGCTTTGCAGTGGATTGATTTGGTCGGCCTCTCGCATGCGGTCGAGTCCTATCCCAGTCAGTTGTCCGGCGGCATGAAACAACGCGTCGCGATCGCACGCGCTTTGGCCAACCAACCACAGATTCTTTTCATGGATGAGCCCTTTGGCGCACTAGATCCTCACACACGAACTCAGATGCAGTCGCACCTTTTGCAGATCTGGCACAACGTCGATGTGACTATCATGTTTGTGACGCACGATCTGGATGAGGCTATTTATCTCTCGGATCGAATCCTTGTCTTGAAGGCCAACCCTGGAGAAATTCAGGAGTTTATCGAAGTGCCCGTCCCGCGCCCGCGAAAGCCTCAACAATTGCTCAGCCCGGAGTTCTTGGCCACGAAGAAGCGCCTCGAAGAGTTGATTCATCCTAAAAAGAAGACCACAACTGATGACTTACCAATTGTCCGTATGACCAACGCCACCGATAACGTAGAATAGAGCTTTCATGTCGTCCACGATGTTCAGTATTTGTATTGAGTCGCTGCCTTGGCCTAAGATTCGGGTGCTACAAGAGGTGTGCCCGCTCTTGGTCTTGCCTCTTGGCGCGACCGAGCAGCACGGCCCGGCTCTACCGATCAATACAGATACGGTCATCGCGCAGGCGCTTTGTCGCGAGGCGTGCACCCGCGCGAATGTAGCGATGGCACCCGTCATGCCCTACACCTCATCGGGTGGGCACACCACGAAATGGCCAGGCACTTTCTCGATCACCCCGAAGACGTTGATCGACTCACTCGTGCAATGGGCAAAGTGGGCGCAGGCGACAGGCTGGACAAAGCTCTACATCGTCAATGCTCATGCCGGAAATGATGCGCCGATGCGTGTCGCGGTGGATCAAATTCGGATCGAGCTGATGGGGCGTTTACAGGTCGGCTATCTGAATACCTTCTTTATCAATTCCGAAATCGAAGCACATTTTACCCAAGATGCAGCAGACCTCCACGCCAACAAAGGCGAGTGCGACCTTATGCTCCACCTCGCACCCGAAAGCGTGGACCAGGATGCGCTGCCGCTCTCAGACGATCCAGATCGCACCGGAGAAACCGTGTTTTCGTATCCAGTTTCGCAGACCAGTTTGAATGGCACCACGGGCGCACCATCACTCGGAAATGCCGCCGATGGGAAGCGACTCTTCGAAAGCATGTCTCGCGCCTTAGCCGCGAAACTTGAAAAAGCCAAGGTCGAGCAGGCTCCGCTTCCCAAAGAGGAATGGGTGGGCGCACCCGATCTATTTTATAATTAAACGATTCAAATAAGTGGCATACGCTTTGCTTTTATCGTAATACTATTTACATTAAACGTAATAACATACAAATACTATGAATTCGATGGAAGAACTTAAACACAAGTTAAAGGCGCAAGGCGTCAAATACTGCGTCGGCGCGTATGTCGATATCCATGGAGTGCCGAAAGGTAAGTTCGTCCCCATCGATCACTTTGAGGATTTCGCCTCGGGCTCGGAGCTTTACACTGGATACGCACTCGACGGCCTCGGCCAGTCGCCGAACGACGACGAGATCGCCTCGCTCCCCGACACCAACCACATCATCCAGCTCCCATGGCAGCCCGAGGTCGCTTGGATGCCGGCGGATAATACTTTTAAAGGAGAGCCCTATGCTGTAAACACTCGCGTGGCGCTGAAGAAGGTGATTGCCGAGGCGGAAGCGATGGGTTTTAGCATGAACTTGGGCATCGAGTGTGAACTGTTTGTCGTTAAATTGACAGAAGACGGGCGACTCGAAATCCCGAATCCCGATGACAATCTCAATAAAGCCTGCTATGATGTGAAGCGCTTCATGGATCGCTACGTGTGGCTGGATAAAGTGTCCACTACGATCAACGACCTCGGATGGGATCTTTACTCACTTGATCACGAAGACGCTAATTCGCAGTTTGAATTTGATTTCAAATACGCCGATGCGCTGACCATGTGCGATCGCTTTATTTTCTTTCGTATGATGGCCAAGCAATACGCGGCGGAAGAAGGTTTGCTCGCGACCTTCATGCCAAAGCCCTTTGCCGATAAGACCGGGAGCGGCGCGCACTTTAATATGTCGCTAGCCGATTCCAAGACGGGTGAAAACCTTTTCAAAGACGAAAACGATCCCCGCGGGCTGGGTCTCTCGAAGCTGGGTTACCAATTCAGCGCAGGCATCCTCAAGCACGGCCCGGCGCTCTGCGCAGCCTTCGCCCCGACGGTGAACAGTTACAAGCGTCTCGTTCGCAAAGGCCTCATGTCATATTACTCTTGGGCGCCAGTCTTCAATTCCTACGGCAGTAATAACCGGACTAACTCACTCCGCGTGCCGATGGGCGGTGGACGTATCGAATCGCGCAATGCGGATGCTGCGTGCAATCCTTATCTTGCCTGCACGCTCGCACTGGCTGCAGGTTTGCAAGGAATCAAAGAGCAACTCGATCCGGGCGAAGCACAGGAAGACAATCTCTACGAGCTCACCCCCGAGCAGTTGGCTGAGCGCGGCATCAGCGAACTCCCCCGCACGCTGGACGAAGCTGTTGCCGCTTTCGCCGCTGATCCCTTCGTGGAAGAAGTGCTCGGTACCGATCTACGCAACGAATTCATTAAATATAAATCCGAAGAATGGCGCCAATACCACCAACGTGTCAGCCAGTGGGAGATCGATCAATACGCACGACTTTATTAAACTCTCATCCCATATCCCATATTACGCATCTCATTATGAAACTCATACACACAGAAAAACTCCACGGCGGCACCATGTGGTCCAAAGTGATCGGGCGCGGTAAGACGCTACGGTTAACGGATATAGACGGTAAAGCCAATGTCGGCATGCTGCTCTACAACGCGCTTGAAAAAGAAGAGCGTTACAACATGCCGGACACCTTGAAGGGCCAGCACATCTTTTTCCTGACAGCGCCCTTTTGCGTGCACTCGGATATGGGGCGACTCTTCTGCTCGATCACTGAAGACACCGCTGGCTGGCACGACACGGTTTGCGGTTGTTCCAGCGCCGCGCTGGTCGAAAAGAAGTATGGCAGCAAAACCTATCAGGACGCACATAACGAATGCTATCGCGATGCCCGCCGCGCTTTCCTGATCGAGCTTGCCAAATGGGGCATGGGGAAGCGCGACCTGGTGCCGAACTTAAATTGGTTCTCTAAGGTCGTGTCTGACGAAGAAGGTAAGCTCAGCTATGTGCCCGGAGCTTCCAAGCCCGGCAGCCACGTCGACCTACGTTTTGAAATGGATACACTGGTGGTGCTCAACACCTGCCAACATCCGCTCGATCCGAATCCGACTTACGATCCCGGCGATGTGCAACTCGAAGTGTTTCAAACCGAAGCGCCCACTGCCGAGGATTCCTGCTTACAATCACGTCAGGAAAACCTACGTGCTTTTGAAAATAACGAAATTTATCACGCCTTAAGGTTTTAATCATTCACCGTAGCCGAAGCGGTCACGCTTTGGATCGACCGACACTTGATACCACTATCGACCAAAATCTTACGATTGTTCCGGTTCGCTTCGCGCCCGGTCTTCTAATCACACACCACCATGTTAACTGAAAGCACACTCTCTCCCGAAACCGCTACCCTCCGCGAAGTCATCCTTGCGGGGGATTTCTGGGTTCACGAAATCAAGAAAGGGCAGACGCTTCGCATCCTCGACCTCGAGGGCAATCAAGCGGCGGACACCCTCTTCTACGATGCCAAGGATCCAGAGAATCGCTATAGCGCTTCGGATACGATTCAGCGTCAAGCGGCGCTTTACCTGACTGCCGGCACCGAGCTCATTTCTAATCAAGGTGACATCCTGCTGACCATCACTGGCGACACCTGTGGTCGTCACGATACAGTCGGCGGCGCTTGTTCCCGTGAAAGTAATACGATGCGCTATGCCCATGAGAAAGAGCACATGCACGCCTGCCGCGATAGTTTCATCTGCGGCATCCAGCACTGGGGCCCCGAACTCGGTAAGCGCGACATTACTTGTAATATCAACTTTTTCATGAACGTGCCCGTTACACCCGAAGGCAAACTCACCTTCGAAGACGGCATCTCCGCGCCCGGTCGCTACGTCGAGCTCTGCGCCGAGCGCGATGTGATCTGCCTCATCTCCAATTGCCCGCAACTCAACAATCCCTGCAACGGTTATAACCCCACTCCCGTCGAAGTTCTAATCTGGGACTAATTGTAGCACAAGCTGCCAGCTTGTTTCATCTAACTCCCGACAAGCTGGAAGCTTGTCACTACTTTCTAACATGTTTCAAAAAGTTCTTATAGCTAATCGCGGCGAAATCGCCTGTCGTATCATCCGCACGCTGGATCAGCTTGGTGTCGCTTCCGTGGCGATCTATTCCGATGCCGATTGCAATGCGCCGCATGTGGCGATGGCGGGTGAGAGTTATCGACTGGGGCCTCCCGCAGTGAGCGAGAGTTACCTTAAGGCCGACAAAATTCTAGAAATTGCAAAATCCTGCGGCGCCGAAGCAATTCATCCAGGCTATGGTTTGCTCAGTGAAAACGCGGCATTTGCATCGGCTTGTGAAGCAACTGGTATCACATTTATAGGGCCGACCGCTGCGCAAATGTTGGACTTCGGATTAAAACATGAAGCGCGTCGTCTCGCTGAAATGAATAAAGTGCCGCTTTTGCCAGGCAGTGGACTTCTGGAAAACTTAGAAGAAGCCAAAGTCGTCGCGATGAAGATCGGCTATCCGGTCATGCTAAAAAGCACTGCGGGCGGTGGCGGCATCGGAATGCAAATTTGCGAATCGGAAGCGGCCTTGATGGAAGCCTATGATCGCGTGGAGCGTCTAAGTCAAAGCCACTTCGGGCAGGGCGGCATTTTTCTGGAAAAGTTCGTCGTGCACGCGCGTCACCTCGAAGTGCAAATTTTCGGCGATGGTAAAGGCCAGGTCGTCTCGCTAGGTGTGCGAGACTGTTCCACACAGCGGCGAAATCAAAAAGTGATTGAAGAGACACCGCCCGCGAATGTTTCGGAAGCAGTGATCGCAGGCATTCAAAAAGCCGCGCTCAGCTTATCTAAAGCAGTTGCTTATCGATCTGCGGGCACAGTTGAATTTATTTACGATAACGATAGCCACGAATATTATTTCCTCGAAGTTAACACGCGCTTACAGGTCGAGCACGGTGTAACCGAATTAGTCACGGGTGTGGACCTCGTTAAATGGATGGTGGAGATGGCCGCGGGCGATATGTCTTTGCAGCAAGGCGTTTCTATCATACCGCAAAAAGGGCATGCGATTCAGACACGTCTTTATGCCGAGGATCCCAACAAAGATTTTCAACCCTCTAGTGGATTGCTCACGCAAGTCATTTTCCCAGCAGGCGTGCGCTGTGATCACTGGCTCGCGTCGGGGACAGAGGTCAGCCCGTATTACGATCCCTTGCTCGCGAAGCTTCAGGTGCTGGCAGAAGATCGTGCAAGCGCAGTCGTTGCGATTAAGGAGGCACTGGCGAAGACCCGATTGGACGGTATCGAAACCAATTTGTATTACTTGCGCTCCGTCGTAGATGCCGAGGTATTTATCAAAGGCGAGGTAGTGACCAAGTCGCTGGCGGAACATGTCTATAAGCCCAGAAGTTTCGAAATCTTACGTTCGGGCACAATGACAACCGTGCAGGACTATCTAGGACGCGTTGGCTATTGGGAAGTGGGTGTGCCACCATCGGGCCCGATGGATACACTGGCCTTTCGTTTGGGAAATCGTTTGCTCGGGAATCTGGAAGAATGCGCCGGCTTGGAGATTACAGCAACAGGGCCACGTATTCAGTTTAACACTACATGCACTGTTGTTCTGACTGGTGCGGAGATGGCGACAACGTTGGATTCTGAGTCGGTGGATTTCTATAAGCCTTTTGAAGTGCCGGCTGGCTCGGTTCTTGACATCGGTAAACTAACTGGTGCGGGTGTGCGTAGTTACTTGTTGATCGCAGGTGGTATCGATGTGCCCGAGTATTTGGGGAGTCGTTCGACTTTTACACTGGGTCAATTTGGCGGGCATGGCGGTCGTGCGCTACGTTTGGCGGATGTTTTGCATGTTGGAGTCCCGCCTTTAGGCGGTTCGATCACCACGCTGCCGCCTGAAGGCGGGACTCCAACCTTATCACACGAATGGGATATCGCTGTGCTTTATGGGCCGCATGGCGCACCGGAGTTTTTCACTCCCGAGGACATCGAAGAATTTTTCAAGGCTGAGTGGGTAGTTCACTACAACTCGGCTCGAACCGGTGTGCGCTTAATCGGCCCCAAGCCGAAGTGGGCACGCACAGACGGTGGCGAAGCCGGTTTGCACCCTTCAAATATTCACGATAATGCGTATGCGATCGGCGCGATTGATTTCACCGGCGACATGCCCGTGATTCTCGGACCCGACGGCCCAAGCTTAGGCGGCTTTGTTTGCCCTGCGACGATTATTGAATCGGAGCGTTGGAAAATGGGGCAACTTAAACCGGGTGATAAAGTTTGCTTCCGTTGCGTCGGCCGCGAAGAGGCGGAGTACCTGCGTAGCTTACATGAAGAGAGTATTGTCACTTTAGAGACGAATTTTGAGGTGCCCACCGATTTGCATATTCCAGAGATGGGCGATGCGATCCTACACGATGCTGGTGAAGGTGCAGACCGCCTAGTGATTCGTCAGGCCGGTGATGCCTATGTCCTGGCAGAGGTCGGGCCCATGGCCTTGGACTTTAAATTACGTTTCCATATACACGTGTTGCACGAAGCCTTAAAGAAAGAAAGTTTAGAAGCGATTGAGGATATCACTCCGGGTATCCGTTCGGTTCAGGTGCATTTCAATCCGGGTAAAGTAAGTGCCGAGTCAGTCGCTGCGTGGATACAATTCGCCAATGCCAAGCTGCCTCCTCTGGAGGATATCACAGTGCCTTCCCGCATCGTGCACTTGCCGCTTTCGTGGGACGATCCTTCCACGCAGTTGGCGACGCGTAAGTATATGCAATCGGTGCGCCCAGATGCGCCTTGGTGCCCGGACAATATTGAATTTATCCGACGTATCAATGGTTTGGATACGCGTCAGGATGTCTATGACATCGTCTTTAATGCGCGCTATGTTGTGTTGGGACTTGGAGATGTCTATCTCGGGGCTCCCGTGGCCACCCCACTCGATCCGCGTCATCGTATGGTCACGACTAAATATAATCCGGCCCGCACATGGACTCCGGAGAATGCAGTCGGCATCGGCGGTGCTTACATGTGTATCTATGGCATGGAAGGCCCCGGCGGGTATCAATTTGTCGGGCGTACCGTACAAATGTGGAACCGCTATCGTAGCACGGCCTCTTTTAAGGAAGGTAAGCCGTGGCTCCTGCGCTTTTTCGATCAGATAAAATACTACCCTGTGAGCGAAGACGAACTAGTGCAATTGCGCCATGATTTCCCTCAGGGGCGCTTCGAGCCAAAGATTGAGGAAGGATACTTTAGCCTGAGCGAATACCAAGCCTTTCTTCAAGCGAACGATACAAGTATCAAAGCGTTTAAGTCGAAGCAACAAGCAGCTTTCGATGCGGAGCGAGCACACTGGAAAGCGACTGGGCTCGACACTTATGTTGAAGAAGAGGCCATGCAGGCTGAGGACGATGGTCTTGGATTACCGGAAGGCGCGGACTCGGTGGAAAGCCCTGTTGCCGGGAGTGTTTGGAAGATTCTCGACGTAGAAATGGGCGCAACGGTCGAAGCCGGCCAGACTCTGGCGATTCTCGAATCCATGAAAATGGAAATAAAACTAGAAAGTCCCGTTACGGGTACGGTTAGTGCATGTCTGTGCAAAGAAGGTCAGGCAGTCTCGCCTGGTCAGGTCCTCTTCGGAGTCACACCTGAATTTTTTAAATGAATATTTCTTTAGACATTCAAAACTTGCGCAAGCTTTATCTTGAAGGGGACGCGTGTCCGCGACAGTTGGTCGAGGCGCTTCTCCAGCGTGCGGAGTCGATTAACAATCCGAAAATTTGGATCCACCGACTGAGTGCCGAGGAGCTTGAACCGTACCTGCAGAACTTGGAAGCATCCGATCCTGTAGCCTTACCGCTCTATGGCATCCCGTTTGCGATTAAGGATAATATTGATCTTGCCGGTGTACCCACTACGGCAGCTTGCCCCAGTTACAGCTATACGCCTGAAGTTTCAGCCCCGGTCGTTGAGCAATTAATTCAAGCGGGTGCGATTCCCATGGGTAAAACGAATCTCGATCAGTTTGCGACTGGTTTGGTCGGGGTCCGGAGCCCTTATGGTGCGCCGCGTAATCCGATAGCACCAGAGCGTGTGCCGGGTGGCTCCAGTAGTGGGTCCGCAGTGGCTCTATCGGAGCAGCTGGCCTCTTTCTCTCTAGGAACTGATACCGCAGGTTCCGGTCGTGTGCCTGCCATGTTTAACAAGCTTTGGGGATTGAAGCCGAGCCGTGGTCGACTGAGCACGAGTGGTGTGGTACCCGCCTGCCGGACTCTGGACTGTGTGTCCATCTTTGCGCTGAATGCGGCGGACTGCCAAACGATACTTAAGGTAGCTGAGGGCTTTGATGCTGAAGATGCCTATTCGCAGCCGACAGTGGAAGTTACTTTGTCAGCCTCAAAGAAGATTGGTGTTCCTAAATTGGAGCAGCTTTTGTTTTTTGGAAATGCCAAGTATGAGACCGCATGGGCCCGCGCGCTTGATACGCTCAGGGCGAAAGGCTGGGAGATTGTGGCGATTGATTTTGAGCCCTTTCTCAAAGCGGCTCGCTTACTTTACGAAGGCCCTTGGGTCTCAGAGCGCACGACGGTGCTGAAAGATTTTCTCGAAAGTAACCCCGACGATTTTTTCCCAGTCACAAAAACGATCATTGGCGGTGGTTTAAACAATACCGCCTGTGAGGCTTTTTCAGCCGCTTACAAACTGGCTGCGCTTCGGCGCGAAAGTGAATCCGTTTGGGAAGGCCTGGCTGCGATTGTCACGCCGACCGCGGGAGGCTTTCCTACCCTAGCTGAGATGGAGGCCGATCCGATTGGGCCCAATTCGCAGCTCGGTTATTACACCAACTTTATGAATCTGCTCGACCTCTGCGCCGTGGCGACACCGGCAGGTGAGTCGGATTCCGGTTTGCCGTTCGGCATTACCTGGATCGCACCCAGAGATACGGACAAAGCACTGATCGCGATCGCGTCTAGCCCCTCCGCACCTTCCCCCGTCGCCTCTCACACACTTAGTTCGCGGCTATGGGGGACTCAGAAAGGAAAGGAGATACGTATGCAGCTTCCTTTAGGTAGCTGCTCTGATTGCGCAGGTGCCTCGGAGGAGACTTTATCGCTTCTACTTTTCGGCGCGCACATGAGTGGTTTGCCGCTGAACGGCCAGGTGCAAGCGCTCGGGGGTGAATTTATTGGCGAGGTGCAAACGGCATCAAAATACAAGATGGTGTATCTGCCGGAGCCTGCGCCACATCGGCCGGGGGTTGTTCGAGTCAGCGAAGGCGGCGTTGCCATTGCGGCTGAGGAGTGGCGTTTCCCTAAAGCGTCACTTGGTGAGTTTCTATCAACGATTCAACAGCCGCTCGGGTTGGGGCAGCTGGAGTTGAGTGATGGTCGTAAAGTGCACGGATTTCTTTGTGAAGCCGCAATTGCTCAAATGGCTAAGGATATTTCAGAGTGCGGAGGGTGGCGTGGGCTTCTGGCTATGCGCAGCAGCTGAGGCAGCCCCTGCCCGTGGCTTTACTGGGATAGGCTGCTTTAGCCCTAATTGTCGTCCAAATCTAAAAATCCTTCGGCGAATTCTTCCATCATCTCGTAGGCGCGTTTGGCGGTGCGTTCGTGGTAGCGTGAGCCGTCAGATTTGGCGTCTGGATATTTTTCGTATCTTCGGCCAGCGTCGGCGACTTCAGGTCGCCGTGGAAGTCGGCCCCATCCAGTTTTATCTAGTGAACCTAAAAAAAGGAAACAGCATTTAGAACCACAGATGGACGCAGAGGCACACAGATAAGGAACTAACCTTAAAAACGTAGCAATGCAGTTAATTCCTATTCGTTTAATAATGGAAACTATTGATCTACATAGCGTTGCGATGACATATTAAGCTCTCTTTGGTTTTAATTAACAGCAAGAGTAAGTCATATCCGTGTTCATCTGTCCATCCGTGGTTAAAAAATCCGATCCGAGGTCAGAGTAACCAAACACTAAATCTAGAGGGCACTTGAGTGAATCAGCCAGGTAGGTTGGAATTTGACTTTTTAATTTGATGAGACAGCGTCAGATGTATGCGCACAACCTTAGACTTAGATCCAGACATTTTACAGGTGGCCAAGGAAATCGCGGCGAAAGAGCGTTGCTCTGCGGGGGCGGTGCTGTCGAAGCTAGCGAGGGCTGGTTACCAGGCGCGATCTTCGGACGCAGCTGCGGTGGATGGGGCGGAGCTAAGAAATGGAGTGCTCATGCTCCCCAAACGGGGCGAGCTGGTGACCCTTAACCATGTGCAAAAGCTGATGGATGAGGAGGGTATTTAGTGCGGGCTTTGTTGGATGTGAATGTTCTGATCGCTCTTTTCGATGCGGATCATGTCTTTAATTTGCAGGCGCATGAGTGGCTTGCGGAAAACGCTGCTCTTGGTATCGCGACCTGTCCGCTGACGGAAAATGGGCTGATCCGGATCCTATCGCATCCGAACTATAGTAAAGCCATGCGGCTACTGCCGAATGAGGTCATTAGGCGCTTGGATATGTTTACCGCAAACCATGACCATGTGTTTTGGCCGGATTCGGTTTCGTTTCGCGACCCCAGCCTGTTTACGGCTGAGTATATCTTAGGATCGAAACAATTAACGGATCTGTATCTGCTGGCTTTGGCGACTAAGTCGGGCGGTCGGCTTGTTACATTCGATGGGGCAATCCCGCTCAATGCGGTGTCTTCAAGTTCGGCGCGGAATTTGGAAGTGATTTGAGCGTCAACGCTTTAAAGTGAGGCAATTGCAATCATTCCGACATGACGCCCGCGGGAGCTTTATATACCTATACGCTCTTGCACTCGATTCAAAGAACTGGTAAACATTCAGTTAGTTCCTAATATTATAAACCTTTATTCCCTTGATTCCTATGCCTGCAAGCACCATCCTCCTGATTCTCCTTGGCCTATTCGTTTTTATACTCATCGTCCTCGGGCTGTATGCGATGGGGATTTACAATGCCCTCGTCAGCCTACGAAACCGGTTTAAAAACGCCTTCGCCCAGATCGACGTCCAGTTGAAGCGCCGGTATGACTTGATTCCGAATCTGGTTGAAACTGCGAAGGGTTATTTGAAACACGAGCGTGAAACCCTCGAAGCAGTCATCCAAGCGCGTAATGGCGCAGCCAGCGCGGAGCAAAAAGCCGCTGCCAACCCGGACGATCCAAGCGCGATAAAGTCCCTCATGGGGGCCGAAACCGCACTTACAGGCGCAATGGGTCGTTTTTTCGCCCTCTCCGAATCCTACCCGGATCTTAAAGCGAATCAGAATATGGCTCAGCTGACCGAAGAGCTGACTTCGACCGAGAACAAAGTAGCCTTTGCCCGCCAAGGCTACAATGACTCGGTAATGGCCTATAATACAAAACGCGAAAGCTTTCCCGCCAACATCTTTGCCGGTATCTTCAATTTCAAAGAAGCCCAGATGTTTGAAATCACTGAAGAGGCTGAACGCGAAGCGGTTAAAGTTAGCTTCTAAAAGCCAACTCGAATGACTCCTTTTGAAATACCCACTTCGCTATCCTGATGGATTTTTTCCAAGCGCAGGATGATGCCCGCCGCCGTACGAAACGGATGGGGGTGCTTTTCGTACTGGCTGTTCTAAGTATTGCGGCCGCGCTCTACGCGGTGGTCGTTGGAGCTAAGTTCTTTTTCCTAACGAAGACATCTGAACAAGCCCCTAGCATCGATCTGTGGCAGCCGGACCTGCTACTTTGGACGCTTCTTGGAGTCGTCGTTCTCGTCGTCACTTGCGCAGCAACCAAAATCGCCCAACTTCGCTCCGGTGGCGGTGCCGTCGCTCGCTCCGCCGGCGGTCGACCGGTCGATTTAGCCACGAGTGATCCCGACGAGCGTAAGCTTCTGAATGTCGTCCAGGAAATGTCCATCGCTTCAGGCACGCCAATGCCTGAAGTGTTTATCCTAGAAGAAGAAGGCATCAACGCCTTTGCGGCTGGGTTTCAACCCGCCGATGCAGCCATCGCAATCACCCGCGGCTGCATACGCAACCTGACACGCGATGAGCTTCAAGGCGTCGTCGCGCACGAGTTCAGCCACATCCTGAACGGAGACATGCGGCTGAACATTCGACTGTGCGGCGTCCTCTTTGGCATACTAGCGATTGCCGTGTTAGGCCGCATCGTTCTTCGGATAACAGCCCAATCCAGCATGATGCGTGGCTCGCGACGGAGCAAAGAAGGAGGCGGTGCCATGCTCGCGATTTTCGTCGTCTCTCTAGCCATCATGGCCATCGGTTACATTGGGGTGCTTTTTGGCCGACTCATCCAAAGCGCCATCTCCCGCCAACGTGAGTTTCTGGCCGACGCAGCAGCCATACAATTTACCCGAAATCCGGACAGTATCGGCGGCGCGCTGAAGAAAATTGGTGCGCACGGCACCCATGGACAGATAAAGAATCCTCACGCAGAGGAGTTGGCTCACTGCTTCTTTGCCAGCGCTTTCAAAGCCAACTTCGGCGGCGCTTTCGCGACGCACCCACCGCTCGACCAACGGATTCGAGCTATTGAGCCCAACTGGGACGGGAAATTCGCGACAGCAAAACGTCCATCCGGCAGCTCTCCAGTTCAAAAACCGACCGGCAAAGCGACGGGCCAAGACCCCAAAGCCTTTATGCAATCGATCGGCACCTTGGGAGCAGCGACGATTCTTTATGCTGAAAAAGTCCGTGAGCAGATCGCCCCGCAGCTGGAAAAACTACAGCAGTCGCCCGAAGCCGCCAGAGCGGCACTGCGGGCACTCGCAATTATCTCCGGAGGCGCCGAAGACCCCGAACCACAATTAAAACTACTATCGGAAGCGCTGGATCCTGCAGGAATCGAAACCGTACGAGCGTGGATTCCCGAACTGCGGAATTTGGATGCCGATCGTCGCTTTGCCCTTCTTGAAATCGCGCTGCCAAAAGCCATCGCTCGGGACGGCGAGCAAATTTCAATCATCCAACGCGGTATGCAGAAAATCGCCAATGCAGACGGTGTCATTAACCTAGAAGAACTCGCGCTGCTCCGGATTATCCGAAATTTCGCGGAAAACCGAATGAACCCCAGTCGTCGCTCGCAAGCGCGTAGCCCCAAAGAGCTTGAAGCCCCGATCCAACTAACTCTTTCGGCCCTCGTCCATTGCGCTCAACTCGAAGGCGACGCCGCGCAGAAGGCTTTTGATGCGGGACTTCAAAAATGCGGCCAGTTGCTCCTCCAACGTCCTAGCTTGCTACCCGAGGATGCAATCGACCTAGACGCCCTTGATCAGGCTCTGGGTCTTTTCGCCCAATTACCCGGCCCCCATAAGAAACATATCTTGGAGGCGACCATTCACACCGTTCTTGCCGACAATAAAGTCGATGACGACGAGCGCAGTCTAATTCGAGCCATCGCAGCCAGCATGGATTTACCCATGCCGCCCTTGAAGGTATGAGAGTGACGTTTTTTTTGCGTTCACTAAAATAAAACGGGAACTAAATTATGGATGAAAAAATAATACTAATTATCGTCGCGGTCGTCGTCGGTGGAGGCATCGTGGCCGCCATCGCATACTACATTGCTCGGTTCATGCGTGGATCCATCAATCTCTCGCTCCCCATTACGACCTTTGATCCAGGTGCGACCATAAATGGCAGCTTCGATTTACACACGAAGAAAGCCATTCAGGGCAACAAGCTCATGGTGAAACTGATTGGAACTCGAGTGACCAAGACCCGTAGTGACGACGGCAAGTCAAAGACGCGTTCCGATGAAATCTACAATGAGGAAGTCCTAGTAGAAGAAGCAAAGGCATACGTCGCCGGATCCATGGCTAAATATGACTTTCAAATCTCAACGCCAAATACAACATCGCCAGAATTCATGAATAGCGGCGTCGGCCAAGCCCTGTCGGCAGCGTTCCGACTCATCAGCGATAAATCCACGCGCTTTAAGTGGAAGGTAGAAGCCCGGCTCGATGCAAAGGGCGTTGACTTGGTCGACACCCAATCAATTACGCTCAACATGAAGCAAATCTTCTAGCGTTAAAAAGGTATGAACCTTAACCGTTTATAATGGTAGCGCTGAGTGGCTCACTCAGCACGTTTACAAATAACGACCCCAGCGGATCCCCACCGATATCAGTAGATACTGCTCCGAACCGACCTGGAATCCGTTTGATCTCAATGCGATCGCCTTCACCGTGTCCATTGGCGGGGGCTTCCAAATTGCGGTTTACGATTTTAAGGCACGCAGCAGCAAGCAAATCACCTCCGGCACCTCCTTCTCCTCCGCGAGTTTCGTTTACTAGCACGGTTGGTTGTCTCACCTAAAATACCAGAAGGTGGGGGTTCTTCCTTACAAGTGCCTGTCCCTGCTTTTAGCACTGGACAGAGGACTATGTTTTAGTCCATCATCAGTTTTTATGAGGGAAAATCGTTTAAAAGTCTATGGAGTCGACGCGACCTACCACTGTATGACCCGCACGGTGAATGGGGAGCGATTATTTGGGGATAGGGAAAAGGAAGTGCTGCGTAAGATGATTTGGCAGGTGGCGGACTTCTGCGGGGTTCAGGTTCTCACTTACTGCGTAATGTCGAACCACTTCCATGTGCTGGTCGAAGTGCCGGAATTGGGTGAGCTGTCAGACTCAGAGCTGATGCGTCGTTACAAAGTGCTGTATCCGAAACCAACTAAGTATCAGGAGGCCTCAATTAATGTAATGGAAGCGGAATTGGCGGCGGGCGGTGAGGAGGCGGACGTAGTTCGTCAGCGCTTGATCGTGCGGATGGGGGATGTGTCCGAATATATGAAGACTGTGAAGCAGCGTTTCACTATCTGGTTTAATAAATCCCATCAACGCTTCGGTACTCTCTGGGCGGATCGTTTTAAGTCCGTTCTGGTTGAAGGTGCGGGTAATCCGCTTCAGACGATGGCGGCCTATATCGATCTGAACCCGGTAAGGGCGGGTCTCGTGGAGGATCCGAAAGATTACCGGTTTTGTGGCTATGCCGAAGCGGTCGCAAATTCAGGTGGCTTCCCGCGTCGAGAAGGCCGCGAGGGACTGGAGGGCAAATGGAGGGCAGTGGACGGGTTATTTCGCATCTGGGCAGATCACGTCGGTGCGGATCAGTCGCCGCAGAGTGTGCTCCAAGCGCATCGGTCTCTTATCTTTGGTAAAGGTGGTGATCCGTGGGAGGTGAAAGGTAAAGTGATGGATCGTCGAATGGTCAGCAAAGTGATTGAGGAGCAGGATGGGGTGCTGCCTCGTGCTGCGGTGCTTCGTTGTCGTGTGCGTTACTTTACGGAGGGTGCTATTCTAGGCTCTGCCGAATATGTCAGGGGCTTCGTCGGCGCGGTGCAAAGGGATCGAAGGCGGAAGCATCCACCGAAGGTCAATCCTCTTAAAGGAGCGGCCTGGGGAGATCTGGCAGTGCTTCAAAGTCTGCGGCGTGAAGTTTTTTCGTGAGGATGTAGAAGGAGAAAAAACTGACGGAGGTTCTTCGATTTTCAACGAGTCCGCTACGAATCGAACGCATGGGGGTGGCACGGACTTAAGGAGCACTTTGAAATAACTTTGATCGGCTGTTTAGCTTCCGTTGATATGCAAGATTTTACCATGCAGCAACTAATGGAGACGTGGGGCTGCTGAAGCATCTAATCCCAGTTAGTTTTTTGCCCCTTTTAGTTTTTAAGTCCGTGCGCATAAATTCCGCAGGGTATTTATTGCGTAGGGTATTTATTAGTCGCCAATTCGGACTTGAGCAACTCGGGAGAGTTGCGTTCCCAAGGCAGATATGGCGCCATCAACCAATTGATTCAGCTCTCTGGCCTACCCGATGAGCGCTTTTTCTTTTAGGCGACACAGGCGGGTGCCGAGGTGGATCTCTTCTGGCAGCAAAACGGCAAAAACTTCGCCGCCGAGTTCAAATACGCCGATGCCCCTCGCCGAACGAAATCAATGACTGCCGCCATGCAGGACCTCGAATTGGAGCATTTATGGGTGATCTATCCTGGAAGGGAAAACTATCCAATCGGGGAGAAAATGACGGTTCTTTCGATCAAGCATCTGGGCAACATCTTCCTGACGCTCAAATCACATTCAGATTCTGCTTAGAACTTACGGGGACGTTTGCTAAAGCGGCACGCTACGAAAGAAAACTTGTTGCAGCGCACTACGGCAGGAACTCGACGCGGAAGGCGCCTCTGAGGTCGCCGAGTTCGAAGCCGGTGGCTGCGTCGTCGGGGTAGAGCTTCTGAAGTGCTTGCGTGACTTCCGGGGCAAAGGTATCTGGATTTCCGTGACACATTAGGCAGGCGGCGTCCTGCATGACGATCGGGTGGTGGACGATGACGGATTTGCCTTCGCGCGTCACGATGGGTGCGGGTGCTTCTCCACTTGTTGCCACGCTGTTTGTCCAGCCTTTGAGGATGGCGGCGGAGGTTTCGTCGGGCGTATTTGCCGGATTGCGGAAGCGTAGCGCGGTGCGGGCGATTTTTGTTTTCGGGTCTCCGGCTGTCACGCCATCGGTGATGGGTAAGGCTACTGATTGACAGACTTGAATCGCTGCCGGGACGCCCTTGGTCTGGATCGCAATGCGAAGCTCTTGGGAGAGTGTTTCCTTGAGCGCCAAAACGGTGGCTCGGCTTTCGTTGATATAGGCTTCGTCACTGGTTTGGTCGTCGACGGTGGCGGTCGGCGCTTGCTCGCTGCAGGCACTGAGCAGTGCGATGCAGGCGGTTGCGCTGATTAAGTTTAGACTTTTCATTAGATAAAGAGGTTGGCGTGAGTTTCGGAAGCGGCACCGAGGTATTCGGCAACTCCGCCGAGTTCGACACCGTCGATGAGTTCTTCTTCGCGGATGCCCATGGCTTCCATCGACATGGTGCAGGCGACGAGGCGGATGCCGGATTTGCGGGCTTCTTCCATCAGGCCAGGGAGGTTGGGGAGCTTTTTACCGGCCATGCGGTCTTTCATCATCCATGTGCCGAGGCCGCCCATGTGCATTTGGGAGAGGGGCAGCTTGTTGGCGCCGCGTGGAAGCATCCAGCCGAACATTTTATCCATGAAGCTTTTATTGCCGACTTCGGGGGCGGGGTCTTTGCGCAGGACGTTGAGTCCCCAGAAGGTGAAGAAGAGGGTGGCTTGCCCGCCCATGGCGACGGCGCCGTTAGCGATGACGTAGGCGGCCATGGCTTTGTCCAGTTCGCCGGAAAAGACGACAATGGTGGCACCTTTGGCGGTACTGGCCGGTGTGGCCGCCACGGGGCAGGCGGCGCCCCGGCTGAGGCGGCCGGTGACGATGCCTTTGTCCTTTTCGACGCTGAGGCATTCGTAGCCGTTGGCCTTGCAGAAGGCGGGCAGGTCGTTTTTGAAACCGGCGTCGGAGGCGCGGACTTCGAGGACTTGTCCTGCGGCCAGCATCGCGGCGGCTTCTTTGACCCGGAGAATGGGGCCGGGGCAGGCCATGCCCGTGCAATCGAGCTGGATGGTTTCGCCGACGGGGGCCGGTGCTTTATCTTGGGATTGGGTGGTGTCGTTCATAGTGGTTTCTTTGGAAGTGGGGGGCTGA
>Ga0105055_10001025_pt1 | contig 45661 bp, 37 predicted proteins | sample BON03_FD_78090 | JGI IMG/M metagenome (GOLD analysis project Ga0105055, IMG submission 78090) | Freshwater microbial communities from Lake Bonney liftoff mats and glacier meltwater in Antarctica - BON-03 | ecosystem: Environmental > Aquatic > Freshwater > Ice > Glacier meltwater | place: Lake... | reverse complement strand
CGCCGCTGGGGCACGAGGGTGCCGGTGCGCGCTGGCATGTGGGTGGATCGGCCCAGGATGCGCGGCTGGTGATGATGCAGCCACAAGGTCTGGTGTGTGTGCCGCTGGCCAGTGCGCCGGCCTTGCTCGGCGCCAAACCCGCGTGGCGTGTCGACGACCGGGTCGTGGCCGAGCCCGCTGTGGCCGAACTGGCCGAACTGGCGCTGGGCACGGCGGTATTGGTGCAACCGGCGGCGCAGCGTCTTTGTGACGCGGCCCAGGGGGCTTGGGAACTGGCGCAGTTCGACCTGGCCCTGTCCGGTGGCGGGCACATGGCCAGGCGTTGGCGCCAATGGCTGGCGCTGGTGCTGCATGCGCCCAGCTGGCGTGGTGCGCGCTGGGGCGTGCTGGCCTTGTTGCTGGCCCATCTGGTGGGGCTCAATGCCTGGGCCTGGAAGCTTGACGCGCGCGTGCGTGACCAGCAGCAGCAGGTCCGGTCCACGCTGACCCAGGCTTTTCCCGAAATTCGCACGGTGGTCGATGCGCCACTGCAGATGCAGCGCCAGTTCGACCTGTTGCGCCGCTCCGGCGGCGCATTGGCCTCTGACGACATGGAGCCCATGCTCGCCGCCCTTGGCGCGGCGCTGCCGGCGGGCAGCCACGCGACGGGGATTGACTTTGCGCCGGGGCAATTGACCTTGCAGGGGCTGGATCTGGCCGATTCGGCGCAGGCCGCGTTGCGTGACAGCCTGGGCGCCCAGGGTTATCGGCTGCAGGCGCAGGGCGATCGGCTGGTGATGCGTGCAGGAGACCGGCCATGATTCTCTGGTTGAACTGGCAGAACACCTGGTCGGCGCTGGCCCGGCGCGAACGCGTGCTGGTCTGGTTGGCATTGACGGTAGTAGTGGCGGGATTGTTGTGGCGTCTGGCGCTGGCGCCGGCGCTGCAGACCGTGCAGACGGCGCCGAAGCGCGGTGATCAACTGGCGCAGCAGTTGCAGTCGATGCAGGCCATGGCCGCCGCGGCGCGCGAATGGCAGGGCCGCCCAAAGGTGAGCCGCGAAGACGCATTGCGTGTGCTGGCGACATCGCTGCAGCAACGCCTGGCGGGACGCGCGCAGCTGACGCCGACCGGCGAGCGGGCGACCGTGACGCTATCGGGCGTGGCGCCCGAATTGCTCGCGCCCTGGTTGGCCCAGGCGCGCAGCGCGGCGCGTGTGGTGGTATTGCAGGCGCGCCTGACGCGTGGCGTCAACGGCTGGGACGGCAGCATCGTGCTGCAGTTGCCGCCGCCATGAGACTTTTCGTGCTGTGCAGCGCTGTCCGGCATCCGGCGCGGGACCGGGTGCATGGCTGAGGCGCGCTGGGGCCTTGCCGGTGCGCTGCTCGGCCTGGCGATCGGCGCGGTGGTGTTCGCGCCGGCGGCCTGGCTGGCAGATGCCATCGGCCGCTTGAGTCACGGCCAGGTGCAGTGGGTTGAGCCGCGTGGCACGGTCTGGCGCGGTGACGCCCGGTTGATGTTGTCGGGCGGCTCGGCCAGCCGCGACGCACGCATATTGCCGGGACGGGTGTCCTGGACCTTGCGGCCCGGTATTTCAGCGTGGCAGCTGGCCGTTGGCGCCGAATGCTGCACGGCGCAGCCACAGCTTGTCGATCTGTCGTGGCGCTGGGGCGTCTGGCGCCTGGCCATGGCCGCAGGCGAGAGCCACTGGCCGGCAGCGCTGCTGGTCGGTCTGGGCGCACCCTGGAACACCGTGCAGCCGCGCGGGCAGTTGCGGCTTCGTGCGCAGGGCTTGTCATTAGAATGGTCCGCCGGGCGTGTCCAGGTGCAAGGGGTGGCGACACTCGATGCGCTGGACCTGTCTTCCGGTCTGTCGACATTGCGGCCGGTGGGCAGTTACCGCTTGCGTCTGCTGGGCCATGGATTGGCCAGCCCGCCACAACTGGAACTGGAAACACTGGAAGGCAGCCTGAAGCTGTCCGGCCGGGGCCAGTGGAATGGCGCGCGCTGGAACTTTCGCGGGCAGGCCAGTGCGGCGCCCGAACAGGAACTGGTGCTGGGCAACCTGCTCAACATCGTGGGCCGCCGACAAGGGGCCCGCTCGGACATCGCGCTGGATTGACCTGTGGCAGACGATGATGCGCGTGTGGGACATGGAGAAGGCTGCGATATGAATAAGACTGCGTTGGGCTCTGGGTGGATGAGCTATTTCCGGATTGGCCTGTGTAGTTGGCTGCTGTGTGGTGCCGCGTGGGCGCAAAAACCGGGCGAACCCATCACGCTGAACTTCGTCGGTGCCGAGATCGAGGCGGTGGCCCGCACCATGGGGGTCATCACCGGTCGCATCGTCGTGGTCGATCCGCGGGTGCGCGGCACCATCAACCTTTCCAGCGAAAAGCCCCAGTCGCCAGTCGCAGCGTATGCCCAATTTTTGGCGGCCTTACGGCTGCAGGGCTACACAGTGGTGGAGTCCGGTGGCATCTCCAAGGTCGTGCCCGAGGCCGAAGGCAAGCTGCAGGGACAGGTGGTGACGATCTCGCCCGATCAGCCGGCGGGCAACCAGATCGTGACCCAGATATTCAGGCTCGACCATGAAAGTGCGCTCAATCTGGTGCCGGTGTTGCGGCCGCTGATCAGCCCGAACAACACGATCAATGTCAATCCTGGCAGCAATGCCCTGGTGATCACCGACTATGCCGACAACCTGCGCCGGCTGGCCCGCATCATCGCAGCGATGGACATGCCCAACGCCACGGACGTCGAGGTCATCCCGCTCAAGCATGCGCTGGCATCCGACCTCGCGCCGCTGGTGTTGCGCCTGACCCAGAGCAGCGGCTCGGCCGCCGTGCAGGGACAGGTGGACAACAGCTTTCGCACCGCCATCATTGCCGAGCCACGCAGCAACGCCTTGATCGTGCGCGCGGCCAATCCGGCGCGGGTGGCGCTGGTGCGCTCGCTGGTGGAGCGGCTGGACGTGCCGTCTTCGGGCGACGCTGCCGGCAACATCCACGTGGTCTATCTGAAAAACGCCGAAGCGGTAAAGCTGGCGGCGACGCTGCGCGCGGCGATGGCCAGCGCGGCTACGGCCGCGTCCAGTGGCGTGGCGACTGCCGGTCGTGCCGTCATCGGTGGTGCGGCGGGTGCGATGGCCGCGGCCGCTGCCGCTGCGTCATCCGCATCGCAAAGCGAAACCGGTGGCCAGATCCAGGCCAACCCGGCGACCAATTCGCTGGTCATCACGGCGTCCGAGCCGCAGTACCGCCAGATGCGCGCCGTCATCGACAAGCTCGATGCGCGGCGTGCCCAGGTGTTTGTCGAATCCTTGATCGCCGAGGTCAATGCGGACAAGGCGGCGGAGTTCGGCATCCAGTGGCAGGGGCCGATAGGCAAGAACGGCGACGGCGCGATCGGGATTCTGGGCACCAATTTTGGCAGCGGCGGCAACAACATCCTCTCGTTGGCCACCGGTGCGGCCAGCGGTTCGGTGGTGCCGGGCGGCGGTCTGAACGTGGGCGTGGCCGGGCGTGCCAACGGTATCTACTACCTGGGATTTCTCGCCCGTTTCCTGCAGTCCACCGGTGACGGCAACATCCTGTCCACTCCGAATCTGCTGACGCTGGACAACGAGGAGGCCAAGATTGTGATCGGCCAGAACGTGCCCTTCGTGACCGGCTCCTATACCAATAACAACGCCGGTGTCAGCGGCAGCGTCAACCCGTTCCAGACCATCGAACGCAAGGATGTCGGCCTGACGCTGCGCGTGAAGCCGCAGATCAGCGAGAACGGCACCATCCGTCTGTCGATCTTCCAGGAGGTCTCCAGCGTGCAGGCCTCGTCGGTGAATTCGCCCACCGGCCTGATCACCAACAAGCGTTCGATCGAATCGAACGTGTTGGTCGAAGACGGCGCCATCATCGTGCTTGGTGGTCTGCTGCAGGACGAGTCGGCCAACAACGAGGAGAAGGTGCCGGTTCTGGGTGATTTGCCGCTGTTCGGCAACCTGTTTCGCAGCGAGACGCGCTCGCGCAGGAAGACCAATCTGATGGTGTTTTTACGGCCGGTGGTGGTGCGCGACGCGGCAGCGATGGAAGCCTTGTCGTTGGGGCGCTACGGCTTGATGCGAACGGATCAGCAGGCGGTGCAGCCGCGACAAAGTGCGGTGCTGCCCGATTTCGGAACGGCGCAGTTGCCGGCCCCCGAGCCGGTCAAGCCGCGGCCGGTCGAGCCAGTCAGGCTTGGCGGCGGCGATCGTTGAGGCGCACATGCGTTTTCCCTTGCCGTATGGGTTTGCCCGTACCCACCAGTTGCTGTTGGAGGACGACGGCAACCATCTGACGCTGGTGGTGCATCCGCGCTCGTCCCCTGCCGCGCTCGGCGAGGTGCTGCGCAAATACCCGGCGGCGCAGATCGCTGCCATGGACGCGGAGTCGCTGGTGCAGCGCATCAGTGTGGCCTATTCGCAAGGCGAGTCCAGTGCTGCATTGGTGGCCAGCGAGGTCGCCTCGGACGTCGACCTGCAGCGCATGATGCAGGAGTTGCCGGCGGTGGAGGACTTGCTCGAGGCGGCGGACGACGCGCCCATCATTCGCCTGCTCAATGCGCTGCTGACACAGGCCGCGCGCGAGGGCGCCAGCGACATCCACATCGAGCCCTACGAACGGCACAGCAGCGTGCGCTTTCGTGTCGACGGCAGCTTGCGCGAGGTGGTGCAGCCCAACCGTGCCCTGCATGCGGCGCTGATCTCGCGCCTCAAAATCATGGCGGAGCTCGACATCTCCGAGAAACGCATGCCGCAGGACGGACGCATCAGCCTGCGTATCGGTACCCGGGCGGTCGATGTACGTGTCAGCACCTTGCCCAGCGCACAAGGCGAGCGTGCCGTGTTGCGCTTGCTGGACAAGTCCGGTTCGCGTCTGAACCTGGAATCGGTGGGCATGGCGGGCCAGACGCTGCAGCGGTTCGAGCAGTTGATTGGCCAGCCGCACGGCATCATTCTGGTGACCGGTCCGACCGGGTCGGGCAAGACCACCACCTTGTACGCGGCGCTGAGCCGGCTCGATGCAGCGCACACCAATATCATGACAGTCGAGGACCCGATCGAGTACGAACTCTCGGGCATCGGCCAGACCCAGGTCAACAGCCGCATCGACCTCAATTTCGCTACGGCATTGCGCGCCATCCTGCGTCAGGACCCGGACGTCATCATGATCGGCGAGATCCGCGACTTCGAGACCGCGCAGATCGCCATCCAGGCCTCGCTCACCGGTCATCTGGTGCTGGCCACGCTGCATACCAATGATGCGGCCAGTGCCGTGACGCGGCTGATCGACATGGGCGTCGAGCCTTTTTTGCTGAGCTCGTCGCTGCTCGGCGTGCTGGCACAGCGCCTGGTGCGAAAATGGTGTCTGCAATGCGGTGGCAAGGGCTGCGAACATTGTGGCCAGAGCGGGTATGCGGGGCGCACCGGGGTCTACGAGTTGCTGGTGGCCGACGCGGCGATCCGCGACCAGATCCACCGCCAGGCGCCGGAGTCCGAAATCCGCGCTGCGGCCATTGCCGGCGGCATGCAGCTGATGCGCAACGACGGCGAACGCCTGGTCGCCGCCGGCATCACGGCGCCCGAAGAAGTGCTGCGCGTCACGCGCGACTGAGCCTGCCGGCTGCCATCCATCCGCCATGCCTGCTTATTCCTTTGAAGCCATTGATGCGCTGGGCGCAACGCGCAAGGGCGTTATTGATGCGGAAACCGCCCGAGCAGCGCGTGCCGCCTTGCGCGCGCAGGCCCTGGTGCCGCTGCAGGTGGCGCAAGTCGGCGCCGCTGCTGGCTCCGAAGACGCTTCTGGTACTGCAACAACGTCCGGCTGGTTTACGTCGCGTGTATTCAGTGCCGCTGCGCTGGCCGTGTGGACGCGACAACTCGCCGGTCTGGTGTCGGCCAGCCTGCCGCTCGAGCGTGCGCTGACCGCCTTGAGCGACGAGGCCGAGGATCCGCGCCAGCGCAATCTGGTCGCGGCGCTGCGTGCCGAGGTCAATGCGGGCAGCGGTTTTGCCAAGGCGCTGGCGCAATATCCGCGCGAGTTTTCGGCCATCTACGTTGCAGTGATCGGCGCCGGCGAAAACAGTGGCAACCTGGGCCTGGTGCTCGAACGCCTGGCCGACGATCTGGCCGAGCAGCAGCAGCTCAAGGGCCGACTGATAGGCGCTGCCTTGTACCCGGGCATCGTGACCCTGGTCGCGATCCTGATCGTCACCTTCCTGGTGGCCTATGTCGTACCCCAGGTGGCCAATGTGTTCGCCGGCACCAAACAAAGCCTGCCGACCCTGACCGTGTTGATGTTGGCTGCCAGCGCATTGGTGCGTGACTACGGTCTGTGGGTATTGGCCGGCTTGCTGCTGGCGGCAGTGGCCTTGCGTTATGCCTTGCGCAGCGAAGCCGTGCGCCAGCGCTTCGACGCAAGCTTTCTCACGCTGCCGCTGATCGGCCGACTGGCGCGCGGCTACAACGCGGCGCGTTTCGCCAACACCTTGGCCATGCTGGCAGCGGCCGGTGTACCCATCCTCAAGGCCTTGCAGTCGGCCGCGGAGACCTTGAACAACCGGGCCATGCGCGCTGATGCATTGGCCGCGCTGGTGCTGGTGCGCGAAGGCGCGCCGATCGCCTCGGCGCTGGGTCGACACAAGCGTTTTCCACCGATGTTGTCGATGTTCGCGCGTTTGGGCGAGCAGACCGGTCAGCTCCCGCTGATGCTGCAACGCGTCGCCGCGCAGCTCAGCGCCGACGTGCAGCGCCGTGCGATGCAGTTGGCCACGATCCTGGAGCCGCTGTTGATCGTGGCCATGGGCCTGGTCGTGATGCTGATTGTGCTGGCGGTGATGTTGCCGATCATCCAGCTCAACCAACTGGTGCGCTGAGCCGCATGCCTGCCCGCTTATGTCAAGCGGCAGGCGGTCGAACAAGGGCCCGCCGGCCGGCAAACTCAAGTCCGGCTACCAGCAGCTCTACATCGACCGGGTGCTGCAGGCCGACGAAGGCTGCGACTTTGACTTCCTGGTCGGATGCCGCGGTTCTGAGGTGCCGAAACACTCGCATTGAGCGCACGATTGCCCACGGCAGGTCGCGGATCTACCGGATCGGCGTGCGGCACCCGCGCTCAGTCCTCGACGATCTGTAGCCAGTCCCAGCGCGCGCGGTAGCTGGCTGCCTTCTGGCGAAACAGTTCGCGGTGGTCGATCAGCGGGTTCGGGCGCAGGATGCCGCGGTACAAGGCATCGAGGCCGTAGGGCGCATACAGCAGGGGAGTGCCATCTTCGTCGGGCTGCAGTCCGACGCAGGTGCACGGCACCAGGAAGCGCTCTATGCCGTCGCGCGATGAATGCAGTGGCGCATAAGGCAGGCCGAACCACTGGGGATACCAGGTATGGACCCGCGCCTGGTTTTTGGCTTCGATGGTCACGTCCAAGTCAGCAAAAAGTGCTTCGACCCGTTGACCGATATGCGCCTCGGCCTGCTCCGATAGATCGGAGCGGTCGAAGTAGAACAGGTCGTAATCCTTGATGCCCGCGGTTGGTGCTTGTCCAGCCTGGAGGTTCCAGGCGGTCTGGAACAGACAACCTGCCACCAGCCATGCATCGGGCAAATGCAGCGACGGAAGCCGTAGCAAAATCTCGCGGTTATGCGGGTTTTGTAGCGTATCAAGGATGAACCGACCCGCCAGCGGGTCGGTCGTCCCCTTGGGTGGCTCGCCGCGGCGCAAGCTCAGATGACCTTGGCGATCGACGCACAGACGTGCGCGATGTTTTTGTCGTTGAGTGCAGCCACACACATGCGGCCGGTATCGGTGCCATAGACGCCGAACTCGCTGCGCAGGCGCACCATCTGGTCCTTGCTCAGGCCGGAGTAGCTGAACATGCCGATCTGGGTCGTGATGAAACCCATGTCCTGCTTTACGCCGGCCTCCTTCAGGCCGTCGACCAGCTTCTGGCGCATGGCCTTGATGCGCACCCGCATCGCGCCGAGTTCCTGCTCCCACAAGGCGCGCAGTTTGGTGTCGGCCAACACCGCGGCCACCACGGCACCGCCATGGGTGGGTGGGTTGCTGTAATTGGTGCGGATGACGACCTTGAGCTGGCTGAGCACGCGCGCGGCCTCATCCTTGTCCTGGCACAACACGCTCAGCGCGCCGACGCGTTCGCCATACAGGCTGAAGCTCTTGCTGAAACTGGTTGACACCAGAAAGCTCAGCCCGGCCGCGACAAATTTCTGCACCGCGGCGCCGTCCTCGGTCAGCCCGAAGCCGAAGCCCTGGTAGGCCATGTCCAGGAACGGTGTCAGCTTTCCCGCCTTGCAGATCGCCACGACCTCGTCCCACTGTTGTGGGCTGATGTCGTAGCCGGTCGGGTTGTGGCAGCAGGCGTGCAACACGATGATGGTGCCCGGTGCGGCGGATTGCAGTGCGGCTTTCATGCCGGCAAAGTTGATGGCGCGGCTTTGCGCGTCGTAGTAGGGGTACATGTCGACCTCGAAGCCCGCGTTGCGGAACAAGGCCTGGTGGTTTTCCCAGCTCGGGTCGCTGATCATGACCTTGGCCTGCGGGCTGAGCCGGCGCAGAAAGTCGGCGCCGATCTTCAGGCCACCGGTTCCGCCAACCGCTTGCACGGTCGCCACACGGGCGGACTGGACAGGCTCGGAGTCGGCGCCAAAGACCAGTTCCTTGACGGCGCTGTCGTAGGCGGCAATGCCGTCGATCGGCAGATAACCACGCGGCTTGGGCGAGGCCATCATCTGCTTCTCGGCCTCCTGCACGCACTGCAGCAAGGGCAGCTTGCCGTTTTCATCGTAATAGACCCCGACGCCCAGGTTCACCTTGGCGGGGTTGGTATCGGCGCCGAATTGCTCGTTCAGACCCAGGATCGGGTCGCGCGGGGCCATTTCTACTGTGGTGAACAAGGACATGGTGGATTTCTCTGAATGATTTGCGGCTTGGATGATCGGGTGTGCCGGCACGATCGGATGCGCTGCTGGGCCATCTGCGGTACGCTTGCCGGTTGCCCCCAATTTTAGCCCCCACCTGTGCGGAGACCGAGTGCCAGCCATGTCCCAAGCCTCCCTGTCTGTTGTTGAAACTGCCACCCAAGGCGAATTGCCGACGACCGAGGGCAGGTTCGTGCATTTTCCCGATTCGCCCTTCGAGTTGTTCCAGCCGTATCCGCCGGCCGGGGACCAGCCGCAGGCGATCGACAAGCTGGTCGACGGTGTCAACGACGGCGAGGTGTTTCAGACCTTGCTCGGCGTGACCGGCTCGGGCAAGACTTTCACGATGGCCAATGTGATCGCCCGGCTGGGCCGACCGGCGATCGTGTTCGCCCCCAACAAGACGCTGGCCGCCCAGCTGTATAGCGAGTTTCGTGAATTTTTTCCGCGCAATGCGGTCGAGTATTTCGTCAGCTACTACGACTACTACCAGCCCGAGGCCTATGTGCCGCAGCGTGATCTGTTCATCGAGAAGGACTCGGCGATCAACGAGCACATCGAGCAGATGCGTCTGTCGTGTACCAAGAGCGTGCTTGAGCGGCGCGATGTGGTGATCGTGGCCACGGTGTCGGCCATTTACGGCATCGGCCAGCCCGAGGCCTATCACCAGATGGTGATGACGCTGCGCGTGGGCGACAAGATGGGCCAGCGCGACGTGATCGCGCAGCTGGTGCGCATGCAGTATCAGCGCAACGAGGAGGATTTCTCGCGCGGCAAGTTCCGCGTACGCGGCGACACCATCGACGTGTTTCCGGCCGAGCACAGCGAGCTGGCGATCCGCGTCGAACTGTTCGACGATGAGATCGAAACCTTGCAGCTGTTCGACCCGCTGACCGGCCGCGTCCGGCAGAAGATTCTGCGCTTCACGGTCTATCCGAGCAGCCACTATGTGACACCGCGTGACAAGGTGCTGGCGGCTGTGGAGACCATCAAGTTGGAGCTGGCCGCGCGGCTCAAGCAGCTGACCGGCGACGGCAAGCTGGTGGAAGCGCAGCGGCTGGAGCAGCGCACCCGGTTCGACCTGGAGATGCTCAGCGAAGTCGGTCATTGCAAGGGCATCGAGAACTACACGCGCCATCTGTCGGGTGCCGCACCGGGCGACCCACCGGCCACGCTGACCGACTATCTGCCCAAGGATGCGATCATGTTCCTGGACGAGTCGCATGTGCTGATCGGCCAGTTCAGTGCCATGTACAACGGCGACCGTTCGCGCAAGACGACCCTGGTCGAGTATGGCTTTCGGCTGCCCAGTGCGCTGGACAACCGGCCGCTGAAGTTCGAGGAGTTCGAGGCCCGCATGCGCCAGGCCATTTTCGTGTCGGCGACACCGGCGCAGTGGGAAAAGGACCATGCCGGGCAGGTGGTGGAGCAACTGGTGCGACCGACCGGCCTGGTCGATCCGCTGGTCGAGGTACGGCCCGCCACGCACCAGGTCGACGACGTGCTGCAGGAGATCCGGATCCGGGTCGAAAAGTCCGAACGGGTGCTGATCACGACGTTGACCAAACGCATGGCCGAGCAACTCACCGACTACCTGAGCGACAACGGCGTCAAGGTGCGTTATCTGCACAGCGACGTGGACACCGTGGAGCGGGTCGAGATTTTGCGCGACCTGCGACTGGGCGCCTTTGACGTGCTGGTGGGCATCAACCTGTTGCGCGAGGGGCTGGACATTCCCGAGGTCTCACTGGTGGCGATCCTCGACGCCGACAAGGAAGGTTTTTTGCGCTCCGAGCGCAGCCTGATCCAGACCATCGGCCGCGCAGCGCGCAACCTGCAGGGCAGGGCCATTCTTTATGCTGACCGCATCACCGACTCTATGGACCGCGCCATTGGCGAGACCAATCGCCGGCGCGAGCGCCAGGTCGCGCACAACCTGGCCCACGGCATCACGCCGCGCAGCATCATCAAGAGCGTGCGCGATCTGATCGACGGTGTTTACAGCGAAAAGGCAGGGCGCGAGATGGAGCGCATGGAACAGGACGCGATGCAACGCGCGCTGGTCGAGGACATGAGCGAAAAGGACATGGCGCGCGAGATCAAGCGGCTGGAGAAGCAGATGCTCGAACATGCGCGCAACCTGGAGTTCGAACAGGCCGCCAAGACGCGCGACCAGCTGGTTTTGCTCAAGAAGCGGATGTTCGGCGCTACCGGCGTGGACCTGGTCGACCGCTCGGCGTGACCGGATTCGGCGCGGCGACTCCCGGATCGTCTCAAGCGGCGCCGGCGCGTTTGAAGGCGTACGTCTGGGCGTCGGACCATTCTGTCGGCAGGGTTATGAGGTGGCTGGGAGAATGGTTGACAAAATTAGATCGGTATTGATAACGGAGAGTCTTCCTGAAGACTGACGAGTCTTTTAACCCGAGTAAACCCGAGGGTCAGTGGTATAGTTGAACTAATTAGTCAACAACTACTCCCACTCGTGTGAAACGGGACTTGAGGCCGGTTTTCCAGGCGATCGAGGGCCTGGCGTCCCACAAGGATCCCGGGCGGTTCTTGGCCCACATAACCAAACTGAAGGAGTTTGCGATGCGTCTCACTACCAAAGGCCGTTTTGCGGTCACAGCCATGATTGACCTCGGCCTGCGCCAAAGTAACGGGCCGGTGACTTTGGCTGCGATCAGCCAGCGCCAGCAAATCTCCCTGTCCTATCTTGAGCAGCTATTCGGCAAGTTGCGCCGGCACGAGCTGGTCGAGTCCACGCGTGGGCCAGGTGGTGGATACACACTGGCGCGAAAAGCCGCGGACATCACGGTGGCCGACATCATTGTGTCGGTCGACGAGCCGATTGATGCCACCCATTGCGCTGGCAAGGAAAACTGCCTGGGTGAAGGTACGCGCTGCATGACCCACGACCTGTGGGCTTCGCTGAATGTGCGCATGGTGGAGTTTCTGGACTCGGTGAGCCTGCAAAAGCTGGTGGACGAGCAACTCGCCAAAGGTCTGCAGATCGAGGACAAGCCGCACGTCAAGCGCGCCATCTCGGCGATGCCGCTGAGCAGCAAGCCGATCCGGGTGAATGCGCCCAACTCGGTGTTTGCCCTGGGCAACGCGTTGGCAAAGTCCTGACCTCAGCAAAGCCTGCCGTCGTGCAGGCCGGTTCGCGCAAGCCCGCACTTTCGAATTCGAACAACACAGCCAGCCACTTATCAGAGCCAGCCATGGATACGACCCCTCATTTCCCCATCTATATGGACTACAGCGCCACCAACCCCTGCGACGAGCGGGTGGTGGATTTGATGGTCCCTTGGCTGCGCCAGCATTTCGGCAATCCGGCATCACGCAGCCACGCCTGGGGTTGGGAGGCGGAAGCTGCGGTCGAGCAGGCGCGCGTCCACGTGGCAGACCTGGTCGGAGCGGACCCGCGCGAGATCGTCTGGACCTCGGGTGCCACCGAATCGAACAATCTGGCGCTCAAGGGCGCTGCCGGTTTTTACAAGTCCAAGGGCAAGCACATCATCACGGTGAAAACCGAGCACAAGGCGGTGCTGGACACCTGCCGCGAGCTCGAGCGCCAGGGCTTTGAGGTGACGTATCTGGATGTGCAGAGCGACGGCCTGCTCGACCTGGAGGTGTTCAAGGCGGCGATCCGCCCGGACACGATTGTGGCCAGCGTGATGTTCGTCAACAACGAGATCGGCGTAATCCAGGACATCGCGGCGATTGGTGCGATTTGCCGTGCCAAGGGCGTGATCTTCCATGTTGACGCTGCGCAGGCCACCGGGCGCGTGGCCTTCAATCTGGCCGAGCTGCCGGTCGACCTGATGAGCCTGACGGCACACAAGACTTACGGTCCCAAGGGCGTGGGCGCGCTGTTCGTGCGGCGCAAGCCGCGCGTGCGTATCGAGGCACAGATGCACGGCGGCGGGCATGAGCGCGGCATGCGTTCGGGTACCTTGCCGACCCACCAGATCGTCGGCATGGGCGAGGCCTATCGCATTGCCAAAGCCGAGATGGCGCAGGAAAACCTGCGTATCCAGGCCTTGCATGACCGCATGCTCGCTGGCTTGCAAGGCATCGAACAGATTTTCATCAACGGCCACCCGGACAAGCGCGTGCCGCACAACCTGAACATCAGCTTCAACTATGTCGAGGGCGAGTCGCTGATCATGGGCATCAAGGGCCTGGCTGTGTCCAGTGGCTCGGCTTGCACGTCGGCCAGCCTTGAGCCGAGTTATGTGCTCCGCGCGCTCGGGCGCAGCGATGAATTGGCGCACAGCAGCCTGCGCATGACGATTGGCCGCTACACGACAGAAGAAGAGATCGACTATGCAGTCGACACGATCAAGAAAAATGTCGCGAAGTTGCGCGACCTGAGCCCGCTGTGGGAGATGTACCAGGACGGCATCGACATCAGCACCATCCAGTGGGCCGCCCACTGACCGCCGAACGAAACTGAGAGAGGTAACACCATGGCATATTCCGAAAAAGTCGTAGACCACTACGAAAACCCGCGCAATGTCGGCTCCTTCGACAAGGGCGACGATGCGGTTGGCACCGGCATGGTCGGAGCGCCGGCTTGCGGCGACGTGATGAAGTTGCAGATCAAGGTCAATCCGCAGACCGGCGTCATTGAGGACGCACGCTTCAAGACCTATGGTTGCGGCTCGGCCATCGCATCGTCGTCGCTGGTGACCGAATGGGTCAAGGGCAAGACGCTGGATCAGGCGGCCGCCTTGAAAAACAGCCAGATCGCCGAAGAACTGGCGCTGCCGCCGGTGAAGATCCATTGCTCCATCCTGGCCGAAGACGCGATCAAGGCCGCTGTGGACGACTACAAGAAGAAGCACAGCCACTGACATGAATCAACCCCCACGCTCGCTGCGTTCGCTGGACGTGCCTCGGCCAGAGGCCACGGCTCTTCGTCCTGTCCGACTCTGCGCAGGCAGAGTCAGAGCCGCAGGACTCAGCCCCTCGGGGGCCGTCAGCACCTTCGGAACGGCCGGGCGGTACTGGAATCAGCCCCCACGCTCACTGCGTTCGCTGCCCCCCGAGGGGGCCGTCAGCACCTTCGGAACGGCCGGGCGGTACTGACATGTCCGTATCGCTTTCTGAAGCCGCGGCGCGGCACGTCAACCGTTACCTGTCCAAGCGTGGCAAGGGTGTGGGCGTGCGTCTTGGCGTCAAGACCACGGGTTGTTCCGGTCTGGCCTATACGCTCGAATACGTCGACGAAATGGCGCCGGAAGATGTGGTGTTCGAGGAGCACGGCGTCAAGGTACTGGTCGACCCGAAGAGCATGGCCTATATCGAAGGCACGCAACTCGACTATGTGCGTGAAGGTCTGAACGAGGGGTTCAGGTTCAACAACCCGAACGAGCGCGACAAGTGCGGTTGCGGCGAATCCTTCCGGGTGTGAACGGGCGCTGCGGTCTTGACGGGCGGACACGCCATGGTTGACAAGCCGCTGACACTGGCGTCGAACGACTTCGAACTGTTCGCGGTGCCGGCGCGTTTTGCACAGGATCCCGCCGCTCTTGATGCGCGCTGGAAGGAACTGCAGCGCGAGGCGCATCCCGACCGGTTTGCAGCCCAGGGTGTTGCCGCGCAACGCCAGGCCATGCAGTGGTCAGTAAGGATCAATGAGGCCTACCAGCGGCTCAAGCATCCGCTCAAGCGGGCGGCCTATTTGTGTGAGTTGGCAGGCGCGCCGATCAATGCCGAGAACAACACCGCCATGCCGGCGGATTTTTTGATCGAGCAGATGCAGTGGCGCGAAGCGCTGGACGATGCGAGCAGTGAGGCCGACATCGCCCGCTTGCTGGAACAGGTGAACCAGGCGCGCGTGGGGGCGTTGCAGCATTGCGAAGAACTGCTCGACGTTCGACATGCGCCCGATCAGGCCGTCGGTCAGGTGCGGGCAATGATGTTCATCGAGCGCTTCAGCCACGACGTGGAGTCGCGGCTCGATGATTTCCAGAATCCACCCGCCGACATGGCGGGCACAACAGGGCAGGCGACTTGACGCACTGACCGACGATATCCATGGCTTTATTGCAGATTTCCGAACCGGGCCACACGCCCAATCCGCATGAGCGCCGCCTGGCGGTGGGCATCGATCTGGGCACGACACATTCGCTGGTGGCCGCGGTACGCAGCGGTGTCGCCGAATGCCTGCCCGACGAAGAAGGCCATGTGATCCTGCCGTCGGTCGTGCGCTACCTGGACGGCGGCAGGCGCGAGATCGGTCGGCAGGCCCTGCGGGCATTGGCGCAGGATCCGCAGAACACGGTGGCATCGGTCAAACGTTTCATGGGTCGCTCGCTGGCCGACGTGGCCGATCGCGAGCACCTGCCGTACCAGTTCATCGACAAGCCCGGCATGCTGGCGCTGCAGACGGCTGGCGGCGAAAAATCGCCGGTCGAGATCAGCGCTGACATCCTGGCCACCTTGCGCTACCGCGCCGAGGACACGCTGGGTGACGATCTGGTGGGTGCGGTCATCACGGTGCCGGCGTATTTCGACGACGCGCAGCGCCAGGCGACCAAGGACGCGGCCAAACTGGCCGGTCTGAATGTATTGCGGCTGATCAACGAGCCGACCGCTGCGGCCATTGCGTATGGCCTGGAAAACGCGAGCGAAGGGGTGTACGCGATCTACGACCTGGGCGGCGGCACCTTCGACATCTCCATCCTGCGACTGAACCAGGGGGTTTTCGAGGTCATTGCGACCGGCGGCGATTCGGCGCTGGGTGGAGACGATTATGACCGTGCCCTGGCCGCGCGGGTGGCAGAGCAGACCGGTGTTGCCTTGACAACGGCATCGGACAAGTCAGCGTTCAGCATGGCGGCACGCGCCTGCAAGGAGTCCTTGTCGAAGCAGGACTCCGCCACGTTCAGCGCCCTTTTGGGCGAGCAGACCATCACACAGCGGGTCGCGCGCGCGCAGTTCGAGCAGGCGACCACGGCCTTGACGGCGCGTACCATTACCGCTGCACGCAAGGCCTTGCGCGACGCGAAACTGGTGGCAGCCGATATCAAGGGTGTGGTGATGGTGGGCGGCTCGACCCGCATGCCCCAGATCCAGGCTGCCGTGGGCCGCTTCTTCGACTGCGAGCCGCTGAACAATCTCAATCCGGACGAAGTCGTTGCGCTGGGCGCGGCGATCCAGGCGAATCAACTCGCAGGCAATCGACCCGATGGGGATCTGCTGCTGCTCGATGTGATTCCGCTGTCGCTGGGCCTGGAGACCATGGGTGGCTTGGTCGAACGTATCGTGCCACGCAACCAGACAATCCCGACCGCGATGGCGCAGGACTTCACCACCTACAAGGACGGGCAGACCGCGCTCGCGCTGCATGTCGTTCAAGGCGAGCGCGACATGGTGGCGGATTGCCGCAGCCTGGCGCGATTCGAGTTGCGCGGTATTCCGCCGATGGTTGCGGGCGCGGCGCGTATTCGCGTCACGTTCACCGTCGACGCCGACGGCCTGCTCAACGTCTCGGCGCAGGAACTACTCAGCGGCGTGCAGGCGCAGATCGACGTCAAGCCCAGCTACGGCCTGGACGATGGTCAGATCGCCAAGATGCTGCAAGACAGCTTTTCGACGGCCCAGTCGGATATGCGCTCCCGCGCCATTGCCGAGGCCCGTCTGGACGCTGAACGCCTGTTGCTGGCAACGCAGACCGCACTTAACGCCGACGCTGACCTGCTGGCGGCTGACGAGCGCGAAGCCGTACTGGCCGTGATGCAATCGGTCCGTGAGGTGCTGGGGTCGGACGACCCCGCCGTGATCGAGGCGGCCTGCAAGGCGCTGGCCAATGGAACCGAGAGTTTCGCCGCCATGCGCATGAACCGCGGCATCCGCCAGGCACTCGCCGGCAAGAACATCGAAACCATCTAAGAATAACGAGCGACTGCACGCCATGCCCACCATCAAAATACTGCCGCACGCCGAATACTGCCCGCAGGGCGCAGAGATTTTTGCACCGACAGGCACGTCCATCTGCGAAGCGTTGCTGGACAACAAAATCAACATCGAACATGCCTGCGACATGAGTTGCGCATGCACCACCTGCCATGTGATCGTGCGCGCGGGCATAGCCTCGCTTAACGAGCAGGACGAAAGCGAGGAAGACCTGCTCGATCGGGCCTGGGGTCTGGAGCCGAATTCGCGCCTGAGTTGCCAGGCCATCTTGGCACAGGCGGACGTGGTGGTGGAGATTCCGCGCTATTCGATCAACCACGCCAAAGAGAACCACTGAAGCCGCGCCATGCGTCAGATCTTCCTGGATACCGAAACCACTGGCTTGTCGCCGGATAACGGCGACCGCATCATCGAGGTTGGCTGTGTCGAACTGCTGCATCGCAAGCTCACCGGCAACAACAAGCATTTCTACCTGAACCCGGGGCGTGACAGCCATGAGGAAGCGCTGCGGGTGCACGGCATCAGCAACGAGTTCCTGCGCGACAAGCCGGTGTTTGCGGCGGTTGCCGATGAGTTGCTGGAGTATCTGGCCGGCGCCGAAATCATCATCCACAACGCACCGTTTGATGTCGGCTTTCTCAACAAGGAACTGGAACTGATCGGCCGTGGGCCGTTACCGCCGATGGTCGGCGCAATCGTCGACACCTTGGCCATGGCCAAGGAGATGTACCCCGGCAAACGCAATTCGCTCGATTCCCTGTGCGCCCGGCTCGATGTCGACAATTCGGGCCGCACGCTGCACGGCGCCTTGCTCGATGCGGAACTGCTGGCCGACGTCTACATCAACATGACGCGCGGCCAGGAGGCCTTGTTGATGGAAACCGACGCCGGGGCGGACGAGGTCGGAGCCGTTGCCAATGTGGATCTGCGAAGCTTTGACCTACCGGTGCTGCAGGCCAGCGATTCCGAGCGCGAGGCCCATGCGCAGGTACTCAAGGAATTGGATAAGGCCAGCGGCGGAAAAGTGTTGTGGCTGACGCCAGAAGCGGCATGATGCTGTGGCATAATTTGCGGCTGTTCCGGTAACGGCAACAGGGCGGTTAGCTCAGGGGTAGAGCACAGCATTCACACTGCTGGGGTCGGAGGTTCGAAGCCTCCACCGCCCACCAGAAATAACTAAAGAATCAAGGACTTGCAAGCGCGGCAAGTCCTTCTCGCTTCTGGGTATGAAAAATGTATGAAAAAGAGCGGTCTGAAACTATTCGATCACCACTGATCGGTCGCCAGCCTGTTGGCTCCGGCGATTGCTGAGTTGACCAAGGCTGCCGGAAGTCATTGTCCGACCTTGGCGATGTGCAATCCCGCACCTCCCCTGGGTTAATTTGGCGTCGGCGCACACATTCAAGATCCTTGCGCTGGCGGCGGATTCCAAATACGACCAGTTAACCTCTCTTTGCCCGTAAATACATCACTTTGTGATTGGAGCCGACGACAGAGCGCTCGTCGGTCTCGAACAAATCCGGCCGCCCCCGAACGAGGTCTGAGAGCTTTTTGAAGCCATGAAGGCGAGAGTCAAAGTCGGGCTGCACTTTTTGTAGGTAGCTTCCGAACGTGCCGAGGTGCGACCAACCAGAATCGTCAACGGAGTTATCAAGCGCCTCCATAAGGAACTTCTCGGGAAATGGAGGGCGCGCGAGCGCGGCCAGCATCACCGGAGGCGTGCCCAGCGCCTCTGGTTGCGACGGCATTGGCTGCGGTGTAGCTGTTTGCACTCTCGGAGAGTCTTGACCTCGCAGAACCTCAGTGAAGACAAACCTATGACACGCGTTTCTGAAGGCCTCGGGGGTCTTTTGCTCGCCGAACCCAAATACAAGCAGACCCTCTTCCCGCAGTCGAACCGCCAAGCCCGTGAAGTCGCTGTCGCTGGTGACAAGGCAGAAGCCATCGAACCTGCGCGTGTAAAGCAGGTCCATCGCATCGATGATCATCGTTCCATCAGTTGCGTTTTTGCCTGTGGTGTAGGCGAATTGTTGTACGGGCTTGATGGAGTGCTTATTGAGGAACTTCTTCCACGAAGAACTATGCGGTGACGTGAAGTCACCGTAGATACGACGGACCGTTGCTTCGCCGAAGCGGGCGACCTCTTCAAGCAACGCCTCGATCACGGCAGCCTGAGCGTTGTCCGCGTCGATCAGTAGCGCGAGGCGCCTACTGGGTTGGTCCGTAGATCCATCGACCTGCCGTTCGATATTGGGTGTCATAGCAGCACTCTAAGCCCATCGGCTCACGCCTGGCTTTTTAGGTAGTCGCCCACCGCCAAGTGTTGGGCTGAGATGGTTAGCCGCTGGAACATCGGCACAACATAGCGAAGTTGCGAATTGAAAAGCGCATCAAGAGACCTAGGATTTGCCTGCATCAGTTGCCCCGAGATAGTCGGTGGATAGTACCCCACGGTTCACTGTCGGGCAGCCCGGAATCAACACCTATGCCGGCCCCAGCGGCCACGATCAAGGCCTTGGCCTGCCGCAATAAGGCCAGCGGCACGCTCCGGGCTGTCGAGCGAAATCGGTTCGCTCGGCAGCCGGTCCATCCATCACATCCTACCGGTTTCCAACGCCAAAAACCCCGACTCACGCGCCGAACGTAGGATCGGCAGAACCGCGTAACTCACGGGCCAGCGCCTTTGCAAGTTCGTTGACGTTCGGCGACAAAGCCTGTGGTGTGGCTGCCAGCCCCTTGATGATTTGCCCCTGCCTGGGGCTCGCCACCTGGCCATAACTGAGAAACGTCGTCAACACTTTGTCGTGCCCCAGGTTCTGGCTCCACGCCTTGAACTCCTCCGGGCTCTTGCATACGATCTGGCCTAGCCGTACCAGCGTGTTGCGAAAACTGTGCGGGTTGAAATACGGTAACCCGGCATTGGTGAAAGCCTCACGAAATATCGTGCGAATGCGCGCTGCGCTGCTCCAGTGCCCCCGCTCCAGGCCGGCAGCTTCAAATTGGCGCGTCGCGCCCAAGGCAATTCGGGTTGCCGGGAATAGTGGGTCGTCGTTGCCCCACAGCATCTCCTGCCGCAGATACGCGACCCACTCCGACACGATCTGGGCAATGTCATCGCCGACCGGAAAGAAGAAGGTCGTGAAAGTCTTGCTGAACTTGGTCTTGACTTCGCGCGCATCCTGATTGACGCAGCCCGCCACCAGATCAACATGCTTCAGCTTCATCGAGGCAATGGCGCTGTCCCGTGCGCCGGTCAGCAGCGTGAATGCCATGAGCGCGCGGTCCCGGCGCTCGGTTGCGCTGCCGGTCGGCATCATCGTGATGGCATGCTTCACCTGCTCCAGGGTCGGCCCCGCTTGTTCCCGCCGGGCTGTGGCGACCCGCACGTCCTTCTCAGACAAATTGAAATAGTCGGCGTCGGAATACTGCAGGCGGGATTTGTAACCTGGTTGCCCGGCGAGCCAGTGGAAGAACTTCTTGACGTTGGCCAGCGTCGCGTGCAGCGTCGCCTTGCTCAGCTTGTCCCCGGTCCGCACGCTGTTCTGTTCGTTCAGGTGGCGCTTGAATGCGATTGCCTGCTCAAAGTGGAAAAACTTGAAGTCACGGTGTTTGGTGTAAACCTCGAACCGATCCAGCGCCTTCGCCACGGCGTCCACCGTGGGCTCGCTGTGCCGCCTGGCCTCCTTCAGGTACGCGAAGTACCGGCGCTTCGTCCGCTCGTTGTTGGCGTTGTGTGTTGTCATGGTCTGCTGCTCCCTATTCCAAGTCACTGTTTACGCAGGGCTGAATGCTCTCGCCTATGTGTGGCCGTGCCTTCGGCAGCGTGATGTCCAATTTCGCGCCAACCTGGTCCAGCGTGGCGAAGTTGACCCGCCGGTACATCATGGTTTCGCAACTCGGGCAGATGCCAACCAGATTGCCAGCGGTGCCGGTCAGCGGCAGGTATTCGGCCATGTCGCCAGCAGGATGCCTTGGAACGCGGCACCGCATGCAATAGATTTCACCGGGCTGGCAAGGCCGCTTGTTCTTCACCCTGCGGGCCTGCAAAAATTCCACCAGCGCGCGCCCGAGGATCAACATCGGCCGCTTGTCATCGCTGACCGGCAGGCCACGCTTGACCCATTCCCGCACGCTGTTCCGATGCACACCAAACAGGGCGGCAACCTCTTCCACCGTGTAGTTCCGGTGAATCTTGGCGAGGCGCGGGTTGGGGTGGCGCTTGCGCTTTGGTTTGCCAGTCATTGCGGTCATGCGCCTCGACTGGCGCGCGCGTAGGCGTTGCTGCCGTCAATCACTCGGCTGCCACTTTTCCAGTTCTGTTCGACAGGAACCGGTGAAACCGTCGAAACCGACAAAGGTGCAGCGACCATCGAAGGTGTCGAAGCCGTCGCAGCGCCTTCCACCTGCCATGCTTCTGCCGACCGTTTACCGCTGGACCGCACGAAACGCAGGCCATCGACGATGCGACCGGCATGGCGGCGTATCCACCATCCCAACTTGCGACGATTGATCTCGCCGCGCTCGTCGGCGATGTCGTGCAGCACTTCCCGCAATTCAACGTGCTGGTCCTGGAACAGCGATGCCTGTTTCACGGCATCGCGCACCATGGCCGCCGTCTTGCCGAACACCGCCTGCCAGGCATTCAAGATGCGGGCCAGCGTCTCGCGGTCCGGGTCGTCCGCCATGGCCTCGAATACGGATTCGGTCGGGTCGGCCAGGCCCAGCCAAAGCAAAGGCTGGCGGCACAGGTCCGACCAGTCGCCAAAGCCCGCCAGCGATTTGCATTCGGTCTTCGGCCTGCCAGCCACGATCCAGGCCCGCACGATGGTCAACGCTGCGGATACATAGCGCCCGCGGTCACGCAAGACATCACGCACAAGGTCGGGCCGGGTGAAGCTGCGGGCCGCCGGAACTTCGCAATCTGGCGACAGGTTGATCGTGATGCAGCGCCGGGTCATATCCTGCACCGGCCCCACGTTGTTGCCGCTGGACAAGAAAAGGGCGCGAGTATTGACTGTGGCTGTCTTGGATACGCCCAGAATGCGCCCGCTCATATGCTCCGATGTCAGCGCCGTGCACAGGCTCTTGTGCGCCACCAGATCGCCGGTGAGGTTGTCGAACTCGATCACTGCCGGTGCCCGCAGCAACTCCGCCAGCAGCAGCTTTCGACACTCCTCGTCGTCGCCCGGGAAGGTGGTGGGCGTCCCGCGTTGCGGCGTGGCAAACGCGGTGATCAGTTCGCAAAGGTACGACTTGCCGGAACCCAGCATGTGCGCTCGGACGTGGGTCATTGGCGCGTGCGCCAGGCTGGCGCGCACGGCAGCGGTGAGCATGGCGGCGACGGTAGCGCCCAGGTCAGATGGCCGGCTCAGGCTGAACTCGGTCAACAGGTCCGTGAGAATGGCGAGCTTGTTGTCGGCATCCTTGCGGGTGGGTTTGTCGGGCACGGTGAAGTCGTTCGCATTGAAAACGCCAAACATGCCGGTGGACAGGTCATAACCCGGTGCCTGCATCAGGCTGCCATCCGGTCGTAGGTAGGGTTGGCGGGTCAGGCCGGTCAGCACTGGCAAGTGGGGGTAACTGGTTGAGTCGAACAGCACTGCGGCGTGGCGCGCCGGCGGGTCGGTGCGCACCCAGTCTTCTGTGCGGCTGTCAAAGCGCTCCCAGGTGGCCGCGCCCGCCAAGGCGCGTACCAAAGCAGGTGGGCTGATGTCTTGCACGCAGGTTTCGCGGGTTCCGGGGTCCGTCACTACGGTGACGATCAGGCCACCGCGTTGGTAGTGCCGCCGTGACTGCGCCAATTCACGCTCACCAGCGTCAACCACACGGTTCAGTTCCCCCGCCACGACGCGAATGGTGGGTTTCATGCGCGCGGTATTGCTGTCGATGCCCACAAAGTGAAGCAGATCGCGCACATGCCTATCAGCGCAGTGGCCGTGCAGGCACTTGAAGCCACCAATCGGCCAGCTGTCGTCGGGCTCAAAATAGGCCGTGCCACCGTCCACCGCTCCCGTGTGATCCGCCACCCAGGGGCAAGTGATGTCGTGCTTGCCGTCGCCCAGCGGCAGCTTGTACAGGCCACGGTCTCGCAATGCCACCAGTATGGCGTTTTCATCCGGGCGCGGAATCCAGACCGGGTCGCCGTCGCTGGGGCGGGCCTGTGCTGCGCGGGTGCTTGGGCGCTTGGCGCGTCCCTCGGGCGCGATCTCCAGTTGCAGGCCATCGACCAGCGCGGTGATGGAGTAGCGCAGCTCCGGGGACCAGCTCACCATCTGGCACGGGAAGGGCGGCGTAAGCTTGCCATTCATCGCAACAGGCAAGCGTGCCAATCGCGCCCTCGGGCCATTCGCGCCAGGGTCACACAAACCGGCGGCAACGATGGCATTCATCAGGCGGTCGGCGGTAGCGCCATCGGTCAACGGCTCCTGCAGCAGATACCCGGCCTGGTGGTTACCGGCGGATGTTTCCAGCAGCCAGGACGGTGCCAAGGTCAGCCGCTCCATCGCCACCTTGGTTCCCACGTCATCCAGCATCACAGCGTGGAGCGCTTGGAAGCGCGCTTTCAGCCGCCGGAATTGGCCAGCTTCGTCGGGTATGAACACGGCCAGGCTGAAATAATTGTTGGCGCTGGCATGCAGCTCGAAGGGCGAGTCGGGTTCACCCGGCCACGGCTTGCCGAACCAGGCCTTTGCCGACACCTTTCCCGGGTTGCCCTCAAAGCCAACCACCACCGGACGCGCAATTGCAAGCTGGTCGCCGAACACCGCCAGCAGGAAGTCGCCGTTGCCGACGGCGTAGGTTTTGTCGGTTGTGTCGGTTCCCACGGCATCCTGCGCAGAAACTGTCACGAGCGTATTCATCGGCGCCACCGCTACGCCGCAGTCTTGCGGGCTGCTTCGAGCCTCAGCACCAAGGTGCGGATCTCGTCGTCTGATCTGCCCGCAATGCGTGCCGCGTTCAGCGCCGCGACCTCTTTTTCAGGCCAACCGACGCAGCGCGGCCCCAAGATGACTTGCTTGGTCCACAAACCCTGGGCAATGCGTAGATAGACGGTAGAGCGGGAGTACCCCGAATGCGACCGAACGTCTGGAAGTCGCAGGATGGTCTGCTGCATGTTGGCACCTCATAGGGTGTTGTTGAACATGCCGCGATTCAATCGCTGTGTCTTACCCTTGTGAAGTGCAGCCGCTTAGCAGCGGCTAACCTGTGCTTAGCAGCGACTAGGCTCCGCCGTGTTGGTCAAAGCCCTACGTGCAGCGTCATAAGACATTTCCAGTGCAGCGCATTCCTGCTCGGCGCAAAGGGTCCGTGACGAGTACTTGCCGGTGGCCCAAATTTCTTGAATCTGTCTTTTTTTATCCCTGGAGCCGCCAGGCTGATCGTGCAGCGCATTGGCGGCGGTTTGGGCGGTTTGTTTGCGCCACTCGGATGTACCCAAAGCAGGCAGTTTGGCTGCGCCGGGTCTGCTTGAAGCCTCAAAATCCTCCGCCTCAACCTGCAGGACGTAGGCTAAAGGAAACAACCCGCTTTCCAGCGACGGCAAATACGGATGCTCTGAAAAAGTGCCGCGTGTACCCCCATAGATAGGATGAATATCCAAGAGGCGGGACTCCGCGATCTTGGCCTGGATGAAGGCCACCGCGTGTAAGCCTGGTATTTTGTTCCACCGCTCAATCAGCGCCGCGCCTACGATGTAACGGTCAACAGGCTCAAACTGGTTGATGTCCTCTTCCCTAAACCAACAAGCCATTAAAGGGGCGATGTAGTCGTGGGTGTCACCACCCGTTGCATAGAAAAAACGGGGTGGTGGCACTAACTCATTGGCATTCAAGTACGCGGCCAAACCCCCATCCTTTGGGCCAAGCCATATCCATGCAGCCAGCTCCTCCGGTGTGGCAGCCAGCCGCCGCGTCAATTGGTACATGGCATTGGGGTACGCGATGTACCGGGCAGAAACTGTCGGCCCTGTTGAAGGCGCGCCATCCACGTTTTGACTTGGTTTTCGCTCGGGAAAGTAGTCACCCCGCGCCAGCCGCTGTTGCGCATTCATGCGGGCGAGCTCCTGCTTGAGTTCTGTCAGTCGGGTTTCCTTGAGCGCCAGCTCGGCGGCGGTTGGTGTCGCAACTGCTTCCCACTCGGCAACCTGCGTCTTTAGGCTGATCATCCGCTCAAAGAAGTCCCACCAAAATTTTTGATCTTGCGCCGTGGCTGGGTCATGCTGGTAGTCCAACTGCAATGCCACGCTGCGCCGCTGTTCTGCGGACAGCTTGTCCCAAGGCATTGGTGCAAATTCTTGATCGACGCGGTTCCGCAGTTCGGAGGGTAGCGCAGCCAACGGTCGGTCGAACCAACCCTCAAGCGCGAGCGCCAGGCTCTCAAAAGTGAGAGCCGCCTCTGGCTGGCTGGCCGCCTTACCAATTGCGTCCCGCACTGCGATGGCAAGGTCACCCGGGAAAGGGATCTCCGACTGCGTCTTGGCGATGTATTGCGCCAGCCAATTCAAAAATTCGCGGGCATCCACATAGCGACAGTCGTCGCGCAGCACCACCCGAGGATGGGCGTCGGTGTAGTGGTCTTGGCTGAACTGGCTGAGCAGGGTTCTTTCATTGGCGCGAATCCGATTGTTCCTGGCACGCAGGACTGGGTTCAGATCACGCGCATCATCGCCGACTGGCAGATAGCCCGCACCAAGCTTTATGGCGTCAGCCATCTGCCACCATATGCTTCCGTCTTGCCCGACGTGAAGGAAGGGCGCGTAGTCGATATTCATTGCGCCTCTTGACCCAGAATCGCCCGAAAGCCCTTCTCGCAACTCAGCTCGAAGATGTCCCGGAACTCTGCTTCCATTGCATTGCGATGGGGCTCGGCCAAGTACAGCCACGACCCGAACGGCTCACCCGGTTTTGCCTTGGCGGTTGCAGAAAAATTCAGCACACGGCACGCCTCCTGCCCCTGAAAATAGCGGGCAAGCAGGGCATTGGGCATCTGCCGGAAGAAGTCTTTGGTTGAGTAGTGACGGGCCATTCTTTTCTCCCTGGGGCGCGGTGGAATCAAGGTGGTTCTTACGCTATCGGATGCCCTTGGACTTCACTGTACATTGCAGCATAGAAGTGGAGGAGCCCGATGCCAAGAATTTTTGACAACATAAAAGACGATCTACTTCCAGCATTGCGTCAAACGCTACAAGTATCGGAGCGTGCTGATTTTTGCGTTGGCTATTTCAACCTGCGGGGCTGGAAGTCTATTGACGGGCTGATTGACCAGTGGGATGGTGGCAACGCCCACCAATGTCGCCTCCTGGTGGGCATGCAACGCTTGCCGCATGACGACCTGCGTGAAGCCTACAGCTTGTTGCCGCAGGACGATCAGATGAGCAATCAAACGGTCATCCGCTTGAAGCGCCGTTTGGCGGAGGAATTCCGCACCCAACTCACCATGGGTGCACCTACTGACGCTGATGAAGCAGGTTTGCGCAAGCTTTCCGAGCAACTCAAAGCAGGCAAGGTGGTCGTCAAGCTCTTTTTGCGCCACACACTGCACGCCAAACTGTACCTGTGTTTCCGGCCGGACACCAACAACCCTATCACCGGTTTCTTGGGCTCCAGCAACCTCACGTTTTCCGGCCTGTCGAATCAGGGCGAACTCAATGTGGATGTGCTCGACCACGATGCCACAAAAAAACTTGAAGAGTGGTTCAAAGACCGCTGGAACGACAAGTGGTGTGTTGACATCACCAAAGAACTCATTACCGTGATTGATGAAAGTTGGGCACGACCAGACTGCCCGCCGCCGTATCAAATTTACGTCAAGATGGCCTATCACCTTGCTGAAGAGGCCCGGGCAGGGCTGTCTGAATTTGACATTCCGGTGGACATGCGTGGTGTATTGCTTGAATTCCAATCGGCGGCTGTGCGCATTGCTGCCCGGCACTTGGAAAAGCGCGGCGGCGTGATCTTGGGTGACGTGGTCGGCTTGGGTAAAACGCTGATGGCCACCGCGTTGGCGCGCATGTTCCAAGACCCCCCGCGTTCGCTTGAAACGCTCATCATTTGCCCCAAAAACCTGGTGGGCATGTGGGAAGACTATGCCCACACCTATCGGTTGATTGCCAAAGTGGTATCCGTCACCCAAGCCCAAAACAGCCTGCCGGATATGCGGCGTTTTCGCGTGGTCATCATTGACGAGAGCCACAACCTGCGCAACCGGGAGGGCAAGCGCTGGGCCGTGGTGCGCGACTACATTGCCCGCAACGCCAGCAAGTGCATCTTGTTGTCGGCCACGCCCTACAACAAGGCTTACCTTGACTTGGCCAACCAGTTGCGTTTGTTTCTGGAGCCCGAAGATGTGGTGGGCATTCGCCCGGAAGAATATTTGCGCAACGACTGTGATGGCCGACCTGAAGAATTCACCCGCCGCCACCAGTGCGCTTTGAACTGCCTTTCGGCATTTGAGAAAAGCACTTACCCCGATGACTGGCGCGAGATGATGCGCCTCTTCATGGTCCGGCGTACCCGCAGTTTTGTAGAGCGCAATTACGCTTTTGTTGAATGCCCCAAGTGCCAAACCATCGTGCTTGCGACGCAGCCGGCGTGCCCAAGTTGCACACGCACCAAGGCCCTGACGGATCGCCGCTTCCTGGTGCTGGCGGGTGACATCCGGTTTTACTTCCCCAAGCGCCAGCCCAAGGCGCTCACCTTCAGAATTCGTGATAAACACCCCGACGACCAATACGCCAAGCTCTACTCCAATGCGGTGGTGGATACAGTGCGAATGCTGCATTTGCCACGCTACGGGCTGGCAAACTATCTGTTGCCCCAGCTTGACGCGCTGCCGAGCAATGCCGAGGCCGCAGTGTTAGACAACTTGTCACGGGCTGGCAAACGGTTAATTGGCTTTTGCCGCACCAATCTGTTCAAGCGCCTGGAAAGCAGCGGGTATGCCTTTTTGTTGTCTGTGCGCCGCAATATCTTACGCAACTTCATCTTCATGCACGCCCTCAAGAACGGCTTGCCGCTGCCCATTGGCACACAAGATTCTTCGTTGTTTGACACCCGGTCTGAAGACCATGACAGCGATGGCGGCATGTTTGACGGCGAAGAACACGACTCCAAAGCCCCGACAGAAATTACTGCGCAATCATTGGCCGACTTTGTCAAGGTAGGCGCTGGCAGCTATGAGCTGCTACATGCCGAGCACCTCAAAAAGTTTGATTGGTTGAGCCCGAGCCTGTTTGACAAGAACCTCGCCAACCACCTCAGAGAAGATGCAGAGCGCTTGTTCTCTATCCTGCAACTCTCGGGCGACTGGCAGGCCGAAAAAGACGAGAAGCTGGCAGAGCTGTACAAGCTCATCACTAAAAAGCACCCGAACGAAAAGGTGCTGATTTTTTCGCAGTTTGCCGACACGGTGCGCTACCTGAACCAGCAGCTCAAAGCGCAAGGCCTGAAAAAGTTTGCGGCTGTCACCGGCGACACGGAAGACCCGTCCATTTTTGCCCGCCGCTTTAGCCCGGTGTCAAACAAAGCGCGCGAAAAAGTGACCTCCGCGGATGAACTCCGCGTATTGGTCGCCACCGATGTGCTGAGCGAAGGCCAGAATCTGCAAGACGGTGCCATCATCGTCAACTTTGATCTGCCCTGGGCCATCATCCGCCTGATACAGCGGGCGGGCCGGGTTGACCGTATTGGACAGAAGGCAACAGAGATTTTGTGCTACTCGTTCATACCGTCCGAAGGGGTCGAGCGGGTTATCAACCTGCGCGCCCGCTTGCGCCAACGCCTGCAAGAGAACGCCGAGGTGGTGGGAACCGATGAAAACTTCTTTGAAGATGAACAGCACGACAGCCTGATGCAGGACCTGTTCACTGAGAAATCCGGCATCCTTGACGACCCGGAAGATGACGATGTGGACTTGGCATCCATTGCTTACCAAATCTGGAAGAACGCTTGCGATGTTGACCCATCGCTTAAAAAGTCTATTCCCGACATGGCCAACGTGGCCTACTCCACCAAATCGCTGGCTGCAGTGCCTGTCCGGCCCGCAGGGGCGGGAGGTGTCAACCCAGAGCCCGGTGTCATGGTGTATGTGCGCACTGCCGATGGTAACGACGCATTGGCTTGGGTCGATGAATCCGGCCGCACAGTCACCGAGAGCCAGCACGCTATCCTGCGCGCCGCTGCGTGCGTGCCCACCACACCTTTGCTGCCACGGCTGGACAACCACCACAGCATCGTCCAGCAGGCTGTTACCGGTATCCACACCGTGCACCAGTCCACCGGCGGGCAGTTGGGCAAGCCTGCCAGCGCCCGCCGCCGGGTTTATGAGCGGCTGAAGGACTATGCAGGCCAGGTCAAAGGCAGCCTGTTTGACATCAAGCTCTTGCACCAGGCCATTGATGCCATTTACGACGCACCCTTAACAGAAGCCGCCCGTGATCTCCTTAACCGCGAAATGAAATCGGGCATTGAAAGCCAAAAGCTGGTTGAGTTGGTGCTGGCCCTGTACGAGGAAGATCGCCTGTGCGTGCAGCAAGACGACTTTCAGGCACGCGAGCCCAGCATTATTTGTTCCCTCGGAATTCGCAAGGACTGACCCATGCCATTTGACCTGCAACGCGCCCGCCCACTTCTGCAAAACTGTAACCTGCCCACCCTGTTTGTCGAGGAACTTGGCTGGGAGCCCGTCCGTCAAAAACTCACCCTGCGCGAAGCCGAGCGCGACTATGCCTTCACGGGCGTCGCACAAAAGCATGGCTTCATGGCCTGGCTGTGCGAATCTGCCGATGGGCGCTTGCCCGACCATGCCACCCGCCTCAAGCTGGACCGCAAGCTGTCTGAAACCAGCTTTGAGCATCTGGTTGTTTTTGCCACCAAAGACCGCGCCCAACAAAGCTGGCTGTGGGTGCGCCGCGAAACCGGCCGCCCACTGGCAGCGCGCTCGCATGACTACCACCGGGGCCAGCCCGGCGACTCGCTGCTGCAAAAGCTGCAAGCCCTGTTTGTCTCGCTCGAAGAAACCGAGGCGGGCCTGTCCACCGTGGTGGTGGCTGGCCGCGCCCGCGCTGCCTTTGACATTGAACGCGTCACCAAAGCCTTTTACCGCGACTTTGACACGCACCGCAAAGCCTTTCTGGCGTTCATTAACGGCATTGGCGAGGTGGCGGACCAGGAGTGGTATGCCTCGGTCATGCTCAACCGGCTGATGTTTGTTTACTTCATCCAGCGCAAGGGCTTTCTGGACGGCGACACCAACTACCTGCGCAACCGCCTGGGCCTGTGCAAGAAGGAAAAGGGCAAAGACAAGTTTTACAGCTTCTACCGCTACTTCTTGCTCAAGCTATTTCATGAAGGCTTTGGCAAGCGCCGGGTGGAGCGCGCCGCCAGTCTGGAAAAACTGTTGGGCAACATCCCCTACCTCAATGGCGGTTTGTTTGATGTGCACGAGCTGGAAAAACCCGAGCGCTATGGCAAAACCATTGAAATACCCGACAAAGCCTTCGAGCGCATCTTTGATTACTTTGACCAATACCAGTGGCACTTGGATGAGCGCGCACTCAAGGCCGACAACGAGATCAACCCCGACGTGCTGGGCTACATCTTTGAGAAATACATCAACCAAAAGCAAATGGGGGCGTACTACACCAAGGAAGACATTACCGAGTACATCAGCAAAAGCTGCATCATCCCGTTTTTGTTTGACGCAGGCCGCGCCAAATGCAAGGTGGCTTTTGACAACACCGATGGCCCTACCGTGTGGGACTTGTTGAAAGACAACCCCGACCGCTACATTTTTGAGGCTGTAAAAAAAGGCGTGCGCCTGCCACTGCCCCAAGACATTACGCTGGGCATCAACACCACCAAGCCGGACTTGCTGGAGCGCCGCAGTGGCTGGAATAAGGCCGCACCAGATGAATTTGCGTTGCCCACTGAGACATGGCGTGAAGTCATCGCCCGGCGCGAGCGCTATGAAGCCATACACGAAAAGTTGGTCGGTGGCGAGGTGCGTGACATTAACGACTTCATCACCCTCAACATTGACCTGCGCCAGTTTGCCCAGGACGTGATTCAAAGCTGCGAGGGGCCTGACCTGCTGATGGCATTTTGGCAGGCCACCACCAACATCACTATTCTGGACCCTACCGGTGGCTCGGGCGCGTTCATCTTTGCCGCACTCAACATTCTGGAGCCGCTGTACGAGGGTTGCCTGGACCGCATGGAAGGCTTTTTGGCCGAATGGGGCGAGGCGGGCAAAAAGCACCACCCCAACTACACCAAAAAGTTCACCGACGTGCTGGGCCGTGTGGCGGAGCACCCGAACCGGCGCTACTTCGTCCTCAAGTCCATCATCCTCAACAACCTGTATGCCGTGGACATCATGGAAGAGGCGGTGGAAATCTGCAAACTGCGCTTGTTCCTGAAGCTGGCGTCTCAGGTGGACCCGGACCACACCAAAGACAACCTGGGCATAGAGCCGTTGCCAGACATCGACTTCAACATCCGGGCTGGCAATACCCTGGTGGGCTATGCCACGTATGACGAGGTAAAAAAGGCGGTGACGAGCGGGCTGGACTTTGACGATGCAATGGGGAAAATCTCGACTGCCGCCGCCGACCTGCAGCAGACCCTTGACAAATTTCGCCAGATCCAGACCGATGGTGACGGCAGCGTGCCCGCTGCCGACAAGCAGGAATTGCAGAAGCGGCTCAAGGCGCTGGAAGACGAACTCAATCGCCACCTTGCCGGTGAATACGGCGTGAAAATGAGCGACAAGGTCGCTTACGCCAAGTGGCTGAAATCGCATCAGCCGTTTCACTGGTTTATTGAGTTTTACGGTATTTTGGCGCGGGGCGGGTTTGATGTGATTATTGGGAATCCGCCGTACCTCGAAACTCGCGAAGTTGATTACGCGCTCAAGAACTACAGATGTAAGGACAGCGGAGCAATTCATGCCATGTGCATGGAGCGCAGTGCCCGATTGCTGCACAGAAACGGGTGCATGAGCATGATCGTTCCTCTTTCGCTGCCTTCAACGCAGCGAATGGAGGTCGTTCAGCAACTCTTGGAAACAAATCGCAATGCTTGGTATGCAAACTACGCTTGGCGGCCAGCAAAGCTTTTTGACACAGTCAATCGCGCGCTGACCGTCTTCGTTCTTACGCCATCTACCGACGGCAAGACGTTTTCAACGAACTATCAGAAGTGGACGAGCGACAACCGTGACGGTCTCTACGAGCGACTGGGTTATATCGAGGTGCTGCGAAAGCGACCTGCGTGCTGGGTTCCAAAGGTTGGTGACTCGATTGAGCAGAAAATCTTGCAAAAGTGTCTTGCAGTGAAAACTTTGGTAAAGAACTTTGCTGGCAAAACGGATCATCGCGTCTATTACAGAACAACTGGTGGGCTTTACTGGAAAGTATTCACGGATTTCGCACCCGCATTCAATTTGAATGGCATAGAAGGGCACAGCAGCCGCGAAACGTGGTTCACCCTGGGCAAGAAAGAGCACGTGAAACCCCTCGTTGCAGCCTTGAGTAGTGATGTTTTTTGGTGGTGGTACACGGTGACATCAAACGTTCGAGATTTGAATCCCTTTGACGTACAGAACTTTCCGGTTCCAGAGTCTGCCTTGGCGGATGTTGCCCTTCGCGATTTGGGGACGCGGTATCTGAAAGACCTCAATAAGAACAGCACCATGCTTGTACGGGAGCAAAAGCAGACGGGCACCACTGAAACCCAGTCGTTCAAGATTCAAAAGTCAAAGCCCATCATCGACCAAATCGACACCGTCCTGGCCCAACACTACGGCTTTACCCCCGAAGAGCTGGACTTCATCATCAACTACGACATCAAATACCGCCTCGGCCGTGGCGCAGGTGAGGAGGAAGAGTGAGTACGGCTGATGGAAGAAGTGGTTCGACGAATTTGAACAGTGAGATAAGTGGAAACTCTGTTGATATTGCCTCGACTGGTATGGTCAGGCAAATAGGAGTATTTCATGGTCAAACTGAGGAAGAAGGCCGGCGTTGCCAAGCGTGTACGCAGGCAACACACCGGGGCATTCAAAGCGCGGGTGGCACTTGCCGCGCTGCGTGAGGACAAGACGATGACGCAGTTGTGTCAGGAATTTGATCTGCACGCCAATCAAATTACCGAATGGAAACGACAGCTACTTGAGCGTGCAGCGGACGTCTTCGGCGGAGCCGATCCACCCAAGCCGATAGATCTGCAACCGCTGCATGCCAAGATTGGTCAACTGACCTTGGAGAATGATTTTTTAGAGCGCGCGCGCACCAAGGCGGGATTGCTGAGCGCAAGATGATGATTGATCGAACCGATCCGTTGCCGATGGGCAAACAGGCCAAACTCCTGGGCATCAGCCGAGGCACCGTGTACTACCTGCCCCGTGCGACCAGCCCGGCCGATCTGGCGCTTATGCGCCAAATCGATCAGCTGCACCTGGAGCACCCCTTCATGGGTCAACGCATGCTGGTGCGGCAACTCAAGCGCCAGGGGGTGCAGGTTGGCCGAGTGCATGTGCGCACGCTCATGCAACGCATGGGCATATGCGCCATGGCCCCGCAGCCTGGCACCAGTCGTCCGGCACCGGGACACAAGATTTATCCGTACCTGCTGCGCAACGTGCGGGTGACTCAAGCCAATCATGTCTGGGCACTGGACACCACCTACATACCGATGGAGCATGGTTTTGTGTACCTCACGGCGGTGGTCGATGTCGCCAGCAGGCGGGTGTTGGCCCACAAAGTGGCGACAACCCTGGAGGCCTGTCATGCCGCTGAAATCATGAGCGAAGCCTTGGGCAAATACGGCAAACCTGAGATCGTCAACACGGACCAGGGTAGTCAGTTCACGGCCACCGATTTCACCGACGTGGTGCTACAAGCGGGTTGCAAGCTCAGCATGGATGGGCGTGGTGCCTGGCGAGACAACGTCTTCGTGGAACGCTTGTGGCGCACCATCAAGTACGAGCATGTGTACAAGCATGTCTATGCCAGCGTGGCTGATGCACGGACCTTGATCGGAGGCCATATCGGCTGGTACAACACGCAACGGCCACATTCCAGTTTGCAAGATCAAACGCCCGACGAGGCCTACCGCGCGAGCCTGCCAAAAATAGCGCTGGCTGCATAGAATGAAATACGTTGGTGCGCCCCGAGTTGCCCACCGCGTCGGTCGGTTCGTCGCAAGCGACCACCGCCGCCGTGGACAACTCTGCACTGTTGTGAACCCCCAGAGCTTCACTTATCGTTCGGGGAAAGCTGTTCAAACAAACCGAGCCACTTCTGGATGCTATTATTTTAGTAGCTGCTTACGAACGTTCCACGAGGGATACAGGCCTTTTTACATTTATTTCTGGATTCCGCCGGTTCGACAGGTGGCGACATCGCGTCCGCGCCCGTTTGGGGCGCAGGCCAGCGGGCGCAGTAGCCGTGGCCAGTATGAAGAAGCCCAGCGTCAACCCATCAAACCCCTTACCCGCCAGCAGGCCAGGCATGGACTTTGACGCACTGGTGGCGGGCATTGGGCAGGTGCATGCGCAAAGCGCCGCCGCCGCCAGCCGCGCCATCAACACCACGCTGACGCTGCGCAACTGGGTCATCGGCTGGTACATCCGTGAATACGAGCAGCAAGGCGCTGACCGGGCCACCTATGGCGAGGCCATCATCAACCAGCTGGCCGAGGCCTTGGCGGCGCGCGGCATGCGCGACCTGGCCCCGCGCACGCTGCGCCAGTGCCGCCAGTTTTACACCGCTTACCCGCTGATTTGGCAGACAGCGTCTGCCAAATCCTTAGCCACCCAGCTTGCGCCTCCAATGTGGCAGGCACTGTCTGCCACATCGCCAGTTGCGCCCGCCGCACCCGATAGGGTGACGGGCGAGGCAATGGCACATGCTCTAGCTGCGCCCATCGAGAAGCTGTTCACCACGCTCTCGTTCAGTCACCTGGCCGAGCTCATCAGCATTGACGACCCGCTCAAACGTGCCTTCTACGAGATCGAGTGCATCCGGGGCAACTGGGCGGTGCGCTCCCTCAAACGCCAAATTGCCACGCTGTATTTCGAGCGATCTGCACTGTCCAAAGACAAAGAAAAACTGGCCGCCATGGTTCGCCAGGGCATTGAGGCGGCAGAGCCACGGTTGGCGATTCGGGACCCGTATGTCTTCGAGTTTCTGGGCCTGCGGGCGCAGGATGCGGTGGCTGAGTCGGACCTGGAGGCCGCGCTGCTGGCCAACTTGCGCGAGTTTCTGCTGGAACTGGGCCACGGTTTTTGCCTGGAGGCGCAGCAAAAAAGTATTCTGATTGGCAAGACGCGCGGCTTTGTCGATCTGGTATTCTACCACCGCGTTCTCAAGTGCCACGTTTTGGTGGAGCTGAAGGTGGACAAGTTCACGCACGAGCACATTGGCCAGCTCAACACCTACGTCACCTGGTACCGCAAGCACATGATGATGGCGGGCGACAACCCGCCCGTGGGTCTGCTGCTGTGCACCGACCAGGACCACACGTAGGTCGAATACGCCACTGCCAGCATGGACAACCAGTTGTTCGTCTCCAAATACCAGCTTGAGCTGCCTAGCAAGGAAGAGCTGCAGAAGTTTCTGGAAACCACGCGCAAAGAGGTCATTGGTCCCGCTTGAACGGGTACTTTGTTATGCCAGCCATTACCCCACCACACTCCAACCAAGCGGCCAATGCATACACACCAGCGCATGCCGGTCTGGCGGTGGTGCTGACTGCCGGTGATGCGGCGTATCCACCGCAACTGCTGGCCCGCTTGGGCCAGCAAGCCCCCGCCTGCCTGACGCTGGTGGGCAACGCCAGTCTGCTGAGCCTACCCAAGACGGCGCTGTTTTGCTCGGCCCGCTGCCCCGGCAGAGCCATTTTGCCCGCCTACGACCAGGCGGCCCGCTGGCGTGACCAAGGCCGCTGCGTCATCAGCGGCTTTCATTCGCCGATAGAAAGCGAATGCCTGCGGATTTTGCTGCGCGGCACCTCGCCCGTCATCATCTGCCCGGCGCGTGGGGCGTTCAAACGCATCCCGCCAGAGTGGCAGAAGGCACTGGATGCTGGCAAGTTGCTGATCATCAGCGCATTTCCGGAAAGCAAGTCTCGCCCCACCGCCGACCTGGCCCGCAGGCGCAATGAAGTTGTTGCCGCATTGGCTGATGAAGCCTGGTTTGCACACGTCACACCCGGCGGTAACAACGATTTGCTGAGTGCAAGACTTGGTAGCTGGGGTGTGCGCATTGAGTCACAGAATGTTTGAGAGGTATCCATGCATTTGAATTTTTTAGCGCCACCTAAAACCCTGACTGGTTGGGGCATCGACCTTGGTACTACCAATGCAACACTGTGCCGAACTTCGCTTGTTGCAGGCAGCACGGCGCCAGACGAACCGGAGGTGGTGGAGCTGCGGCAAGCAACGCAGGCAGGCACGTTCATCGGCACGCTCGTACCTTCAATGGTGGCCCTACATCAGGGCCACGAATATGTCGGCGAAGGGGCAAAGAATCTGCGCGCGTTGACTGCAACTGCCGCAGGCGGTATGACCCGCAATGTCAATCTGTTTCACGATTGCAAGAATGAAATTGGTACCTCGCGCACCTATCCGAATGCGCCCGAGGGCTACCGCAGCCCGACGGATATTGCAGCCAAGATTCTGGGCTTTATTCAGCGTGAAGGTATGGGTGAAGCAGGCGGGGATGTGGTGGTGACGGTACCCGCGTCGTTTCAGACCGCGCAACGTGCCGAGACGGCGCGCGCCTGCGCAATGGCCGGGCTGTACGTGGGCGGTGGCCGCTTGTTGGACGAACCGGTGGCGGCTTTTATTGACTACGCACACCGCTATGACACCGCATTGCTCGATGGCGTCACAGCGAAAAAGAACCTGCTGGTGTTCGATTTTGGTGGTGGTACTTGCGACATTGCGCTTTTCGAGCTTTCGCGCCCGGAGAGGGGAGAACCTGTAAAGGTGGCCAGCCGATCGGTCTCACGCTTTCACCGCCTGGGTGGCGGCGATGTTGACCTGGCGGTTCTGCACCGGGTGCTGGTGCCGCAGCTCCTCAAGGAAAACGCTCTGGACGACTTCGCGCTCTCGTTTCAGGAAAAAACGCGGTATGTCACCCCGGCGATGATCGCAGTGGCGGAGGCACTGAAAATACAGATGTGCAATGAGCTTTGGCGGCTGGCGCAGTTCGGCCGCCTCACCGGCACACCGCGCGAGCAGATCGTGGCGCGCTACCCGGCGCAAGTGATTGTGCGGCTGGGCAATCGCGAGCTGAACCTTGCCTCCGCCACCATGAATGCTGCGCAGTTCGACTTAGCCTTGGCACCGTTCCTGGACCGCGAGCACCTGTTTGTGCGCAGCACCGAGTACCGGCTGGAGAACTCAGTGTTCGCACCGATCACCGATGCCTTGGAGCGTGCGGACGTAGCGCCTATGGATATTGACTACGTGCTGGCGGTAGGCGGTAGCGCCCTGATCCCGCGGGTAATCGATGCGCTGGCTGCTTACTTTCCCGCCGCGAGGATGCTGACCTATGAGGACCGGAAAGACGTGCAGTTGGCCGTCGCTCGCGGTGCCAGTCTGCAGGCATTGGCGCTGGCGGCGAACGGGCGCGGAATTATTGAGTCGGCGGCGCAGGACGACATCTATCTGCGCACCAGCGGCGAAGACATAAAGCTGGTGCCGCGCGGCGTTACCCTGCCGTACCCAACTGAGGGCACAGCAAGCTTTACCGGGCTGACGGTGCCGGCCCACGCTTTCGATGCGCCTTTGCACCTGGCAGTGGCACTGGTGGCGGGGCAGGAGCGGCGGCCTTTGTTTCGCGGTACTTGGCCGCTCACCATGGTGACCCAGGGCACGCCGCTGTTGCTTGAATACAGCTACGACGAGAACCAGGTGTTTGCGCTTGAACTGAAGCTCGCGAACATGCCGGAGTCGGTGCCCTTCCGTGCCACCATGGAGAACCCGCTCTCGCATGTGGTCAACCCCAACAAGACGCAGGAAGAGATTGACCGCCTTGAAGAGGAATACCGCAACGACACGCGCAAGTCCGAAGAGTTGATGCCGAAAATTGCCGAACTCTGCGCCGTGCTGGGGCAGCATGAAAAGGCGGTGGGTCTGGTACGCACATTGTTACGCCAGCTCAACCGGCCGGTGCACTGGCTTCTGCACCGCCAGGCGAACTACGAGGACGCGCGTGGCAACCAGGCTACGGCAATCGCCACCTACGAGCAGGCCGCGCAGGCTGCCGGTGCAACCTGGAACGGCCCTCTGTTCAACCTCTCATTGCTGCATTTCCGCCAGCGCGAACATGAACGCGCTCTTGCCGCGATCAATCGCGCGATTGCAGTTGACGACGACGCGCCATCTCAAACGTTGAAGCTGTGCATCCTCAAGGTCATGCGCCCGGCCGACGATGTAGGTCCCGTTGCGCGCAAAACGTTTCGGCGCTTCGCGGCACCCAAAGGTTTGAAAGACTGGGAGCTTCATTGGCTGTTGCGTGCAGCCGAAATGGCAGGGGACAATGCTGTGCAAAAGGCTGTAGCGGACGAACGTCGTGCGCGGCGCAACAGCGGCCAGCACCCTACTGGTGATGGCGCGGAAGGTGTATTACCCGACCGGCCTGACGCAGGGGTTTGACCATGGCCTGGCTGGTTCCTTTTTCCCACCTCACCCCAGCGCAGCAAGATGCTGTGCAAATGGACACGCGCAACCACAAGGCGATCATTGGCGGGCCGGGTGCCGGCAAAACCCTGGTGCTGCTGCATCGGCTCAATCTGCTGTACCACCGCGCAGGTGAGAAGGCGGATGCGGTGCATTTGTTTGTCTACACCAATACCCTCAAGGAATTCATTCGCGCGGGCAACGACATGCTGGATGTGCCGAATGAATGCATCGGAACTTTTGATAAATGGTGCACTGATGTGTACCGCGCGCATATTTCCCAGACTCTGCCACACGTTGGCCAGCGCCCCGATTTCCCCGCCATCCGAATAGGCGCGTACCAGGCCATCGCCAGTCTGATGAAGACTCCGGTCTTCGAATATGTCCTGGTGGACGAAGCGCAGGACCTGGATGCAGAGGCTATCAATGCGCTCAAGAAGATCGCGCGCCACGTCACCGTCTGCATGGACGGCAATCAGCAACTGTACGAGACAGGGGTCTCGGAGATTGACGCACTGGCGGGGCTGGGTCTTGCACGTCACAACGCGGCGCTACTGTCCGCATTTCGCTGTAATCCGATGGTGACGCAATTGGCGGCGCAGTTCATCGCTGACGCCCGGCGGCGTGAAGAATTCCAGCAGCAGGCGGCGAACGCGAATATGGACCGTGCCACGCCGCTGCTCTACCTTGCTGTCGACTTTGAAGACGAGAAGGCGCGCTTGATAGAGATGGTTCGCCTACGCCTTTCCTATGGCGACTCGATCGCAGTGCTGTTCCCGACGCAGCGCCAAGTACATGGTTTTGCAAATGGCTTTGTCGAGGCTGGCATCGCAGTGAGTGTGCGGACGTATGAAGAGCCCATCGACTTTTCGACCCCTGTACCAAAACTGATGACCTATCACCAAGGCAAAGGGTTGACCTTTGACAGCGTGTTTCTGCCACGTCTCGTCCAAGGCTCTTTCCAGGGCGCCATGCAGGCACGCATGCAAAACTTGCTATTTGTCGGCGTCAGCAGGGCTATCAAGTGGGTTTTCATGAGCGGCACCAACGGTCGCCTGATCAGTCCCTTGATTGAGCTGGCGCAGCGTGACAATCACGCGTTTCTGGAAACCCAGCTTGCCGACGGCGCGGAGGGCATGTTTGGCGCGGGCGCTAGGAATGCCCCGGCTGCTGCGGCACCCGATGACTTTGGATTGGATTGATTGTTTGCTTTTCCCACCTTGTCATCGAGCGCGTGTACAAAGAAATGGCGACACTACCGGGTAGCCCCGCGATAGAAGGGGAGCGGCCAGTTTGAACCATCTTGATGATCGACGCGGCGGCCAATTACTTTGCAGCCAGGAGAAGATAGCGGAATTTGTCAAGTTCACGGCTGAGGCTTTCTATAGGCGCTACTCGTAGCGATTGAACAGCGAATGCGGTGTCGAAAATGTGCAGTCCCAACCGATATGCGCTTGCCCATTTAGTTAATCGATCCTTGCCAGGGTTCTTCATCAGTATAGGGCGACGCACCTGCGCGTTTGTACAGTCCACAGCGGTTTTTGGCCCGGTTTACAGGCTCATCCAGTGAGCCTGTAAACCGTCAGAATCAGGACAGGCAGAACCACTGGCCTTGTTGGAACGATTTGCCCTTTCGCCAGAGCTCGCCGCCAGATTGACCAGCCCTGAAGGAAATGACCATGGACGACATCGACGCGCCTGCCGAAATGCTTGACGCCACCGGCCGCTGGCGCGCGCGGGATGTTTCCTACTGGGCAGGCCGTTGGGAGCAACTCTCTCGCGTTGTTCCAACGTTCACGATCGAGCCGTTCAAGGCGAATCCGGATGCGCCGGCCAATCCGCATATCCGGGTCGTCGTGCGCCAGCCGTTGACGGTCACGGAACAGCCAATCCCTGTAGGCACAGTCTCCAACTCCTATCAACTTGCGCAACACGCCGATGTCGTCAAGCGCTGCTTCGATGGGCTTCGGCTGGTCGGTGTTGAACCTGCCTTGTTGAGGTGTGAGGTCGGGCTGACACCGTTGGGTGAGTGGATGAACTTTCGGGCGCACTTTCCAGCCTCGCATGATTTCATCCCGCGCGACGGCCAGCCCCTGGGGCTCCGGTTGGAGTGCTTCAACTCGGTGGACGGTTCCAGTCGCCTCGTGATCCTGCTCAGTTGGTTCCGGCTGATTTGCTCGAATGGCCTGGTCATTCGCGATACCAAGGCAGAGCTGCGAGACATTCACGATCAACACCTGAACCTCGACGTGATACCAAACATCGTCGCAGCCGGCATGAATGCCGTAGCCAACGACCTTCAGCGCATACGCGGATGGGAGCAGGCCGAAGTGGCGCCCGCAGCGCTGGAATCCTGGGCCAATGGCAAGGTCTCGGAGCAGTGGGGAAAGAAGGCCGCATGCCGCGTGTTTCACATTTGCCAGGCCGGCTACGACGTGGAGATCACCGATCCATTTGCCAAGGGCGAGGCGACACAGAAGCCAGTGGTGCCAACCGTCGATGTTGCTGGCGCTGCTCGCCCAGCCAAGACCCTGTATGACGTGTGCCAGGCGTTGTCCTGGGTGGCAACCGGGCGAAGCAATACGGAAGAGCGTGTTGATTGGCAGGAGGCAATCCCGAAGCTGATTGGCTCGCTTCGCGCCAGTTCTGCGCCCAGGGCTCGTATATGAGGCGCGCGGATCATTTTCGACTGGGCGCAGCCCGTTGCGCCCGCCCTGTACCGCAGAGGTAAACCACATGCCCATGTTGCCCAGCGGCCGACACGTTGCCATACTTTTACAGCCACTCAATGAGTTGCTGCGCGATGCCACCCGCGTCTTCAACGTTCACAAGATCCTGGCTATTCAGCACAAGAAGGACGCCTATCCGTTTGCGGAGGTCATATGGCTGCTGCCGCAAGCCGAGGCTACCAAGGAGCTAGTTGACGCCGCCTTCCTGGATAGCTCTTTACCCCGCCCGCCTGGTTTGGTGCCGGTTCGCAGCGGGTATCGGCTGAGTCAGTTTGACCAATTTGCCGCCGAGTGGAGCGTCGAAGACCGAAAGGCGTTCTGGGATTTTGTCCTCGTGCGGATGGATTTCATATTCGATGAAGCGATGGCCAACGCCTTGGTCATCCAGAATCTCCTGCGCACGGACGCAGAAGGTATGACCAGGCTGATGGTGGCATGGTGGGATGCTGGAGTGCACCCCGCCCAGGACGGATACACGGTAGCAGAGGGCGAAACTCCGGTGTGGGACACCTACGACATGCTCGCCGCATTGGGGCAGATGATCATTTTCCTCAGCATGATTGACCTGGACGATGCCTTGTCGGCTGATCGCATGCGCTTGAACGCGGTCTGGTCTGTCTACTGCCATGAGATACCGAAACTGAAAGGTTGGCCGGACCTCGACCAAACACCGCGCGGGGCCGCGCAGATTGCAAGGGCCGAAAAATGGCTGGACGCGATGGATGCGGGCGCGCGAACAACGCTGCATCGCCAATGCGTGCACGAGTGCGTCATGCTGCGGGACCACTTGGGAGATCGGCTCTCAGCCGTTTTCCCGGACTGCGCCAAGATAATTGATCTGGTGGTAGTTTCCGCCGACGCCAATGAGGTGTTCGACTGATGTTGACGAAGAGCAGCGATGATGCGGCACCGTCAGCGCGTATTCGTGACATGTACGAATGGCTCCCTCGTGTTGTCATGTCTGGCGGCCAAACAGGAGTTGATCGCGCCGCCCTCGACTGGGCCATTGGCCATGGGATCGCGCATGGCGGCTGGTGTCCGAAGGGGCGTATGGCGGCCGACGGCCCGTTGCCGCCGCACTATCAATTGCGCGAGACAGAGTCGGCGGGTTATCGGCAGCGTACCAAGTTGAATGTGCAAGACAGCGACGCGACGCTGATTTTCAATATCGGTGAGTTGGACGGCGGCACCCTGAACACGGTGCGTTTCATCACGTCCATGAAAAAACCGAATCGCGGCTTCCAGTTGGTGCAAACCAACACGGAGGATGTCGCGCAAGCGGTCGTCGAGTGGCTCACGCAAGGGCGGTTCTCAACGCTCAACATCGCCGGTCCGCGAGAAGAAAAGCGGCCAGGCATCTACAAGTTGGTCATGTCTGTGCTCGACAACTGTTTGAAGCCCGATGATTCTGCGCAGCCCGGACTGGTAAGTGGTGAGTTTCAGCCAACGCAGTATCGCGGGCTACGAATTGCGCCGAGCGCATTCGAGCAACGCGTGACGGACATACCCGAAAGCTGGGGTAGGCTCAATTGGGATTGAAGGAGGTTCGGCATGACAGGGCAGGTCTATGAAAAAATCCTCTATGAAGGCCGCAGTTTGCCGCTTGCCTGCGAGAAGGTCGTACGCCGTCATCCTCGAATAGTCCGGGTGACAGACCAGTAAGCAGTGGCGTCAAACAGTCTCTGCTTCACCACTGCATGCTGGCGCGGTTTTGTGAGTGAGTGGGAAATCAGGTTCTTCATCGATTCCACTGTGAATTCTTCCTTACGCCCAACCCAAATCCAACTTGCCGCAATGGAACAAAATCCTTGCCCGGTAGTTGGTGAAGTTGCGAAACCCACGGGCGTTTGCCTTGATGAGTTGGATGGCGCTGTTGAAACCTTCAGCACAGGCGTTGCTGATTCTGTGCTGGCTGAAGTTGAGCAAACCTGTCTCGTGACGGCGCAGCATCTTGACCACCTTCTTGACAGGTTCCAGTCGGCTGCGCATCGCATAGTTCGACCAGGCATCAAAGAATCGCTTGGCAGACCCCTTGTAGCTGTAGCTCCAGAACTGCGTAAAGTTCTCTTTGATGGTCCACGCTCTGCTTGTCTTGAGGTTGAGTTGGTTCAATGTTCGAAACGACACCGCCTCAGCGCTGCGTTTATCGGGATAGCTCTTGAGCCACGCCCACTTGCTTCCAGTCAACGGGGAGTTTCCCGTCTGGGACAGGCGGCGATGTTCTTGCTTGCGCACCGTGTCCACGGCGTCGCCGAGGTACTTGGAGACGTGAAACTTGTCATGCACGATGTCAGCCTGAGGCATGCACTGTTTGGCTGCACTCATAAAGGCAGGCCACATGTCCATGGCCACCGCTTTGACCGAGGCTCGCTGGGTCGGCGTAAGCGTTTGAAGCAGCGTTTTGGCGGCTTCGAGCTTTCTTTCGGGCACCAAGTCGAGCACCCGCGAGCGGTCAATGTCAGTCAGGATGGTGGCGTAGCTGTGACCACGCTCGGAACTCTTCTCATCGATTCCCAGATAGGAGATGTCCTCCTCGGTGCGACGCAACATGCCTCTGTCCACTGCGCTGACCATGATGTCATTGACCGTCCTCCAGGACAGACCCGTGAGATTGCACACCCCTTGGGTGGTCGGACAAACTTCAAGCAGTTTGATAACAAAGCCCGTCATCAAGGTGGTGACACGGCTGTAACGTTCGGCCCAGGGAACGACCAGCTCTTCGACTGTCCCATCGCTGTATTTGAGTTGGGGCACGCGCGCTTTGATGAGTGTCTCGAACTGGCAGGTGTCCAGATGTCTCCACTGACGTTCAGTCCAGCCGTTGATATGAGCCCGCTTGGTGGCGTCCGTGGGGTCAGCCCACACCTGGCCCTTCTTCAGAACGACTTCCACCACAACACGCTGGTCTGCCAAAGACAGGTCTACCTTCTTCACCGACCATGGGGTCTTCAGTCCAAGAAGGTGTTCGTACAGCGCTGTGTCTTTCATGGCACGGTCAATCAATCTGAAAAACTGGATTCTGCTGGAGTGAATTGAAAATTCACAGTGAAATTGACGAAGAGCCGGAAATCAAGGACGGGCGCCTGCTGCTGAATAGAGTCACCGGAAGGTACAAATTGGTTGGCAGCGAGCCTCTGTTCGCCGAGTGGTTTTCGGCGGAACTGCGCATTCCGACGGGGCCGATGATTGCGTACGTTCATGGTGGCTAGCTGTCCACGTTTGCAAGCGAGATGTTCCTGCAGGTCGAGAATGGCGTCGTGACGAACACGCGACACGAGCAGAACGCGCCAATGGACGAGTCGGCTGGAAATCTGAAACTTTCCTGACCCGATCGGGGTTGGCAATGCCGGTGACTCGCAGCATGTGGGGGTATTGCAAATCCCAGAATGTCAGGAAGCTAGCATCCATGCGGGTTAGCTGAGACGATGTGAAAGGCGCTCATGCGCGGTTTTCAGGGTCGTGTGAATTCGCACGAAGTTGTAAACCTTGAAGCACATCGCAGGTGCATGAATGTGATTCTGCGAGACATTACGCTGCAGCGGCGTCTAGCTTCGCTAGACCTACAGCGCCAAGGATGCCAGCGCGGTCGCCGCATGGTCGCGCAGCAGATGTCCATAGTGCTTCTCGATCATTGCAATGCTAGTACCGCTTAGGACTGCGACGGTCATCGTGTCAAGCTTGTGCATTGCGATGAGGTCGGTGATTGTCGAGTGCCGAAGGGTGTAGGCCGTCGCGTTTGCCGGTAGTGCGGCAGCGGCGACGGCATCCTTGAACGGGTATTTCCATGAGTCCTTGTTCCATGCCTTGCCCTCTGACCTTGCGAACAATGGTGCGGCTGGCAACTTGTCCTTGGCCTGTTCAGTGAAGAATGCTGCAGTTGCCGTTGGTAGGGTGATTTTGCGGTCTTGCCCGGACTTGTCTTTGCCAACCGTCAGTACGCCCAGCCGTTTGTCAAAACTACCCACTGTCAGTGCAGCCACTGCTCCCGGCCGCAGGGGGATCAGCGACATTGCGCGCAGGAGGGGGGCAAGGTCCGTTTGTGCGTTGTCGATCAGGGCGCGGCGTTGGCTTAGATCCAGGTAGCAGTCGCGGCGTTTGGTGGCGTTCTTCACCGGTTTCAACTTTGTCCGCCATGGGGCGTCGCTGGTTGCGTATCCGTCTTCCAGGGCCAGGTTCAATACGGTCTTGAAAACCGCCATGTCCCTGTTCAACGCACTGGCCGAGCGCGGCTTGGTGCTGACCAACTTCTTGTTCTGTGGGATGGCCGGCGTTTCCGCCAACTTGACGCGCCAGTCATTGACCTGTCCCGGCGTGAGCTTGAGTATGGGTGTGCCCGCCAGTTTGACATCGGGCTTGATCCAGCGGTTGT
>Ga0105055_10001024_pt1 | contig 45675 bp, 37 predicted proteins | sample BON03_FD_78090 | JGI IMG/M metagenome (GOLD analysis project Ga0105055, IMG submission 78090) | Freshwater microbial communities from Lake Bonney liftoff mats and glacier meltwater in Antarctica - BON-03 | ecosystem: Environmental > Aquatic > Freshwater > Ice > Glacier meltwater | place: Lake... | reverse complement strand
GGTGCTGAAGCCGCTGTAGCGTGCAGGAATTCCGCGGTCGCCCACCACGGCAACGCGCAGCCGGGCCGGCTTGGTCATGCGGCCAGCTTCCGGGCGATCCACACATCCTGCAGGATGCCAGCCTGGGGTGGCGTGGGCACGGTGTGCACGTCGTCGAAGCCGCTCAGCAATCGATCGCGCACGAAGTTTGGCGGATGGATGGCGAAGTACCATTTGCGCCCCTCGTCGTACTGTGCCTGCTCCACCATCTCGCCCGCGGCATAACGCTGTTGCTCGGCCGCGTCGGTCAACAGGTATCGGAAATGCGCGCCGTGAGTGGTGCAGACGAGCAGGCCGCCCGGCGCCAGGATGCGCTGAACTTCGGCCATCCACGCGGCTTGCACCGATGCCGATAGGTGGGTCAAGACGGAGAAACAATAGATCGCGTCGAAGCTCCCGGCCGCCACCGGCAGCGGTGGCATCAGGGCGTTGTCGAGGAAGGCGATGCCCGGCAGGTTGGCGCGACACCAGGCGACGCTGCGCGGGTTGTAGTCCGACCCGGTCACGGATGCGGCGCGGTTGCCCAGCAGGCCTGGAATATGGCGGATCAATCGGCCCGGCCCGCAGCCCCATTCCAGAACATGCATGGGGCGTGGGGGGCCATGCCGGGCGATCAGGTCGGCGAAGGCACGGGCCTGGGCCAAGCCGCCGTCGCGATAGGCCTGCCAGTCGATGGTGTTGTAGGCATCGAATGCGAGGTCGCTGGGCGGCACCGCGAAATCTGGATCTGCGCGGCGGAAGCGCCGGTTGCGCCCCCAGCTCTTCAGCCGGGCAGCCGCCAGCTTCACGCGGTCGGCTGCCGCCAACAGGCCGAGGCGGCGCAACAGCGTGATGCCGCGGTATTTCCACAACCGCGCAGCCGCGTGCTGGCCCAGCCGCCGCCCCAGGTGCAGGAGCGGCCGGCCTGCGAGATAGACCGACGAGCCCCGCAGCAACAGCCGCCGCAGACCCTGGAGCCGTGCCGGGCCCGAGACGATTTCGTCCACCGCGATCCATGTCTGGTGCACTGTGTTGCGGCGCCGCACGATGGCCGCATGTTCGGGGCCGGCCGCGTGGCGGATGATCTCCAGAACTTCGACATGAATTGCGCGGAGGAAGCGGTGCGACATGCTGTCGGGGTGGACCCGGTAGAGCGTGCAAAGCTCCTGGACGCATGCGGCGCGATGGCGCTGCGCCACCGCCAGGCACAAATGGTAGTCCGGGCAGTGATTCACGTATGCTGGCATCGGCAGCGCGGCGAGCGCCGCCCCGCGGAGCAGCACCACTGAACTCAAGTTGATGAATGACGGCCGCTCGAGCAGCAGGGTGGCGATGGCGCCTTCCGGCTGCGGGTTAGGTCCGCTCCAGCGGTCGAACGGCCACTGGCGGCCCTGGGCATCGAAGCAGTAGGTGCGGCCGTAGACTAGGCCAAGATTGCCTGTTGTATCGCGGTCAATCCGTTTCTCTTGGGCTTCCAGCTTGTGCGGCAGCCAGATGTCGTCCTGGTCAAGGAAGGCTAGCCACGGGCCGCGAGCCAGGCGCATGGCCTGCTCGCGCGCCTGGGCCACTGGCACCTGGGTTTCGGCACGGGCATAGCGGATGCGCGGGTCGTCGTAGCCGCGGCAGATCGTCGGGCTTTCGTCCGTAGAGCAGTCGTCAAACAGGATCAATTCCCAGTCGCAACAGGTCTGCGCCAACACGCTGTTGATCGCTGCACGTAGATAGGGCGCACCGTTGTAGACGTTCATGATGATCGAAAACTGCGGCACGGCGGTCGCCTCGGCCATCCCGTGCTACTTCCGCTTGTGGCGGTGCAGGTGGCGCCGGACAAGGGGCCGGCCGAACCGTGCCATCGTGTTATCTCTCCCCCGCCTGGAACATTGCAACCACCACCGTGGCGCACAAGCCCGGAAGATAGCCCATCGGATGGACACCGCGATACACAACTGCGGCGACAAAGCCCAACAAATCGCGCCGCTCGATGGCCCGAGCCATCGGGGCAGTGTCGGTATGTGACCCCGCATGAGTTCAGCTCTGGCGTTCCGCAGTGCCGGCCGCGCCTGGTGGGGGCGTGGGCGCGGCTGTGTCGGGCAGCGCACGATGGGGCGTGTTTCTGCGGTTCCAGTAGTCAATGGCGATGATCAATGCTGCAACAATCCAGAACACTCGGGCGCTGCCCTGGATGCGCAGGTAGAAGCTCGCGAGTCCATCGACCATCAGGGCCACCACGCCGCACAGGGCGCCGAGGTTCGCGGCGAACAGCACGTCGTTGTAGTATCTTTTCAAGTTCCGGATCGCGGCGGCGAGAAGGCTGAAATGGATGCCGAGGAAGCAGATGAAGCCGAGCGTTCCCTGCTCGGACCAGGTCAACAAGTAGATGTTGTGCACCACCGGCCAGGTCGGGCCGAACATGTCGGTGAGGCCGGAAATGCCGCCGAACCTGGTGCGCCCGGGCAACTGGTAGACCCACGTATTCAGGCCGAAGCCGAGCAACGGCTCGTCCTTCACCATTTCCCACGCGATTGCGTTCCACTCCAGGCGGAAGTTCAGGGCGCCCGGGTCGCTGTCGACGATGCGGCGGATGATGGGTCCAGAGAAGGCGACCAAGACAACGACCATCAACATGATGGCGGTTACGCGGGCGAACAAATAGCGCCGTTGCAGGCGTGGATGTACGAATGACAATATGAATAGCAGAGTCGCCGCCACGCCGAACGAGACCCAGCCGGAGCGGGACAACGTCAACATCAGGGACGCCAGCCCAAGCAACGTAGAGCCGCCGATCGCGATCCGGGCCAGGAGGGGGAGGCGGCTGAACAGCAAGGCGATGCAAATTGGCAACAGCATGGCCAGGTAGGCAGACAACAGGTTAGGATGCCCCATCAGGGCATTGCTTCGAAAGGCATCGCTCAGCCCGCCACCCACAAACGCGCCGGTGGCCGCGGCCTCGATGACGACGAGGTCGGCCTCGCCGAGTGCCTGCAGGCCCAGGCTGCCCTTGATCACCCATTGGGCGATGCCGAGCACGCTCTGCAGGGTCATGCTGGCGATGAGTGCCCCCAGGGCGTGCATGAACTGCTTCTCGCGCACCAGTTCGTTCACCAGCAGGAAGAACAGCAGGAAGCATTTCGACATACGCAGGACTTCCTGCGCCGGGAGCACCCGCAACGGATTGATGGCAATATCGAGCATACCCAGCGCGATCATACCGCCGACCCAGGGTGCCAGCGATGTCAGGTGCAGGCTGCGCCTGCGGCCATGTGCCAGGTCCCGCAGCAGAAAGACGAGCAGCATGCCCAGCAGCGGGTCCACCCCGTCGATCGTGAACGACGTGGCGCCGCCCATGTGGATAATCTGCCTGAAATGGCTGGCCAGCGAGAGCGGCGCGATAAACATGATGGCATAGAGGCAGAACAGCCGGTGATTTCCCGCCAGCAGGAAGGTAATGCCCATGGCGATGGTGCCAACGCCGACGGCGAGGGCCCAGCGCGTGGAATAGAATGAGGCGATCAGCACGGCGCTCGCCAGCACGCTGGTCAACACCACCAGCAAGGTCCGGCGGAACAGGTCCTCGGCGGTGTTCATCAGCCCTGCCGGCCTCGTTCCTCGGCGCATCCTCCTTCGGCTCCTGGCGGAGTGGAGCCCAGCCTAGCTTGGCGCGGCACGATGCTGGATGGCATTGGGGTCATTCCGAACCACACAGCACCATCCGAACGCTTGGCGCGCCCTGGCTGTCGAGCAATGCGCGGGCGCGGGCGAGGTCTTCAAGCCCGATGCGCCCCTCGGCCACTACCAGCAGGATAGTGTCGGCCAACGACACGAAGCGGAGGAAGCCCGGGTCGTCAAGGATGGCCGGTAATTGGACCAGCGTGTAGTCGTACGTACGGCGTGCTTCCTCCAATACGCGTTCCACCTGGGATGCCTGCATTGCGGCCACGCCGTCGCTCAGGGGGCGGCCGGTGTTCAGCACCGCAATCCCCGGGCGAACAGTAGGCTGGGCTATGTCGACTAGGCGCTTCTTTGCATCGTGAACCAGGTCAAGGAAGCCGGCCCGGCCCGGGGCACCGACCCAGGCTCCCACCCCGTCGGGCCGCCCGGTAGTGTCGGCCAGTAGCAGCCGGCTACCCAGTTCGTCGCGCAGGAAATAGGCGATGGTCAGCAAAGTGTCCGTTGGCAGGTCGGTCACTGAGGCGACGAAAAGCACACGCCCTCCCTCGGCGCAGGGCAGGTCGGCGAGCAATTGGCGCGCCAGCAGGCGATAGGGCTGGAACGCCGGATCGCCGCCGCTCCCACGCGTGGAGCGCGAGAACAGGCCGCGCAGCCAAGCCCCAATCCCAGTCCTGCCAGATTCTGGTCGATGCGGCAGGGTCATGGCACTTGGCTTCATGCTATCAACGACCACCGGCTGGCGGCCAATCGGCGCAAACGTGAAGGGCGCGCGGGGCGTCCTGCAATGGCTGCTGCGGACACGACCGTCACGTGCCACCGGTCGGTGGCGAGTTGCCGCGCGGCAGGTTGATCGGAAAGGCTTGCGCGGCGAAGCGCCGGTCAGGGGGAAGGATGGCATAGATATCCATGCCCGACTCGCCCGATGCGACGCGGTAGCGGTCAACCCGGCCAGACATCAGGTCGAGCAGCACGGCAAGGCCGATGCCGCCAAAGATACCGAGCAGCACCGCGCCGCCCAGCACCAGCTTAGTCTGCGGCCATACCGGCTTGTCGGGCGGCCTCGCCCGGTCAATCACCTGGATGGTGGCCGGCGCGGTGCTGGCCATGGCACGCGAAACCGCGGCGATCATCAGTTTTTCCTGCAGCAGCGAATAGCGCTTCTCGAGCATGAGACGGTCACGCTCAAGCTCGTGGCTGCGCTTCATCTTCTGTGGGATGCCGGCGACCAGCGCGGACAGGCGCGCCTCCTCCGCACGCTTGACCTCCAGCCCGGCCCGTTGTCCGGCGATATCGGCTTCCAGTTGTGACTTGCGCCGCCGCAGCGACTCGTAGGCCTCGCTGAGCACGATGCTTTTCTGCGCCACCTGGTCGGTGGCCTCGCGGCCGAGTTGGGCGCGGATCACGGCGATCTGTCGCTCTACGTCGCGGATCTCAGGGGAATCGCCGCGGTAGTTGATCAGCATCTGGCTGCGCTGAAGGGTCATCTGCGACAGCTTGTCGGTCAGCGATTCGCGCACGGGGTTGATGCGGACGATACGGGCGCTGACTATTTCTGGCTCCTCAGCGGCCAGTTGCTTTTCGATCTCAACCAGGGTGCGTTCGTTAATGGCCAGCCCGGACTCGATCTCGATCATGGCGGCACGCAGGGTCTCAACCCGGGTGAGTTCCAGCTTGTCCTTTTCGTTGGCGAACAGGATGCCATTCTCGGTGTAGTACTGCTCCATCTTGGATTCGGCAGCACGCAGTTCCTCACGCGCCAGACTCGCCTCGCCGCTGAGGGCAGCGTAGGCCCTGTCGGCTTCACGCCGTTGCCGTTCAATCCGCATTTCCAGATAGACATCGACCACCGTGTTGGCTATTTCGGCCACGCGCGGCGAGGGACCGCGTACGACCAGTCGGCCAACCCCGGAATCAGAGGCGGATTCGACCGCCACGCCGCTGCGGAAGTCGCCGATCGTGCGGGCGCGGTCGACTTCCTCTGGTGTGGGGGCATAGGGGCTTGGAGCCGGCGGAAAAACCCAGGCCTTGACGCGGCGATAGGCTTTGCCGACGGTCGATTCCCCCCAAAGATAGGTCACATGGCTCATGAACGGGTGGTAGATGTCGTCGTAGGTCAGGTCGAGGCGGTCAACCACGCGGGAGAGCACGCTGGGCGCGGTGAACAACTGCACCTCGTCTGCCAGCGGATTTTTCCGGAAGACGTGCCAGCTTTGATAGAATTCCGCGCGGATCACGTCTTTCTCGGTCTCGGCGGCGAGCAGCACGTCGGCGGTGTAGATCGGCGGCCAGATCACGATATACGCCACACCGACGCTCACCGTCAGCATTGTCGTCGCGGCGATCAGCAGCAGGTGGCGCCGCACGCTGCGCCACAGGCCAAGAAGCGTGCGGCGGAAGTCGAAAGAATCCTGGGCCGGGTTGTACGGTGGCGCAGTGGGCAGCGCCAGCGGGCGCATCGGCTGCACGTCTGGCAGTCTCATCGATGGCATCGTGTCTCGCCCCTTCGTCCAGACGCCACGTCAGGCTGCGTTTTCGCCTGGCTGCGGTTAATTGCTCACCAAGCTTAGCAGCTTGAACTGATAATACGGTGCCAACACCTGATTTAACGCGCCAAGCGGCGTGGTCACAAAATCGTTGATCGCGCGCACGAATTCCGAGCGGCCACTCTCTGGCACGATGAGCAGGTCGCCAGGTTGAAGCACCATCTGTTGCAGTGCTGCAAAAAAGGCGGTGTCGCCGACGCCGGTCGAGTCAATGGCTTGGCCGATCAGGAAGCCGTCGTCGCCCAGTCGCACCAGCCCCACCCTGCTTTGCGAGCCGTTGCGGGTGATGCCGCCGGCGGTGGCGATGGCCTGTGCCGCGGTGGCCACGGTGCGGAACGGCACAGGCCCGGGCCGTGCAACTTCGCCCAATACATAGACGCTCGCGTCGCGCGGGTTGACAACATTCACCGAGACGTCGGGATCGATCAGCCGGGTAGCATAGCGGCGTTCAAGTTCCGCTGTAAACTCGGGAACGGTTGTACCGGCGGCCCTGATCTCGCGCACGATGGGTAGCGATATCTGGCCGTCCGACCGAATGACCACCGTTTTGGATGCGTCGGGCACGCGGAACACGCTGACTTCGATCTGGTCGCCAGGCTGCAAAATATACTCGCGGGTGTAGCGGTTGAGCGAGCGCACCACGTCTGACGAGACCTCCTTGCGGAAGGTCGCGGGAGAATTGCAGCCTGCACACAGCAGGGGTAGCGTCACGGCCAATGTCCCCATGCGTCGCCGGGTGACAACCCGGGCCCCCATTATTCCGACACCAACCGCATCGATCGTATCCACTCCTCTAATCGCCAATCTCGCGGCAAGCTAACTGATAGCCCCTCGCCTCCGCAATGGTAATGCCGTGTTGATCGGGGCTTGCGGCAATCGGCAGACCAGGAGGCGCGGTGTGCGGCTGAAGTGACATGGCCGCGCGCGCGGCAGGACGGCCCAGGGCGCATGTTGCCGATGCGCCATGAAACAGGTGCGCGGTCCCACCTGGAGGAGCAGCCCTGATCGACGCCTTCGCCTCGGTCGTTCGTGATTGCCGTACATGCTGCGGTCCGCGCGGAATTGATCCGGGCAGAATTGATCCGGACCACGGGTTCGCCCGGAATGCAGCGCCATCCTGCAGCGGGTGGGTGGCAGCGTGCATAATGGCGCTGCACCACAGTGCGAGTCGTGTCACGGTCGCGCCGTGGCGCGCGCTGGGGTGTGCCGGAGAGAGGGGAGAAGGGGCACCGCATGCCCATGGTGAGGCATTCAGGGGCGGGGACCGCCAGGCCGCGCGACACGGAAACTCCTGACGAGGCGATGCCTGAGGAGGGGGGGCCTTACGTGGGGGGTGGCGGTAGCCGCGCTGCCAAAAGGAACCAGAGGCTGCTGGTGGCTGCCTCACTGGCGGGATTACTGGTGTCGGTCGTGCTGACAATGGTGCTCGGCCGGGCACTGCCGCCGGCGGCGTTCGGTTTCGTGGCGCTGGTGGGTGCCGTGCTGACCATGGCCCGCGACCTCACCGACCTGGGCAGCGGCAGCGTGGCCGCGGCGATGATCGCCGCCGAACCGGCGCGTGAGGCAGCCATCCTCGGCGAGTTGCTCGGCCTGCGGATGGTGCTGGCCGGCGCGGCTGCGCTGGGCTGCCTCGGGCTGGCCGCACAGCAGACCGTCGATGGGCAGGGCACGGCGCTGGTTCTGGTGGCGGGGGCGGTGCTGATCCTTCCGCTGCTGTCGCTTGCCACGGTGTTCCAGGTGCGACAGGCGCAGCATCACCCCGCCCTTTTGTCGCTGGCGGGCCAGGTGGCGGCCTTGGCTGTCTGCCTGGCGCTGGCCGCGCTGCAGGCCGCGGCAGCAGTGTTCGTGGTAGTGCTGGCGCTGCGCGATGCAGCGGTGGCGGTGGCGACATGGCGGGCCGGGGTGCGCCGGCTTGCCGGACGCCTGGTGCCGCGCCGGACGGGTGTCGTCCTGCTGCGCCGCTGTGGTGGCTATGGTCTCGCCGCTCTTTGCTTCGGCTTGGCGGTGCAGGGCTCGCCGCTGCTGGTCGGCCTACTGGCGCCGCCCGAGGTGCTGGGCGCCTACGCCGCGGCGTTTCGGCCGGTGGCGCCGCTGCTGGCGCTGCCCTGGGTGCTGGCAGCCCCGCTAGTGCCGGCCCTGGCGGCGGCGCGGCAGGCTGATCCGGGCTGGGCGACGCGCCGGATTGCCGAGGTGCTGCGCCTCGGCCTCGGCCTGGGGGCGGTGGTGGTTGTAGCCGGGCAAGGCTTCGCCGCCACCGCGCTGGGCGTGCTCTACGGCGGGCGCTTCCTCGAAGGCCCGCTGGCCTCGGTGATGCCGTTGCGTTTCTTGGCGATCGTGCTGGCCGCCACCCTGCTCAGTGCTTCGGCGGTGGGGGCGCTGCTGGCCGCTGGCCGTATCCGGGTGATCGTGGCACTCGCCATCGCCTGTCTCCTGTTGGCCGTGGCGGGGAGTGTGGTGCTGGTGCCGGCATGGGGCGCTACCGGCGCGGCGATGGCGTTGGCCGGGGCGACCGGGTTGATCGCGATGGTGAGCGCCGCCTGCGTGCTGCGCCCCGCCGCCCACAAGGCGCACCTGCTTCCCGTCATGCTGTTGCCGGCGGCCGCGCTTGCCGTGGCCGTCCACCTGCTTCCGTCGGAAGGGTGGTTGCACATAGTGGGCGGGGGCATCGCCTGCCTGGGCGCAGTGGTAGCTGCGGTCTGGCTGGCCGGCGCGCTGCGGTCGTCCGCGCTGGGCACGGTGCCTGCATGAGGGCCCGCTGTTCCGCTCAGGATTCTTCCGCTGCAACGTGGCGCGGGCTGCGGGTCCGGCTGGCAGCGGATGCCGTGCGGCTGCGGCGTTTCCAGGAGTCGAAGTTCGGCTACTGTCCATGGGCCTGGTATGTCGATCCGGCGTGGTGGGTGGTGCTGCTGCACCGACTGTCCGCGTTGGCCTGGCGGCGTGGGCACCGCAAGACCGGGCGGCTATTTATGCAGCTGAATTCGCTTGCCACCGGTGCCGACATTCATCCGGCGGCTGATCTCGGTCCCGGCCTGCTGGTGCCCAGCCCCTGCGGCGTGACACTGTCGTGCAAGGCCGGTGCGAACCTCACCGTCATGGCCCTGGCGGGGGTGGGCGGCAATCTCGGCGGCCCCGATATCGGTGCCGGTCCAGGGCTTCCGGTACTCGGCGACGGGGTGGTGATCGGTCCGTTCAGCGGCCTGCAGAAGGCGATCCGGGTGGGCGACGGCGCGGTGATCGAGGGTGGCTCGGGCGCGCTGAAGGACGTGGCGCCCGGCTGCCACATGACGCTCGCCACGGCTCCGCTGGTGGCTGACGCGGCGCCTGCCCGTCCGCCGCTCCACGCCGCGCTGCCGCCCTGCCCGCACCATAGCTGGGCGCAGACCCGGCGTGACATCGCCGCCGACATCGACCGCTATTTGGGCGAACTGTCGCGCTACGAGGCCGGCGGGCGCACCGGGCGGGCACGTCTCAGCGCGCTCCTGATGAACCCTGTGCTTGCGACGACGGTGTACCGGATCGCCCACTGGCAGCATGCCAGCGGCCGGCCGCGGCTGGGGCGGGCGCTGGCCGGACTGAACCGTCTGGTGCATCGCGTGACCATCACCAGCGACAGCTGCATCGGCGGCGGGCTGTTCGTGCCGCATCTCGGCGGCACGGTGTTTTGCGGTACCGCAGGGCAGGGGTTGTCGCTTTACGCCAATTCGCTTTGCGCCCCGGTAGACCAAGCAGCTTATGCCGTCGCGGGACTGAAGTCCGCGCCTCTGCTAGGCGACAATGTGATGGTGGGCGGGCACGCCGCGGTGATCGGGCCGGTGGTGGTGGGCAGCCGGGTGCGGGTGGCCACCAAGCTGCAGGCGATGGCGCCAATCCCCGACGATGCCGATGCCTTCAGCCCGATGGGCCGCTTCGTCGAGCAGCCGGGTGGAAGCGAGGTGGCGCCGGAGATGGGCGAAACAGTAGCCCCGTGCTTGCCCTGGGCGGCGGCGGCACAGGCGCGGCGGGACGCGTTACGGGCGGATCTTGCCCGCCTCGATGCCGAGGTGGCGCCCGCGCGGCGCGGTTGGGCCCCGTCGCTGTGCGTGCGGCTGCATCGCCTGGCCCATGCGCTGCATGCCCGGGGCTGGCGCCGCGGCGCGCGCTGGGCATGGTTGGCCAACCAGATTCTGACCGGCGCCGACATCTCGCCGGCGAGCCGCCTGGGACCGGGGTTGCTGCTCCCTTATCCCGCGGGCATGTACCTTCATGCGACCGCCGGGCCCCGCCTGTCTTTGCTTGCCCAGTCCGGCATCGGGCCGCTGGTCGATGCGTCTGGCCGGTTGCCGCCGCTCTCCGCGGCCCCGGTCTTGGGGGCGGATGTGGCCCTGGGGCACCATTGCGGAGTCTTCGGGCGTCCGGAGGTAGGGAGTCGCGTGCGCATCGATCCTGGGTGTATCGTCAGGGAAGCAGTTCCCGACGGGACGGTCCTGGTGGCTCGGCCGATGAAGCTGCGTCGTGCCGGCGCCGCGCCCGCCGCCGAGGGGGAACCCGCCCCTTCCGGGATAGCCTCGTCGGCATCCGCACGACCCGCAGGAGCGGAACGCGAATGACCAAGCCGTTCGATACCCCGATTTTCGTGACCCGCCCCAATCTGCCGTCGCTGGATGAGTTGTCGGCAGGGCTGGCCGAAATATGGAACAACCGGTGGCTGACCAATCGTGGCCCCCTGCTGGAGCGCTTCGAGGCCCGGCTGGCCGCGCTGTTCGACCTGCCGCATGTCAGCGTGATGACCAACGGGACCGTGGCGCTCGAACTGGGGCTGCAGGCGCTGAAGCTCACTGGCGAGGTGATCACCACCCCGTTCACCTTCGCGGCCAGCGTGAACGCCGTCGTACGGACCGGCCTGACCCCGGTTTTCGCCGACATCGAGCCGGACCACCTGACCCTCGACCCTGCCCGGGTGGAGGCAGCGATCACCCCGCGGACCAGCGCGATCCTGGCGGTGCACGTGTTCGGCCACCCTTGCCGCGTCGCGGCCCTGGAGGCTGTGGCCGCGCGGAACGGGCTGAGCGTAGTCTACGATGCCGCGCACGCCTTCGGGGTGACCGTGGATGGCGTGCCGATTGGCCATTTTGGCGACCTGTCGATGTTCAGCTTTCACGCGACCAAGCCGTTCCACGCGTTGGAAGGCGGCGCATTGACCTATCGGCGCGCCGATCTGCGCGCGGTGCTGGAGCGCCTGGCCAATCACGGGTTGGGTGCCGACGGCGACGTGCTGGAGGCCGGCACCAACGGCAAGATGACCGAGGTGCAGGCTTTGGTCGGATTGCTGATGCTCGACCGAGTGGCGGCCATCATGGAACGCAACAAGGCAATTGCATCGATCTACCGCGCGCGCCTGGCGGCCCTGCCGGGCATCGACTGCCTGGCTCCGCCTGCCGCGGGGGTGAAGGTGAACCACGCCTATGCGCCGGTCTTGGTGAATCCGGCGCTGGCTGGCATCGACCGTGACGGACTGTACGACGCACTGCGGCAGCGAAATGTTTTCACAAGGAAATATTTCTATCCTGCCGTGAGCGCCATGACGGCCTTCCGTCACCTGCGGGCTGCCGACCCCCTGGAGGGCGCCAACCAGGCCGCAGCGCGCGTGCTGGCCTTGCCGATCTATGCCGATCTCGATGACGACGACGTGCATCGCATTTGCGACATGATCACGGCCATTTGTCGTCGGCAGGCGGCTTGACCGGCAACTGCTGGCGCATCCAAAGCTTGTGCGCCAACCAAGCTGCATGCAATCCTTCGCAGAGTAGGTATTTTCGGTAAGGCTCTGGGAGCATTTGATATGGACCACCATTACGGACTCTGCCGGGGCGCACGCTCCCCAGCAGGGGGAGAGGTGTGATATTGACGCCTGAACTGCATGCCTCCGACGTGATGCCCTCATCTGTGGGCGCCGGTTCGTCCCAGGAAGGTTCATCTCTTCCGAGAGCGTCCGTAGTTATTTCGGTATTAAATCGTTCTGGCATGCTGATGGACTGCATGCGCGGGCTTGCAGCCCAGACTATCGGTCTGGATAATTTCGAAGTGATTGTGATCGACAATTGCTCCACCGAAGACCTCTCGCCGGTGCTGGCCGAGGCGCGCCGCATGGGGCTCGACCTGCGCTCGGCGCGCACGCAACAAGATCGTGGCCCCGCACCGGCGCGCAACCTGGGCGTGGAGCTTGCCCGTGCGCCGATCATTGCGTTCACCGACAGCGATTGCCGCCCCACGCCCGGTTGGCTGGCGGCCGCGCTGCCGGAATTCGACGATCCCAAGATTGGCTTCGTCGGAGGGCCGGTGCTGGCCAAGCCCGAACAGCAGGCGACGTTCACCTCACGCATCACCTTCGTGACGCCGACCGAGCACCCGAGTTTCCCAACCGCCAACCTGCTCGTGCGCCGCGCGGTGTTCGTCGGCCTGGGTGGCTTCGATACCGCGCTAAGCTATAAGGACCCATTCAAGCGGGCGACGGAATGTGCCGATACTGACCTCGCCTGGCGCATTCTGAAGCAGGGCCATCGCCGCACATTCGTGCCGCAGGCCGTCGTGGAGCACGAGATCGAGCAGCAGAAGCTCTGGATGTGGATCATCGAACCGAGCCGGCTGTTCGTGCTGCCCGAGCTGGTCCGCCGCCATCCCGAGTTGCGCCGCGACATGCTGATTTGGGGGCTGTTCTTCTATCCGCCGGCCGCATTGGTCTATGTGGCCGCGCCGCTGGCGGGGCTGCTGGTTTGGTACAGCCCGGCCCTGCTGTGGATCCTGCCGGCGGCGCTGCTCGTGCGCGGGGTGATGCGCACCCGCAGCCTCAACCCGGTGCTGCTGGCCCGCCACAGCGCGCGGGTGCTCGCTCACCTTCCGCGCATGCTGGTCCTGAACGCCGCCCTGCTCTACGGCAGCGTCCGCTTTCGCAGCCTCGTACTCTGACGCCACGACGGAGCTCCCATGGCCAGCCACACACTGAACCTACTCGGCCTTCGGGCGTCGATCTTCGCAAGCGGCCGCCGCGCCGGCATGGAGATAACCCTGCCGATGTCCGCGCTGCGGCGCACCGAGGTCGATGCGCTGCAGCTTCCCGCGCCGCCGCCGCCGCAAGCGGCGGACAGTCCCCTGGCCCGCGAGGTCTCGGCAATCGAGTGGTATCATACGATCGATCTTGGTGGCGGGGTGGTGACGCCCGGCTTTTACGACCACCGGCCGTTGCTGCCGGCCTACCAACTGCCGGAGCGGTTGGACGGGCTGCGCGTGCTCGACATCGCCTGTTTCGACGGATACTGGTCGTACGAGTTCGAGCGCCGGGGGGCGGCCGAAGTGGTGGCGCTGGATATCGAAAGCGCGGCCGAACTCGACCTCGCGTGGCGTGTGCGCGCCGGCATGGACAAGGCGGCGCTCGACCGGCGTTTCGGCCAGGGTTTTGCACTGGCCCACAAGACCCTCGGGTCCAAAGTTCGGCGGGTCCACTGCAACGTCTACGACCTCACGGTCGAGCAGTTCGGCCAGTTCGACCTGGTGCATTGCGGCGACCTGCTGCTGCACCTTCGCGACCCGATGAGGGCACTGATGAACATCCGTGCCGTGACCGCAGGCAGCGCGCTGATCTCTGACGTGATCTTCCCCGACCTCGACCGCCACGACGGTTTGCCGATCGTGCAGTTCGGCGGTGGCGTGGGCGAGAACATCTGGTGGCGGCTGGGTGCCAATGCCCTATCGCGCATGATCCACGATGCCGGGTTCGACGTGGTGGAGGAGCGGGCCCGCTTCCGCTATGGCGCGCGCGGGCAGCCTACCGCGATCTGGCACGCCGTATTCAACGCGCGTCCGTAGCGTTCTGTCGTGCGAGGCCCGGCGCAGTGCGTATCGCCCTGACCAATCCGACCTGCTGGCCCGAGGTCAGACGCGGCTCCGAACGGCATCTGCACGAGCATGCCGCATGGCACACCGCAGCCGGGCATGAGGTGACGGCGATCGCCACCCATGCCGGGCCGCGGGTGGAGGAGGTCGCCCATGGCGTGCGCCGCCTGTTGCTGCCGCGGCGCACCCCGCTGGGGCTGCACAACCGCTGGATCGGGCCGTGGCACGCCTTTGCCTTTCAGGTGCGCGACGAGGTGCGCCGCGCCGCCGCCGAGGGCCGCGGTTTCGACGTGGTGCACTGCCTCAACTACCACGACGCTTTCGGCGTGCTGCTGGCCGGGCCGGGCCGGCCGCGCTTGGTGTTCCACAACGCCGGCATTCCCTCGCGGGCCTATTTCCGTCGCATCCCGCATGACGGCTGGATGTTCCGCCGGGTGCTGCGCGAGGCGGAGGGCTGCGCCGCGGTGTCGCGCCACGCCCAGGCGGTGATGCAGCGCGAGTTTGGCGCGGCGAGCGTGCTGCTGCCGGCGCCGTGTGACCTCGCCCGCTGGCATGGCACCCCCAAGCCGCCCGCCGACGGAGTGCTGCGCCTGCTGTTCGCCGCCGACGCCGATGAACCGCGCAAGGGCGCCGTCCTGCTGGCGCGCGCCTTCGCCCTGGTGCGCGCGGCGCGGCCGGATGCGGAACTGGTCTATGGAGGCCCCGCCTCGCCCGCAGCGGTCGCCGCCATCCGTGCCGCGGCGGCACCAGACGACCTGGGCCATATCTCGTTTGTGGGGGTGGGCACGCCGGAGGACCTGCCGGCCCGCTATGCCCGCGCCAGCCTGCTGGTGCATCCGGCGGTATGGGAGGCCCAGGGGATGGTGCTGGTGGAGGCGCTGGCGACCGGCACCCCGGTGGTCGCCTGCGCCCATGGCGGGGTGGTGGACGTAGTCGACGACCCATTGGTGGGGCGCCTGTTCAAGCCGGGGGCGATCGAGGGCCATGCGCCTACCGGCCATGCAGCACTCGCCACCGCCATCCTCGAAGCCGCCGTGCTGGCCGAGGACCCGCGAACCGAAACGCGCTGCCGTGCCCACGCCGCCCCGTTCGGTTGGGACCAGCTCGGGCCGCGCTATACCGCAATCCTGGAGTCCGTTCCGATTTGCAAACGAAAGGTCGCATGATGGATCGTGGCAACGGCGTTCTTCCGGTGGCCGTCTCGTGCTGTATGGCGAACGCGGTCGCATCGCCCGCGTCGTGCCATTGATCGCGAGCAGCGATTGGCAGCGGAACCGCGATGTCCGACCTCATTGTCACGTCATTGAAGCCCGCCGGTTCTGAGCAGACCGTGGGAGCCGTGAAGGCGGACGGTTCAGCGGACCCTGGCGCGCCCGGGCCGGCGCGCGAGCCGTTCCGCTCCTCCATGGTGTTCCAGAGCCTGTTCGCCCTGGCGCTGAAGGGCGGTGGCGTCGTTCTTGCCTTCGCCAGCCAGATCGTGGTGGCGCGCAGCCTCGGGGTCGAGGCGTTCGGCATCTATGTCACCGTGCTGATCTGGGCGACGCTGCTGTCGCTGGTCGCCGGCATGGGGCTGCCGCAGGCGGGGGTGCGCTTCTTCGCCACCTATGCCGAACGGGCGGAGTGGTCGCAGTACCGCGCATACTTGCGCAGCGCGATTCGGCTGGTGGTGCTCACCGGGCTGGCGGCAGGGATTGCCGCGCTGGGGATTTTTGCGGCGTTGCCCGCCTTGCGCACGGCGCTGCCGGCGATGGCGGTCGGCGTCCTGCTGGTCGTGCTGTTCGGCGGCAGCACGCTGGCCAACGGTGCGCTGCTGGCCGCCCACCGACCCTTCATGGGCGAACTGGGCAACACCGTCGCGCGCGCCATCCTGGTCATGGTATTGGTGGGCGGCGCGGCGGTCGCGTTTCCTCCGCTACCGGTGGAAGCCGCGCTCGCGCTGACCGTCCTGGCCTCCCTGCTGGTGCTGATTCTCCAGGCCGGTGTGTGGTGGCGCGCGACTGGCACGCACTGGCGGGGCCCCGCGCAGTACGGCGAGCGTGCGATGTGGCTGCGCTCGGGCGGCGCGTTCCTCACCGCGACGCTGGCCTTTGCCTTGGTGGAGAGGCTCGATACGATCCTGATTGCCTCCCTCGCCTCGCCCGCGCAGGCCGGGCCGTACAGCGTCGCGTCCCGCCTTGTGCTGCTGGTCAGTGTGGCGCTGACGCCGATTTCCGCATTGGCAGGGCCGCGAGCGGCGCGGCTGCTGGCGCGCCATGACCATGACGGCCTGCAGCGTCTGATGGGCCAGACGGCGCTGCTGTATGCTGGCGCAGGGGGCGTCCTTTCGGTGGGGTTGGTGCTCGCCGCACCGCTGCTGCTCGGCGCTTTCGGGCCGGGGTTCCAGGACGCCCGTCCGCTGGTGCTGGTGCTGATGGTGGGGCAGGTGGCGTTGGCTTTCGCTGGCCCGGCGGGGGGGCTGCTGGCGATCGCCGGGCACAACCGGGCATTGGTGCGCATTATGCTAGCGACCGCCGCAGCCGATTTGTTGTTCTGCCTCATCCTGATACCCCAGTATGGTCCGGCCGGGGCGGCGGTGGCGACATCGTTGGCCCTGGCCGGCAACGCGGTGGCATTGGCCATCGCCGCGCGGCTGATCCTGCGGATCGACACCACGCTTGTGGCAGGCATTCGCCTGTTGCTGCGGCGGTGACCCATATTTCGTGTGTTTTTCCAGGTGCGAGGCGAGCATGAAACGGCGTCGACTGATGGGAACCGCTGCGGCCGCGCTGCTGGCCCGCCCGATGATGGCGCATGCCGCCGAACTGCCGATCGCCGCCGAGGTGCGTATCGACACGAAGCAGGTGCTGCGCCGCATTCCGCGCGGCTTGTTCGGCATGAACATCGAGGTGATCCGCGACGCCAATGGCCTCTGGGACCCGGCGCAGCAGCGGCTGGACCCGACGATCGTGGCCTTGGCGCGCGACCTGCGCCTGGGGCCGATCCGCTTCCCCGGCGGTGTCTGGTCGGACACCTATGACTGGCGCAACGGCGTCGGCCCGCGTGGTACCCGCCGCCCCACGCCGACGCATCCCGGCGCCAGCGAGACCATCGCGCACGGCTTCGGCACCGACGAGGCGCTGCAGTTCGCCGCCGCCGCCGACAGCACGTTGCTGATCACGGTGAACGCGGCCAACAACAACGCCCGGCTTGCTGCCGACTGGGTGCGCTACGTGAACGGGCAGGGCGGCACATCGCCGCATGGCCCCCGCGTCGGCATCTGGCAGGTCGGCAATGAGCTGTACATGCAGGGCGACGCCTCGGGCGGCCATCTGTCGCCGGATGCCTATGCGTCGCGTTTCCTCGCCTACGCCGACGCGATGAAGGCGGCCGACCCGACGATCCGAGTTGCCGCCATCGGCTTGCGCAACAGGGGGCGCTATCAGCTGAACCGCTACGACAACTGGAACGAGGTGCTGCTGCGGCGTGCGGGTGCGGCGATCGACCTGCTGACCGTGCACAACGGCTACGCCCCGGTCGTGGGCGACGACGGCCGGCTCGATGCGGCCGAGGTATATTCGGCGATGTGGGCGGCACCACAGAACGTGGCGGCCAACCTGGCCGAGACGTGGCAGGAGGTACAGCGCTTCGCCCCTGCCCATGCCGGGCGCATCCGGCTCGGCATCACCGAATGGGGGCCGCTGTTTGCCATCAACCCGGCGTCGCCCTGGCTCGACCATTCCAAGACCCTCGGCTCGGCGATCCACGTCGCCGCCGCCCTGCGCGTCTACGCCATGACGCCGCAGCTCGATCTGGCAAATTTCTTCAAGCTCAACGACATCCTCTACATGGGCCTGATCGGGCGGCGTGACGGCAATTGGGCGCCCACCGCGCCATATATGGCGTTCCGCATGGTGTCGCGGGACATGCAGCCGGGCCTGCTCGCCGCTGCCGTCGACGTGCCGGCCTATGCCAGCCGCGCCATCGGCTTCATCGACGCGGTGGGACAGGTGCCGTATCTCGACGTGCTCGCCACCCTGTCGGATGACCGGCGGACACTGACGGTGCTGCTGATCAACAAGAGCCTCACCCGCCCGGTTGCGGCGAGGGTCGGGCTGGGCGGGGCGCGCGGTGCGGCGCGGCTTGTCATCGAGACGCTGACCGGTGCCTCGGCCGACTCCCACACCGGCACCGAGTTGCCGCGGATCCCGGGCATCAACTGGGCCGCGCCGAAGCGGGTGGGGCCGCAGGCGCGCATCGACCGCGGTGGGCCGGACGAGGTTCGCCTGGAGCGCCGCACGGCCACCCCCGGCGCCGAGGTGCAGGTGAGCGTTCCGCCGCACAGCCTCCAACTGCTCCGCTTCGAAGGGCTGCAGGCTTGATGACCGCCACCACCCCCCGTCTTGTCCCGCGGCGCGCCGGCCAATGACGCAGCCGCACATCCTCTACGTCGTGCCAACGTTCAACCGCGCGGCCGACCTGCCGCGCACGGTGGGCGCCATCGCCGCGCAGGACTGGCCGGATGCGCGCAAGAGCATCCTGGTGGTGGACAACGCCTCCACCGACAACACCACCGAGGTGCTGGCCGAACTCGCCCCGCGGCTGCCCTGCCGGCTGGAGCATCTGCGAAAGGCACCCGAGGGCCCGACGGTGGCGCGCAACATCGGCATCGCGCGCGGGCGGGACGGGCTGGTGGCACTGGTCGACAGCGATGTAGAGCTGGATCGCGGCTGGACCCGCGCAACCGTGGCGGCCATGCAGGAAGATCCCACGCTTGCGATGGTGGGCGGCCGACTGGTGTTCGGCCACGACGCCACGCTGCTGAACAGCTTTGGCGGCACCACGAGTTTCCTCGGCCTGAGCTGGGACCAGGACGAGGGCGCCGACAGCGACAGCATCACCGGGCCTCGCGACGTGCTGTGGGCGAACTCGTCCGCACTCCTGTTGCGGCCCGGCCCGGTGCTGGCGGCGGGCGGCTTCGACGAAGGGTTCTTCTATTCGTACGAGGAGCCGGATTTGGGCCTGCGCCTGGCCATCGCCGGATGGCGGGCGCGCATGGTGCCGACGGCGGTGGCGCTGCACCATGTGGATATGCGCATCGTGCCGGGCCATCCCGACATGATCTTCCACATCACCAAGAACCGCATTCGCATGGGGCTGAAGCTGTGGGCGTGGCCGCGCCTGATTGCCTTCCTGGCGCTCAATGCCGGCTTCTCCTTCGCCGACGTGGCGCTGCGGGCGCCGCGCATGGCGCGCCTGCGGGCGTTGTGGTGGAACGTGGCGCACCTCGGCGAAACCCTCCGGCTGCGCAAGGCTGCCCAGGCCCTGCGCCGCGTGCCGGACAGCGAGGTGGCCGCACGGCTGGACCGCGCCTGGTTCCCCGCGAACCGCCTGCGCGGCCAGCGGCGGCGCATGGTGCGCGGCAGCATCCTGGCGGGCGGCAGCGATGATAGGGTGGCGGCGAGGCGCGGATGACGACGCAGGACGCAATCCCCATCGTCAGCGTGATCGTGCCCACCCATGCGCGGCGGGCGCTGCTGGCACGGCTGCTGGCAACGCTGCAGGCGCAGGACTGGCCGGCCGATCGCTATGAAATCATCGTGGTGCACAACCACACCCCCGACGGCACCGACGCCATGGTGGCCGAGGCCGCCGCGGCGAGCCGGGTGCCGATCCACTATTTTCGCACCGCCTTCCGCCGGCCGGGCGCCTCGCGCCAATACGGCGCCGAACGTGCCCGGGGCGATATACTCGCCTTCATCGACGATGACTGCCAGGCCACGCCGGGATGGATGGCCGCCGGGGTGGCCGGGCTGCGCCGCGGCTTCGCACTGGTCCAAGGCCGCACCGTGCCCGACCCGGCCCAGCCGCGCCGCCTGCTGGAAAAGACCGTGCAGGTCGAGGGGCCCAGCATGTTCTTCGAGACCTGCAACATCTTCTACGATGCCGAGGCCTTCCGCGCCGTCGGTGGCTTTCCCGAAGGGTTCCGCGAACTGCGCTCCGCCGAGGACACCGCGCTGGGATGGGCGATGCGCGAGGCCGGCTATCGCACCGGCTTTGCGGCGGACGCGCTGGTGCACCACGAGGTGTTCCCGGTTTCGTTGTACGCATGGCTCAACGCCGTGCACGTTGTCTCGGTGCTGCCGCACGCCGTGCGTGCCTATCCCTCAATCCGCCGGTCGCTGTTCCTTGGGTTCTTCCTCACGCCGCTGACCGCCGCATTCGACGCTTTCGCGCTGGGAGTGATCGGTGGTATTTTGTTACACTCTATCGCCTTGGTCATGTGTCTGCCGTATCTCTGGCTTCGTTTCCACGATCGCGGCCGCTTTCGCGCGCCGCACATCCTGCTTGCCCGCTTCATCTTCGGCCTGCCGCGCGCTGCCATGATGGCCTACGCGTTGCTGTCCGGTTCGTTGCGTGCGCGTCGATTGGTGCTCTAGGCGATGGCGATGCGTGTGCTGATCACCCATGAACGGTTCCCGCCCGATTTCGGCGGCGGCGGGGAATACATTGTCCTGCGCACCGCGCAGGGCCTGCTGGCGCGCGGCGTGGAGGTGAACGTGCTGACCGCGGGAGATCCCGCCATCACCGAGTTTGAAGGCGTGCCGACCCAACGCCTGCGAACCAGCCGCTATGGCTTCAACCTGAAGGCCGGCGCCATCGCCCGTGCCGCGCGGGGCGTCGACCTTGTGCACACCTTCAACTATCACGCCTGCCTTCCATCGTTGGTCGCGGCGCGGCGGCTGGGGCTGCCGGTGGTCTGCGGCATGCTGGCGCTGTTCGGCGATGCCTGGCGCACCATGCGGGGCCCCCTGGCGGGGCGCCTGTTCCAGGCCCATGAACGCTTCATGGTGTCGCGCCATTTCGACCGCTCGCTTTACCTGAGTGAACCGTCGCGCCAGCAGGCGATCCGCCTTGGCGCACCGGCCGAAACCGCGATGGTGCTGAGCCCGGGCATCGACCACGCGCGGCTGTTGCCGCCCGACCGCTCCGCGCCAATCGTGATGTTCGGCGGCAAGATGGAGGCGCGCAAGGGCATCGACCACGTGCTCGCTGTGGCGCGGGCGCTGCCCGACATTCCGTTCGTGGCCACCGGCTGGGCGGACGACATGGCGGCGTTGCGCGCGCGGGCGCCGGCCAACCTGCAACTCGTCGAATCGGCGGGCGATGACCGGTTCCTGGCGTATCTGCGCCGCGCCGCGATCTTCTTCTTCCCGTCCTATTCGGAAACGTTCGGCATTGTGGTGGCCGAGGCGATGGCCTCGGGTGCCGCCGTCGTCTCCAGCATCGACACCATCGCGTTCGACGGCGTACGCGTAGCCCCCGGCGACGAGGCGGCGATGGTCGCGGCGATCCGCGGCCTGTGGGACGATCCGGCGCGGCTGCGTGCCGCCGGCGAGGCGAACCTGCGCCGGGCGCGCGACTTCACCTGGGCGGTGCATACCGACCGGCTGCTGGCGATCTACGACGCCGTGCTGGCCGAACGGCCCGCTTCCGGAAGCGGGCCCGCCACGGCAAGGGCTGCCGCCTGATGCGGGTCGCGCTCTATCATCCATGGATCTATCTCAAGAGCGGCCTGGAGCGGACCATCCTGGAGATCAGCCGCCGCTCGCGCCACGACTGGACCTTCTACACCAGCCACTACGACCGCGACGGCACCTATCCCGAACTGGCTGCCGCGCGGATCGTCGAACTGGAGCGCGTCTCGGTCCGGCGCACCTATCTCAGCGTGGCGCGCAGCGCGCTATCCATCGCCACCTGCCGGCTCGACCCGCGCAGCTACGACGTGCTGGTGATTTCCTGCGAGGGCATCGGCGACCTGATGACCCTGCGCAACAGCGCCCGCCCGGTCGGCTGCCTGTGCTTCACCCCGCTGCGCGCGATCTTCGATGCCGAGTACCGCGCCCGCCAGTTGGCCCGCGCCGGTATCATGCGCCCGCTCGCCCTGCTGGCCGAGGCGGCGTTTCGCGTGGTGGACCGCATCTGCTGGCGCCGCTATAGCCGCGTGGTGGCGATCAGCGAGACCGTGCGCCAGCGGATCGTCGCCGGCGGGCTGCGCGCTGCTGCGGACATCGGTGTGCTCTATCCTGGCATGGACGCCGCCCAGATCCGCGAAGCGCCCGGCCGGCAACCCTATTTCCTGATCGCCGGCCGGATCATGTGGACCAAGAATATCGAACTCGGCCTGGCCGCCTTCGCGCGCGCCCGCGCCCGGTTGGGTCCGGAGTGGCGGCTGGTCATCGCCGGAATGGTCGATGCGAAAAGCCAGGATTACATGGCGTCGCTGCGCCAGTTCGCCGCGGAGGTCGGCGGCGTCGAGTTCCGTGTCGGCCCGTCGGACCCCGAGATGCGGGTACTCTACGAAGGGTGCGCGGCCGTGCTGTTCACCGCCTTCAACGAGGATTGGGGCTTGGTGCCGCTTGAGGCGATGGCCGCGGGCAAGCCGGTGATCGCCGTGGACCGCGGGGGGCCACGCGAGAGCATCCTGCACGGCCAGACCGGCTTCCTGGAAGCCAACGATCCGGACGCCTTCGCCGCGCGCATGGTGGAACTGGCCGACAACCCCGAACTGGCGCTCCGGCTCGGGCGTGCCGGCATGGAGCGGGTGCGGCAGTTCACCTGGGAGGTGTTCGTCGAGGGGATCGACCGAATGGTCGACGAACTTGCCGCCATGCCTGGCGGGGCGACGCCGAGTAATGCAGACGCACGGAAAACGGAGACGGCATGAGGCATCTCACTCGCAAACGCGTGCTGGTAACAGGCGGGGCTGGGTTCGTGGGCTCGCATCTGTGCGAGCGGTTGCTCGCCCGCGGTCACGACGTGCTGTGCGTCGACAATTATTTCACCGGCCGCAAGGACAACATCGCCAGCCTGCTCTGCAGCCCGAATTTCGAGGCGATGCGCCACGACGTCACCGTGCCGTTGTCCGTCGAGGTGGACGAGATATTCAACCTCGCCTGCCCGGCCTCTCCGGTGCATTATCAGAATGATCCGGTACAAACCACGAAAACCTCGGTGATCGGCGCCATCAACATGCTCGGCCTTGCCAAGCGGGTGGGCGCGCGCATCCTCCAGGCCTCGACCAGCGAGGTCTATGGCGACCCCACCGTGCATCCGCAAACCGAGGAATATCGCGGAAACGTGTCGACCACCGGGCCACGCGCCTGTTACGATGAAGGGAAGCGTTGCGCTGAGACATTGTTCTTCGACTACAATAGGCAGAACAACGTGCGGATCAAGGTTGTGAGGATTTTCAACACATACGGGCCACGAATGCACCCGGATGACGGACGAGTGGTTTCGAATTTCATCATGCAGGCCCTGCGCGGCGAAGATATCACACTTTATGGCGAGGGGACCCAGACCCGCTCCTTCTGCTTTGTCGACGATCTCGTCGAGGGGTTGTTGCGCATGATGGACAGCGATGATTCAGTGATTGGGCCGGTGAACCTCGGCAACACCCACGAGATCGAGGTGCGTGAACTGGCGCGCCACGTGCTGGAATTGACCGGCTCACGCTCGCGCATCGTTCACCGCCCGTTGCCCCAGGACGACCCGCTTCAGCGTTGCCCGGACATCGGCTTGGCCCGCCGCGTGCTCGGCTGGGAACCCAAGGTGCCGCTGCGGGAGGGCTTGGCACGCACCATCGGGTATTTCGATCATCTGTTGACGAACGGCGGTGTGGACCACGCTGCCTTGCCAGGGTGAGCGGAGGCGCCGCACCGGCCGCACCCCTGGTGGTGCGGGCAGTGGCGTGGCGGTCTGCGGTGCCGTCCGTCGCGGCGCTGGCCGGCGTCATGGTGTTGGCCGTTGCGGTTCGCCTCGTGCGTCTGGCGGACGACCCGATCTGGCTCGATGAGGCCGCGACCCTGGGCATCGCACGGATGGACTGGACTACGATCTTCGGGCCGATGGCGGCGGCGGAGTCGAGCCCGCCGGGCTTCTATGCGCTTGCGAAGCTCTGGCTTGGCCTGTGGGGTGAAAGCATTGTGGCGCTTCGCCTTCTGACCGTGCTGGCCGGCGTTGCCGTGATCGTTCCGGTTTGGCTGCTCGGCCGTGCCGCGGGCGGCCAGCGCGTGGCGTGGGTTGCGGCCTTGCTGGTCGCCCTCGCGGCAACCCATGTCCGCTTTTCCCAGGATGGGCGCGTCTACACGATGCTGTTCCTGGTTACCGCGCTGGCGATGCTGTGTGCCGTGTCGCTGGTTGGATGGGCGCAGAAAGACCGGCGCGCACGCCTGGCGGCGATCGGGCTTGGCATGTCCCTGGCGGCGGGGCTGTGGCTGCACGCCACGGCGGTATTCGTCGTCGTCGGGGTGAATGCCTTCGTGCTGGCCGGCCTGTCCCTGCGTCCTGAGATGTTGCGGCGTGGCCTCGCCCTGCTCTTGCTGGCGGATCTTGTGGCATTGGTGCTCGCCGCCGCGCCGCTCGGCGCCATGCTGCGCCATGTGCTCACGGCGCAGGCCTACATCGACCGCTGGATCGAGGCGCCCGGCCTGCTCGATGTCGTGCGCGTCTATGGGCGGACCCTCGTTGCGCCGTTTCTCGGGCCGCTGTCGCCCTGGGTGCTGCTGATGCAACTGGCCCTGCTGGGAGTGGTGGCATGGTACTGGTGGCGGACGCGCGAGCCCCTGGTTGCCGCCATGGCGGCCATGCTGGCTGTCGTTGCGGTGCTGGTGCCGGCCGTCAGCCAGTTCAGCCCGGTCTTCATAGACCGCACCGTGCTGTTCCTGCTGCTGCCGCTGGCGGTGCTGCTGGCCAAGGGCGTGGCGCTGCTGCCCGGCTGGCCGGGACTGGCCGTCGCTGCCGTGCTGCTGGCGTCGCAGGCCTGGGGCGTCGTCGGCTGGCATCTGGTGGAGCACCGCAAGGAGCGCTGGGATCTTGTTGCTGCTGTGCTGCAGGAACGGATGAAGCCGGGCGAAAAGGTGATCCTGACGGAGAGTGCCTTTCTGGAGATATCCCTGACGGCCCATCTGCGGGCGCTGGGTGCCGCGGTCCCGGGCATCTACATCGTGCCGCCGCACTCTCCGCTGGAGCGTCTTGCGGCGGCGGAACTCATGGTGGACAGGACGTTGTCGGTGGACGAGGTGTGCGACGTGGTGGCGCCGCCGGCCAGCGTATGGCTGGTGTTTCGCGACCAGCCCAGCATTGTGGATCACGACGAGGGCTTCACGACGCGCGAACTGGTGCGGACGGCCCTGCGCGACCTCGGCGGCGAGCGCCTCGAGCACCATCTGGGCGTGGCCACGGAACTGGACCGCTGGCACCTGGAAAGCTGCTGAGGGGCCGCCTCCGCAGGCACGGCCACGCTACACGTCGAGGTTTGCGACCTTCAAGGCGTTGCTGACGATGAACTCGCGGCGTGGTTCCACCACGTCGCCCATCAGGGTCGAGAATACGCCCTCGGCATCCTCGGTGTCGCCGACCTCGACCTGCAACAGGGTGCGGATGGCCGGGTCCAGGGTGGTCTTCCAGAGCTGGTCGGGATTCATCTCGCCCAGCCCCTTGAAGCGCTGGATCGACAGGCCGCGACGGCCCTGCGCGATGATGCGATCGAAGGCGCTGGCCGGCCCGAGCGCCACGGCCTCGGATTTGTCGAGCACCAGGGTGGCGGGTTCGCGGAAGCGGCCGGCCAGGGCGGCCGCGCGCTCGTCGAGCCAGCGTGCCTCGGCGCTGCGCAGCGAGGCGGCGTCGAGATTGTGGATCTCGGCCACGCCGCGCACGACGCGGCGCATGGTCAGCCCCCCATCACCCAGCGGCGCCACCAGCCAGCTGCGCTCGGCCGGCAACGACACGGCGTTCAGGCGGTCGGCAAGGTCCTGCCCGGCGGCGGTGTCGCGCGTGGCGTTGGGGTGCAGCGCACCGGCGATGGCGGCCTGTTCCAGCAGGTTCACCGGGATGCTCACGGCCAAGCGGTGCAGGCGCATGCTGGCCTCGCGCAGCCAGGTCGCCTCGGCGTCAAGCTCCGGCCCCTCGAAATGGCGGCCGTCGGCGTAGGTAAGCCGCGCCTCGCCCAGCACTTTGTCGAGCAGGAAGCGTTCCAACGCCGCGTCGTCCTTCAGGTAGCGTTCGTCGTTGCCGCGCTTGGCGCGATAGAGCGGCGGCTGGGCGATGTAGAGGTGGCCGCGGTCGATCAGCGGGCGCATCTGGCGGAAGAAGAAGGTCAGCAGCAGCGTGCGGATATGCGAGCCGTCCACGTCCGCGTCGGTCATGATGATGATGCGATGGTAGCGCAGCTTGCCGATATCGAAGCCGCCCTGCTCGGGCTCGCCGCGGCCGATGCCGGTGCCGAGGGCGGTGATCAGCGTGCCGATTTCCGCGCTGCCCAGCATGCGGTCGAAGCGGGCGCGCTCCACGTTCAGGATCTTGCCCTTCAGCGGCAGGATCGCCTGGTTCTTGCGGTCGCGGCCCTGCTTGGCGGAGCCGCCGGCGCTGTCGCCCTCGACGATGAACAGTTCGGACTTGGCTGGGTCGCGCTCCTGGCAGTCGGCCAGCTTGCCCGGCAGGGTCGAGACGTCGAGCACGCCCTTGCGGCGGGTAAGTTCGCGCGCCTTGCGGGCGGCCTCGCGTGCGGCGGCGGCGTCCATCACCTTCTGGATGATCGACTTGGCCTCGCGCGGGTGGGTTTCGAACCAGTGGCCAACCGCATCGGCCACGGCGGCGTGCACCACCGGCTGCACCTCGGAGGAAACCAGCTTGTCCTTGGTCTGGGACGAGAATTTCGGGTCCGGCACCTTCACCGACAGCACCGCGGTCATGCCTTCGCGCATGTCGTCGCCGACGAGGCTGAGCGAATCCTTCTTGCCCATCCCCTCCGCGTATTTCGTCACCACGCGCGTCAGCGCCTGGCGGAACCCGGCCAGGTGGGAGCCGCCGTCGCGCTGCGGGATATTGTTGGTGAAGCACAGCATCGTCTCGTGGAAGCTGTCGTTCCAGGTCAGCGCCAGCTCCACCTTGATCTCGCCAAGGGGGCCTACGCCGCTGCCGGTCACGTTGATCGGGGGCGACAGCACCGGGGTCTTGGCGCGGTCCAGCCAGTGGACGAACTCGACCAGCCCGCCGACGCAGTGGAAGGCGGATTCGACCGGGGTGGCGGCGCGCTCGTCGCGCAGCACGATCGCCAAGCCCGAGTTGAGGAAGGCCAATTCGCGCAGCCGCCGCTCCAGCACCGCGAAGTCGAACTCCACGCGGGTGAAGGTGCCGGTCGAGGGCTTGAACGTCACCTCCGTGCCGCCGGGCTGGTCGGATGAGCCGACCACCGACAGCGGCGCCTCGGCATCGCCATGGCGGAAGCGGATGCAATGCTCCAGCCCGTTGCGCCAGATCCGCACCTCCATCCATTCGGACAGCGCGTTCACCACCGCCGCACCCACGCCATGCAGGCCGCCCGAGACCTTGTAGGAGTTCTGGTTGAACTTGCCCCCGGCGTGCAGCTTGGTCAGCACCACCTCGGCCGCCGACACGCCCTCCTCGGCATGGATGTCGGTCGGGATGCCGCGGCCGTTGTCGCGCACCGTCACGCTGCCGTCGCCGTTCAGCGTCAGGCTCACCCGGTCGGCATGGCCTGCCTGCGCCTCGTCCACCGCGTTGTCGATGATCTCGAAGGCCATGTGATGCAGGCCGGAGCCGTCATCGGTGTCGCCGATATACATGCCCGGGCGCTTGCGCACCGCGTCCAGCCCACGCAGCACCGAGATCGACGCGGCGTCATAGGCCTCGCCCTCAGGCAGGTCGGAATCGGGCTTCGGCGCGGCGCTGTCGGTCATGCCGATCGGGTTCTCCGAGGTGCGGTGGGAAGACGGTCAACATAATGGATTTTCACGGGTTTGGCCAGTTTCGCCGCGCAGCCCTGCGGTGTTCTCAAGCCGGCTGCGGCGCCGGGTAGTCCGGGTCCGGATGCAAGCTGCCGCCATCGGTCCGCAGCGCCTCGGCCACGCCCCGCAGCGGGGCGAAAACGGCGGGATCGGTGCCGGTGAGGAACACCTGGGCGGGCAGGCGGACCAGGGCCGCGAACAGGGCGGCCCGGCGGTCGGGGTCGAGGTGCACCGCCGGTTCGTCCAGCAGCAACAGCGGCGCGAAGCCCCGCGCGTCGGTCAACAGTGCGGCGTGGGCGAGGATCACGCCGATCAGCAGGGCCTTCTGCTGCCCGGTGCTGGCCTGGCCCGCCGGTTGGCCGGTCGCGGCATCGGACAGCAGCATGTCGCAGCGATGGGCCCCCAGGCGCGCGGCGCCGGAAGCGGCATCGGTGCCACGGGTATTTGACAGTTCCGCCCGCAACCAGTCCTCCACGGCCAGTGCGGGCTGGATGGCCAGGCGCGCGGCGATGGGACAGTCCAGCGCCATGTGTGCCCCGGGAAAGCCACCCTCCGGCGGGGCGGCATTCAGCCTGGCGACCACACCCACTCGGGCAGCCGCCGCGGCGACGGCATGGCGCGCCATCGAGTCCTCCAGCCCCGCGAGCCACGCCCGGTCGCCGCGCCCTTCGGCCAGCAGGCGGTTGCGCCCGGCCATGGCGGTGTCGTGGGCGGCCACCTCGCGGGCATGTCCGGGTTCAAGCGCATAGACCAGCCGGTCGAGGAACCGGCGGCGCCCGCCGGCGGCCTCCTGGAACAGTCTGTCCATCTGCGGCGTGAGCCACACGGCAGCCAGCCGCGCGGCCACTTCAGCCTGGCTGCGCGGCGGCATGCCGTCCAGCCGGAAGGCACGTCGTTCGCTGCGGCCCTCCGGCGAGGAGCCCGTGCCGATGTCCATCGGCCCCTGCGGCGTCTCGAACCGCGCGGCCACCGCCCATGTGGCCGCACCATGGCGCGGCAGGTCGGCGATGCGTGCGCCACGCAGCCCGCGCCCGGGCACCAGCAGCGAGATCGCTTCCAACAGATTGGTCTTGCCGCTGCCATTGGCGCCAAACAGCACCGACATCCGCCCGCGCGGCTGCCAAGTCAGCGCGGTATAGTTGCGAAACGCGGTCAGCGACAGGCGCGCCAGCCGCAGCAACTTCTGCTCCGGTTGCATCAGCCCGGCCTGGGTGCCATCCGGCGCGGGCTACACCCGCATCGGCATCAGCACGTAGAGGGCGCTCGCATCCGCGCTGTCCAGCACCACGGTCGGCGCCGCACCGTCGGAGAAGCGGAATTCCACGACATTGCTGATCTGGTCGGTAATGTCGTTGAGGTAGCGGGCCTGGAAGCCGATCTCCAGCGGGCCCGCGTCGTACTTTACCCGCTCGCCATCCAGCTCCTCGCTGGCGGTGCCCTGCTCGGGGCTGGCCGCGGACAGCACCAGCAGATCGCGCGCCAGCGACATCTTCACCGGGCGCGAGCGCTCCGACGAGATGGCGGCCACGCGGGCCACCGCCTCGGCGAAGTCCTGGCGGCCGACCCGCAGGATCTTGTCGTTGTCGCGCGGGATCACGCGTTCGTATTCCGGGAATGTGCCGTCGATCAGCTTGCTGGTCAGCGTGATGGTGCCGACGCGGAACTGGATGCGCGTGTCCGACAGCGCGATTTCGACATCGCCGGTGATTTCGTCGAGCAACTTGCGCAACTCGCCCACCGTCTTGCGCGGCACGATCACGCCGGGCATCGAGCCGGCGCCCTCCGGCAACGGCTCCTCCACGCGGGCCAGACGGTGCCCGTCGGTGGCGACTGCGCGCAGCACCTTTGCCCCTTCGCTCTCGGTCTGGTGGATGTAGATGCCGTTCAGGTAGTAGCGCGTCTCCTCGGTGGAGATGGCGAAGCGGGTGCGGTCGATCAGCGCGCGCAGGGTCTGGGCGGGCAGCACGAAGCGGTGCGGCAGGGTGCCGGCGGTCATCGAGGGGAAGTCGTCGGTCGGCAGCACCACCAGGCTGGTGGCGTAGCGACCGGCGCGCAGGGCCAGCGGGGCATCGCTGGTCAGCGGGCAGTCCAACTCCACCAGCGCGCCTTCGGGCAGCTTGCGCACGATCTCGTAGAGGGTGGCGGCCGGCGCGGTGCAGGCGCCGTTGCGCGAGCTGTCGGCGGCCACGTCCTCGACGATGGCGATCTCCATATCCGTCGCGGTCAAGGTCAGCTTGCCGTCGTTCACGGCGATCATGACATTGGCCAGGATCGGGATCGTATTGCGGCGCTCGACCACGCTCTGCACGTGCGCAAGCGCCTTGAGCAGGGTGGCGCGGTCGACCTTGAACTTCATCGCATCATCCTCTGAGACCGGCCTCGCCGTGCTGTCGCGAATCGGTCGCGGAGTGTACTGCGCTTTCTTGTGCCGGGAAACATTCTGCAAATTTGGCCCGCCGGCACGCGGTGCCGGCAAACCCATCAGCTCTCCAGCATGCGCCGTAGCAACTCGACATCCTCGGCAAAGGCGGCGTCACGCTCAATGAGTTCGGTCACCCGGGCCACGGCATGCATCACCGTGGTGTGGTCGCGGTTGCCGAAGCGGCGGCCGATCTCGGGCAGCGAGCGGCTGGTCAGTTGCTTGGACAGGTACATCGCCACCTGGCGCGGCCGGGCCACGGCGCGCGCACGCCGGGCCGAGGACATGTCGGTGAGGCGGATGTTCCAGTGCTCGGCCACCCGTTTCTGGATCTCCTCGATGGTCACGCGCCGGTCGTGCGCCTTGAGGATGTCGTGCAGCACCTCCTGCGTGGTCTCGAGTGTGATCGAGCGGCCGAACAGGTTGGCGTGCGCGATCAGCCGGTTCAGCGCGCCCTCCAGTTCGCGGATGTTCGAGGTGATCTTGTGCGACAGGAACTCCAACACCCGGGCCGGCACCGGCACGCCCGCGCGCGCTACCTTGGCATCCAGGATCGAGACGCGCAGCTCGAAGGTGGTCGCGTGCAGGTCGGCGACCATGCCGCTGCCAAGACGGGTGCGCACCCGCTCCTCCAGGCCAGACAGGTCCGACGGCGATTTGTCGGCCGACACCACGATCTGCTTGCCGGCTTCCACCAGCGCGTTGAAGGTGTGGAAGAACTCGTCCTGGGTCGCGTCCTTGTTGATGAGGAACTGCAGGTCGTCGATCATCAGCACGTCGACGCTGCGCAGCTGCTCCTTGAACTGCATGGTGGACTGGCTGCGGATGGCGGCGATGAAGCGGTACATGAACTTCTCGGCCGACATGTAGGCGACCGACACCGGCGGTCCCGGACGGTCCGGCGCGGTCAGCTCCCAGGCTATCGCGTGCATCAGGTGGGTCTTGCCCAGCCCCACGCCGCCATACAGGAATAGCGGGTTGAAGCCGTGCGAGGCGGGCTTCTCGGCCACGCGGCGGGCGCAGGCGTGGGCGAACTCGTTTGGCTTGCCCACCACGAAGTTGTCGAAGGTGAAACGCGGGTCCAGCGGCGCCACACCGGCGTCGCCCACCCGCTCGTCGCCGGGACGTGCCTCGGCCATTCGCGGCTCGGGCGGGCGCGCATCCGGCGTGCGTGCCTCAACCGCGTGGGACTCCTGGCGCATGGCGGCGGATGGGGCTGACAGCGGCACCGGGCGTGGCGGCGGCGCCACGCTTTCGGCAAGGCCGGTGCCCCCGCCTGTGCCAACGCCGATCTCGACGCGGCGGACCCGCGGATGCTGCTCCTGCCACAGGGTGGTCAGCCGGTCGCCGAACTGCGTGCGAACCCAGTCGCGCAGGAAGCGCGTCGGCAGGTGCACGGTGATCTCGTCCCCGTCGATGCCCACCAGCGTCATCTGCCGCAGCCAGGTGCGGTATTCGACCTCTCCGACCTCCTGCTGCATGCGGCCGCGGACGCGTGCCCATTGGGCGGCCAACTGCGGCTCGGGAGGGGCGGACTGGTCCATCGCTTCCGAGCGCTCCCCTTCAGTTCCGCGGTTGAATGTCATCCAATCTCCTGCGGCAGGCGTGGGTCTGCCACCCGTCGTTGGTCGCGAACGGCATCCTACTTAACGATCGGTGGGTTACCCTCCGACCCAGGTGGGCTGTCAGACCAGACGCTCCCCGACGGAGAAATGACTAGGCCGAAACCGCTCACGAGGCAATGCAAATTTGCAATATTCATGATGATTCAGAAACCATCGCAAATAATAGCAATTAATTGCCGTCGGTTTAGTCGATACGATATTATGTCGCTTCAGTGTGGCGCGCCAAGTGCTTGATGAACGTGTGCACCGGCCTGCACCATCCGGTGCCGCATCGCAGCACCGGCATGCCAAGGCCGCCAATCAGGCGGCGGCGAGCGCTTTCACGTGGGCGGACAGGCGCGAGATCTTGCGTGCTACCGTATTCTTGTGGATCACGCCCTTGCCGGCGGCCCGCTGCAATTCCGGCTGCGCGGCGCGCAGGGCCTCGGCGGCGGCGGCCTTGTCGCCACTGGCCACTGCGGTTTCCACCTTCTTGATGAAGGTGCGCATCCGTGACGTGCGCGCCTTGTTGCGCTCGGTGCGGCGTTCGATCTGGCGGATGCGCTTGCGGGCTGAGGCGGTGTTGGCCATGGGCTGACTATGTTCCAGCTATCTGGGGGCGGAAAGGGCAGGCGGAACGCGGGCATGAACAGGACAGGCATGACGCGAAGATGACAATTTGCAGGCATCTCGTCCGCGCGGCAAGGGGCGCCTTCTATGGGCCGTGCCGGCGGGAGTCAAGGAAGTCCCTCGCAGGCCAGCCCCCTGCCGACTGGCCTGGGGGTGGCGGGGGCGCTCAGCGCCCGCTGAACGCCGGCTTGCGCTTCTCGGCGAAGGCCGCCATCCCCTCGCGCTGGTCCGCCGTGCCGAACAGCGACAGGAACAACCGCCTTTCGTAGCGGATGCCTTCAAGCAAGGTCATCTCGAAGGCCCGGTTGACCGTCTCTTTGGCCATGGCGACTGCCACCGGCGACAGCGCGGCGAGCTTCTCGCCCAGTTTCAGCGCCTCGGCGACCAGGTCGGCGGCCGGCACCACGCGGCTGACAAGGTTGGCGCGCTCGGCCTCGGCCGCGTCCATCATGCGCGCGGTGAGGATCATCTCCATGGCCTTGGACTTGCCCACGGCGCGGGTCAGGCGCTGGGTGCCGCCAGCCCCGGGCATCACGCCCAGATTGATCTCGGGCTGGCCGAACTTCGCCGTGTCGGCGGCCAGGATGATGTCGCACATCATCGCAAGTTCGCAGCCGCCGCCCAGCGCGAAGCCCGCCACCGCGGCCACCACCGGCTTCTTCACCTGCAGGACCGTCTCCCAGCGCTTGCCGATGAAGTCGTCGTTGAAAACGGCCGGGTACGTGCGGTCGCGCATCTCCTTGATGTCCGCGCCGGCGGCAAACGCGCGCTCGCTCCCGGTCAGCACGATGGCGCCGATCGCGGGGTCCGCGTCGAAGGCGAGCAGCTGGCTGCCCAGCTCTTCCATCAGCTGGTCGCACAGCGCGTTCAGGGCGGTCGGGCGGTTGAGGCGGATAAGCCCGACCGGGCCGTGGGTTTCCACCAGGATCATCTCGGCCATCTGCATCTCCCCTATTCGTCGACGGGTTAGTAGCTAGCGCTGCACAAGCGGGCAATAGAAGGTGCTGCGGCCGGACTGCACCATCCGAGCGACCCCCGCACAGCGCGGCAGGCCGGGGCAGCCGGGGCAGGGGGCCCCCTCACGGCCATAGACCTTCCAGGCATGCTGGAAATAGCCCAGTTCGCCGTCCGGCTGCACATAGTCGCGCAGCGATGATCCGCCGGCCGCGATCGCCTCGCCCAAGGTCGCCTTGATCTCCGCCACCAGCCGTGTGGCCAGCGCACCCTCCACCGTATGGGCCAGCCGGCGCGGCGACAGGCGGGCGCGAAACAGCGCCTCGCACACATAAATATTGCCGAGCCCGGCCACGGTGCGCTGGTCGAGCAGGGCGGCCTTCAGCGGCGTGTGGCGCCCGGCCAGCGCTGCCGCCAGGGCAGCCGGCGAGAATGCCGCGTCCAGCGGCTCGAGGCCCAGCCCGGCGAGCAGGCGGTGGCTGTCCTCGGCCGCGGTCGCCACCAGGTCCACCAAGCCGAAGCGCCGCGGATCCACGAAGCCCACGCGGATGCCGTGCGCGGTCTCGATCGTCACGTGCTCATGACGCGGGATGTCGTTTGCCCCGGTCGGGCCGATCAGCATGCGCCCGGACATGCCGAGATGGATGAGCACTGAATCGCCGCCGTCCAGCCGCATCAGGATGTATTTCGCCCGCCGCCGGAACGACAGCACCCGCGCCCCGGTCAGGCGCGCGGCCAGGCCGGGCGGGAAGGCGAAGCGCATGTTGGGGCGATGCACCTGGGCGCGGCAGATCACCTGGCCCTCAAGCTGGGCGCGCAGGCCGCGCATCACGGTCTCGACTTCGGGGAGTTCCGGCATTCCGCCGGACGCTATACACTTGGTCTTATGTCCGACAACCCCACTCCATCTGGGCCCACCCCGGCCGCGCCGGACGCCACCACCCATTTCGGCTTCCGCGAGGTGCCCGCGGCCGCCAAGAAGCCGATGGTGCGCGCCGTGTTCGACAGCGTGGCGCGCCGGTACGACGTGATGAACGACCTGATGTCGCTGGGCGTCCACCGGCTGTGGAAGCAGATCTTCGTCACCCAGCTCGACCCGCGCCCGGCGCGCAGCTTCCTCGACCTCGCCGGCGGCACCGGGGATATCACCCTGCGCTGGCTGGAGGCGGGCGGCGGCCCGGCCATCCTGTCAGACATCAACCAGGCCATGCTGACCGTGGGGCGCGAGCGGCTGCTGTCGCGTGGCCATGTGGCGGGCCTCTCCTTTCTGGTCGCCGACGCCGAGCAGTTACCCCTGCCCGACCGGGCGGTGGACTGCGTCGCCATGGCGTTCGGCCTGCGCAACTGCACCGACAAGAACGCGGTGTTGTCCGAGGCGCGACGGGTTCTCAAGCCCGGCGGCCGTTTCCTCTGCCTCGAATTCTCCAGGGTTCAGGTCGCCGTCCTGGCGCCCGTCTACGACGCCTGGTCGTTCAAGGTGCTGCCCCGGCTCGGCCAGGCGGTGGCCCAGGACGCCGAGAGCTACCAGTACCTCGCCGAGAGCATCCGCATGCACCCGGACCAGGCGACGCTGGCAGACATGATGACACGGGCCGGCTTTGCCCGGGTGCGGGTACGCAACCTCGCCGGCGGCATCGCAGCCATTCACAGCGGCTGGCGCCTGTGACGCTGCCCGGTGCAACCTTGGTCGGCAAGCACGTGCTGCTGGTCATCAGCGGCGGTATCGCGGCCTACAAGGCGATCGAGCTGATCCGCCTGATCCGCAAGGCCGGCGGTGCCGTCACCTGCGTGCTCACCCGCGGCGGCGCGCAGTTCGTCACCCCGCTCACGCTTCAGGCGATCAGCGAGAACAAGGCGTTTTCCGACATCTTCTCGCTCTCCGACGAGAACGAGATGGGCCACATCCAGCTTTCCCGCGCCGCCGACCTGATCGTCGTGGCCCCGGCGAGTGCCGACCTGCTGGCGCGGATGGCCGCCGGCATGGCCGACGACCTCGCCGCTACCGTGCTCCTGGCCACCGACAAGCCGGTGCTGGTGGCGCCCGCGATGAACGTGCGCATGTGGGGCCACCCGGCCACCGTCGCCAATATGGCCACGCTGCAGGCCCGCGGCGTGGCGGTGATCGGGCCCGACGCGGGTGCCATGGCCTGCAACGAGTTCGGCCCCGGCCGCCTGTCCGAGCCGCCGGCGATCCTGGCGGCGATCGAGGCGATGCTGACGGCACCGCGGCCGCTCGCCGGGCGGCACGTGCTGGTCACCAGCGGGCCGACGCATGAGCCGATCGACCCGGTGCGCTACATCGCCAACCGCAGCAGCGGCCGCCAGGGCCATGCCATCGCCGCCGCGCTGGCGGCCCTGGGCGCGCGCGTGACCCTGGTCAGCGGCCCGGTGGCCATGCCGGACCCGCCGGGTGTCGCGGTGCGCCGCGTCGAGACCGCGCGCCAGATGCTCGACGCCTGCCAGGCCGCCCTACCTGCCGACGCCGCGGTGTTCGCTGCCGCGGTCGCCGACTGGCGGATGGACAGCGAGTCCGAGCGCAAGCTCAAGAAGACCCCGGGCGCTGCCCCGCCGACACTCGCCCTAGTGCCCAACCCTGACATCCTCGCAACCCTGGCCACCGCCGGCCCGCTTCGCCCGCGCCTGGTGGTGGGCTTTGCCGCGGAGACGCATGACATGCTCACCCACGCCGAGGACAAGCGCCGCCGCAAGAACGCCGACTGGATCGTCGCCAACGACGTCTCGCCCGCCACCGGCATCATGGGCGGCATGGAGAACGAGATCCATCTGGTGACCCCGGCGGGCGTCGATACCTGGCCGAGAATGGGCAAGGACGAGGTCGCCACCCGCCTCGCCGCGCGCATCGCCGAGGCGCTGGCCGCAGAGGCCCTGGCGTGAGCGTTCCCGTCCAGGTCACGCGCCTCCCGCATGGCGAGGGCCTCCCGCTTCCGGCCTACGCCACGCCAGGGGCCGCGGGCATGGACCTGCTCGCCGCCGTGACGGCGCCGCTGGTGATCGCGCCGGGCGCGCGGGTGCTGGTGCCCACCGGCCTCATGATTGCCCTGCCGACGGGCTACGAACTCCAGGTGCGCCCGCGCTCCGGCCTGGCCCTGAAGAACGGCATCGTCCTGCCGAACAGCCCCGGCACCATCGACGAGGACTATCGCGGCGAGGTGCAGGTCATCGTGATGAACGCCGGCAGCGAGCCCTTTACCGTGGAACGCGGCATGCGCATCGCCCAGGCGGTGCTGGCCCCGGTAGTGCGCGCGGCGTGGCACGAGGTCGGGGCACTGGACGAGACGGCGCGCGGCGGCGGCGGGTTCGGCAGCACCGGCACGCGGTAGGCCGCACCTCCCCGGAACAGGGGGCAGCCTATACCTGAAGGTGAGCAGCGCGGGCTTCGTCGTCGGCCAGTAGGTTGGCCATTGTGCCGCGCCAGACGATCCGCCCGGTTTCCAGAATGGCCGCCCGGTCGCCCACGCGCCGGGCGAAGTGGAAGTTCTGCTCGGCCAGCAGCACCGTCACGCCCTCGGCCTTCAGTGTGGTGATCACCGCGACCATCTGCTCCACCACCACGGGGGCCAGGCCCTCGCTGGGTTCGTCCAGCAGCAACAGCCGGGGGTTGCCCATCAGGGTGCGCGCAATGGTGAGCATCTGCTGCTCGCCGCCGCTGATCCGTCCGCCCGGCCGGGCGCGCAGGGCGGCGAGGTTGGGGAACAGCGCGAACAGACGCTCCGGGGTCCAGGCGGCACGGCCGTCACTTGGATCGCGGCGGCCGACCTCCAGGTTCTCCATAACCGTCAGGTCGGGGAAGATCCGCCGCTCTTCCGGCACGTAGCCCAGGCCCAGCCGGGCGATGCGGTGCGGTTCGAGGGCGGTGATATCCTGGCTCGCCCCATTTCGGCCGGCGAAGACGATCCGCCCGGCGCTGGGGCGCAGCAGCCCGATCAGGGACTTCATCGTCGTGGTCTTGCCCGCCCCGTTGCGGCCCAGCAGCACCAGCACCTCGCCGGCGGCCAGCGCGAAGGACACGCCCTGCAGGATGTGGGCGCGGCCGTAATGGGCGTGCAGGTCATCGACGGTCAGCACCTCAATGCCCGCCCGTCGTGGCGCCACTGCCGAGATACACCGCGCGCACCTGCGCATCCCGCCGCACCGCCTCGGGCGATCCTTCGGCGATCAGGGTGCCGCGGTTGAGCACCAGGATGCGGTCGGCAACGCCGAACACCACGTCCATGTCGTGTTCGGTGAACAGCACCGCCACCCCCTGCTGGCGCGCCACCTCGCGGGCCAGCGCCATCAGCGCGCCGCGTTCAGCTGGCGCCATGCCTGCGGTGGGCTCGTCCATCAACAGCAGGCGCGGCGCATTGGACAGTGCGACCGCCAATTCCAGCCGCTTGAGGTCGCCATAGGCCAGCACGCCGGCCGGGCGATCCGCCTGGTCGCGCATGCCCACCCGCGCCAGCAGGGCGTCGGCCTCGTCGACCGCATGCGCATCCGCACTTTCCCAGAAGCGCCAGATGCGGCGATGGTGGGCCAGCAGCGCCGTCTGCACGTTCTCGCGCACCGTCATGGAGGCGAAGGTGGCGGTGATCTGGAAGGTGCGCCCCACGCCCAGGCGCCAGATGGCGCGTGGCGGAAGCCTGGTGATGTCGCGCCCGCCCAGCCGCACGGTGCCGGCATCGGGGCGCAACTGGCCGTTCAGGATGTTGAAGCAGGTTGACTTGCCCGCCCCGTTCGGCCCGATCAGCGCCAGCATCTCGCCGGGGGCCACGGCGAACGACACCCCGGCCACCGCCTGCACCCCGCCGAAACTCTTGCTTAGGCCCGATACCACCAGCGTGCTCATTCGCGCCGCCGCCATGCCCAGGCCCGCGCCGCCGCCCCGGCGATGCCGGTGGGGAAGAACAGCACCAGCAGCAGGATGATCAGCCCCAGCTTGAGTCGCCAGAACTCGCTGGTCAGCAGCCAGGAATGCAGCAGGTTGTAGGACACCGCACCGACGATCGGCCCGGCCATGGTCTGGATGCCGCCCAGCAGCACGATGACCAGCGCATCCACCGAATGGGCAATCGCCACATAGGTGGGAAACACGCTGCCCTTGGAATAGGCGAAGACCGCACCCGACAGCCCCGCCGCAGCCCCGGCGATGGTGAACGCGGCCAGGCGCAGGCGCGTCGCATCCAATCCGATCGCCGCCGCGCGCAAGGGCGAATCCCGGGTGGCGCGCAGGGCGAAGCCGAACGGCGCGAACAGCACCCGGCGCAGCAGCAACGCCGCGCCCACGCACAGCACCAGCGCCAGCCAGTACATGCGGCGCCCGTCCGCGGCCCACGCATCCGGCCACACGCCCAGAATGCCGTTATCCCCGCCGGTGACCTCCACCCACTGGAAGCTGATCGCCCAGACGATCTGCGCGAAGGCCAGGGTCAGCATGGCCAGGTACACGCCGGACATCCTCACCACGAACCAGCCGAGCAGCGCCGCGACCAACCCGGCCGCCAGTGGCGCCAGCACCAGCCCCACCATCATGCCTGCCGCCAGCCCCTTGGCCGCCAGGGCCGCGGCATAGGCGCCGATGCCAAACCACGCAGCATGGCCGAAGCTCACCATCCCGCCCGGTCCCATCATGAAGTGAAGGGCTGCGGCGAACAGCACCGCCACCGCGGCCTCGGTCAGCACCGACAGCAGGTAGGGCCCCACCAGCCACGGCGCCGCGACGGCCAGGGTCAGGCCGGCCAGCCCCAGCCAGCGCAACTCGCGCCCCGCCGGGCGGATTGGCGCCACCGCCTCGGCCTCGCCGCGCGCCATCGATTGCGGCCGGCCCAGCAGGCCATGCGGGCGCAGCACCAGCACAACGGCCATCACCAGGAACACCAGCACCAGCGTGATCTTGGGCACCAGCACGATCCCGAAGGCCTGCAGCACGCCGATCAGCAGCGCCGCCAGGAACGCCCCGCCCAGGCTGCCCATGCCGCCCACCACCACCACCACGAAGGCATCGGTGATCACGGTCAAGTCCATGCCCAGGTTGGCCGAGCCCTGCGGCAGGGCCAGCGCCCCGCCAAGGCCGGCGAGCCCCGCACCCAGCGCAAAGACCGAGGTGAACAGCACCCGCTGGTCCACGCCCAGTGCGGCCACCATGTCGCGGTCCTGCGTGGCCGCGCGCACCAGCAGGCCCCAGCGTGTGCGGTGAAACAGCAGCAGCAACAGCCCCAGCACCACCGGGCCTACGACGATCAGCATCGCGTCGTAGAACGGGAAACGCAGCCCGGCGACGTCGATAAAGCCGCGCATCCACGGCGGCCGCGACAGCGACAGGTCCACCGCCCCCCAGGTCCACAGCGCCACGTCCTGCACGACGAGCACCACGCCGAAGGTGGCGAGCAGCTGCAACAGCTCGGGCGCCCGATAGATCCGCCGCAGCAGCGCCACCTCCAGCACCACGCCGATCGCCGCCAGCGCCAGCACCGTCGCCGCGATGCCGAGGATGAAGGAAGCGGGGTCGCGCGGCAGGTGCTGCAGGATGCTCCAGGCGATGAAGGCGCCGAGCATATACAGGCTGCCATGCGCGAAGTTGACCACGCGGGTAACGCCAAAGATCACCGTGAGCCCGGAGGCCACGAGGAACAGCGTCGAGGCGCTGGCCAGGCCGGTCAGCAGTTGGATGAGAAGGAAGTCCATGGGGTTTGCGGCGGGTGGGGGTGCGGCGGGGCGTTACCCCTCACCCAACCCGCGCCCCTTCGAGGGACGAGGTCCGGGTGATGGGGCAATCGCATCAGGCCGGCCGCAGCTTCCGCACTTCCGCGTCGCTGGGCATCACCGTGGCGCCATCGACATAGCGCCAGTCCACCATCACGCCGCGGCCGTCCTTCAGCGCGGTGCGGCCCACGAAGGTGCCGAGCGTCCCCTGGTTATCGATCTCGCGCCACTTCGCCGGGCCGAACGGGGTGGGGAAGCGGGCGCCCTTGAACCCGTCGGCCATCGCCTCGGTGTCGACCGAGCCGCTCTTGGCGATGCCGGCGGCGATCGAGGTGATCAGCGCATGGCCCACCACGGAGCCCATCTTCGGTGCCTCGTTGAACTTGGCGCGATAGGCCTCGATGAAGGCGCGGTTGGTCGGGTCGGTGACGCTCTCGACCGGGTAGCCGGTCACGATCCAGCCCTCCGGCGTCTCGTCGCCCAGCGGTTCGAGGTATTCAGGCTCGCCGGTCAGCACGCTCACCACGCCGCGCTTCTCGAATAGGCCGCGGGTGTTGCCCTGGCGCACGAAGTTGGTCAGGTCCGCCCCGAAGGTGCCGTTGAAGATGGCGTCGGGCCGCGCCTGCGCCAGGGCGGCCACCGTGGCGCCGGCATCGATCCGCCCGAGCGCCGGCCACTGCTCGGCCACGAACTCCACCCCGGGCTGGCGCTGCTGCATCAGCAGCTTGAACCACTTCACCAGCGACTGGCCGTATTCGTAGTTCGGCGAAACCGTCACCCAGCGCTTCGCGCCGAGCTTCACCGCATCGTCCACCAGCATCGCCACCTGCATGTAGGTGGAGGGGCGCAGGCGGTAGCAGTAGCGGTGCCCCTGCTGCCACACCATCGCATCGGTCAGCGGCTCGCCGCCGACGAACAGCCGCTTGCGCTGCTTGGCGAAATCGCTGAGCGCGAGGCCGACATTGGACAGGAAGGCGCCGGCCAGCAGGTCCACCCGGTCCTCGTCCAGCAGCGCGCCGGCAAGTCGCACGGCATCCTGCGGTTTGCCGGCGTCGTCGTGGCTGATCACCTCGATCGGCCGGCCGAGCACGCCGCCCGCCGCGTTCACCTGTTCGACGGCAAGCTGCCAACCCATGCGGTACGGCACGGTGAAGGCCGGCACGGCGGTGTAGGAGTTGATCTCGCCGATGCGGATCGGCGCCGTGGACTGCGCGCGGATGGTGGGCGGGGCGGCGAGAGTCGCGGCGCCGGCGGCCAGCACTGTGCGGCGGGAAACGATCATGTTCGGGGTCTCCAGCTTCCTGGTGGTTGCTTGACGGTCCATTGTCGCGGGCCACCACCGCGCTGCTCCGCGGTTCAGTGGCCCGGCTCCACGGCTGCCCCGACGACGGTTCCTGTCGTTCGGCCCAGGCCGGCTGCCGGCGGAACCGATCGGTTCGCCAAGCCGGCGGAGCATCGGTCACAACCCGCCCGCCGTCCAGCCCTGCCGGACTGCATGCAGATTCCGGCTGACGCCGCGCCGCCCGCGGTGGCAAAAGCACTGGTGCGGCCGTATGGCGCACCCATGTTTGGCAGGTCCATGTTTGGCGGGAGAGTCAGGTGAAGCTGGTGATTGCCGTGATCAAGCCGCACAAGCTGGACGACGTGCGCGACGCCCTCGCGCCGTTGGGCGTGGCTGGCATGACGGTAACCGAGGCGCGCGGCTTCGGCCGGCAGAAGGGCCATGCCGAGATCTATCGCGGCGCGGAATACCGCAGCAACCTGCTGCCGAAGACGAAGATCGAGGTGATGGTCGACGATGCGATGGTGGATGGGGTGGTGGAAGCCATCGGGCGTGGTGCCCGCACCGGGCGCATCGGCGACGGCAAGATATTCGTGACCGACCTCGGCCGCGCCATCCGCATCCGCACCGGTGAAACCCAGATGGACGCGCTTTGACGCTGGCGCGGCCCCCCGTCACCCGCCGCCGCGCACGACGGTTGCCAACGCGCTTGTTGCCAAAGCGCTTGTTTTCAAAGCGCTTGTTTTCAAAGCGGGGCAGGACAGAATGATCATCGAGCTTGGCCACTTCGCCCTGGCGCTTGCGCTGTGTCTGGCGCTGGTGCAGTCGGTGGTGCCGCTGGCCGGTGCCGCGCGGCGCAACCTGGGCTGGATGCAGGTGGGCCAGACCACGGCGGTGGCGCAGTTCGCCCTGGTGGCGCTGTCCTTCGCAGCACTCACCCACGCCTATGTCACCTCGGATTTCAGCGTGGTCAACGTGGTGCAGAACAGTCACTCGGCCAAGCCGATGCTGTACAAGGTCAGCGGCGTGTGGGGGAACCACGAGGGCTCGATGGTCCTGTGGGTGCTGATCCTGGCGCTGTGCGGCGCGGCGGTGGCGACGTTCGGCAGCAACCTGCCGCGCGAGTTACGCGCCCGGGTGCTGGCGGTGCAGGGCATGGTGGCCGCCGGCTTCCTGGCCTTCATCCTGCTTACCTCCAACCCGTTCCTGCGGGTATTTCCGGCGCCGGCGGACGGGGATGGGCTGAACCCGGTGCTGCAGGATCCGGGCCTGGCCTTCCATCCGCCGTTTCTCTACCTCGGCTATGTCGGCTCGTCGGTGGCCTTCGCCTTCGCCGTGGCCGCGCTGATCGAGGGGCGGGTGGATGCGGCCTGGGCGCGCTGGGTGCGGCCTTGGGCGCTGCTGTCGTGGTGCGCGCTGACGGTAGGCGTCGCGCTCGGTTCGTGGTGGGCCTACTACACGCTGGGCTGGGGCGGCTGGTGGTTCTGGGACCCGGTGGAGAACGCCTCCCTGCTGCCCTGGCTGTCCGGCACGGCGCTGATCCACTCGGCCATCGTGGTGGAACGGCGCGACACGCTGAAAAGCTGGACCATCCTGCTGGCGTTGATCACCTTTTCGCTGGCGCTGATCGGCACCTTCCTGGTGCGGTCGGGCGTGCTGAGTTCGGTGCATTCCTTCGCCGTGGACCCCGAGCGTGGCATCTTCATCCTGGCCCTGCTGCTGGTGGCCATCGGCGGCTCGCTCACCCTCTATGCCGTGCGGGCGCCGGCGCTGCAGGGCGGCGGGCTGTTCGCGCCGATTTCGCGCGAGGGCGCGCTGGTGTTCAACAACCTGATGCTGGCTACCGCCACCGTCACGGTGCTGCTGGGCACGCTGTATCCGCTGTTTCTGGACGCGGTCGGCGGCGCCAAGATCTCGGTGGGTCCGCCCTTCTTCAACCGCACCTTCGTTCCGCTGATGCTGCCGGTCTTGGTGGCCATGGCGGTCGGGCCGCTGCTCGCCTGGAAGCGCGGCGACCTGCTGGCCGCGGTGCAGCGCCTGTGGGTGGCGTTCGCCGTGGCCGCCGCGGTGGCGCTGGGCGGGCTGTACATCGCCGGCGGTGGCCCGGTGCTGGCGATCCTCGGCCTGTCGCTCGCCGCCTGGATTGCGGTGGGCGTGCTGATGGAATGGGCCGAGCGGGTGCGCCTGTTCCGCCTGCCGCCGCGTGAAACCTGGCGGCGGGCCGTCGGCCTGCCGCGATCCGCCTATGGCATGTCGGTGGCGCATTTCGGCGTGGCAGTGATGGTCGCCGGCATCGCCGCCTCGGCCTTCGAGCAGGAGCGCATCGAGACCATGCGCCCCGGCGACGTGCTGCCGCTGGCAGGCTACGACCTGGTGCTGCGCGACGTGCAGCGAATCCCCGGCCCCAACTACATCGCCGACACGGCCATCGTGGAAGTGCGCCGCGGCGGCGCCGTGGTGGCCGAGATGCGCCCGCAGCGCCGGCTGTTCACCGTGCAGCGTACGACCACCGCGGTCACCGCCATCCGCTCGGGCCTTGGCGCCGACCTTTATCTGGCGCTCGGCGAGGGTGACGCGCAGTCGGGCTGGACCTTGCGCGCCTACCACAAGCCGCTCGTCTCGTGGATATGGCTGGGCGCGTTGGTGATGGCGCTGGGCGGCGTCGTCAGCCTGTCCGACCGGCGCTGGCAGGTGGGCGTGGCATCGCGCACCCGGCCTGCCGCGCTGCCGGCGGCGGCGGAGTAGCCATGCGCCGGCTCGCCTATGCCCTGCCGTTGCTGCTGTTCGCGGCCCTCGCCGGCTACTTTGCCGTGGCCCTGCTGTCCGGGCGCAACCCCCACGAACTGCCCTCCGCCCTGCTCGACAAGCCGGCGCCCGCCTTCGACCTGCCCAGCCTGTCCGGCGACGGACGGATGAGCGGCAGCGCGCTGGCCGGGCAGGTGGTGGTGGTGAACTTCTTCGCCTCCTGGTGCGCGCCCTGCCGGGTGGAGCACCCGCTGCTGCTGCGCCTCGCGCGCCAGGAGAAGGTTCATCTGGTCGGCATCGCCTACAAGGACCGGCCGGCGGATTCCCGCCGCTTCCTCGCCGAACTGGGCGATCCCTACAGCGCGATCGGCATCGATCGCGATGGGCGCACCGGCATCGATTTCGGCCTGTACGGCGTGCCCGAGACCTATGTGATCGACCGCGCCGGCCACATCCGCAAGCGCTTCGTCGGCCCGCTCAGTGCCGCGGCGGTCGACCGCGAGTTGCTGCCGCTGCTGCGCGCGCTGGCTCGGCCATGAAGCGCCTGCTGCTGCTGCTGTTGCTTCTGCTTCTGCCCGCCGGCCCGGCCTTCACGGTAACGCCCGACGAAAGGCTGGCCGACCCGGCGCTGGAGGCGCGGGCCAGGGCGATCTCGCGGGAGTTGCGCTGCGTCGTCTGCCAAAACGAGTCGGTCGACGAATCCAATGCCGCCCTTGCCCGCGACGTGCGCCTTCTGCTGCGCGAACGACTGGTGGCGGGCGACAGCGATGCCGCGGCGATCGGCTTCCTGGTGGCCCGCTACGGTGACTTCGTGCTGCTCCGCCCGCCGCTGCGCCCGGAGACATGGGTGCTGTGGTACGGCCCATTCGTGCTTCTGGTGCTGGCCGCCGGCGGCACCTGGGTCGCACTGCGCCGCCGCGCCCAGGCCGACGGCCCGCCCCCGTTGAGCGCGGAGGAGCGCGCGCGGATCGACCGTATCCTGCGCGAGGATGAAGGATGAGCCTGTTCCTCATCGCCGCCGCCGCGCTCACCGTGGTGGTGCTCGCCCTGGTGCTGCTTCCGCTGCTGCGCGACGGCGCGCCGGCCCCGGAGCGCGCCGCCTTCGACCGGGCGGTCTATCGCGACCAGTTGCGCGAGCTGGAGCGCGACGAGGCGCGCGGCATGATCGGCACCGCCGAGGCGGCGACGGCACGGCTGGAAATCCAGCGCCGGCTGCTGGGTCGCACCGCCGGTGCCGCCGTGCGCCCGGCCCCCCCGCCCATCGACCCCGCACGAAGTGCCCGCAGCCCGGCCCTCGCCCTGGCCCTTGCCCTGCTGTTGGCCGGGAGTGCCGGCAGCGTCTATATGGCGGCCGGAAGGCCCGGACTGCCCGGCCAGCCGCTCGCCCAGCGCGTGCTCGACCCCGAGGAGGTGCAGCTGCGCCTGGCGGTCGCGGAACTGGGACGCAAGGTGACGGACG
>Ga0105055_10001008_pt1 | contig 46138 bp, 33 predicted proteins | sample BON03_FD_78090 | JGI IMG/M metagenome (GOLD analysis project Ga0105055, IMG submission 78090) | Freshwater microbial communities from Lake Bonney liftoff mats and glacier meltwater in Antarctica - BON-03 | ecosystem: Environmental > Aquatic > Freshwater > Ice > Glacier meltwater | place: Lake... | reverse complement strand
TCAAAAAAACAATGCCGTGTTTGTCCTGCTATGTTTTCTATGTCCCTATGTGTCTATGTGTTAAAAAAAGTATGTGTCAAAAAAACAATGCCGTGTTTGTCCTGCTATGTTCCTACGTGTTAAAAAAATACACGTGTAAAAAAACTACATAATGCTCCTCCCTAGCAGTCGCCAAAAATAATTCCCATTTTAAAAACAAAAAGTTTCATTTTAAAAAACAATTAGTTTTATCTTTGTTGCGACAACACGCAACTACTAAGGGTTTTGTGTTCCTCGAAATGGTAATGTGCCCTCAAATATTCAGTTCACCCCCCCCAAGTTGCTGATTATTATCACATTATCAAATTACCACATTGTCAAATTAGCCAAGAAGATGAATCTATGTCCAAACTGCGCCGCCGAAGTCATCCCGGGATCAAAATTCTGTAACCGCTGTGGCGACAAAATTGCGGAGCGCACCAAAGAATGTCCTGCTTGTAGTCACCGCGGGCCCCTTTCCTCTGTCTTTTGCCATCATTGCGGCTTTCACTTTGATGCAAAAATGAAGGACAATGACAATCGGTATATCCCAATTTACCCACTTGAATTTGAACCTGACACCCTGACGGAGCAGGTCAAAGCCTTATTTTTCAAGAGTTTGAGTCAACGGGTAACTGCGGAGCACGACCCGAACAAATACCCAGACTATGTAGAGCGCTTCTACCAATCCAGGTTTCGGGAAATTTATGGCTTGCGTGCCGAGCAAATTGCCGAGGACGTGTATACCCAATGGGAACGATTCGGCAGCGAAGCACTTCCTGAAATAGACAAGCGGTTAAAGATTGCTTTTGAAGGCCTGCTCGATTTTTTCATCATTCAATACTGCCCCGACTTGAATGGCATGTTGCTGCCATCTGCCATTTTAAAATACGAAAAGGCCATCCCAGGTAAAACTGATTTATGGCAGATGATCCAGGACTTCCTCGATTTTGACCACGAAGAGGAAGTGGTGTATTTTGATTTCATCACCATGAAGCCCGAGTTGTTGGCCAATGCCTGCAAAAGTTTTCTAGGCGCCGAGCGCAATGAACGCGTCTTTTTTATCTGCGACCTGTCTGTAAAAAGCAACTGTAAAGAGGGCTTTGCCATGACCAACAAAGGCATTTACTGGCTGGCGCCTTTCGATCGGCCGCGCAGGGTGTTTTACGCAGATATTGGCACCATAAAAAAAGAAAAAGAGTGGCTGACCATCAATGGCCATTTCTTTCACGCAACGCCTACACTCAATTTGAAGCTCTGCAAGCTCCTAAAAAAACTTCGGGGTTGGCGCTCAGAGGATGCAAAAATTAAAAACCCCATGGAAATGGCGTAAAAAGCTGTTATTCAAGCTAAAACTCAGCTGTCCGAAACTTTCTTTAATATTCTTGGGTTAAGTTTTTGTCAGTTTCAAATAAGCGCTGCTATCTTTGCACCCGCTTACGAGCAAAATGGAGGTTGTAGCTCAGTTGGTTAGAGCGTCGGTTTGTGGTATCGAAGGTCGGGGGTTCGAGACCCCTCATCCTCCCAGTATTGAAAAAGGCGACGCAATTGCGTCGCCTTTTTTGTTTTTTACCACTTATTTTTCTGGTGTCACATCCCCCGAAATAACCACCCTCGATTCATTGGGGTAGGTATTGGCCGTCACCGTGATCATTTTTTTCTGCCGTTCAGACTTACCCTCCGTATTAAACCTTGCAGAAATCTCACCCGTTCCTCCAGGTGGAATGGGCTCTTCTGGCCATTCTGGTACCGTGCAGCCACAAGAAGAGCGGGCTTTCAGAATGGTAAGCGGCACTTTCCCTGTATTGGTGAATTTGAAACTGTGCGTTACGACGTCACCTTCCTTGACCGTACCAAAATCGAATTCGGATTCTTCAAATACAATACGGGCCAATTGATTGGTATCGGTGGGGATACCCGCCGTTGCAGGATTGTTGATCATATCGGAATTGGTGCCACCCTCCCCTACTTTTTGAACACCAGAAGAATCGTTTTTACAGGCAACCCAGGCAAGTGATGCGGCGATGAGTAAAAAATAACTGTTTTTCATACTAATTCAATATTTTGCGTTAATTTTTGCAAAGATAGAATCTCTCAAAACCTGATTATCACAACAAATTGAAAATGAAAAGAATGGTTTTCCTGCTAGGCTTTATGGGCTGCGGCAAAACATATTGGGCCAAACGCATGGCAGGCATATTGGACGTTCCATGCTATGATTTGGATGCGATGATAGAACGCTACAGTGCACTGCCTGTTAATCAGATTTTTGAAAATACCGGGGAAGCTGCCTTTCGCGATTTAGAGAAAAAAGTGCTGCACCATGGCATGCACCTTGTTCCCGGTATGTACGCGGCAGGCGGCGGCACCCCGTGTTTTTTCGACAACATGGACTGGATGAACGAAATTGGTCTTACAATTTACTTGAAAACACCCACAAATATTTTGGTAGAACGCTTAAAAACGGAGCGTTTGCTACGCCCCCTTTTGGCCCAAGTAGAAGAACACGCTTTGGAGGCACATATTGAACAATTGGTTTCGCAGCGTTCACCATTCTACACGAAAGCGGCCATTTGCCTCGAACAAAGTCCCGAAAACAGGCCTGTTTTCGAACAAATACTGCTAGAGGCCATCAACGCCGAATATTAATCAGGCCATTTTCATCCTGTTCCAAAATACCCTCATCCAGCAAATATTCCAGCACTTTTGATACGAGTTCATGCCGTTTTAAAGCAAAGGCACCCATAATCTCCTCTACGGGCAAGGCTTCCTTCAACAGCACCTGGCGGATTTTCTGCTCATATACCTCAAACTCAGCATTATTCACGGTGCTTTTATTCCGTCCAGTACAAACATCACAAATACCACATGGCTTGCTGTCCGGTTCATTGAAATAGGCCAGCAACAATTGACTGCGGCACTGTCGCTCTTCCGCATATCGGATGGCTTGTGCGGTGCGTTCTTCCGCCCGCTCTTTCCTGAATTTGAACTTTTGCAAGTCTATTGAAAGGTTTTCCGCCGAAACACGCTCCCGGAGAAAAATAAGTTGCGGCTTTTCACTCATGGGTTCATATTCCAATACACCCTCCTTTTGGGCCGCGAGCAACACTTGTGTGACCTGCTCCTTGCTGCGTTTGGCGTATTTGGAAATCAAGCCTTCACTGACATCTACAAAATCTTGTTGAATGCCTGGGTAGGCCCGCAACAGCGTTTTTAATATCGTATCAGCCGCTGCATTGCGCAACTGATAGTCGTAAATCGCTTCCCGGCTGGCCACTACATGTACTTTGGCGGGCGCAGATGCGGCCTCTCCCAGCGCAATCCAGCCTTCCAGTTCCAATAGACGCAATGACGCATGGGTCTGTGCCAGTTCCAGTTTGTAATTGTGGCAAAAAAGATTCAGGTCAAAATCGAAGCTTTCATATAAGCCTGCGCCGACTGCCAATTGGGTATGGCTTCCTAGCGCCTTATACACCCGGCGCACCATTTCCAGCGGTGGATACCCCGCTTTGAGATAGTACCGGAGCGCATCTGCGTCACCAGCACCGTACAACAGTGTTGCGTAGGATTTCAGCCCGTCGCGGCCACCGCGGCCTGCCTCCTGGAAATAAGCTTCCAGGGATTCGGGCATCTGCAAATGCACCACCACCCGCACATCGGGCTTGTCGATGCCCATGCCAAACGCGTTGGTACAAACGATGATGCGCGTTTTTCCACCGATCCAGGCCTCTTGTTTGGCACTTCTTTCTTCGGTGCTTAGTCCTGCGTGGTAGTTGTCGGCACTGATACGATTTTGTGTTAGAAAATGCGCAACTTCCTTGGTTTCCCCGCGCGTCCGCACGTACACAATGCCCGAGCCAGGGACATTGCGCAAGATGTCGAGCAGTTTTTCGCGTTTTTTATCTTGGTAGAGTACGGAGTAGGAAAGGTTATCGCGTCGAAAGCTCTGCTGGAAAACAAGGGGTTCTTTGAAGGCTAATTTCTCCTGGATATCCAGCAAAACCTCCTTGGTGGCTGTGGCGGTAAGTGCCAGCACGGGTACTTTTGGGAGCATTTCCCGCAGTTCTGTAATCCGTAAATAGGATGGCCGAAAATCATAGCCCCATTGACTGACACAATGCGCTTCATCCACCGCAATCAAATTGACGTTCATGCGCTTGATGCGGGCAATAGCCATTTCTGTCAGCAAGCGTTCGGGGCTCAGGTACAGGAGTTTATAGGCGCCATTGCAGGCGTTTTCGAAAATAATGTCCACCGTCCGGCGGCTCATACCAGAATAAATTGCTGCTGCGGGCACACCGCGTTTTTGTAAGTTTTGCACTTGGTCTTTCATCAGGGCAATTAACGGGGAAACGACCAGGGTAATACCGTCCTGGCAAAGCGCCGGCACCTGAAAACAAATAGATTTCCCACCACCCGTCGGGAGCAATGCTAAGGTATCCTTTCCATTCAAGGCAGCACGGACAATATCTTCCTGCAGGGGACGGAAAGCTGGGTAGCCCCAGTAATGTTGCAGGATATCGAGTGGTTGTAGCAAGTAGTGGATGGTTTAAGGCAAAGGTACACGACATTTTGACTGGCAATCACCCTGCGGGAATGGAAATTATTTTGCGCCTACTGGCCCAGCTTTTATATTTTTGCCGTCATATTGCATCCAAAATACTCCATACATGAAAAAGCGATGGCTTTCGGTTTTGCTGGTACTTGCTTCCACCATCTTACTGATACTTTTATCCTTCAATGCCAACAAGTATCCCGATAAGCTTATCTGGACGGATATGGAGGGTTATTACGTGTATTTACCCGCAACATTTATCTACGGCGGCTTCAAAAAAGAGGCCGTCAGGGATACCAACTACATAAAAGCCTGGCCTGGCACAGATAAGATTTACACGAAATACACCAGTGGTGTCGCCATATTAGAAGCACCTTTTTTCTTCACGGCACATATATTGAGCTATCCACTGGGCTATCCATCCGATGGTCACAGCCTTATTTATTGCTACTTCCTGATGTTTGCCGCTATCTTTTATATGTTAGCTGGCATGTATTTGTTGTGGCGCAGTATCCAGGCGTATTACAGTAATACCGCCGCGCTGGTGTCGCTGGCATCATTGTTTCTGGGCACCAACATGTACTACTACACCATGTTCCAGCCCTTGATGTCTCACATCTACAGCTTCTTCATCTTTGCTGCGGTCATTTATTTGACGGATAAAATCATTGCGCCCCGCGAAAAAAACAGCTCCAGATGCTTTTTGCTTTTTGGCCTTTCCGCCGGGATCATGGTGCTGATACGCCCCACAAGTGCCATTGTGTTGCTGTATCCTTTGTATCAATGGAGCTAAACAAACAGATGAAAAGTGGGCTTATATTCAAAAAAACGCCCTGAATCTGTTGATCATGGCGGTTGCCACCATCGCCGTATGGATTCCACAGCTGATCTATTGGAAATCTGTGACCGATCATTGGTTCATGTGGTCTTATGGCGACGAAACATTTAAATATTGGAAGGAGCCAAAATTGTTTCGGGTGCTGTTTGATGCCTGGAACGGCTGGCTGCTGTACAGCCCGATTGCCATTATTCCATTGGTAGGGCTTGTATTGGGGCGGCACTCCAACCGCCATTCAGAGCGCATCATCATGTTGATACTGGCCCTGGCTACCTATCTGTTTGCCAGTTGGTGGGCCTGGTGGTTTGGCGGCGCTTTTGGGCACCGTTGCTACGTGGAATATTATGCGCTCCTGGCAATGCCTTTTGCCGCAGTCGCCGAGCGGGCTTTTAAATCCACGTGGAGCAAGGTGGTATTTATCGCCCTATGCTTGTTGCTCATTTACTACAACCTCGGCCTGACCTATCATTACCAGGCGCCCTGGGATGGGCCAAACTGGACTTATGACAGTGTGTGGAATGAAATTAAGCGGCTTTTTTAAGGGTTTGGCCCGGCGTAGTCAACAAAATATAATTCTATTCGAGCGTTAGACCTTCCAGGTTTTAAAAACCTGGAAGGTCTTCACCAAAAAAATCGAAATAAAATATGGCGGTATTTTCAATGCCGCCCGTTTTAACACAACCCCGAGGGCCATTTGATCTGACGATTTTTCATCGTCCGACCAATAAGTACAAACAAATGTCCACGCTTACCCCGCCTTTCCTTCCAACAAAAATTAGGGATGACTCATGTTTAAAGCGCTAAAAACCGATCCCTGCTCAGTTTCCACACATTCACCTCCTGCTCAAAGTTGAGCCAGCCCGGTGTTGTCACCACTGATCGAAGCAATTGAAACTCGACTTTTTCGAGTGTTTTGTTCGGGCCCGGATTGAGGGAATACGGCTCGCTGTACACCTTTTCCAATTCCAGGTTGGCAAAAAAGTAGGGTAATGACATTTTTACAAAGGTTGTCCCGACACCTTTTTGCCGAGTATGTGGCTGCCAAAGGTGCAAGTGCATATACGCTTCCTCTCCAAATTTGATCTTATTAACGTTGCAATGCCCAACAGCCTGACCATTGATTTCCCAAATGGTGCAATACGACTGTTTTTCTCTATAGGATTGAGACAGTTGGGATGCAAGCATTTGATGCCATTGCTCCCGGCTGGGCATTTTATCGAGGGCGACTCCCATGCTGGTCAGAAACGCATCGTCGGCTCCGAGCCAATAATTAGTGATAAGTTCAATGTCTGATGCTTGTATTTCTCTAACAGCGAACATGAGTGATGAGTGATGAGTGATGAGTGATGAGTGATGGGTTATGGGTGATGAGTTATGGGTTGCACGACATCCGAGATTCAATTTGGGGATGGTTTTTCAGCACTTTTAGCGATTTGAGAGATGCGCTTTTCTAAACAGGCTCAAAGCTACCGTAACAAAGTAACATCACCCTGTTTGCGCAGCAAACTCGCATCATTGTCCACCCGATACGTCAGAAACCACACGTAAACCCCAGGCGGGCATAATTGCTGCCGGAAAGTACCATTCCAGCCGAGGGCAGGATTTTCTTCCTGGTACACCAGCACGCCCCAGTTATTAAAAACCTGTAGCCGTTCGAATGCCTATTTACTTGCCTATGCTGAAGTAATTTTGGGCTGACAGTTGGAACCGATGCCATACCATGTCGTATTTGGATGGGGTTGAGCTGTATAGCCCGATAAACTCAATATTAGAGGTCTCTCTTGTCCAGAAACACTGAAACATCAGTTCAAGTTCATTTTTTTTGTTCAATTGCCGCCGCCAGCCCAAGCCGGCATAAACCCCAAGAATTGGCGTATTGAATTGAAGCTTCCCTGCTTCCCATAAACCCTCCTCCAGGCTTGGTGTGGGTGTCAGGTAAGAAGGGCTTTCCACGCGATATGGCAGTCCCCAGGACTTTTCAAATTTTGCCGTCAAGGGAAAAGAAAACGTCAAGCCTCCGACGACGACCGGGCCACTTTTGTTATATGATTTTGGGCGAAATCGCACGCCAATCGGGATTTCCAGGTGCTGCATGCGAGGGAGAAAACATGTCGGTAAAAAAAACCAAGGTAGGCCGGAATGGGTTCGCCCGCATTGAGGTTTATAGCTTGACATACTTTACCACCAAATGAGTTCAGGGAATCACTGAGCAAACTTTTATCTACATAATTTACGCCCGCAGAAAACCCCAGGGCTGTATTAAGGTTGAAGTTTGCCGACATACCAAGCGTGGCGTGGTTCGCATTGGAGAAATGCGCGTTTTCAAAGAGTTTTGAAGACACAAACGTAAACTTGGGAACAGGCTGCAAATAGTACCCTGCCATAATGCCCAAACTAAACTTGGGGCGCAAGGTCTTTTCTTTTTGAACTTGCGGTATTTGCCCAGGATAAGCGCAAGTGTTCATCGCTTTAAAATAGCGTTCCAGAAATACCTTTTCATATTTAAGCTTAGCTTTCGACTGCTCGGCGCAGGATCCAAAATACACCTTCATTTGCGTTTCCAGGCCGCGCGGGTTTACGCTGATGCGTTTGGGCTTTTCTTTGGAATCGAAAGAAAACACGCTCACTTGCTTTTCCCGGGAGCCTTCATACAGGTTGTACCCGCCATGCACGACCCGTTGCAGGTATATCCTGAAGGAGTCTGATTGAAAAACCACCGACTATGTCGTGATAAACAGGTCATTTTCGCCATGCATTTCCCGGATATCCGCAGGTGTAAGCTTGGTCCAGTTGTCAGCCCCGGCAGCTTTGAATTTCAGGACATTATCTTTAAGGCTGCCGATGTAAAACTGCCCGGACAGGGAATCTCCCTTGTTTGAAAGGTAGTATCCCTTGGCGAGGTCTTGGGCGGCAGCCGTGGCGGAGATGCAGGCGATGAGGCCTAGGCAGTAGATGGTTGTGTTGAAGTAGCTTTTCACGTGTTTGTAGTTTTGAAATTTGCTGCTTAAAGGTATGGGCGTTGGGGGGAAGTGGGGCGCACTCGTACTGGTAGCTGGCGCCATTGGGGCTGATGCGGCCTTCGTCGCGGTATACCGCCTCTAAGGTAAGGGCGCCGCCGCTTCCGGTGGTACGGTATTCGAGGCCGTTAACATAATCCTGGGTGTACACCACCGCGCCCTGGTCATTCACCGTTTTGCGGAGTTTCTTGCATGCATGGTCGTACAGCAGGTAGATGTTGCGCTCTGCGCCGCCAGTGCCGACCGGGATGGTCATTTGCTTGGGCAGGTTAAGGTGGTTGTACAGCAGCGACAAGTCCTTGTAGGGATCATAGGTCATATTGCCGTTGACGTCATAGATATAGGTGGACGTTCCGCTGGCGATGCCGGGGTTGAAGCCCCTTCGCGCCAAGCTCCCACTCCCCGCCAAGCGCCCTGCCTGAGTATTTTCACCACGCAAGAATCGCATACCAGGATTTACCCCTACCCCCTTGACAACCGCATCAAAAAGCATTCACGCTGATACACGCTTTTTCCCATTTGACCACAAAAAAGGCGATCTCCCGGTATTACCCACTGGAGATCGCCTACTAAATCTTCTACAATTGTACTATCGATTCAACACGATTTTCCGAACCACCTGCTTATTGTCGATGCGGATAACCAGGGAGTACAAGCCATCTGAAAGACCCGACAAGGTCATCGCAATTTGCTTGTCCTGCACCGAATCCTGCACCAGTACCCGGCGGCCAGTTTGATCAAACACTTGCATAAACACATTTTCGCCCACCAGTTCATCTGGCAACAAAATAGAGATGTTACCGGAAGTAGGATTTGGGAATACACGAATACCATCCAGAATAATCGGGGTGTCTTGTGTGCCCGAAGTGGTGTTTTGCACCGTGATCGGCATGCCCGCTACCGTACAACCATTGTCGTCTGTTATCACAACATTATACGTGCCCGCGGCTAATCCTGTGGGATTTTGTGCCGTAGAAACCTCCACACCATTTAATAACCAGGAATAGGAGTAAGGCGGCAAACTACCCGCTACATTGATAAAAATGGAACCAATGTGCAGCATATTGACATCGTTGAACACGGTGTCCAAGGTTACCGTCAACGGGCTGAGAATGGTCACTTCAAAGGAGCAGGTGCCAATATTCCCTTGTGCATCCATGAAAGTGTAGGTCGTTGTCGTGGTACCCGTTGGGAATAGTGCCCCAATAGGCAGGCCTTCCGTGATGTTGAAGCTACCGCCGAGGATCAAACAGTTGTCGGTAGCCGTTGGCGCTTGGTAGAACACCGGGTTGTCGGCAAAACAATGCACGAGGCTGGGCGAACAAATCAAAATCGGAGCAGCATTATCAATAATGGTGACCGTGATGGTTTGAGAAGTTACATTCCCAGCATCGTCAGTAGCTGTGATGGTGACATCATGATTGCCCAATTGTGTGCAGGTAAATTCCCCTGGAAGAATCACAACAGAAGCCAAAACACAGTTGTCTGTAACTGTGGCATTCATGTTTTGAACCGTTAACACGACATTTCCATCAGGGCCAATTGGAACAGGTGTGTTGCTGGCAACAATCACCGGCGCAATATTGTCGTCGGAAAGTATTGTTACGGAAGTACTGGCCGTACAACCGTTTTCATCGGTAACAATAGCGGTGTAGGTTCCGGCAACCAAACCTGTAGCTTCATAGTTGCTTTGGCCATTACTCCATGCTATAGAGAGGCCTCCGGTGCCGCCAGTGGCCGCAACAGAAGCATACCCTTCCGGTGATGTCGGGCAAGAAGTGACGCTGGATGAATCAACAACCACAACGATGGCTGGTGGTGCCAACAATTCGACTGGCACGATGATACTGCACCCGTTTGTATCGGTAACTTCCACCGTTTGTATGCCTGCTGGCAAATTGGTTTCCGTAGCCGTGGTACTGCCACTGCTCCAGGCATACGTAAATCCACCTGTTCCGCCCGTCAATAAAACGGTCGCAGAACCATTTGATGCGCCATTACAGGTTGGGTTCGTAATTTGCAAATTCGTGATCAGGTTGCAGTTTCCTGCCTCCACTTCTACCGTTTGAACGGCAGTGCAATTGTTGGAATCCGTCACGGTAACCGTGTAGGTACCCGCGGCCAAACCGGAGATGGTCGCTGTCGTTTCAGCATTGCTCCATTCAAAAGTATAGGTACCCGAGCCGCCCGTTGGGTTCGCGCTCGCCGTACCATCATCGGTGCCAGAGCCACTGGTGACAGAACCTGTCGCATTGGCAACCAAGGCACTTGGCTCTTCAATCGTAAATGTTTCAACCTCTGGGCAATTGTTAGCATCCGTAATGGATACGGAGTAACTGCCTGCGGCGAGGTCACTCAGATTCGTCGTGGTATTGCCCGTGCTCCATAATATAGTGAACGGCGCTGCGCCGCCCATAAACTCAAGCACTGCTGTGCCATTGCCTGCGCCGAAACAACTGATGTCTGTCGACAGGATTTCTGTTGCCAGCGTGCAGTCAAACTGGTTGACGTTTATCGTGCGCACGCGTGTACATCCATTCGCATCGGTAACAGTAACAGAATAAGAACCTGCTGCCAGGCCATTGATGGATTGGGTAGTTTCTCCGTTGCTCCACAAATAGGTGTATCCGGGAATTCCGCCAGTAGGGCTCGTTGTTACAGTTCCATCAGCAGCGCCGAGCGCCGTTTCTCCCGTTGCCATAGCATTGGTCACGATGGCTGTAGGTGCGGTGACAGCAGCAGTTAAGGTGGCGCTGCAGCCTTCGCTGTCAGAAACCGTTACCAAGTAAGTACCTGCACCAAGATTCTCATTCAATGCCGTGGTGGCTCCATTGCTCCAGAGGTAAGTGTACACACCGTTTCCACCAGCCGGTAAAACGCTCAGGCTGCCATCAGCTCCGCCAAAACAATTGGCATTGTCAACATTGCCTATGCTTGCGGTTACATTGGTATATTGAACGACCGTAAAGGAAGCAGAACTGGTACAGCCTGTTGCGGTATTTGACACCATTACGCCGTATACACCGGGTGCATTTGCTGCCAAGAAGGCCACAACACCTGTATTCTGCGTTCCACCGCCAGGCAAGGTCCAGGAATGGGTCAGGTTGGAAGGGTTGCCCAAGCTGGTTGCCAGTACATTCACCGATGTATTGTTGCAATTCAAGCTACCCGATGACGCAAGGGTCGTACCTGGCGGTGTATTGTTCAGGATTACGGCGGCATTTGCAGCAGTAGTACAACCGTTGGGTGCTGTCGCCACTACCTGGTAGCTGCCGACCACTGATACTACAGGATTAGATATTAGGGATGTAAAGCCGCCTGGGCCAGTCCAGCTGTAGGTTACGCCTTGGGTAGTTGACGTGGCGCCCAAAGTAACAGTGCTTTGAGCGCAGGTAATGCCGCCGCCGGTTGCCGTTACCTGCGGTGTATCGTTGCCTGCAATTACAATAGCAGTGGAGGTCGCCGTACAACCAGAAACACCATTGGTAACCAACACGGTATAAGTACCCGCAACGTTTACCACAGGGTTTTGTGCTGTAGATGTAAAGCCTCCCGGCCCCGTCCAGGCATAGCTTGGATTAGGCGCATTCGTTGACGCTTGTAAGGTGATATTGGGTGCAGCACAGGTGAAAGTACCGCCTGCAGTGGTGATCACCGGTGGTGCAACATTTGCAGAGACAACAGCATTCGAAACAGCGGTACAGCCATTGTGGATATTGGTAACGCGCAGCGAATAGGTCCCGGGAGCATTTACAACTGGTGTCAAGGTATTTACGCCAGAAACAATATTGCCGCCCAAAAGCACCTTCCAAAAATAGGAATAATTCGAGCCCAAGGAGCCCGTCCCCTGCAATTGCACTTGTGTCACGACACATGTGAGCACCATGTTTGGTCCGGCTTGAGCCAAGGGAGGCGTCAAATTGCCTGGAACATTGACAAACGCAGTGTCCTTGCAGGCATTGCCACCGACGATGTTGGTAACGATTAAAGCATGTTGTCCAGGCTCGCTGGCCGTAGCCGTAATGGCATTGCTAATTACCTGCCCGGCAGGGTTTAACCACACATAACTCACACTGTTTCCGGTAGTAGATCCTGCGCCTGAAAGGGGTACAGAGGTGACCGCGCATGTAATGGTATCTGGCGCTGCAATAACTGCTCTTGAGGGTATTTTAAAAAGGGAAAAGTTTACGATACTGTCGCATCCCTTATAAGAAGTTAAGTACTCCTGATAAGTACCCGTTTCACAATACTCAATGCCATTGATCTCAAAACACTCGTTTTTGCAGAGGTATCGCAGGGGCAGGTTTCTCTGGTTGAATGGCAGCAAAACAAGTTTTTGTTTGATGATACTATCACAACCCAAATAAGAGGTGTAAGGGGTGGAAGTCAGGTTGTAAGTGCCTGGGCCGCCCAAAACATTGAATGGCTCCTCAAGCCATTGGTAAGGGACCTCGTTGTTGCATATCGTTAAATCAGGGAGTTGGGTGATCGGCAAAGGCACATTTGACACAGGAAAACAAGTATTTACCGAAGGAGAGCAGGCATTGGATGCAGTGACACAAATATTGCCGCCTGCATTTCCAAATGCGACCTCTACAGAATTGTTGCTTGCTGCTGGGAACACCCGCACATTGCCGCCACCATTGATGGAGGAGCCCACAGGACTCGTCCAGGTATAAGAGACAGCATTGTCAACAGGTGGAATAGTATATGTGGTGGTCGCATTCGGGCAAACTTGAGACAGGCCTTGAATCGGGCTGATTGAGCCAAGCGGCGGACCTTGTGTGCTGCCCCCATATACCCAAAAGGAAAAATTGCATATATCACCGTTGAAGCCATCAATAACAAATTGATATGGATGGCCAACAATTAGATTGTCCGCTTGAACGGTGAATGCACCAAAATTATTCAAGGCATTCGGTCCTGGCTCACATACGAGGTTGTTATTACAATTGTCCAGCAATGCCGCCTCAAGCCCTTGGCCTGTTTGGCAATTGGTCGGAAAAACGGCAATAGAAATGCTGGAACTACCCGCGATAAACCCAAAAAAACGCGGGTTATTCAGCACTAAAGTGCCTTGGCAAAGTGAAGCAGGTGACCCGGGCGGCAGTAGAATATTGTTTATTCCTGTAATCCCGTCTAAGTCGCAGTTGATGCAGGATGTGGCACATGTACTAGATGAGGTGGCCCCGCTTGGACAAGCAAATAGCCCTTGCGCTTCCAAGCGCTGACCCAAGGTGGCAATGAGAAGCAAAAAAAATAGTAGTATCTTGTTATTCATAATCGGTGAGAAAATGGTGAGAAAATGTGGTGAGATTGGTCAGATAGCTGATTAAATGCATTTTGGTGCTTTCAAGGAAGCGTATCTGAAGCTGGATTAACCTTAAACCCTTGAATTAAAAAGAGATTGTAATGTATGTCAAATCATGGGAAAACTGAAAAACACGGGAATAAATTAAGCTACAACAAGATTCGTTCCACATTATCTTGAGTGCCATATTTACACTCATTTGGACATCGAAAAAGTGGCATCCCAGGCTTGAATTAGCTTCAATAAATAGTACAAGCTAAACGCCCCGATCAGATGCTTTATGGTGCAGCATGGGAAAAAATTGCACAAAAGTATACAGTCGCAAATCCCCCGCCCCAATGCTTTCGGTGAAATGCCAATACCAAATACTAAAAATCCCAAGTGGAACACTGATCAAAAAAGCCCATTCAACCCATCCTGGCTCAATAAATCGTAGATCAACAAGGAAAACACAGGCATAAACATCAAAGTCATGGGCAGTCGATCCCATACGTGGGTTTGATTATCAAGGGCATAATGATAATAGGCAGAACCAAAACTGGTAATAAAAATGCCAAAAACTAAAACCACTGGAATCCACTGCGCCGTAAAATCAGCGCGCTTGCTCAAATTTCTAAGTGCCAGCACGAATCCATACAAACCTAGAAACAACATTGGCACATTGCCAATGACATTCCAAAAATTGTCGATTCCAAGTATGGTGCGCTGGTCGGCAAAATTATTATACGCAGGATCCTGAGGCACGGGACCATTTAACCACAATACCATAATAAATGCCATAAAAATGGCTGCACAAAAGAATACTTGTGTTCTTTTCATGGTGAAACTAGTTGTTTAAGCAGATAATACCGCGGTCGTAAAATGGTCGATTTGATTGGTGTCGCCCAATACAACAATGTGCATTTCTGGTGTCAGCAGCACATCTTCATTGGGATTGAGTTGGTATTGACCATCGGGGTATTTGATGGCTAAAATCGGAATTTTTGAAACCAGTTGAATGCTGCTCTCCGCCATCGTCCGACCTTGAAAAGCTGGTTTGAGGCGTGTCACTGCTATTTCTTCAAAAACTACTCGTCGGGCACCAATATTCGAAATCAGGGTAAAAAACTCGCCCAAATCTGAATTGTTGACCAACATCGCCATGTAAAAACCGCCGATGCGTTCTGGCATTACCACATGATTGGCACCTGCCCGACGTAGCTTTAATTCATCGGAAGGGTTGTTGAGCCTGCTGATTATTTTCAATTCCGGGTTGATCTGGCGGGCTGAAAGCACCACAAAAAGATTGTTGGCATCCTGGGGCAACGTAACCACCAGCGCAGCTGCACGCAAAATGCCCGCCTCCAACAACACCTCATCATCTGTGGCATCTCCTTCAAGAAACAAGTAATTGGTTTCCTGCTCCATCAGCTCTATTTTTTTAGCATCGATCTCAATGACCACAAAAGGCACTTGCTCCTTTACAAATTCTTCGCACACCTCACTGGAATGTCGGCCATAACCACAAACAATGGTGTGCCCCTTTAATTTCTGTATTTGTTCCATCATGTTGTATTCTGCAAAAAAGTCGTCTAAATCATTATCCGCAAAAATGCTGGTAATGGTGGAAATAGCATAAGCAAAGAAACCAATATTAAACAATATCAGGAAAGAAGTAAAAACTCTTCCCGTGTGACTCAGGGGAATAACCTCTCCAAATCCTACGGTGGAAAGGGTGACCAAACTCATGTAATAAGAGGAAAACCAGCTGGTATGCTCAATCAGTCGAAACCCAAGGGTGCCAACTAATACAGCAATCGCCAACAAATAAACGGCTGATCTAAGCCGCCGAATAGCACTAAATACGTGCTTCGATCGGTCCTTAGGCACATATTTCAACTTGGGCAGCCAAAAAAACCACATCCCTAGTCGCAGTAAATTGAGGACAAATGTCATACCGCGAAATTATGAAAAAGGCTTCGTGTAATGCAAGGTGCAGAGAAAAACAATTGCTCAAATGTAGGGCAATTTAAAGCAGCAAGGTTCATATTTTTGGTCAATTCCAGAAAAAACGTCCCTACAAAATAAACTTTGCTACCAAACCATATCGATATAATGTAATAGCGGTACATATCGGCGACGCATTTGGCATTCCTGCGACGGGGAAAAAGATCGTCTCTACCGGCATTGTACTGTATGAAATGGATCATGCAAAATCAAAAGGAGCTGGCAGGAGTTGGATTTGCTGGGGATAATCAATCAGTTGAAGGCGCCCTGAATAAATATGAGTATCCCTTATTTATTTTTTGGGAGAAAAAAATAGGTATAAATTAAGTCGTTTGTGTATACTTATTGGTCGGACGATGAAAAATCGTCAGACCAAATGACCCTCGTCCGACCACTTTTCGTGGTCTCGAATAAGTTAAAACGAATGCAACCGATTCACCTAGCCCTTCCATCTAAAAATACCAAGAATTCACGAGAAGTAGGAATGACTCATAATATAAAAGAACCCGCCCCAAAAAACCAGTGTTTTTCGAGGCGGGCTCTATGAATTAATACCTGTGCGGTTTAAAACCTGCTAGATCTTACGGATTCGGAACACACAATTTGTTCGCTGCCAATTCTCCAGCTGGAATAGGCCAAATGTATTCACGAACGCTAGGAAGCACCGCTGCCACATTGGCTTTGCCTGGAATTGGCACCAGCAAACGCATGCAATCCTGTGAGCGGAAACCTTCACCCAGCAGCTCAATACGACGCTCGATGAGGATTTTGTCGACCAAATCACTGCCCGCTGCAAAATCAGCTGTAACAAATACAGTTGCTGCATCAGAACGACCGTGAATGGCATTGAGTAGTTCAATCGCACGATCACTCACACCGTTCACCCGAGCCTCAGCCTCAGCCAGGTTGAGCAATACTTCAGCGTAACGGATAATCGGCGCGTAATCGAGATGCTCTGCACCAGCTGGGAACTTATTGAGGTACAATTTGCTGTTGGTGTTCAGGAACACAAACTGACGGCGTGCATCTCCCACTTTGAAGTTAACAGAATCCCCAATGGTACCAGCTTTGTTGAAAGAATAATCACCAATGCCCCGTGGGCCAGGATTGTAATAACTTCCAAGGCCGTTTTGGGTGCCAGGCAGGTCATTGCTGGTAAATGGCATGGAAAGAATGCTCTCCGTAGTCGTGTACGGCGCAGAGAACGTGTTTTTTACGTTCGCTTGCAATTCATGGGCTACCCCAGTGGCTGCTTTAAACGGTGCTGTGGCTGGAACAATTTTATTCGCCTCTGTAATCACATCGGCATAACGCTGCATGTTCAGCAATACACGCGTCTTGTAAGCAATGGCAGTATTCTTGTGCGCACGGGTGGTGTTCAACAAAGCATTTGCTTGAGTCGCCAGCAAGTTTTGCTCCGCAAAATTCAAATCATCCAAAATTTGTGCATAAACCTCTGCTACGGTGCTGCGTGCCAGGTCGTTGTTGCTTGGGCCCGTTTCAGCGCGCAGACGGAGCGGCACACCAAGGTTGGAACCATTGCCATCAGCATACGGGCGGCAATAGAGCGACAACAAGCTGTGGTAGCAGATGGCACGGATCAAGCGTGCTTCGCCGATGTAGGCATTCACTTTCGCGTCGTCGTTTACCACAGCTTTGTTGACTGTAGCGCCTTCGATGAAAATATTGCAGCTGTTGATGGTGTAATAAGCTGCATTCCAAAGGTTGTTCACATCATTGATGGAAGACTCGATGAGGGTATGGTTCCAAACACCAAATCCGGTAACACCGTTGGTCGTCTCATTGAGGAATTCCTCTGCACGGATATCACCGTACACAATGTAGCGGCTACCGTAAAAAGCGCCCGATTTCATGGCATCGTACAAGCCGTTTACCAGGCTCAAAAAGCGGTCTGGAGTGGAGAAAGCTGTGGCATCAGACAAGGAGTTGTTTGGTGCTGTGGTGAGTTTGTCCTTTTGGCAGGCGTATGGCAGCATCAGCGCCAACAGCATCACGACCAGGACGGAATATTTTTTATAAGTTAGCATGGTATTTTTCATGACTGTGAATGAATTTGAAGTTGAATTAGAATCCAAGGTTAAGGCCGAAGCTAAAGGTACGTGCCATCGGCACGGTGTTGCGGTCTACACCCGGTGTTTGGTTGGTGTTACCATTCGTAGAAACCTCTGGGTCTGTACCTTCATAGTTGGTGAAAAGAAAAGCATTGTTCACCGTAGCAAACACGCGCAAGCTGGCAATAGAGGCTTTGTTCAACAAGCTTGATGGCAAGCGGTAGCCCAAGGTAATGTTGCGCAAACGCAAAAAGTCACCCTTCTCAACATTTTCAGAAATCGGAATAGCAGAACCGTTGGAAACGTTGTCGCCAAATACTACCCGTGGAATGCTGCCATCGGTGTTGGTTTCTGTCCAACGATCCAATACGTCAACATGGTTGTTCCAGAAGCGCTGGTCACGCTGGCCAGCTTTGCTACCGTTGTAGATATAGTTGCCGCCAGCATAGTTCATCTGGACGTTCAAATCAACTGGGCCATAGGTAAAAGTGTTGTCCCAGCCACCAAACCAGGTCGGCAAAGCTGAACCATAAATTTTACCGTCGGCAATGAGGGATACAGCAGAAGTAGCAGAACCGTCAGACACAAGGGTCCAGCGAGATTGGCCTGCGGCAACTACGTGGTTGTACTGTACGAGGGTGCCGTCTTTTTTCACAAAAACACGCTGTCCGTTTGCTGGGTTGACACCACGGGTTTCTACGGCAAATACACTGCCCACTGATTCTCCAACGCGAATGATGCTGGTCGTTTCAAGTCCAGCAGTCTGTGACAGGATATCTGAATTACCTTCTGCAAGAGAGATTATCTCGTTCTGCATAAAAGTGACGTTCACGCTGCTGTTCCATGTAAATTTGCCTTTTTTCAGTACCGTGGCAGAAAGGCCCATTTCATGGCCTGTGTTGCGCATTGCGCCTATGTTGATCGCGATGACGTTGCCGGGGATACCTTTTGAAGGTGCCTGTGGCGCATTGAGGATAAGCCCATCAATATCATTGTTAAAGTAGGTGTATTCACCTTGCACGCGATCATTGAATAATCCAAATACCACACCGATATCGGTTTTCTTGCTTGACTCCCAAGAAAGCTCGCGGTTGCCTGCCTGGTTAAATAAGAAAGTAGGAGATGCTCCGTACAATCCAGAATTGAACAAGCTCAAAGAAGCAAAATCGCCGATACCGTTGGCGTTGCCCACGGTGCCGTAGCTACCACGAATCTTGAAGTAGTTAAATACTTGGTCTGCACCCATTGTTCTCCAGAACTTCTCTTCAGAAATATTCCAGCCAGCAGATAAGCCCCAGAAAATACCTTTTTTGTTGCCCGGAGCATAAGCAGAAAACTCATCCTGGCGCACATTGGCGGTGAGGAGATATTTCTTGTTGAATTCGTAGTTCAAACGTCCAAAGTAAGACAGCAGGTAGTTTTCTCCCTGGAAGGTACCTGCAGGATTGATGGTGGTGAAGTTGCCCTGGTAGGTGGTAAAGAATGGATCTGCTACCTGGGTGCGCTGTGCGCCCCAACCTTGCGTCTCGGTGTATTGTTGTTCGTTACCAAGAAGAACTCCAACCGAATGGAGATCGCCTAATACTTTGTCGTAGGAAAGGATATTCTGCCAGTTCCAACGCTTGTTTTCAATGTAAACCTGCGTCGCAAGGCCGTTGGCGCCGAAGCCATCACCATGAATAGGTGTCTGATAGGTTTCATTGGTGACACCCAAATTGTCGATGCCATACAGTGTTTTTGCCACCAAGCCATCCAGGATTTCGATTTGACCATAAACAGATGCCTGCAATTGAGATGCCTCAGAAATGTTGCGGTTCAAATCAACCATTGGAGCAACATTGGCAAAACCTACTTGCTGCAGGTTTTTGCCGCGACCCAATTGGTTGGTAGAAGTAATATTGTATTTCGCAGTACCCTCCAACAAATTACCATTTGCATCATATACGAATGGGCTGACGTTCGGTGCTGTTACGAAAGCCAAACGACCGATACCGGAAGTATTGAAGGCCTGGCCATTCAATGAACCTGTATTTGGTGCAAGGTTTTCATTTTTGGTATAACCGATGGTGCCACCAATTTTGATGCGCTTGTTGAGTTTGTGGTCGAGGTTCATACGGCCTGTAAGGCGATTGAAATCATTGGCAACAATCATACCTTCCTGCTTGGTATAGCCCAGTGACATGTGGTAGGTTGTTTGGTCGCTGCCGCCGGAGAAGCCCAGAGCGTGGTTCTGCTGAAAAGCATTCCGATATATAAGATCTGCCCAGCGGGTATCAATCTGTTGGCCATTGGTGGAGTCCAGGAAAAACTGCGGAGCGCCACCGCCTACATTGGCGTTTTTAGCGCCTTCATTCTTAATTTCTACATACTGTGCTGCATTCAGCACTTCTGGAACGCGGGTAGCGCTGGTGGAGCCAACCCATACGTCGTAATTCACTTTGGTTTGGCCTTTTTGGCCGCGCTTGGTGGTGATAAGTACCACACCGGCACTCGCACGTGAGCCATAAATAGCTGTCGCAGAGGCATCTTTAAGGATGTCAATGGTTGCAATGTCGTTCGGGTTGATGTTGGAAAGCGGGTTGTTCGCCGCTGAGTTTCCAAAATCGCCTGTAAATGTTGGCACACCATCAATAACGATGAGCGGGAATGAGCTCAGGTTGATGGAGTTAATACCGCGCACCCGAAATACGGGTGGGTTGTTCAACACGCCATTCGGAATGCTGACGTTCACACCAACAGCACGGCCCTGAAGCAACTGGTCGAAACTTTGTGCTGGCAGGGAAGCGATGTCATCGCCTTTTACACTGGAAATCGTTCCGGTGATGCTGCGTTTTTGCTGGGTGCCGTAGCCCACAACAACAACCTCGCCCAACACAGCTTCATCCTGTTGCAGGGTGATGTCGTACACATTGCTGGCCGTCAACGTAACCACCTGGGCTTCATAGCCTGTGTAGGCAACTTTCAGGGTGGTGGCACCCGCTGGAAGATCCAGCCTGAAAGTGCCCGTTGCATCTGTAGCTGTACCTGCAGATGTACCCGGAGCAGATACGGATGCGCCGATAAGCGCCTCTCCGGATTTGTCGACAACGGTGCCTTTGATAGCCCGTTGTGCGTTGGTGATTGTGGCACATACAAATAGTAGCGCCAGCCCTAGTAGGACTTTTTTCATACGATAGAAATTTGATTTGGTTAAGAATAACAATACACTAGCTCCAAAAACCGAAAGGAAAAAAGAGCGCCCTGAACCCACATCAGTGAATTCAGGGCGAATAATATGGAATATTAACAAATTGTAAATAAAAAAAATTCAATTGTGAACAAAATGGCCAATTAAAGGATAAAATATGCCACTTCTGCCCATTTTCGGGCAGACTGTTTTCCTTTCTTAAGCAAGGGTTTCCAATAACTTTCGCATGTCAGTTTTTTCTGCAACAATGCCTGCTACCTCGCTGATAGGCACCCGCACCTGCTCCATCGAATCGCGCTCGCGGATGGTAACCGTATCATTCTCCAGCGTTTCGAAATCGATGGTCACACAATAAGGTGTACCGATGGCATCTTGTCGGCGATAGCGGCGGCCAACAGCGTCTTTTTCATCGTACTGGCATAGGAAGTGGAATTTGAGCTTGTCGTATACTTCACGGGCTTTGCCTACCAGTTCGTCTTTATTCTTCAGCAGCGGTAGCACCGCGCATTTCACAGGTGCCAAGGCAGGTGCTACGCGAAAAACAGTCCGTGTGCTGTCTTCACCCTGGGCATCTGGCACGGTTTCATCAACCAAACCATTGGAAAGCACAGAAAGGAACATACGGTCGCAACCGACAGAAGTCTCCACCACATAAGGAATGTAGTGCTCACTCAGTTCAGGGTCGAAGAATTGAAGTTTTTTTCCTGATAGCTCCGAATGGCTCTTCAAGTCAAAATCAGTACGGGAGTGTATACCTTCAAGTTCCTTGAAACCAAAGGGGAATTCAAACTGAATATCAACAGCTGCATTGGCGTAGTGGGCCAGGTTGTCGTGATCTTTGAAACGCAGCTTTGCAGCCGGGGTAATGGAACTGTGCCAGGCCATACGGCGCGCTTTCCAGGTGTTGTACCACTCCATTTCGGTACCAGGGCGCACGAAATATTGCATTTCCATTTGCTCAAACTCCCGCATGCGGAAGATGAACTGCCGGGCCACGATCTCATTGCGGAAAGCTTTACCGATTTGGGCAATTCCGAAAGGAATTTTCTGCCGGGTGGTTTTTTGCACGTTGAGAAAATTGACAAAGATACCTTGTGCTGTTTCTGGGCGCAGGTACAGTTTGCCATCGTCGCCTGTGTTCGACATTTGGGTAGAGAACATCAAGTTGAATTGACGCACTTCCGTCCAGTTGCGCGAACCTGTGTCTGGCTCAGCGATTTGAAGCTCCTCGATCAAGGCCTTTAAATCAGCCATGTCATCATTTTTAAGTGCCTCTGCCAAGCGTTTTTCCACCACAGCCGCTTTTTGGGTGTATTCCAACACCCTCGGGTTTGTTTCCCGAAACATCTTTTCATCAAAGCTCTCGCCAAAACGCTTGGCAGCCTTGTCTACTTCTTTATCGGCCTTGCCCGTCATTTTGTCAATCTCTCCCTCCACCAGCACATCTGCCCGGAAGCGCTTCTTGGAGTCTTTGTTGTCTACCATGGGATCATTGAAAGCATCCACGTGGCCGCTGGCTTTCCAAATCAGTGGGTGCATAAAAATCGCGCTGTCAAGGCCCGTGATGTTTTCGTGCATCTGCACCATGGCACGCCACCAATATTCTTTGATGTTGTTTTTCAGCTCCACGCCCATCGGGCCATAGTCGTACACACCATTTAGTCCGTCATAAATTTCTGATGAAGGGTAAATAAATCCGTATTCCTTGCAGTGCGACACGATGCGCTTGAACAAATCTTCTTGCATTATATAAGATGTGTGAGTGGGTTGAGTGTTGGAGCGGGTTAGGGCTCAAAAAGACCGCAAAGGTGGGAAAAATGCCTGAAATGGAAGTTCTTTCATTCAAAATTCCATCAATCAATCGCATTTTATCTAACGATTGCTTAGCACTGTTCCGTAAAACACAACCCACCTCGCTTCGTTTTCAAACAAACAAAACCACATAATTATGCGACACCTCTTTCTTTTTTCCCTGCTCACCCTATTGGCGTAGCGCTTTGGGTTGTGTAACACAAACCTCGCAGGTCTAAAACCTCAGAACCCTTCCCAAAAACCAAGGTTTTTTGGGAAGGGTTCTGAGGTTTTAGACCTGCGAGGTTTGTTAGCTCAAAAAAGTGCCTCAATGTGAGACAGACTCTACATTTTCCAACTTCACCCCTTCAAATTTCTCCACCAAACGCCGCGCAACTTCCAGGTTCTCAAAGTTCTGTTCGCAAAACAAACGCCCTTTCTGCCCCATCATAACAAGTTTTTCGCCCTGCTGCTGACACCACTGAATGGCGTCTAACCAGGCTTCGGGGCTGTCCGCCAGCAGGCATTCTTCCCTGTCAGTAGCATCAATGCCTTCCATACCCAAGCGGGTAGAAACGACTACTTTCCCTACTGCCATGCCTTCCAAAATTTTCGCGCGCATGCCGCCGCCGGAAAGCAAGGGTACTACCATAACCGAGTGTTGGTTTAAAAAATCAGGTGCAGAAGGCACTTCACCATGAAAGGTCACCCTTTCCATCTTTAATTCCCGCAACCAACGCGGGGCCGTGCGCCCACCAATGTGGAAGGTAAGTTCCGGGAAATTCGGTGCGAGCAGAGGTGTCCAAACCTCGTTTAAAAACCAGAGCAAACCCTCCTGGTTGGGCATCCAATCGAGGGAGCCAATAAAGGATAAACTCAATGGCTTTTTATAACTGCTGTTGTCGGGGTGGTAATCGCGGGTGTCAAGCCCGATTGGCGCTACGGTAGCTGGCTGGCTAAGCCCCATGCTGCGAAATGCGGCAACATCACGCGCACTGATGCCTACCACCAGGTCGCAATCATTGAGCCGTACAGTTTCATAGTCTTTCAGCCTTGGCGTAATTTGGTTCAGATACCATTTTTTCAAGGGATTTGAATTGTCCGCAACACGTTCCCAAATTTCATGTTCCACATTGTGTGCCCGCAACACGATTTGAGTTTCTGGCGCAAATTGCCGAATAACTGGAATATACGGTGTGAGGTACAACGATTCTAATTGGACAACATCAAAATATTTATTCAGCAGAATCTCTTTCAATTTCAAAGAGAAAGAAGCATCCACAAAACGTTCAACGTGGTAAGATTTTTCGGAAAAAAGGTTGAAAAATGCGGGTATGGGTCGGATGCGATTGTCGACAAAAATGGTGTATATGGTCTCGTAATGCGCGAAATCTTTGGGTAAAGCGCTGGTGTCAAACCAGTGCTTGCTGGTATTCATCGACAGCAGCGTCACCTCATGCCCCAGCTCGGCATAAGCCTTCGCCAGGTAGGTACTGGCAATGGCCGCCCCGTCTTTTAAGGGGTAGGGAAATTTATTACACAATTGAAGAATACGCATAATCATTCACTTTTTTCAGACATTTGTGCCTTATGGTTCTCCAAGCAACAAACATTCATAAATCGTACGGCGCGCTTGAAATCCTCAGAGGGGTCAATGTTGACATCCAGCGCGGCGAAATCGTCAGCATTGTCGGCAAGTCTGGGGCGGGCAAAAGTACACTTTTACACATCCTTGGCACACTTGATTCGGCTGATCAGGGCAATCTACATATTGCCGACACGTCTATCAAGTCCCTAAAAGCCAATGGGCTGGCCGATTTTCGAAACCGTAACATCGGCTTTGTTTTTCAGTTTCACCACCTGCTTCCTGAGTTTACAGCCCTTGAAAACGTCTGTATTCCCGGTTTTATCCAGAATAGGTCGGAAGCTGTGGTCAAAAAACGCGCCACGGAGTTGCTTGATTACCTAGGCTTATCGGCGCGTTTGACCCACAAACCGACGGAGCTCAGCGGCGGCGAACAACAACGCGTCGCCATTGCACGGGCGCTGATCAACCAACCAGCGGTTATTTTTGCCGACGAACCAACGGGCAACCTCGATTCTGCTGCTTCTCAAGATATGCACCGATTGATTCGCCAATTGAGTGACGATTATCAGCAGACATTCGTGATTGTAACCCATAACAAAGAACTCGCCGATCTTTCCGACCGTTGTTTGGAAATGAAAGATGGCCTTTTGGTTTGATGATGAAAAGGCTTTTCTCTCCCCATACAAACGTTTCAATGCTTGAAACGTCCAAGCACTGGATTATGCTGCTTCTCGTCGTGTTTTTTTCTGCTTGTACTGTCAATCGGCAGCCGAAAGTTGATTTGCAGAACGTGCAGTTTTCAGCGCGGCCCAAGAATATCATCCTGCTCATCGGCGATGGGATGGCGCTGCCACAGGTTTCAGCGCATATTTATTGGAAAGGTGTTGGGGAAACAATTTTCGAGCAATTCAAAGTTGTCGGATTTCACGAAAGCCATTCCTGTCGGGAACTGGTAACGGATAGCGCTGCTGGGGCAACTGCTTTTTCTTGTGGTGAAAAAACAACGAATGGTGCCATTGCCGTGGTACCGCCCAAGGACAAGCCATGTCCCACCATTTTGGAAGACCTCTGCAAAGATGGTTTTGCCACCGGTATGGTGGTCACCTGTACTGCCACCCATGCCACCCCCGCATCCTTTATCGCCCACCGTGAATTGCGGGCATTTACCGATGAAATCGCGCTGGACTTTATGAAGACCCCATTCGATTGCCTCATTGCTGGTGGTGCCTCAAATTTTGAAAACAGGCGCGACAAAATCAACTTGGTCGATACACTCAGGCAAAAAGGCTACGTGATTCGTCGGGGCACCGCATTCAACAAACTCCCCCTGGACGGAAGCAAACCATTCGTAGTGTTTACCGCTGAAAACGAACCTCCAACGGCATCCGCTGGCCGCACCTACCTGCCACCTGCTACAAAAATCGCCTGCGAATACTTGCAAAAGCGCAGTGAAAAGGGCTTTTTCCTGATGGTGGAAGGCAGCCAAATCGACTGGGCCGGCCATGCCAATGACCGGAATTACCTGCGCGCAGAAATGGAGGATTTTGATAAAACGGTCAGAAATGCCCTGGAATTTGCCGCTTCCAATGGCGAAACGCTGGTCATCGTTACCGGCGATCACGAATGTGGGGGATTGGCGCTGGTTCAAACACAGGGCAAAAAAAGATTCGAAGCCGTTTTTTCAACCCGCTTGCACACCGCTGCTATGGTGCCTGTATATGCTTATGGGCCGCAAGCAGAACTGTTTTTGGGCACGTATCAGAATACGGAAATCTATAATAAAATGATGGAAGCTTTGGGGAAATGAGGTTTCAAGGTTTCAAGGTTTCAGGTTTCAGGGTTTCAGGTTTCAGGGTTTCATGTTTCAGGTTGGCGCTGCGTTTGGTCTTCTGGCAAGAAAGACGAGCGATTAAGATGTGCTTGATTCAGGCGAAAAACCGCGTAGCGGTGACATTATAAAAAGGCCATAATTCTAGGGACCAATACGTTGTGGTCGTTGTGGCGTATTGTGAGATTTTTTACGTGCAACGGGCACGATGTTTTTCATTCCTATACTAAGGTCAGTATCCAAACCTTTGGAGCGCGCTATCATCGTCGCGCCAGTTGTCGCGGACTTTGACCGTGAGTTCGAGAAAAACCTTGGTTTTCAGAAAGCGCTCCAGGTCCATACGGGCATGGGAGCCAAGTTTTTTGATAGCAGCACCGCCTTTGCCCAAAATGATGGCTTTTTGTGTCTCCCGCATGACAAAAATGGACGCCCGAATGCGGGCGATGTCCTCCCCCGCATTGGTTTTTGATTCCTTGAAATCTTCCACCACGACTTCAGTGGAATATGGGATTTCATCGGTAAACAGTACTAGAATTTTTTCTCGGATGATTTCGCTGACAAAAAAACGCTCCGGACGGTCAGTCAACTGATCGGGAGGATAATATGGCTCGCCTTCGGGGAGGTAGGAGGTGATTTTATCCAGCAAACTGGCGGCGTTCGGCGCTTTCAAAGCAGAAAGGGAAATGGCATCGGCAACATTGATGCGTTTGCGCCACCAACCCGTTACATCCTGGGCGCGTTGTTCGGCTACCAGGTCATTTTTATTGAGCAGCAGGAGAATCGGCACCTCCGATTTTTTTAAAACCTCAATTACCGGGTTATCATCTTCCAATTCTTCGGTCAGGTCAAAAACAAACAACATCAGGTCGGCATCTTCAACGGTGCCTTCCACCGAGCGGTTCATGGCTTGGTGCATTTTGTAATTCGGCGTTTTGACATAGCCAGGCGTGTCGGAAAATACAATCTGAAAATCCTCGCCCGTAAGGATGCCTATAATCCGGTGGCGGGTAGTTTGCGGCTTATGGGTAATGATGCTCATACGCTCACCCACCAACGCGTTCATGAGTGTGGATTTACCAGCGTTGGGCCTGCCGATGATGTTGACGAAGCCAGCACGGTGTACCCTTTGTTCGTTGTTGGTTGTTGGTTGTTCGTTCGCCAACGCTTGTTGTTCGTTGTTGGTTGCTGGTTGTTCGTTGCTCGTTGTTTGTTGTTCGTTGTCTTCGGGCTTGGTCATCGTTGTTTTTATGTTGATAGTTGTTCGTTGATAGTTGTTTGTTCACATTCGCTCGACGGGGGCCTGGCCACTCGATTTCAAAATAGTTGTTCGTCGATAGTTGTTCGTTTCCGAGCGCTTGGGCTTGGGAAGGGGACTTGGTTGGATGCTTTCGCTTTCCGTCAACGATGTAATGGCACATTCACCCACTATCGAACAAATCCTACACGACCAGGATGCCAAGCGAGAATTGAGTGAATGAGCACGAACAACCAACAACAATCAACTAGCAACCAATTCGATATTCTCCACCACCTCCAAGCCATACCCGATCAATCCCGTTCTGGGGCGCGGGTGATTGGTAAGCAGGCGGATTTTGGTAATGCCCAGATCGCGAAGTATTTGAGCGCCTACACCGAAGTCTTTTTTGCCCATCGGGGAATGCAGTTCAAATTTTTCAGCCTGGCCTTCGTCACAGAGCTGTTTGTAGTGATTGAGTTTTGCCAAAAGGCTTCCCTTATCGCTTTGGCGCAAATACACAAATGCCCCCCGGCCTTCAGCGGCGATGATTTTCAGGGCAGTGTTTATTTGAGTCCCATAATCTTCCAACAAGGTACCCAAAATATCGCCCGTTTCAGAAGAAGAATGCACCCGGACCAAAACTGGGTCCGTTTCAGTCCATTCTCCTTTTTTTATGACCAAATGGCTGTCGCCACTCGTAACATCACTGTATGCAATCGCTTCAAAGTCGCCAAAAATAGTTTTCATGGTTGTGCTTACTTCCCGGCGAATGAGGCTTTCGGTAAGCATACGGTACGCCACCAAATCGTCGATGGAAATGATTTTCAGGTTGTGTTCCCTGGCGACATTTACTAATTGCGGCAACCTGGCCATGGTCCCGTCTGCATTGAGTATTTCAACCAACACACCCATGGGATACAAACCCGCCATCCTTGCAAGGTCCACGGCAGCCTCTGTATGGCCAATGCGGCGCAGTACGCCTCCCGACTTAGCGCGCAAGGGGAAAATATGGCCGGGCCGGGCGAAATCCCTTGGCTTGGCTTCTGGGTTTGTGAGCCAACGGTTGCCCATGGAGCGGTCGTAGGCACTAATACCTGTCGAGCAGCCATGACCGATAAGGTCGATGCTGACGGTAAAAGCTGTTTCGTGCAGGGCTGTGTTGGCGCTGACCATTAAGTTCAGCCCCAGCGCATCCGCACGACTTTCCTCCATGGGTGTACACACCAGTCCGCGGCCATGTGTGGCCATAAAATTGATGATGTCTGGCGTAATAGTTTCCGCTGCACAGACAAAATCACCTTCGTTCTCGCGATCTTCGTCGTCAACAACAATGATGACCTTCCCTGCCCGGATATCGTCAAGGGCTTCTTCGATGGTATTGAGTTGAAATTCTTGCACGGTAGACGGTGGACGGTGGACGGTGGACGATTGATAGTCGACGGTGGATGCTGAGAGCATTGGTGTAAATTCTGGTGTAATATTAAATCCCGGCAAAGTTACGTGCTCTACTGGCACAGCCAAGCTAGATGGAGGATAAAAGCGAAATTTTAAAAACCGACGTGCATAAAACCTACGTAGGTATGGCAATGTTCAAAATCAAAAAAAAATGGCATGAAAAACAACCTTATACTTTCCACCCTATTCTTATTTTTCTTTGCTACTTCATTGCTGGCACACAATGGCTCCATAAACGGTCAAATCACAGAAAAAGGCAGCGGGCTTGAATTACCCGGCGCTATTATTAAACTAACGCCTTCTGATGCCTATACCACTTCAAATCGGCTTGGTTTTTTCAGTTTTCAAAACCTGGCAGCAGGCGAATACACGTTGACAATCATCTATTTAGGTTTCGAAACCAAAATAATGGAAGGAATCAGCGTACGCAATACCGAAACGACAACACTGCGCATCGATCTCGACCCTGCGCCTTTGAGTTTGAAGGATGTAGAAATTACGACGTCCGTCTCCCAGCCATTTCAAAGCATCAGCGGCCTGGATATAAAAACCCGTCCGATCAGCTCTACGCAAGATGTTCTGCGTGTTGTTCCCGGCCTATTCATTGCCCAACACGCCGGAGGAGGCAAAGCGGAGCAAATGTTCCTGCGCGGGTTCGACATTGATCACGGCACCGATATTAGTCTATCAGTCGATGGCATGCCCGTCAATATGGTTAGCCATGCACATGGCCAAGGCTACGCCGATCTCCACTTTGTCATCCCGGAACTCATTGACAAAGTTGATTTTAAAAAAGGCCCATACCAGGCAGATGCCGGGGATTTTGCCACTGCCGGACTGGTTCGCTTCAAAACTTATGATGCCCTTGAAAACAGCATGGTAAAAGTAGAGGCCGGACAATTCAATACGGCCCGGGCAGTTGGCCTTTTTAATGTATTGGGAAAAAATGCCGCCCGGCGCAACCGCCACGCCTACATCGCATCCGAAACCTATTATTCAGATGGGTATTTTGACAGCCCTCAAGGTTTTCAGCGCTTGAACCTTTTTGGTAAATTCAGCACGTTACTCGATGACGAACAAAAGATAAGCATTTCGGCATCTGCCTTTCAAAGCAGCTGGGATGCTTCGGGGCAGGTTCCCGAGCGCGCCATTCAAAGTGGGATCATTGGCCCGTTTGGCTCAATCGACAATTCAGAAGGCGGCCAAACCAGTCGGTACAACCTCAATTTCGAGCATATTAAAAGCCTTAACAACAACTCCTTAATTCGCAATCATCTTTATTTCTCCGATTACGCTTTTACCCTGTATTCCAATTTTACCTTTTTCCATAATGATCCGGTAAATGGCGATCAAATTAAGCAAAAGGAACACCGCCGTTTGTTTGGTTACAACGGCTCCTATTCACAACAAGGTGAGTTGGCCGGTAAAAAGCTAGACAGCGAAGTCGGAATTTTCTTCCGAACAGATGCAACCACCGACAGCGAGCTTTCAAGGGTAATTCAACGCCAAACCCTCAGTGCCCGATTGGCCCTTGGCGACATCTCCGAATCAAATACTGGGGCTTATGTTTCAGAAACCTGGCATTTGAGCCGACGCTTTTCCGTAAACGCTGCCCTGCGCTACGACCTGTTTCAATTCTCTTACGATGACAAACTGGATAGCCTCTATAACCGCCAGCAGGTATTTTCAGGTGTTCTTAGTCCTAAACTCAATATCAATTACGACCTCAGCCCTAAACTGCGCTTGTATGCGGCCAGCGGTTATGGATTCCATTCCAATGATGCACGGGTAGTTGTGCCACAGAATGGCCTTCAAATACTGCCGAAAGCTTTGGGTGCCGACCTTGGCGCTATTTACAAGCCCAGCCATAATTTATTGCTCAATGTTGCCGGATGGTACTTGGGACTTGACCAGGAGTTCGTGTATGTAGGCGATGAAGCTGTTGTAGAACCTGGGGGCAGGACGGCGCGATACGGCATTGACCTTTCTGCACGCGCACAGGTCTACCGCGCCCTGTTTGCCGATGCCGATTTCACCTACGCACATGCGCGTTCCATAGACGACCCGGAAGGTGAAAACTTCATTCCATTAGCACCAAAATTCACTGCAACTGGCGGCTTGAACTGGGACAAAGGCAGCGGAGTCTTCGGGAGCCTCCGCTTTCGGCACCTCGCCGACAGGCCCGCGAATGAAGATGGGAGTTTGATCGCGACCGGTTATTTTTTGCTGGATGCAGTGGCTGGTTGGAAAAAGAAAAATGTGGAATTCAGCTTGAGCGTTCAGAACCTGACGAATGTGGCGTGGAAAGAAGCGCAGTTTGAAACGGAGTCGCGCTTGAAGTTTGAGACTGAATCCGTGACGGAGATTCACTACACGCCGGGGTCGCCGTTTTTTTTGAAGGGCGGGGTGAGTTTTAGATTTTAGGTTTCAGGTTTCAGAGGTTTCAGGTTTCAGGTTGGCGCTGCTTTTGGCATCCTTGGCAGAATAAATCTTTGATTTATTCGGAATCTTTGCTTTCATCCAATTATGGCCAAAAGCAACGCCAACCTGAAACCTCTGAAACCTGAAACCTTTCAAAAAAAACGCCCCAAATAAAACCAAACCATCTCCCCCCTCGTAGGTTTCCAAAAACATCAGAAATTATGAAATCTACAACATCCACCCGCAACATCCTCTACACCGTACTGGTACTTTTTTGTGCCACATTTGCTGCCGTCATCTTTGTGAATGGCAAAAGCAAAAACACCTTTCCCACCCTTAAAGCGCGCTCAGGAGCGCTGGCCCAGGCCACCGAATGGGCCGAAACCCAGGTCACCTACAACAAGCTCGTCACCGAACTGGAAGCCAAACCCGGCGATGCCCGCAACACACTGAAACTGGCCAAGACCTTTATGAATGAAGGTCGCGCCACGGGTGATTTCACCTATTACAACAAAGCAGCGCTCGACCTCATTGAAATGGTTTTAGCCAAAGACCCCAAAGATTTTGAGGCCATCGCTTTAAAAAGCATGATTTTCCTCTCGCAGCACCGTTTCGCGGAAGGGAAAGTCATTGCGGAAGAAGCCAGGCGTACCAATCCCCACAACTCCTTTGTGTATGGCCTGCTGGTAGATGCCAACGTCGAGTTGGGCGACTACGCCACTGCCGTCACCATGTGCGACAAAATGGTGAGTATTCGTCCCGATATCCGTTCATATTCCCGGATTTCATACCTCCGCGAATTGCACGGCGAAGTACCCGCCTCCATCGAAGCCATTCAGCAAGCCATCGCCGCCGGTATGCCAGGCCGTGAAGATGCCGAATGGGCACGCATGGTGCTCGCACATCTGTATGAAGACACAAATCAGCTGGATAAAGCAGAAGCGCAATACACCTTTTCTTTGCAGCATCGTCCAGACTACCCTTTTGCTTTGGCAGGATTGGGCAGAATTGCCCGTTTCAAAAAAGACTATGCGACAGCTGTTTCATACTTTGAAAAGGCCAGTGGTGTGATGAACGACGTATCTTTCTTTGAAGAACTTGCAGAACTCTACCGCCTCAACGGCCAAGAAGATAAAGCCGAGAAGTGTACCCGCATCACCACAGAAGCCCTTTTGGCAGACAATATTTCTTCCAAAAAGGACAAAAACCTGGGACATAACGCCGACTACGAACTTGCGATACTGTACCTGAAAAACGATAAACCGGATAAAGCACTTGAGTTTGCCCGCGCTGAATACCAACGCCGCCCGCAAAACATGGATGCCTGCGAAATCTTCGCTTGGGCGCTGTATAAAAACGGCCAAAATGCCGAAGCGGGACAACACCTAAATACCATCCTCCGCACCAATTCCCAGAAGCCGGAGCGCTTGGTTCGGGCTGGCATCATCATGGCTGCCAATGGCCAAACAGAAGCAGGTAAATCCATGATAACAAAAGGTTTGAGCCTAAAACCTTACATGGATGAAAGCCTGGTGAAAACCGCCGAAACAATTATCAACGGATAACCTTGAGCCATGAAACGAATTTCCACCTCGCTGCGGTGTTTGGAGTCGGTAGCGCGGCCTTTAGGCCGCCAGTCCGAGGCCATCTATGGCCGACTATTACCTTTTTTCGGCCATAAACGGCCTCGGACTGGCGGCCTAAAGGCCGCGCTACCGACTAACAAGCAGCTATTTTTGGCCACTGCCTTACTCCTGACAGCCATTTCAGCACAAGCACATACCATCAATTACGAACTGGCGAGTCTGCCGCAAACGGGCGTAGCCTGGGTGTACCTGAAACTCGGCTTTGAGCATATTGTGCCGCTTGGGCTCGACCATATTTTGTTTGTGCTAAGCATCTTTTTCCTCAGTCCAAAACTAAAAACGGTGCTGTGGCAAGCCACGGCTTTCACCGTAGCGCACTCCATCACGCTGGGTTTGGCGATGTACAATTTGATTACCCCATTGCCCGCTATTGTTGAACCGATTATCGCACTGTCTATCTTTTTCGTGGCCGTTGAAAACCTACTCGTGAAGGAATTAAAACCAAGCAGAATCCTGATCATTTTTGGATTTGGCTTGGTGCACGGGCTTGGATTTGCCGGCGTACTGGGAGAATTGGGCCTGCCACCTGGCAGCTATTTCAATGCTTTGGTCAGTTTCAATGTCGGTGTAGAACTGGGGCAAATTGCTGTCATCTTAACCGCGTATTTCCTAACGGCAAAATGGTTCTCCCACAAGAGCTGGTACCGGCAAAGGGTTGTTAACCCCGTTTCTTTTGCCATTGCCATGACGGCGCTGTATTGGACCATAGAGCGCACTTTTTAATAGAAAATTAATACAGAAAAAACATCCTTTTTGAAAACCGAATTAACCTGTACCACGTATATTTTCAAGACTTCCTTTAAAAGCCAAACCCATTTTTTTTACCACATAGTTCACAGTAGATCACATAGTTATTACAAACAGTTTACCCAAATTAACCAACAGTGATTGTTTGTTTAATCTATGTGCTCTATGTGAACTATGTGGTAAAAAATACGTGATAAAAAAAATACGTGGTAACACCCTACTTGTAGCCTACACACTTTTCCAGTTTACGCACTCGATTTTACCTACCGGAAGGCCCTGAGGCCTTTGTCCGCCAGCCAACTTTATGTTCTGAGAATCTATCAATTCAACTTTTTCACTTAAAACATCAACCAATGAATTTTTCATCTTTCAACAACCTTTGTGGGAAGTTTTGCCTCACGGCAATGCTCCTATGCTTCGGTGGGAGTGCCTGGGCTTCCAGTCACCGCGAAGCGCCGCTCATTGCCAACGATCCGCTTGCAGACAACACGGACCTGTACGCTTTTCGCAGCCCCGACAAGCCAAACACCATTACCCTGATCGCCTGCTACATTCCCACGGAATTGCCGCATGGTGGGCCAAACTTCAACACGTTTGGCGAGAACATCCGCTATGAAGTGCACGTAGACAACAACGCAGCGGTTTCTGGCGATGAAGTGACGTATCGCTTCACATTTACCCGGACCAACCAGGATCCCACCACGTTTTTCCGCATCCGCCTCGGGAAAGAAAACCTTGCTACCAGCTACAAATGCGAACGCTCTGTGGACGGTGGCGTCACCTGGACAACTATTATTACCAATGGCATTGTACCGCCACCTTATGTAGGCGAACGCTCCATCACAGGCCCTGTAGGTTTGAATACTTCCTATACCAGCCTGATGCAGCAAGCAATCACCACTGCCAACACGGGAGAAACGGTGTATTGCGGCCCTGTGGACGATCCATTTTTCGTAGACCTCGGCGGCGTATTTGACCTCGGCAACCTGCCCCGCCAAAACGGTCAGTCCCGCGACGGTCTCGGTCAGTTCAATGTACACGCCATCGCCATTCAGGTGCCGATCACGACCCTTTTGAAGCAAGGTGTGGCACCAGCGCCAGTCGACATTCTCGACGGCAATTTCGTCATTGGTGTTTGGGCAAGCGCCAGCCGCCGGGCCACCCGCACCCTCGCAGGCGCTGGTTACAACGACAGCGGCAACTGGATTCAGGTAAGCCGTCTGGGCATGCCATTGACCAACGAAGTGGTTATCCCAATTGGCCAAAAAGACTACTGGAACGCCATCACGCCTTATGATGAAATCACGGACGCAACGTTGGACAACAATTTCTACAACCCTGAATTGGCTTTGTATATGGACAATCGCTTTTTTGGCGCAGCCGTACCTGCTTTTTCAAAATTGCGCATTCAGCAAAAATCGTTGGGTGCCTTTGATTTCGGCTACGGGAAAGACGGACTTTACAGCTTGAAAAATTCACCAGCCGTTGCTGGCACCGCATTGGATGATGCTATTTTTGGCACTTTGTTGTTGCCTGGCCCAGGAAAGGCGCGTTCCGTCGACCTTTGGCCTATATTCCATACGGGTGTTCCAAATTTCCCGCCATACCAATTGGCTACGGGAAAAAATGGCAACCCACTTGCTGCGGGCAAGCCTTTCATCAACAACTTCCTGCCGAACGGGGGCGATATGTTGCGCCTGAATATGGCAACCCCTGTTACCCAACGCACCGACCCTGCTTTCAGCACATTGGGCATTGTAAACGCAGCGGTGCTGGGCCTTACCGATCCAACTTATGCCTCCTCTCCAGCCCTTCAGTTCATCCCCAACATGGATGGATTTCCGAATGGCCGTCGCCTGGAAGATGACGTGACGCTCATTGAATTGCAAGCAGTTGCGGGTGTAGCACTGGCCGCTATCGGACTTTGGTACGACGACTATACCGTTGGCGGAAGTCCCGTGACCCCAAAATTGGTCAACGTGCTCAGCTACAACACCGGTGTCGGCAAAAACGACAAGCCGTTCCAAACCACATTCCCCTACCTCGCAGCTCCCTGGAGCGGTTCCGTATCGGAATAAACTTCAGTGCAACCATGAAACCCTGAAGCCATTTAACCTTGTAAACTTTTTAATTTTAAAAAAATGAAATGCTTTCTCAAAAATAGTCTGGCGGCGCTTTTCATGCTCGTGTCGCTGACAACAGCCCTGGCATCCAGCCACCGCGAGGCACCACTTATTGCCGATGATCCATTGGCCGACAACGTGGACCTCTACGCTTTCCGCAGCCCGGACAGCAAGAATACTGTTACCCTGATTGCCACCTATGTACCGCTTCAATTACCTCAAGGCGGCCCGAATTATTACTCATTCGGCACCAACATCCGCTACGAGGTTCACATTGACAACGATGCCAGCAAGCCTGGTGACGAAATCATTTACCGGGTGGAATTCGAAATGAAAAACGAGGACCCAACTACATTTTTCAACATCCGCCTCGGCAAGCAGAATTTGAAAATGAGCTATACCCTCTCTCGTTCCGATAATGGTGGACAGTCATTTATCAAAATCATCACCAACGGCAAGGTGCCGCCAACCAATATTGGTTCACGGAGCATCGACTCATCCATCGGTTTGAACAAGTCGTACGAGCAATTGGTGAAACAAGCCATCACGTATGCCTCAACGGGTGAACAGGTGTATGTAGGCCCTTCCGACGACCCATTCTTTGTAGATCTCGGTGGTGCTTTCGACCTCGGCGACCTTCCACGGCAGAATGGTCAGGCCCGCGATGGTTTGGCTTGCAAAAACGTAAGCGCTATTGCCATACAGGTTCCTATCAGCTTTTTGTTGAAGAAAGGTGTTAGACGTCAGCCAGACAACATTCTCGATCCAAATTACGTGATCGGCGTATGGGCCAGCGCCAGTCGCCAGGCAACACGTACCCTGTCGCAAGGCACTGTGTCGTACAGCGGCAACTGGGTACAAGTAAGCCGTCTCGGCATGCCTTTGACCAACGAAGTGGTCATTCCAGTGGGCATGAAAGACTATTGGAACTCCATCACGCCTTATGATGAAATCACAGACCAAACGCTTGATCCATTCTTCTACAACCCGGAGCTGGCTTTGTACATGGATGATGATCTTTTTGGGGGTGCCGTACCTGGTTTTTCCAAGCTGCGCATCCAACGGAATTCACTGGGCGCTTTTGATTTCGGGAACGGAAAGAACGGTTTGTTTGCCCTCAAAGGCTCTACAGCCGTAGCTGGAACAGCACTGGATGATGCCATCTTTGGCACCCTGCTGCTGCCTGGCGCGGGCAAGCCGCGTTCGGTTGACCTTTGGCCTATATTCCATACAGGCGTACCGAATTTGCCGCCATACCAATTGGCTACGGGGAAAAACGGTAACCCATTGGCCGTAGGAAAACCATTTATCAACAACTTCCTGCCCAACGGCGGCGATATGTTGCGCTTGAACATGGCGGTACCGCCAACCCCGCGCAACAGTCCTCAATTCAGCTCCATGGGCATCATCAATGCAGCTGTTCTGGGCCTTACCAACCCCACATACGCCGCTTCCTCAGCCCTGCAATTTATCCCGAACATGGATGGCTTCCCGAATGGCCGCCGTTTGGAGGATGATGTAACACGTATTGAACTACAAGCAGTTTCAGGTGTGGTCTTGGCTGCCATTGGTTTGTGGTACGACGATTATGTGCCTGGCGGAAGCCCGGTGACACAAAAGTTGCTCAATGTATTGACCTATACCACAGGTGTTGAGACAAACGACGTACCTTTTAAAAGCAAGTTTCCTTACCTGGCGTTGCCACATGCTGGCGACAGTTCTTGCGGCGGTTCAGTAGCAACATTGGTGACACAGCCCACAGACTTTACAGGTGGATTTTTTGGTATCAACCAGGATATCGTTGCCCGTAAAAGCGCAGTAATCGCCGACAACTACCCAAATCCTTTTGCGAACGGAACCACCATTCGCTACGCGGTAGAATCGGCTACGGATGTGAACATCACGATATTCGACCAAACTGGTCGGGTGATTGAAACACTGGTGAATGAGCGCATGGATGTGGGCGAATATGCTACCCGTTTTGAGGGTGCCAACTTGCCTGCAGGTCTTTATTTTGCCCGCGTTACGACCAACAACGGCAAAGATATACAGGTGCTGAAGTTGTCGAAACAGTAAGATTTCTGAGTTTTTTACATTTGTTGTTGAGGTGGCGCCTGAAAAGGGGCCACCTCATTTTGTTATTATTCCTTACATTTTGAGCCTTTTGGCACAACTATTTGTTGTAACCTTGCAGCGTCTTTCCTGAAAGACTGCTCTTGAAATAAAATATCAAGTTTTTTACCAAAAAACCAACTAAAACGAAACTTTTTGCGTCAAAAGTGCATTAGAATGCTAGTCACAAACATAGCCCGCTTAAAAACAGAAACAACATGCGTCAGTTAAAGATTGCGCACAAAATCACGTCTCGCGAAAGCCAGGCGCTCGACAAGTACCTCAATGAGATCAGCAAGTTGCCGATGCTCACCCCGGAGGAAGAGGTCACGTTGGCGCAGCGCATTCGCGAGGGCGACCAAGAGGCTTTGGATGCCATGACCCGTGGCAACCTCCGCTTTGTCGTGTCCGTATCCAAACAATATCAAAACCAAGGCCTAAGCCTCTCCGATCTGATCAACGAAGGCAACGTAGGTCTCATCAAGGCAGCTCGCCGTTTCGATGAAACGAAGGGTTTTAAGTTTATCTCTTACGCCGTCTGGTGGATCCGTCAAAGTATCCTCCAGGCCATCGTAGAGAACAGCCGTATCGTGCGGATGCCCCTCAACAAGGTGGGTTCGTACAACAAAGTGAACGATGCCTATATTTCTTTCGTGCAACAATTTGAGCGGGAACCTTCCGACGAAGAACTGGGCGAAATACTGGGACTCACCGAGCGCGAGATCCAGAACCTGTTCCGCAGCGGCTCCCGCCACGTTTCATTGGATGCGCCGTTGAGCGGCCTGGAAGAAGGTGAAGCTACCATGCTTGATGTTATGTTGCCCGAAGCCGGCGGCGAAGCCGATTTCAACCTGATGGCACAATCGCTGCAGGAAGAAGTGGCGCTGGGCCTGAACTCACTTTCCCCCAGGGAAATGGAGGTTATTGCTTCTTATTATGGCCTCAATGGCTACCAGGCGCTATCGCTTGATGAAATTGGCGAATTGTACGGACTTACACGGGAGCGGGTGCGGCAGATCAAGGAGCGTGGGCTGCGTCGGCTGCGGAAGGTGCACAGTGAGGCGTTGAAGACGTATTTGGGATAAAAAAATAATATAAAATATGAGCTGCTCCTTAAAACCGGGCAGCTTTTTTTTTGCCATTCTGCGGCAAATCTTTTTTCCTTAACTATCCTCCACCATGAAAAAAACCAACATTCTATCCATCTTTTTAAATATTGTTTTCGCGTTAAGCCTACATGCCCAGAGCAACACCTGGAGCAAACATTATGACCTCCATATCGGTAACGATTATGCAACACATGCAGTACCTGTCGAAGATGGGGTCGTACTGCAAGCCGTAGGCTTCTGTGATTTCAATTCGCGTAATTGTCAGGCAGTGCTGAAACTTGACCTTTCAGGCAATATTGTTCCGGGATGGTATCATATATCAATCTCTAAAAGTTGCCAAAAAACAGGCATGGCCTGTTAAATGGGATAATTAATAATTCCAAGCCCCTCTGCGACTACTTTCGCCAAGGGGCTATTTTTTTGCCCAGAAAATCCGACCTTCGCCGCCGCTTATGAACCTATGTGTCGATATTGGCAATACTCGGGTGAAAACTGGCCTTTTTCGGGGCAAAGAACTGCTGGAACAAAACATCTGGACAGCTTGGACTTTGCCCGAACTGATCAATTTTGGCAACCAGGCGGGCGTAAAAAACGTCTTGCTTTCAACCGTGGCTGAACCTGATCCTGACATGCGGGAACAATTGGGCGCGTATTTCCAGACTTTTGAACTGGGAACAAAAACCAAACTGCCCTTTAAAAACGATTATACCACCCCTGAAACGCTTGGAAAAGACCGGCTGGCAGCGGTTGCCGGAGCGCAGGCGTTGTTCCCGAATGAAAATTGCTTGGTGGTCGACTTTGGCACCTGCATCAAGTATGACATGCTGACAGCAGCAGGTGTTTACCTCGGGGGAAATATTGCGCCGGGGGCGATGATGCGGATCAAAGCCATGCACCATTTTACAGCGCGGCTGCCGGAAGTGCCGATGGAGATGCCGGAACATTTTACCGGAAACAGTACCACAAGCGCTTTGCAAAATGGAGCTTTACGTGGAATGGCTTTGGAGGTTGAAGGGTTTGTCCGGCTGTTTGAGCAAGAACATAAACCCTTGCGGGTACTGCTTACTGGCGGTGACGCGAATTTTTTTGAACCATTTTTGACTATTTCAAATAACACAAACATACCTGATCTAACATTACACGGCTTGAACAACATCTTGATGTACAACACTTAAAATACTTCAAGTCGAACAACACTACCATGAGAATATTAGCACTTGCATTGCTCCTTTTTACCAGCATCGCCCTTTGGGCCCAACCTAAAACAAACTCACCCTATTCCCGCTACGGTATCGGCGACCAGGTGAACCAATACTTTGCCAATCCAGCTGCCTGGGGCGGACAAACGGCTGCTTTCCACGATCCTTTTCACTTGAACCTTGAGAACCCCGCGTCCTTTGCCTTTTTGCGTGCCACCGCCTTGGAGACTGGCCTGAATACAAAATTTAGCCGTTTCCAGTCGTCCACCGCAACGCAGGATATTTGGAGTGGAAACTTAGCCTATCTGGCCCTTGGCTTTACCCTCAACAGCCCCATCAACGAAGTGCTGGACCGCGATAAAAAGGCCTTTAAATACGGCATGGGCTTCGCCCTCACGCCGAACACCCTGGTGGGTTACAATGTACAAACCCAGGATACCTTGGCCGATCTGGGCTTCGTCCAAAGCACCTTCACCGGTAATGGCGGCACCTATCGCCTGACGTGGAGCAATGCCATAAAACACAAAAACACGGCTTTGGGTGCCAATATCGGCTGGATTTTTGGCAAGACAAAATACGAAAACAACACCGTTTTCGCCGACGACCCTACCGGTACCTTGGATACTTTCACCCAAATATTTTTCCAAAACAACTACCGCGACGACATCTCCATGAACGGATTTGTTTGGAAAATGGGCTTTCAACATGATTTCATCCTGGCAACTGCCGAAAACGACAAAGACGCTCCCTCCAAATGGATAACGGTCGGATTGGATGGTGAAGGAACCCACAAAATCAAAACGGTGACCGACAAGTTCAGGATTCGCAGCCGGGGTCTGTTGTCCAACGGCCAATACCTGGATTCCGACACATTGGACCGAAGTGTCGATGTAAGACAGAAAATCACCTTGCCCGCCACATTTGCGCTTGGTTTTCAATATGTTAAGGCAAACAAGCTAAAAGTAGGCGCTCAAATTGGTATGGAATTCTGGAACAAATACGACAATGAGGTGCGCCCAGAAAAGCTCCGCAATACCTTTTCCGCTGCTGCGGGATTGGAATACACGCCTGATTACATTTCTTATAACAAATTCCTAAGGCGGGTGCGCTACCGCGTGGGCGGCTACTACCGCCAGGATCCCCGCACGGTCGGCGGCAAAAATGTCGATGACATGGGTGTTACATTCGGCTTCGGATTTCCGCTCGTGTTGCCCCGTCAGCAAACCTCATTTGTCAACGCAGCCTTCGAGTTGGGGAAAATTGGTACCGACTCCGCCATTGAAGAATCCTACGTTCGGTTGACGCTGGGCTTTACGATGAATGACAATACTTGGTTTTACAAGCGGCGCTTCGAATAACGTAACCGGTTTCAGGTTTCAGGTTTCAAGGTTTCAGGTTTACGCGATCTGTGGTTGCCTTGAGACTGTATTTCAAAATTAACAATAAAGATTCTGTTACAATTGAAATAAGCCTTCCTGAGTAGCGAACTGCCCGCGTAAACCTGAAACCTTGAAACCTGAAACCCGAAACTCCTTTTTATGACAGATGCAACTTTGAAAAAAATCCGCCGCGTGGGCAAGATGCTCAATGCGCTGGCGCTTGTTTCACCTGCCTTGGCGGGAAAAGTTGCTTTTCAATTTTTTTGTACCCCGCGCCGATTGCCGGTGCGTGAAAAAGACGCTGCCTTGTTGGCCAGCGCGGAGCAAGGTTTCTTGGTGTATCAAAAACAGAAGATCAGTACCTATAGTTGGAGGTCGGAACAACCTGATGCCAAATCCGTGCTGTTGCTGCATGGCTGGGAGTCCAACAGTGCGCGATGGCGAAAATATATCAGGGGATTGCGTGCAGCGGGATTTACGGTACACGCCATTGATGCTCCAGCCAGCGGCAATTCCCATGGCAAACGCCTGAATGTAATTTTGTACAGCAATGTCGTGATGGAGTTTATCGCTAAAAACGGCAGTCCGAATGTTATCATTGGGCATTCCCTGGGTGGCGCGGCGGCGGTAATGAGCACTACCCTATTGGCCGCAGCGCAGCCGGAAAAAATGGTTTTGCTGGGTGTATTTGCTGAATCAACCCGAGTCATTCAGGATTTCGGGCAGGTTTTGGGTGTTAATCCAGGCGTGATTACCGCCATTTATAAAGAAATTGAAAAACGCAGCGGTGCCCCCATTGAAGCCTATTCGGTGACCCAAAAAACGTTACAGTTACTTGGTGTAAAGGGCCTGGTCGTTCACGATACCAACGATGATGTAGCGCCAGTCGCAGAAGGCCGAATGGTAGCGAAAACCTGGGGCGCGAGCTTTTTTCAAACCGAAGGTTTCGGGCATCGCCTCCAGGATAAATCGGTGGTGACTGCGGTGGTTGATTTTGTTATCCAGCCTTAGTTTTCCAGCAACCTGAAAACTAGGCAACTGTGTCATTCCGAGCGAAGCGAGGAACCTGACAATTGGCATTGTGATGCATCAGGTTCCTCGCTTCGCTCGGAATGACACAACTGCTTGATATTCAATAGAATTAAACAAAAATGCTCACCCATGCAAGATATATACCTTCTCCAGGGCGAAGCGTTTTTCATTATCACATTATCAAATTACCCTCATTATCAAATTAGAATTACATCGCTTTTGACAGTATGTAATTCAAGTACACCTCGTCCTGGTTATTAATGCCCAGGCGGTTGTTCGTCAGGTGCAGCAAACTCGGCAGCGCCTTTTCCAAATCATCTTCCAAGCCTTTTACAATCAGCTGATTGCCATGCAGCCAACGGGCCCATTCTGGTTGTTTTGGATCCAACTGTTCTTTTTCCAGGCTGGTCCAAAATGCATCAAGGGTAGCCGTTATCTTTTCCTGTTGTGGCTCAAATATTGTATCAAAAGAGGCCGTAACCTCAGCTTCCAAGCCCACTTCATCCGTTGGGAAGAACAAAGGCAACCATTGATCGAAGAGTTCGCCGAAATACCAGCGCACCCGCTCCCGGCTGAATCCGGCGCTAAAAGCGGTAATGGCATGCAAGCGCAAAGCATCAAACATCGCATCGCCGTACGTGAACTGCTCTTTGGCGATCCGGTCGAGTACGACACGTGTGGAAATGTGAAAATGTTCTTCCGCCCAAGCCAGTGCTGCTTCGCCGCCAAACCGAGCTACTTCGGGTTCGTACGGAACTACCCCCCAGCCCCCCCTGTCGACAAACCAGCCCTCAAACGCAGGTTTTAGCACTTCGTCTATCCAGACAGCTTCACCCCGCATACGTATGCGGATATGCGGCCCTTTTTCATCGTGGTAGCGAACAAAAAAGGCGCGGGCATCCTTTTGAGGCCAGATATATTGCGCCAAAAAGGGTTTTAGGGCGCGGGCAAGAAAGATATCTTGTGTGTCGGTTGGGTAAAGGTGGATGGAAAGCCAGGTCATTTGAAATGTTGAATGATTGAAGGGAAGCGGGCAATTTAGCGCACATTTAGAAAACAGCGAATGTATGGAATCGTTGCAAAGGAAGTCAGGAAAAACCAAACCATGCTCTTTCGGTGATTTAAACCTCGTAGGTCTAAAACCTCTGCTTACCTTGAAAAAACCATCGTTTTTTTCAAGGTAAGCAGAGGTTTTAGACCTACGAGGTTTAGGAATTCGAGTATATTTGGCAGGAATGGAGCGCCCACAAAGGTGCCTAACTAGAAATCGTAAAAAGAATCCGAATTAACACATGAACAAAGCTGAAAATACCAAATTAAGAGCCGATTTATTCCGCCACCTCGACGGAATCGTTACTGCACCCACTGCATTTGCCTTACACCAAAAAGGCGTTTTAGATTTTTTATTACAGGAAAAACAGTGCTCGATCCAGCAACTGAACGCAACCTTCAAGGCCAACGAAGGCTATTTGAACATTGCTTTGCGGGTATTGGCCTCACAAGGCTGGCTGCAATATGACATCATCGGGGAAAACGACATTCAGATCAGCATCAATGAAAACAGCGCAACGGCTTTCGGATTGATTCCCCTGTACCAAGAAGTGGTGCAGTTGCTTCAAATGTCGGAGAAGTACCACCGCCGGAAATTTGAAGTCGAGCCGTTTTTGCTGCTGGAAAACATTTTTGAAAACTACCGCAAGCATTATGGCATCGAATTTTCGAGCGATGCGAAAACAAAAGCCATTCAGGAGCAGGTACTAAAGCATATCGAGGGCATTATGGTAGGGCCCACCGTGGTTGCCCTGGGCATGAACGGCATGTTTCACAAATATTTCATGGAGGCTTATTTCCGCCCCGATGAGTTCCACGCCGAAGGCGAGAGCTTCGCGCGGCTGTTGGATATGTTTGTGCATTTAAATTGGTTTGACAAGAAAAACGGCACCTATCGTTTTACGGATAAAGGCTTGTTTTATGCGCGGCGGGCCAGTGCTTACGGGGTAACAGTCTCTTATATCCCCACGTTCAGAAAAATGGACACCCTGCTGTTTGGCGACCCTACCCTATTTTGGGAAATATCAAAGGGTGCGACAGAAATCCATGTAGACCGTGAAATGAACGTCTGGGGCAGCGGCGGTGCCCATGCGGCCTATTTCAAAGTAGTGGATCAGGTTATCATCGACCTGTTCAACAGGCCCATAGAAAAGCAGCCCAAGGGCATCGTGGATATGGGCTGTGGCAACGGCGCGTTTTTGATTCATTTGTACGAAGTGATAGAACAGCGCACTTTGCGGGGCCAAATGCTCGACGAATATCCTTTGTTCCTGGTAGGGGCCGACTACAACGAAGCCGCCTTGAAAGTGACCCGGGGCAACATCATCAAAGCGGATATTTGGGCCAAGGTGATTTGGGGGGACATCGGGCGGCCTGATGTACTGGCGCAAGACCTGGCAGAAAACTACGATATTGAATTAAAAGACCTCCTCAACGTCCGCACCTTCCTCGACCACAACCGGGTATGGAGCGAGCCTGAGGTAAAAACACCGGGGCGCGCGAGCAATTCCACGGGCGCATTTGCCCACCGCGGCAAACGCATTCCCAACGCTGATGTGGAGGACAACCTGCGGGAGCATTTGCAAAAATGGGCGCCTTTTGTGGAGAATTTCGGATTGCTGGTGATAGAACTGCACACCATCGCGCCAGCGCTCACGGCGCAAAACTTGGGCAGAACAGCTGCAACGGCATACGATGCCACGCACGGTTTTTCCGACCAGTACATTGTAGAGATTGAGGTGTTCAACAAGGTGGCTTCGGAGACGGGGCTGCACCCGGTGGAAGCGTTTTTTACGCGGTTCCCGGATTCGGAATTGGGGACGGTGAGTGTGAATTTGTTGCGGGCGGGGTAAGGTAATCATACTACTATTCCGTTTAGAATAATTGGCTTTAGGGGAAATTTCCTATCCTTTATTGTTATAACTCCAGTATATTTGTAAAAAAACATGGGCTCAGGTAATATACAGGTATCCTTTCCCGAAGAACTGGGTTTTGCACTAAAAATGCAAGAGCCTGAATTGGCCAACGAAATGCGCCGCTTGGCCATAATAAAGCTATTCGAACTAGGCAAATTATCGTCCGGGATTGCCGCACAAATGAGAGATGAGAGATGAGAGATGAGTGATGAGTGATGAGTGATGCGTGATACTGAATGGTGAGGCGGCGGTTTCACGCTACCGCCTCACTTGAACGGAAATTGCTCGTGTTCTTTTTGCAGAAAGGAGTCAGGTAGGGCTGAATTTGTCATAACCTATTCGTCGAGACCACGAAAAGTGGTCCGACGAGGGCCATTTGGTCTGACGAATTTTCTTCGTCCGACCAATAAGTATACACAAATGCCCAAATTTATTCCGTTTTGTCCACCCTACTTCTTTAGCATAAAATAAGGGCTGGCGCATGTTCAATTGCCTATTTACAGATCACTACCCGCTGCGCG
>Ga0105055_10001007_pt1 | contig 46149 bp, 42 predicted proteins | sample BON03_FD_78090 | JGI IMG/M metagenome (GOLD analysis project Ga0105055, IMG submission 78090) | Freshwater microbial communities from Lake Bonney liftoff mats and glacier meltwater in Antarctica - BON-03 | ecosystem: Environmental > Aquatic > Freshwater > Ice > Glacier meltwater | place: Lake... | reverse complement strand
TCTGGGCAAAGGTAGAAGAGTTGAGTAGGGTGAAGAGATGAAGTGATTACTAGCGGCAGTCACACTTATTGCTTTCTTTATATCCATAATTCCAAACTCCTACGCAGCAATTCCTAAAGCGGGTGCTAAGTGTTCTAAAGCAGGTTTTACTTCTACCTATGCGGGAAAGAAATTCACTTGTATCAAATCTGGAAAGAAACTTGTATGGAATAAGGGCGTAAAGGTTTCAGTTCCAAAGCCTGTTGCAACGCCAACCCCGAGTGCAAGTGCGGTTCCTACAGTTTCTGCAACACCAACACCAACACCAACAGCCACTCCGACCCAGGCAGTAACAATTAGTCCAGGTGCATTTTGTGCACCGACGGGTGCCACGGGGGTAAGTGCCGCAGGCGTTTCATACACTTGTAAGACTTCTGCTACAGATGCGCGAAGTAGATGGAGAACTTAAATGACTGATTGGCTCTTTGCTATCTTTTTCATCTGATTTTTTGTTACATATTTATATTACTGTCAAAAGATAGCCACTAGGCACGCGGATGCCGTTAAATCAGACAGTTAAATCTACCGTTACAACTGTTCTGACAATACTCTGACAAGCGACCTATGAGGTCGCATCAAAGCCCCTTGTATTGGCTGTTCGAGTGTTAACGAAGAACTAATGGCTGTCGTTAACATATATTAATACAGTTTACTTTTGTTAACTTTGGCTACGTTTACACTTCGCCGAGGCCACATAGGTAAGGTTTTCTAAAAACCTGACATCGCATAACGATTTTGCATCCATCGCGAACGCATGTGAGCTTTACTCCAGGTGCTCCTGTAGTCACCCCTCAGTTCATACTGAAGGGTGACCCTTCAGGTCGCAACACGTGATGCAGTCTTTTATTCGCCCGCCTAACGTGGGCGCGGTCTCTTACAGCTACTGGAACTAAGCCCCAATCGAAATTTTCATCTGGATAATTAGCCTGCGCAAAAAATTACAATAGGCTTCAGTGGTGGCAATGCCTGAAGATAGATCAGTCTTTGATTTAATGGCGCCCCCACCAGATTTAACTCTTGAGTTTGGTGAAGGTAAAGATCAAGTTATCGATATCTATGGCCAGATAAATTCTGACAATAAAATAATTGTTTTGTTGCACGGTGGTTATTGGCGCCCAAAGTTTGATCGTTCTTACATGCAACCCTTGGCTTCGGCTCTTGCAAATGAGGGATTTAAAGTCGCACTCGTTGAATATCGACGGATCCCGGGTGATCCAGATGCAACTGTTAGCGATGTAATGAGTGCGCTTAGTTATTTAATTGAAAAGAATTTAGAGCTTGAATTAATTCTGGTCGGGCATTCTGCAGGTGGGCACCTGGCACTTTTGGCCGGAGTAGAGATGAATTTCTTTCATGTAATTGCTGTGGCACCGCTAGCTAATTTACTCATGGGTGATGAATTAAATCTTGACGAAGGCGCCACTCAGGAATTTCTGGGTGGGAACGCTGCAGAGCGTCCTGACTTAGATCCGATGCTTTTAAGTCTTAACGGTAATTCTGTAACTGTGATTCATGGAGTTGATGATCAACGGGTTCCAATTGAAATCTCGCGCAGTTACTGCCAAGCAAAACCAGAGGTCGCCTTGATTGAAATCCCTGAAATCGGCCACTTTGAATTGATCCACCCTCAGTCTCGGGAGCTTCTAGAGCTTTTACGCTCAGTGAGTCAGTAAAAAGCCTGCTCAAATTGGAGTCGATTTATATGTCGAATGGGCACTCTTAATTTTAAGCCCTACATTGCGACAACCAAGGAATTTGACAACTTTGATAAATACTTTTCAGTTTGTTGATGAAAATTTGCTGGCTGAAAAGGGTGTTCTTACTGGCGCGCTTGCAGTTTACTTAGGTTTTGCAGGGCTGGCAGGCGAGACCACTGGGGCCAAATTCCCAGTTGCTAAACCTCTCAGACCTGGCCAACGATCACCATTTAAGTTCTATTTTATTTAGCGCTATGACTGGAAGGTAGAAGTGAATTCATGAGTGAAATCAAATTTCATCCAACTAGAGATCAACTGGTCTATACATTTGGCGGGGCAAAGCCAATCCAAAGTATTAAGCCAGGAGATGTGTTACATCTATTTTCAGAGGATGCATTTAATAACACCATTAATTCAATTACTGATTTGTCCAGTGCCAAAGTAGACCTTAGGTATGTGAACCCGCAGACTGGCCCCTTTTTCGTGGAGGGAGCAGAACCAGGGGACACGCTTGCAATTCATATCGCTGATTTAAAACCCGCCAGAAGCCATGGAGCATCCGCAATGATTCCATTTTTTGGCGGGCTTACTTCAACTGATCGAACTGCAATGCTGCAGGAGCCGCTGCCAGATACAACCTGGATATATGAAGTCGATTTAGTGCGAAATACAGTTGGTTTTCAAGCGCGTTTTAGTGATTTCAACGTCGAACTTCCTATTGAATGCATGCTCGGCACAGTCGGGGTCGCCCCTGCCGGTGGAGAAGTTCGTTCAAGCTTGGTGCCAGAACGCTTTGGCGGGAATATGGATTCACCAGAAGTCAAAGCTGGCGCAACAATCTTTTTGGGAGTCAATGTTGAGGGGGCATTATTTTCTATTGGAGATGGACATTATCGACAAGGAGAGGGCGAAGCTTGTGGAACTGCGGTCGAAGGCGCCATGGACTCTATATTGATTATTGAATTAATCAAGGGAGGTGCACCAGCATGGCCTCGTATTGAAAATGATGATTATTACATGGCAGTTGGCTCTTCCAGACCGATGGAAGATTCATGGCGCATTGCTCAAGTTGAGTTAATTAATTGGTTTCAGGATCTGTATAAATTGAACATGTTGGATTCGTATCAACTTCTATCGCAAATAAGTAAGGCGCCAATTGCCAATGTAGTGGATGCCAATTACAGCGTTGTGGTCAAAGCTGAAAAGAAATTACTGCCAGATGGAGATGCTTTCAATGGTATTCACAAATACCTGCGTGCCCTTGGGAAAAACCTAAAAATCAATTAAGAGGAGGAAGAAAGTGGATCTGCAACTTAAAGGTATGAACGCCCTAGTAACGGGTGGAAGTAAAGGAATTGGTAAAGCAATTGTCACGGCGCTGATTGGTGAAGGTGTAAACGTGGCATTTTGTTCCCGCAATTTAAATGACATTAAGAAAACTGAATCTGAAGTTTCTGGCAAGGGGGCAAAGGTAAGTGGAACTTCTATCGATGTCGCAGACAAAGTGGCGCTAGAAGCGTGGGTTAATAAGTCTGCTCAGGACCTTGGTGGTATTGATATCGTGGTCTGTAATGTCAGCGCACTTGCAATTCCAACCAGTGAAGAGAACTGGGAACAATCACTTCAGGTGGATCTAATGCACACCGTCAGAACTTGTACGGCAGCGCTGCCCTATCTTGAAAAAAGCAAGAACGCATCCATCATCAATATCTCTAGCGTCTCTGGCCGGGAAGCTGACTTTGCGGGTGGTCCATATGGAACTGCCAAATCCGCAATCATCGCCTACACCGCGCACTTGGCATTCTCGCTGGCCGAGAAGAATATTCGCGCAAACACGGTCTCACCAGGAAACACTTACTTCCCGGGTGGAGTGTGGGAAAATATAGAAGGTGGTAATCCAGATCTTTTCAAATTTGCGATGGGACTTAATCCAACGGGGCGTATGGGCACCCCAGAAGAACAGGCCTATGCGGTTGTGATGTTGGCCAGTCCCCGGGCATCTCGAATTTCAGGTACTAACTTGGTAGTCGATGGTGCGCTAACTAGAGGAATTCAGTTCTAGCAAACTAGTCTTTAATACAAAATGTGGATGCAGAAATATGGCCACATTTTTTGCTTGGAAACTAAAAAACGATTATCAATATTTTATTTTAGTTTTGACGAAAATCCTGACTCGTTCTAGGCTGCCGTATTAATTAATAATCGACCAAAAAGGATGCCAAATGACCCAAGAATGGTTAGCCCTTGGTGATAATCGGGCACGGGTATTGGCAGCCGCTCATGATGCACTCAATCATGAGCTTGCCGCGCTTAATTTGCTTGGCTCCCGTCTAACCCTGCAGGTTGAAAATGCTTTTCCATTACTTTTTGGATGTGGCGGTCGAGTTGTCATAACTGGCATTGGTAAGCCAGGTCGCGTTGGCGAAAAAATTGCAGCTACGCTCTCTAGCACTGGCACACCTTCGTTCTTCATACATTCAGGTGAGGCGCTACATGGAGATTCTGGTGCGCTAGCTGCCGGTGATGTAGTAATTGCAATTTCTAATTCAGGTACAACTACTGAAGTTTGTGCCTTTGTTGAATTTGCAATTCGAATGGGAGTTCCAGTTATTGCTATGGTGGGCAATGTTGACTCTGCGCTAGCACGGCTAGCAACAGTTGTGCTTGATATGTCGGTCGCGCGCGAAGCCGACCCGTTAAATCTTGCTCCCACCGCATCAACCACTGTGGCAATGGTTATGGGAGATGTACTTGCTTGCGCTCTAATGACAGCGCGGAATTTTAGCGCTGCTGACTTTACGCGGAGTCACCCCGCAGGTGCGCTGGGGGCTCGCAATGATGAGAAGTTAGACCAGGAATCTAAATGAGTGGATCAGTAACTGTAATCGGAAGTTACATGATGGATCTAATTGCATATGCTCCACGTCGTCCCTTTCCGGGAGAAACCATACGGGGAGATTCATTTGTTACCGCACTTGGTGGTAAGGGATTCAATCAAGCAGTTGCTGCCGCAAGAGCTGGGGCGAGCACACAAATGCTGGGCCGACTTGGTACTGATGAATTCGGTGATCAATTTATTGCTGCCCTAATTGCTGAGAATATTTCTATTCTTGGAGTTGAGCGAGATGCAACCAACGGAACCGGAGTAGGACTCCCAGTAGTTGAGACCGGTGGTGAGAACTCGATCATTATCGTACCGAGATCAAATGATGGTGCAGACGAATTATTCGTCCAGCGCAATGCCCAGCAAATCAAAGATGCCCAGATATTACTTCTTCAATTAGAACTGCCACTTGCTGGTGCCGTAGCTGCAGCGAAAATTGCAAAGGCGGCAGGTGTACGAGTTGTACTTAATCCTGCTCCGGCTGCGCAGGTAGATCAATTTACTGGTTTGATCGATGTAATAGTCCCGAATGAAATTGAATTCGCGACATTAGCTGGTGAGAGCGGCACTATGGTTGAACGCGCAATTGAATTACGAAGGCGCATGAAATGTTCTGATTTAGTTATCACCCTTGGCTCAAAAGGTGTTTACGTACTTGACGGCGATCAATTAGTTGAGATCGCTGCGCCAGTTGTGACTGCCATCGATACAATTGGGGCCGGTGATACTTTCTGTGGTTACCTCGCAGCACGTTTAGCACTAGGAGATTCAGTAATTAAAGCGGCGCGAATTGCAGTAAAAGCGGCAAGCATTTCTGTCACTCGGTCTGGAGGAGCTCTTTCGGCCCCTTATTCTAATGAGGTAATTAACGCTTGAGCGCAGAAAAGATGAAAAAGCTTGTTTTCAAGCGCAGAAATAACGTTATCAATTCGTTATTGAATTATGTTTACGTCGAACTATCGAGGCTTTAACCTTAGTGCGCGGCAACAGTGCTGCTCACGAAAGGATACAAATGAAGAAAAGTCTAATTGCAGCGGCAGCTGTTACAGCCCTTGCAGTCTCTGCCATAGTTGGTTCGCCGGTTACTGCAGCAGAAAAAACTATTAAGATTCAGTTAATCTCCAAAGGAGAGACACACCAATTTTGGCAAGCAGTAAAAAAGGGTGCCCAAGATCAGGCTAAGTTGATGAATGCAGAAATTAACTTCCAAGGCCCAGCATCAGAAACAATGATTGATAAGCAACTGGAAATGCTTGATGCAGCTATTGCACTTAAGCCAGATGCAATTGGATATGCAGCACTTGGTACAACCCAAGCAGTTTCACGTTTGAAAGCTGCACATACTGCAAAGATTCCCGTCTACATGTTTGATACAGCAGCTTCTTGCCCGGCACCGCTTGGCAAGGATTCAGATTGTGCACTAGGAGTTGCCTACACAAACAGCACAGCAGCTGGTGCGCTCGCTGCAGATATGATGGCCAAGTTAATCCGTAACAAGGGTAAAGTTTTGGTTGTTGGTCATTCACAGACAAACCAGACTGGAATTGACCGTGCCAAGGGATTTATTGATCGCATAAACTCCAAATATAAGAACATTACTCTCCTCAAGACTCAGTACTCTGAGGGTGGAGATGCGCTTAAGGCTCAAGAGATCGTAAGTGCAGCACTTCTTGTCAACAAGGATCTCAAGGGTGTCTATGCTACTAACGAAGGTATCTCCATTGGAGCCGGTCAAGCGTTTAAAGCCTCTAAGGTACGGGTTGGCAAAGTTAAGTTGATTGGCTTTGATTCAGGAAAGCAGCAGATGGCAAACATCAAGTCTGGCTTGCAATCTGGCGCAATCACACAGAGCCCAATGGGTATTGGAGCAAAGACGGTTGAAGCGCTTGTTAACTACGTTCGCAATGGAACCGTTCCTGCACCACTTATTGATACCGGTTTCTTTTACTACGATCGTAAAAATATAAAAGAACCACAAATCGCTGGAAACCTTTACGAATAAGTTAATTTAATAAACTTATAAGTGAAAAATTAAAGTACGGTGGCTGAGATGAATCTCAGCCACCGTACTTTATTCTCTATATTTAACGAGTTCGATCTCTAGATTGGTGGAGGAAATATGGCTACGCAACTCTTATCACTTTCCGGTGTCAGCAAAGAGTTTCCCGGAGTGAAGGCTCTCGATAACGTACACTTTGATCTTAATCAAGGAGAAGTTCACGCGATTGTTGGCGAGAATGGCGCAGGAAAATCTACTCTCATGAAAATTCTTTCTGGGATCTATAAAAAAGACGCAGGTGAGATTTTCTATAAAGGTGAATCTGTAAATATCCTAAATCCACTTGAAGCTCAAAAACTTGGGATAAGTATCATTCATCAAGAACTCAACTTAATGCCGCACTTAACTGTGGCACAGAATATTTTTATTGGTCGTGAAAATCGCTTTCCAGGAAGAGTTTTTCTGGATGATGCCAAGCTCCTTGAAGAAACGACCAAACTTTTAAAAGAGTTAAATTTAAATCTTGATCCAAAATCCATTATTGGTGAACTTACAATTGCAAAGCAACAGATGGTTGAAATCGCAAAGGCAGTGTCTTATCGCGGCTCAGTCATCATCATGGATGAGCCAACATCTTCCTTAACTCCCGCTGAGACAGAAGCACTTTTTAAGATTATTCGTTCGCTTAAAGCATCTGGTAAGGGTGTTATCTATATTTCCCACCGCTTAGAAGAATTAGCAAAAATCACCGACCGTATTACGGTTTTGCGTGATGGCGAATATGTGAACACACTGAATACCCCTGAGACATCGATCCCAGAAGTGATCTCACTCATGGTTGGTCGAAAAGTTGAGCAGGATTTGCGCCCAGAAAATCGTAATATTGGTTCAGAAGTGGTTCTGCGAGTCGAAGGCTTATCAGACCGACATCTGCTGCGAGATATTTCCTTTGAGCTTCGTAAAGGAGAAATCTTAGGTTTTGCTGGATTAATGGGAGCAGGACGCACCGAATTAGCACGAGCAATTATTGGAGCGGAACCAAAATCTGCTGGAAAAATTTACTTATATGGAAAAGAAGTAAAGATAAAACAACCTTCTGATGCGGTAGCTGCTGGAATTGGTTATCTGTCAGAGGATCGCAAACGATTCGGCCTGCTTCTAATTCAGAATCTAACATTTAATGTAATTCTCTCCTCAATTCCTCGTTTTGCTAACAAATTTGGATTTCTGAAATTAAAACCAGCGAGTGGGGTGACGCGTGATGTAATTTCAGAGCTGCGAATCAGAACGCCTTCTGAGAACCAACTTCTCAAGAATTTGTCTGGTGGAAACCAGCAAAAAGTAGTTATTGGAAAATGGCTTACACGTGATTGTGATATTTTAATTTTTGACGAACCTACTCGGGGCATTGACGTCGGAGCCAAAGATGAGATCTACCGATTGCTGACGAAGCTAGCTGGAGAAGGTAAATCAATTATTATGATTTCCTCGGAACTTCCTGAAGTTCTGCGCTTGTCGGACAGAATTGCAATTATGTGTGCTGGACGCCTGACTGGAATTTTAGAGAATAAAGATGCGAATCAAGAAAATATTATTGAATACGCAACCAAATTCAGTGACGACCTATCCATAATGAAATAAAAGAGAAGAGAGTAAAATGTCAAAAGAGAAAAAAGAGATAGAGACACAGTCAGCAAGTAAGACTGTGGACTTCTTGCGCAGAGAAGTCGGTCGCCTGACCGCGTTGGGAAGTCTCATCGTTATCTTTGTATTTTTCACTCTCATGCGACCTGTCTTTGCCTCATGGGCGAACGTCTCAGGTGGAATTTTGATGTCGACTACCGTTATAGGACTCTTAGCTATCGGCGTCACTTTCGTAATTATTACTGGCGGAATAGATCTTTCGGTCGGAACAATGATGACATTAGTTGCTGTAATAGTTGGAAAAGTTATGATCTCCGCAGAACTTAATTTATGGCAAGGAATCATTCTTGGGATGATTGTGGGTGCTGTTACTGGCGTATTCAACGGCGTTCTCATTACGGTCTTGAAACTTCCACCATTTATTGCAACTCTGGCAACCATGAAAGGCGCACAGGGTTTAGCCTTAATCCTTTCAGATTTAAAGCCAGTACTTTTCGCAGATGATGTAAATAAATGGGATGGCGTAGCAAATGGAAATATAATCCCAAATTTTCCAAATGCTGTACTAATTTTATTTTTAGCGGCAGGCGCCGCATCGATTATTCTCAATAAGACCGTACTGGGACGCTACGCATTTGCGATAGGTTCCAACACGGAAGCAACGAAACTCTCTGGTGTGAAAGTAGATCGTTGGCTTGTAGCAATTTACGCTCTCTGCGGTGTCTTTGTAGGACTTGCAGCGGTTGTTTTAACTTCTCGCTTGGGCTCAGCACAACCGGATCTCGGACTTGGATATGAACTCGAAGCCATTGCAGCAGTCATCATCGGTGGAACTTCGCTTCTTGGCGGCAAGGGAAGTATTAGTGGAACAATTATTGGTGCTCTAATCATGGCGGTCTTGATCAATGGGCTGCGTATTTTGGAGCTGCAACAAGAATGGCAATACGTTGTTGTCGGTGCTGTCATCTTGCTCGCGGTCTATGGAGATAACGTCAGACGCAGACGGGGATCCGAGAGTTAAGAATGCTTAACTCTTTGGGCTTTTGGACAATGAAAACAATGCCAGCAAATCCACGTCAAAACAATGTTCTGAGTGGGAGAGGACCACTATTCGCTATTCTTATTTAATATCTATTTTTAATTACTTTTGAAAGTAGGCAGAATTAGGCCCCGCCCCCGTGGCTCAGTGGTAGAGCAGCTCATTCGTAACGAGCAGATCGTCGGTTCAATCCCGACCGAGGGCTCGATACCTGCTCATAATGAGCCTCAACGTGGGATTCTGAAGCCTTTGAAATGAATTTCTCAGGTTTCTGTTATTTAATATACCTACCTACCTCACCTGAAAGGGTCGAGATTTCCTAGAAAGGGAAATTAGTGCGCAGCTCAAATCCAGTCCTCTCTCGTTCCAATCGCGGTTTCGCTCAGATGGATCCAACTCGTTTAAGTGACGATTCACTTGAAGCAACATATGCAGCACCAGCAGCATCATCACTTCGCACTGGTCGTATGACTATGGACGATGTTGTTATGCGTACTGCAACTCTGTTTGCAGTACTTGTTGCAGTCGGTGCATTTGCATGGGGTGCAAACAATCCAGGTTTAGCACTCGTTGGTTTCCTTGGTGGGTTTGTTCTTGCCATGATAAATATTTTTTCTAAGAAAGTTCGCGTACCACTAGTTATTGCTTACTCCGCTTTCCAGGGACTCGCTCTTGGCACAATTAGTCGTATTTATAATGAAACATATTCGGGAATTGTTGGACAAGCGGTTATCGGAACTCTCTGTGCCTTCGGTGGAATATTACTTGCCTACCGCAGTGGCAGGATTCGGGTCACTCCTAAGTTCACCCGAGTCTTACTCGGTTCACTAATTGGTTACTTCGCATTTAGCTTGATCACAATCTTCACTGGTTTCCCTGGTGGAAGCACAGGACTTCTGATTGCAGTTGCTGGTGTTGCACTAGCATCTTTCTTCTTAGTTCTAGATTTTGATCAGATTGATAAGACCATCGCAGCAGGAGCACCACAAGAAGAATCATGGCGTTGTGCCTTTGGTTTGATGGTTACTTTAGTTTGGTTATATCTCGAAATCTTAAGACTGATTTCGATACTGCGTAGCAACGACTAACACGAAGTATTTCAAGAACTAGTTAATTAAGTACGGGGTTGCCCGAGATGCGAAGATCGCGTCTCGGGCAATTTTGTTGCCACAAAGAACGCAACCGCCATCATTAGGGCGCTCACTGCGAATGCTGGTCGGAAGCCATATTGGTCTGCGATTAATCCCAATAGAACAGGTGCCACCATCGCACCGGCATCACCTGACATTTGAAAGAGAGCAATAACTTGTCCGCCTTTACCTTTCATAACATCTCCCACAATTGCAGCAGGAGTTGTAGATAGGAAAGCTGAACCAAGTGCTCCGATTGCCATTGAAAGCAAGAACATCCACGGCTGGACCGTGACAACAAGTACGAGCACCGATACGCCAAGAAGAGAGGTGCCGATAAGAGCGGCATATTTACGCCCACGGAGATCGGCAATTTTTCCAGCTTTTAAAAGCAAGAGCGTCTGAATAACAGAAGAAATTGTGAAACCTAGGCCGAGATATGCAGCAGTGGACTTCATGTCTTCAACCATGAATAAAGGCAAAATAGAGCGACTCATTCCGAATAAGACAGATGCGCTACAGAAAGAGATTGTTAGAGCGATTAAATATGGCTTATTAGTAATTACTTCACGGAACTTAAATTTATCTTGTGAGACTTTCTCCGATGGACGTGCTGCCAATTCAGAGTTACGTAGTAAAAAGCCACCTGCAACGCTAGCAACTACCAATAGAACTGCGTAGACAAATAGTGGAGCACGTAAAGAGATAGCAGTTAGGAATCCACCAATTACTGGCCCGGCCATCATTCCTAAGAAAAAACTTCCGTTGTAAAGAGATTGTGCTCGTGCACGACGAGAGTCATCAACTGCGCGCAAAATAATAGAACCAGCGGCAACAGAGAACATTGATGATCCAAGCCCACCAGCAGTTCTGAAGACAAGTAATTGTTCAAATGATTGCGCTAACGCTGCTGCAAAAGAAGAGAGTGCGACAAAAGCGATTCCGGTTGTGTAAACAATTCGTTCTCCAAATTTATCTACAAGTTTTCCAGCGAATAGCCCGCTAGCGAATCGCGCGAGTGCGAAGGCGGCGAGTATGGAACCAACTTGGGCATTGTTGACGCCAAATGATTTTGCAAAAAGCGGCAAAGTTGGTGCGATGACGCCAAATCCAACTGCGACAAAGAACGATGCGAATACAAGTACGCCCACTTCACGAGGAAATTCTTTAAGTGGGTTGGCGAACTTACCTTTTGAAGTTTCAGTCAATCTGGATTAACCCAATGTCTCGCCTGCGGACTCTTCACGCGCCGCCGCATAATCATTACTTGTGCGAAGTGGAGTTTCACGGAGCATCAACGCCAGAATGAAGCCTAAAGCTGTGATTGGCGCGGCTGTAAGAAAGACGACATGAAATGAGTTTACAAAGGACTCAAGAGCGGTGGCTTGAATGACCGGCGGTAGCGTTGCCAGAACGGAAGTGTTGTTCTGAATTCCATCAAGAGTCGCTGGATCGAACCCAGCCACGGCAGATGGGTTAGTTGCCGCTAAGTTGTTAAAGTTTTGAGTTAAGTAATGGCTCAATCGATTGGTAAGAATTGTTCCAAATATTGCTGTTCCGAAAACACTACCGAGTGAACGAAAGAATGTATTCGAGCTTGTTGCTACTCCCATATCTTTAAACTCGACCGAGTTTTGCAGCGCAATAACAATAGTTTGCATGGAAAGACCTAGTCCCGCACCAACCATGATTCCGTAGATTGATAGTTGCCAGAATGGTGTGGTTGTACTGAGCGTTGACATTAACAAGATGCCAAGTGTCATGATTACAGTTCCGATAATTGGGAATCGCTTGTAATAACCATGCTTAGTAATAGCTTTTCCACTATAAATCGATGTCGAAACAATTCCGAGCATGAATGGAATTAACTTAAGCCCTGCTTGGGTTGCAGTATTGCCTTGGACTACCTGTAGATATAGAGGCAACATAACGATTGCACCGAACATACCTGCACCGATAATGAAACCCAGAGCAGAGGTTAGTGAGAAAGTGTGGTTTTTAAAGAGAGATAAAGGAAGTATTGGTTCTACTGCTTTACGTTCCCAAGCCAGAAACATGGCAATAAGTGAAATTCCGACAACAAAGAATGTAAGAGTAATTGAATTACCCCATCCACGTTCTGGTCCATAAATTGAAACTGCAAGCAAAACTGTTGTAACTGCAGCAACCATTAGAAAAGCACCTAAATAATCAATCTTATGCTCACGCTTAATTTTAGGAATGTGTAAAACTGCAGATGTAATTGCAAGTGCGGCGATACCAAATGGCAGGTTGATATAGAAAATCCAACGCCAACCTGTTATTCCAAGAATTGTCGAGTGATCAGAGAAGAAGCCACCAAGAAGTGGGCCAGCAACAGATGAGAGTCCCCAGACTGCACCGAAGTAACCTTGATAGCGACCGCGTTCACGTGGCGGAACAATGTCACCAATTATCACAAATGTAAGTGCCATCAAGCCACCAGCACCAAGTCCTTGAACGGCGCGCGTTGCAATTAACTGCTCCATATTTTGTGCAGCACCTGCAGCAAGTGATCCCATTAAGAATGTGACAATTGCAAATTGAAAAACAATTCGGCGGCCATAAATATCTGAAATTTTTCCATAAAGTGGGGTTGAGGCTGTTGAGGTAAGTAAATAAGCGGTGACAACCCATGTGTAATGATTTAAACCATTAAAGTCTTCAACAATACTTTTTAGTGCAGTGGAAACAATTGTCTGATCAAGCGCTGCAAGTAACATTCCAGTCATTAGGGCACCAAGAATTACCATAATTTCTTTATGGCTATGAACTTTCAAAGGGGTTGAATTAGACATTTTGGCCTTTCAAAAAAAAATAAATAGCAGCTTATTTATTTAAAATTGCTTAAGTAGTAAGGTTACTCTGTGAAATCAGTAATTGCGGAAGACCTAGTAAAAACTTATAGGAAGGGCGCTGTGCGTGCGCTAGATCACTTATCACTTGATGTTGAGGAAGGAACTGTGCTCAGCGTGCTTGGCCCTAATGGGGCTGGAAAGACAACCTGCGTTCGCATACTTGCCACACTTCTTAAACCAGATTCTGGCCGCGCAATGGTTGGTGGGATTGATGTTATTAAACATCCAGAGAAAGTTCGTGAAGTTATCGGACTATCTGGTCAATATGCAGCGGTCGATGAAATTCTTACCGGCTGGGATAACTTAGTGATGTTCGGCCAACTTTATCATTTAGGAAAGAAAGAAGCGGTTGCTCGCGCCGAAGAACTACTAGAGCGCTTCTCTCTCACAGATAGTGCAAAGCGCCCGATCAAAACTTATTCAGGTGGAATGCGCCGTCGCTTAGATTTAGCCGCTTCGCTAATTGTTAAACCAAAAGTTCTCTTTTTAGATGAACCAACAACTGGTTTAGACCCACGTGGTCGACAAGAAATGTGGAGCGTGATTGAAGAGTTGGTAAAAGGTGGCGTGACTCTGCTTCTTACAACGCAGTACTTGGAAGAGGCGGATCAGTTAGCGGATGAGATTGTGGTAATTGATCATGGAAAAGTAATCGCACGTGGAACTTCTGATGCGCTGAAGAAGCAGGTTGGTGGAGAAAGACTGGAAATCGTTGTGGAATCTGCGAATATTAGTAAGGCGATGGAAGTTGTTGCGAGAATTAGTGGAAATAAAGCGACCCTTGATGAAGGTTTGAGAATGATCTCAGCGCCAGTTTCAACCGGGGCAACTGCTTTAATCGAAACTCTGCGAGCACTTGATGACGAAAAAATTCGCCCGCTAGATGTTGGGTTGAAACGCCCATCACTTGATGATGTTTTCCTATCCCTAACTGGACACGCTGCCGAAGAGACTGTGACTGAAGAAGTTGAAAAGTCTGGCCGCAGAAAGAAGGCAAAGAAGTGAGCGCATTCCAAGACACAATGATTATTACGCAGCGCCAGTTGCGGTTACTCACTCGGGTACCTGAAGTCCTAATTTTCTCAACGATTCAGCCAGTGATGTTTGTGCTTTTATTTCGTTTTGTTTTTGGTGGATCTATTTCAACCGAACAACCTGGTGGTTACGTTCAACTTTTGATGCCTGGAATCTTTGTGCAGACTGTTGCCTTTACCTTGGCAGGTACCGCATCTGGTCTTGCCGAAGATATGAAAAAGGGTTTAATCGATCGCTTTAGATCACTTCCTATTTCGCAATCAGCACTTGTCATGGGCCGCACATTAGGTGATTCACTTCTAAATATTGTTGTACTCGCTGTTATGGGAATTGCAGGATATGTAGTCGGATGGCGTCCAACTTCTGGAGTACTCAGTGTTGGAATTGGTTTTCTTTTTCTTTTGCTCTTTGGTTACGCGCTTTCTTGGGTTGGTATTTATGTTGGACTTTCAGCATCAGATGCGCGGGTAGTTCAGAACGTTAGCTTTATCGTGACTTTTCCATTGACCTTCTTATCAAATGCTTTTGCACCAACAACCGGAATGCCGCGTGCGCTTCAGTACTTCGCAGAGTGGAATCCAGTCTCAACGATGGTGGCGGCCTGTCGCGAACTCTTTGGTCTAGAGAATCAATTCGGAGCAACAGCGGGTTCATTTCCAAGTGAAAACCCACTCATTACTTCATTTTTCTACATGATTATCATCATGGCTATCTTTATTCCGATCAGTGTTAGAAAATATAAGCGCTCAGCCAATTAAAGAATAACGAAGGTATAGTCCAACTATGAGAGCGTTCGTGATCACTTCTCCCAATAATTCGGGCGTTCAAGAAGTTGCTGAACCCACTGCTGGTGAAAATCAAGTTGTTGTTGATGTCAGCCGTGTAGGAATTTGTGGAACAGATCAAGAATTCTTTACAGGTGAAATGGTTTATCTGCACAGTAATGATGAAAAATATCCGGTTCAGATTGGCCACGAGTGGAGTGGTGTTGTTACTGCAATTGGTAAAGGTGTAAATGAAAAATGGTTAGGCCAGCGAGTTACAGGTGACACTATGTTGGGTTGCCAAAAATGTTATCGCTGTCTTTCGGGTCGTCAACACCTGTGTCATGATCGTTATGAAATTGGTGTCCGCCGTGGTTGGCCAGGGGCGTGTGCAGAGAAGTTACTTGTTCCAGAAACCGCCCTTTATGCACTTCCAGATTCAATTAATGATGCCGTAGGTGCCTTAGTTGAACCTGCTGGTAACGCGCTGCGCGCTGTTGAAGCTTCACTTGCTGGCCCCGGAAAAGAAATACTAATTTACGGAACTGGAACCATTGGCTTGCTTGCTGCACTCTTGGCGCAAGCTGCTGGTGCAAATGTTCATCTTGTTGGACGCAATGATCGAACAATTGCCCTAGCTCATAAAATTGGAATTAAAAATACGAGTACTGAAGTCCTAAAACCGCGAAATGGATTCGATGGAGTTATTGATGCAACTAATCACAAATCAATTCCTCATAACGCGGTGCAAGCAGTAGAACCAGGTGGAAGAGTTGTTTATATTGGAATTTCGGGTGAACCAAGTTTGGTCGACTCGCGTGACATCGCTCTGAAAGATGTAACTGCAGTAGGAATTCTCTCCGCTTCCCCTGGGCTAAAAGGTGCAATTGAAATATTTTCTCGCGGTGAAGTAGATCCAACTCCACTCATCGCAGCGACAGTTTCACTAGAGCAAGTTCATGATGTGTTTATGGGAATACGCCCATACGGTGCTGGTGATGGCCCTAAAATCCATATCGATCCCCGCCTCACACTTCGAAGGCAGGAATGATCGGTTTTGTAAAAGGCGTTGCAAAAGAGGTGGCACCGATGGGAATTCTTATCAATTCACTTGCTCCTGCAGTAATCAGTACACCGATAAATTCAAATACGAGTGAAGAAACTTTAAAATATATGATTGGGCGAATTCCAATGGGACGCGTTGGTCAACCAGAAGCAGTTGCTGAGATTGTTTCTTTTATGTCATCTAAGGCTTGTTCATTTACAACAGGATTTACTTTTGATGCCTCTGGCGGACGCGCCACTTACTAACTACTGATTAATAATAAGTAGCGCCCTTAATTTCGACTTTAATTTCTTTACCATTTGGTGCTGTATAAGAAACAGAATCTCCAATTTTTGCTCCCATAACTGCTGCGCCAAGTGGAGATTTTTCGCTATAAACAGATAAATCACCTGATGCTATTTCGCGGGAGCCAAGCAAGAATTTTTCTTCATCACCAGCGATGATTGCAGTGATAACCATTCCGGGACCAACGACTCCATCCTCAGAAACAGGAGGTGTTCCAATGTGCGCGTTTTCTAACATTTGTTTTAATTGGCGAATTCGCGCTTCCATTTTGCCTTGCTCATCGCGAGCGGCGTGATATCCACCATTTTCTTTTAAGTCGCCTTCAGCGCGCGCTGCTTCGATCTTTGCTGTGATTTCTTTACGACCATCTGTTTCCAGATGAGCAAGCTCTGCCTGCAAACGATCGGCGGCTTCTTGGGTTAACCAAGTTTGTGAAGTGCTCATAAGGGCTAACGGTATATGAAGGGCTTACTCGGCGCGACAACGGGTAATACTGGCTGTAACTGGCGTAATCCGAGCGGGGATTATTGTTATTTGTTCACTTCGCTCGCTTCCTGCAGCGATCGTGTCATCAATTTGGCCCACTACATTCTTATCAAAATCCATTGCCGTTAAAGTGCAAATAATAACTTGCGAAGGGTCGGTTCGTTCGATGGAGTAGCGAATTGATATTTCTTTTTCACCAGTGACATTAAATGAAATTATTTGACTACGAATTGCCGGATTTGAGTGATAAAGACCAGCCCATAAACTCCATGTAATTCCGGCAATCGCAAAAGCAATCGCATAAGGGAGCCATCGCTTTTGACCAGAGCGGCCGTATCGCTGCTCGTAGTTGAACTCTCCCGACGGATGCATGGCATGATTATCGCATGCAAGAAGCTGTTGATAAGGGTTGGGCGGGTTCGCTCACGGTACTGATTCTCTGTATTTCGGTGGCGTTCTTATTGCGCAGTTTCTATAAGCGCTTTACGCGCATGAACCCGCGGAATGATGAAAATACCCCTGATAATTAAAAAAACTTTTCAAGGGCTCGGCGTAATTTTATTGGCTTTAATTTTCGTTGGGCTAGGAAATTGGCAGCTTGATCGCGCTGGTGATGTTAATGAATTAAACGCAGCAGCCAAAATAATTGATCCAAAAGTTTATTCACTTGGAGAAGTGACTGAACCTCTAATTTCACTTGATTCACGTGAAGTAAATAAGAGCGTTTCACTTAGCGGTTTTTATATTGCAAATTACAAGGCGCCATTTCAGAAAGACTCATCCGGCAAGGTCAATGATTGGGAAGTTGCGCTATTGCAAGTGGATGGCTCTGACCCGCAATCTGGAATCTTGGTAGTTCGCGGACTTTGGGCAGATCGTCTAAGAAACCCTGAAGTTGCGATATCTACAAAAATTGATCTGATTGGGAGTCTGCAACCGCGACAATATGAAGATCGCGTAGAAAGTGCTCCCGGAGTAATTTCGCGTCTCGATAGCAGCGTGATTATTTCGCAGACAGATCTAGATTTATATGATGGATTTATCGTGGCTCAATCAGAAAATACACGCGCCGGTGAATTACTACGTGAGCGCATAATTGCGGCAGCTCCGATTTCCAAGGTGGCTGGGTACTACTGGCAACATATTTCATACGTTGTGATTTGGTGGATCATGGCAGCGATAGTTCTCTTCTTACCCTTTTATCGCCGTAAGATCAGCTCATGAATGGTGCAATTAAGAGATTCCGAGTTATGGCCCTGACTGCTGGTGTTATGTCGCTACTTTTATGGTTTATTGATTTACCAGTGGCCTACCTTCTTAATAATGAAGACTGGAAAGCGAAAGTCGCTTGGATTCCCTTTGTTCATGGCTGGGTTTACGCCGTTTATGTTTTGACCGCTATTCAATTCTCAGTCAAAGCCCGCTGGGAGTTAAAGCGCATACTTTGGTTGATTTTGGCTGGCACTCTGCCAGTTGCCTCCTTCGTCGCCGAACGCAAAATTGTGAAGCAGTATTCATAAAACCTTGTTCACAAAGCATTAACAATTGGCTATGGCGTGGCTACTCCATAAGAGGGCCGATCCGATCTATCTTTTTCTAGTCCGAAGCAATTTCACCTAGATAAAAATAAATAGATTGCGAGAGAGCCATTGGCTACTCCAGTATCTTCCAGTAAGAAGAAAAGCACGAAAAAAACTTACGTCCTAGATACCAGCGTTCTGTTAGCAGATCCGAATGCGCTCTCGAAATTCGAAGAACACGAAGTAATAATTCCAATTGCCGTTATTGGCGAACTCGAGACAAAGCGCGATCATCCGGAACTTGGCTACTTTGCGAGGGCGGCGCTGCGATCACTAGATGACCTGCGAATCACTCATGGCCGACTAGATCGGCCCCTTGTCATCACGCCCGAAGGTGGGACGCTTTCGGTGGAACTCAATCACACCGACTTAAGCACTCTGCCGCATGGATTTCTGCGCGATGGCACTAATGATTCACGCATCTTGGCAATTGCTAAAAATTTAATGTCAGATGGAAAGCAAGTGGTCTTAGTTACTAAGGATTTGCCACTACGTGTTAAAGCATCATCGGTGGGTGTTGAGGCACAGGAATATTTAGCGGAATTAGTTTCGAGTAGTGGCTGGACTGGTATCGAAGAAATTAGCGTTGGCCACAATATTATTGATGAGCTCTACGCCGCAGATCGCGCCGACCACGAATGTGCCCACCAATTCCCGGTTCACACTGGTGTAGTTCTGCACTCTGAAAAGGGAAGTGCGCTGGCGCGAGTCACCGCCGATAAACGGCTGCAATTAGTGCGCGGTGATCGGAGCGCATTTGGTCTGCATGGTCGAAGCGCCGAACAACGAATTGCCTTGGACATACTTCTGGATCACGAAATCGGAATCGTTTCTTTGGGCGGTCGCGCTGGAACGGGTAAGAGCGCACTCGCTCTCTGTGCCGGACTTGAAGCGGTGATGGAGAAACGCCTCCATAAGAAAGTTATTATTTTTCGCCCGCTGTATCCAGTTGGCGGACAGGAACTTGGATACTTGCCCGGCGGGGAAGGCGAGAAAATGTCGCCATGGGCGCAGGCGGTCTTTGACACTTTGGGCGCTCTAGTTTCAGAAGCGGTAATTGAGGAAGTCATGGCGCGCGGGCTGATTGAAGTTCTGCCGCTGACTCATATCCGTGGCCGCTCTCTGCACGACTCTTTTGTGATTGTTGATGAGGCCCAGTCGCTAGAGCGCGGAGTTTTACTTACCGTTCTCTCGCGAATCGGTCAGGGCTCGAGGGTAATTCTGACCCACGACGTTGCCCAGCGGGATAACTTGCGAGTCGGCCGTCATGACGGCGTGGTCTCGGTCGTTGAAACCCTGAAAGGCCACCCGCTCTTTGCCCACGTGACGCTCACTCGCAGCGAGCGCTCGCCAATCGCGGCGCTGGTCACGGAGATGCTGGAAGGGCCAATGGTTTAGGGCTTTTTATTCCTAACTCAGACCCTTCTTTAAATCTCACAGTCACAATTCGGACATTAGGGACTTCGCCCTAACTGAGCAGGACTTATGTTCATCCACAGGAAGCCACTTTCCGGAGAATTTACGCCACACGCGTGAATTAATTTGTGACATTACCCCCAAATTGCCACTCTTAAGCCATTCCCCTGCATTACCTCAACCTATTTATAGATCAGTGAGTTACGGACACAGGGTTACGGACACAGGGTTACGGACACAGGTTAGAGAAGAGGAGGGCAGAGATGAGTTCTACATATTCAAGAACGCAAACACAGCGTTTTAAGTCACGCGCCCTCTGGCTAACGGTCGCCTCTTTCATCCTGATTTCATCTGTTCAGCCAACTGCTTACGGTCTGGATTTCCCGATGACTACAAGTGTTGCCCTTCCACAATCTTTAAAACTGACTAAGTCAGCGGCGCTAAAAGCCGAAGTCGATCTTTCCGAAGGCGCCGCCCTTTACTCCCAACTCGATCAAAAGCGAGATCTTTTCGCTTCTCAGATGGCGCTAGTTGCCTCAGTAAGTCTTCAAGTTGAAGCTGCTCGTAGCATCATGGGAGCCAAGAAAGTTGCCAAGGCGATCGCGCTCTCTGAATATTCATGGGGCGATAATCAGTACAGCTGCTTAAACCGTCTTTGGACGAAGGAAAGCCACTGGAATTACAAGGCGCGCAATAAAGTTTCTGGCGCTCACGGAATTCCGCAATCACTGCCGGCAAGTCGCATGGATGTGATTTCAACAGATTGGCGAACCAACCCTGTTACGCAGATTCGTTGGGGGCTTCGTTATATTGCAATTCGCTATGACTCACCATGTAAAGCATGGTCGAAGTTCAAGCGCAGTAATTACTACTAAATCTTTTTAAACTTCTGACTGCCGGCTACCAATTGTTAGCGGCTTTAAAACAGTAGCAAAGAAATCATTTCCTTTATCGTCCACAATAATAAATGCTGGAAAATCAACTACATCAATTTTCCAGACAGCTTCCATTCCTAAATCTTCAAAATCAAGTACTTCAACTTTCTTGATGCAATCTTGAGCAAGTCGCGCAGCTGGTCCGCCAATTGATCCGAGATAGAAACCACCGTGGGCTTTGCACGCATCAGTAACCGCCTTTGAGCGATTACCTTTGGCGAGCATTACGAAAGATCCACCTGCCGCTTGAAATTGATCAACATAAGAATCCATACGACCGGCAGTTGTTGGGCCAAATGAACCAGATGCATAACCCTCGGGAGTTTTGGCTGGGCCCGCGTAATAAACCGCGTAATCCTTTAGATATTGCGGCAGCGGTTGGCCGGCATCAAGTGCGGCTTTGATTCGCGCATGCGCTAAATCGCGGGCGACCACGATTGTTCCAGTTAAAGAAACCCGCGTTTTTACGGGGTGCGCAGAAAGCTGTGCACGTACCTGTTCCATAGGTTGGTTTAAATCAATTTTTACAACGTTATCGTCAAGATGTTCATCCGTTGTCTCAGGTAAGAAGCGTGCTGGATCGCGCTCAAGTTCTTCTAGGAAAATTCCATCCTTAGTAATTTTTGCCTTTGCCTGTCGATCGGCTGAGCAAGAAACTGCAATAGCAATTGGAAGTGAAGCCCCATGACGCGGAAGTCTTACTACTCGAACATCGTGGCAGAAGTACTTGCCACCAAACTGGGCGCCGATTCCTAATTTACGAGTTAATTCAAGTACTTCTTTCTCAAGTTCTAAATCACGGAAACCGTGGCCAGTTGCAGCATCCCCAGAAGTTGGAAGCGAATCAAGATATTTCGTACTCGCTAATTTTGCAGTTTTAACTGTGTGCTCAGCGCTGGTTCCACCAATAACAATTGCTAAGTGATACGGAGGACAAGCTGCGGTACCAATTGAACGTAATTTCTCATCTAACCAAGTCATAAATGATTTGGGATTTAAAACTGCTTTAGTCTCTTGGTATAAAAATGATTTATTTGCACTTCCACCACCCTTGGCGATAAACATAAAGTTATATTCATCGGCGTGATCAGAATCAGCATAAATTTCTATCTGGGCGGGCAAGTTGTTACCAGTATTTTTTTCATCCCAAGTAGTAACTGGAGCCATCTGTGAATAGCGCAGATTTAACTTAGTAAAAGCATCATAAATTCCCTGTGAAATGGCGACTTCATCTTTTGCAGTTGTTAAGACATGCTGTCCTTTTTTGCCCATCACAATTGCAGTTCCAGTGTCTTGGCACATTGGCAATATTCCACCAGCAGAGATATTGGCATTCTTTAAGAGATCTAGAGCAACAAAGCGATCATTTGGCGATGCTTCTGGATCCTTCAAAATATTGGAAAGTTGTTGCAGATGCTCTGCACGTAAGTAATGTGAAATATCGTGAATCGCAATCTCAGTCAGTGAAGAGATTGCTTCAGGTGAAACTTGTAAAAACTCGTGGTCTCCAAGTTTGATAACACTTACACCTTCTTTACCTAAGCTTCGATACTTTGTTGTATCTTCACCAATCGGTAATAAATCTGAATATTTAAATTGTGGAGACATTATTCGGCCGGCTTCTTAGCCGCATCTAATTTTTTCTTTGCTCCATCAAGCCACTCTTGGCAGATCTTGGCTAGATCTTCGCCACGTTCCCAGAGTTTGAGCGAATCCTCTAACGTGGCGCTGCCATCTTCAAGAGATTCAACAATTTCGGCGAGCTCATCACGAGCTTCTTCATAAGAGGGCATGACATCTGAATTCTGGGCATCTTTTGCGACCATGGGTTAAATCTACTCGCTTCTACTTATTCTTTGAGCACGCTAGCGCGGGCTTCGCCTTTGGCCGCACGAATTCGCAGAATGGCTCCGGCCTTTAGCGCTGCGGCATCGCGCACAATTTTTCCATCATCACTTTGCACCACTGAATATCCGCGATCCATGGTCGATTGCGGGGAGAGCGAACGCAGGTGCGCAATAACGCCTTTGATCTCTTTCTTTTCAATATCCAGTAGCGCTTTAAAACCTCGATGCGAACGATCGCGCAACCCAACCAATTCATCGCGGCGGACTTTAACCATCACACTGGGATCTTTCATCACTGGGCGGTTGCGTAATTGAGCAATCTGATTTAGCTCGTATTCCACCGTGGAAAGTAAACGGCGATACATACGGTCGCGGATCTTATTTATCTCAGCAATTTCTTCTGCAATATCTGGAACCACACGTTTAGCCGCATCCGTTGGAGTAGATGCTCGGTAATCGGCAACGAGGTCGAGCAGTGGTGAATCTTTTTCATGTCCGATTGCGCTAACTATGGCAGTCTCACAACTTGCGGCTAGTCGAACCAAACTCTCATCACTAAAAGGGAGTAGATCTTCAAAAGATCCACCACCGCGAGTAATAATAATTACATCGACATCAGCCAGTGCTTCGAGTTCGCGTAAGGCGGCAGATACTTCTACAACTGCGGCTGCGCCTTGGACCACTACTTCACGGATTTCAAATTCAACTGCGGGCCAGCGGCGGCGCGCATTTTCAACAACATCTTTTTCGGCATCGGTATTTCGTCCACAAATTAGCCCGACTTTGCGTGGCAATCTTGGTAGCCCGACTTTGCGATCTGCGGAAAATAAACCTTCTGCCGCCAATAAAGATTTCAGCGCTTCCAAGCGCGCTAGTAATTCGCCAACACCGACTTGGCGGATTTCTTTTGCAGACATTGTGAGTGAACCATTTTTTGTAAACCAAGATGCCTTTGCGTTAATAACTACTCGCGCATTAGGTGGCAGTGGTTGCGCCGTGGCTAATACACTTTTGTGACACATCACCGAAAGACTCATATCGACAGAGGTATCGCGCAGGCGCATAAATGCCATTCCACCGCTGCGTTCATTTAACTCTGAAATTTCTCCTTCAATCCAAATTGACCCCAAGCGATCCACATATTCCTTGATCGCCTCGGAGACGACCCGTACCGGTGCGGGGGATTCGCTTGAAGTTTCGAACATGGGATGAGCCTAATAGAATGACCGACATGGCTAAGAGAGTTCTCCTTGCAGCGCCGCGTGGGTATTGCGCCGGCGTAGACCGCGCGGTTATTACCGTCGAAAAATCGCTGGAACTCTACGGCGCACCACTTTATGTTCGTAAAGAGATTGTTCATAACAAGCACGTTGTCTCCACCCTTGAAGCTCGTGGAGTTATCTTCGTAAATGAAACTGATGAAGTCCCAGAGGGAGCCACCATCGTTTTTTCAGCTCATGGTGTTTCGCCGGCGGTTCACGAACAAGCAGCTGCGCGTAATCTAAAAACAATCGATGCCACCTGCCCATTGGTTACAAAAGTGCATCAAGAGGTAAAACGATTTGCTGATGACGAAACTGAAATTTTATTAATTGGCCATAATGGACACGAAGAAGTTGAAGGAACGGCTGGTGAAGCTCCGGGCCGAGTGCGCATTGTTGATGGACTCGAAGAAGCGCGAACCATGCAGCCAACTCCGGGAAAGAAATTAGTCTGGCTAACTCAGACCACGCTAAGTGTTGATGAAACTATGCAATCAGTTGCGATCTTAAAAGAGCGCTTTCCAGATATCGCTAATCCACCATCAGATGACATTTGCTATGCCACCCAGAATCGCCAAGTAGCAATTAAAGAAATTGCTCCACAATCGGATTTAGTTTTAGTTGTTGGTTCAACTAATTCCTCTAACTCAGTTCGTTTAGTTGAAGTTGCTAAAGAGTACGGCGCCAAGGCTGCTTACTTAATTGACTATGCAACCGAAGCCGACGAAGAGTGGCTAGTCGGTGTTGAAACTATAGGCGTAACAAGTGGTGCATCTGTTCCAGAAATTTTAGTTCGTGACTTATTAACATGGCTGGCAGAACGCGGTTTTGGTGATGTGACTGAAGTTGAAGCAACTAAAGAATCGCTGCTCTTCTCACTTCCACCAGAGTTACGTAAAGAGTTAAAGGCTGCTGGAAAGTAATTTAAACTCGGGCTTTTGGCTTGCGTGTCTTTGCTTTTTCATTTAAGAAGATAAACCATCCATAGATTGCACTGACTAATAAATAAGGCGCAATCGAAGTTAGGGCAGCAACGAAATCAAGGCCAAGGCGCGCTGGTTTAATGCCAGTTGAGAGAATTAAATAAATTAAAACGGTTGCTGCAAATGCCAGCGGTGGAGTTACGACAGAAACATAAGTTGTTCCTTTACGCCCGAAGCGCAGGCCGCCGTAGAGAAATGCACAGATCGCTAGGCCACTGACAATGCCAGCGCCACTGCGAATTAATAGTTCGAGACCACAGAAAAACGCGATTAATAAAGATTGCAAAATAACTACACCCTCTTTTTTAAGTCCAGGACCGCTCATTTTATTCATCCTCTACCTCAAGCGCATCAATAAAGTCATCCTCGGCGGCTAACTCTGAATTCTTTAATTCACGAACGTTAGTGGGCGCATCTGGATATGGAAGTGAAAGTTTATCTTTATCACCGGAAACCCCGTAATCAATAATTTTGGCGGCAGCGCGCTTGACCGTAGTTTCAGCGGCTGGGATTAAATCACCGTAAGCCTTAGAGAGTGAATTAAGCGCCGTACCGACTTTAACGATTCGCACATGAAGTGATGTTAAATCTTTCATAAATACGCCGGCAGTTTTAGCAATATTTTCGGCGTTGAGTGCAACTGAATTTCGCGAGTAAACATTGCCGATCGTGCGCAGTAGCGCCATCATTGAGGTTGGGGTTGCAATCGTGACATTTAAGCGGAAAGCGCTCTCCAGAAATAGTGGATCTACACGTAGCGCTTCTGTTAATAAAGATTCAAATGGCACAAAGAGAATCACGAAATCAGGGGAGGCCTGAGACTCGTGATATCCACGTTTGGCCAGCGCGGTAACGTGGCCAGCCAAATCTTTTCTATGCTCAATAAATAAACGCTCACGCTCTTCTGGGTCTTCAACTTCGTGTGCCTCTATGAATCGATCAAATGGAAATTTAGAGTCAATAAATAAGTGTGTGCCACCGGGCATATTTACTGTGATGTCGGGAATGCCAGATGAATCAGCATCAGTGGTTGAACGTTGTGCGGTGTACTCAATATCTTTACGGAGCCCAGCATCTTCGAGCATTAGTTCTAGTTGGGCTTCACCAAATTTTCCACGAGTCTGTGAATTATTTAGTGCACCTGCAATTGCTTTAGTTTGCGCAACTAGTGATTCGTTATGCGTTGACATTGCGCGCACTTGCGTGCGGATGTCGGATTCAGCTTCGATACGGCGACGATCAGCATCAGCGGCTTCTTTCTGCAATTTCTCCATTGCAGTTTTCATTCCTTCAACTTCAGTTGCAAGTTTTGATCCAGCAATTGCGTTATCGCGTTCTGATTTATAGAGATCGCGTTCTGCGCGAATTGCACTCATTTCACTAGCGGCAACCCCATCAGTTGAATTTTTGCGGCCACCAATCAGGTATCCGAGGAGGAGCCCAATAAAGAGCCCGATAACGAGTGTAAGAATGACCACTGCTGCGCTTGACATGGCCCTATCGTGGCAGGAAGCACCGACAATCACGCGTAGGCTCTGCACCTTATGGGACTTTCTATATGAGCCTTTCTATCGGAATCGTCGGTCTGCCGAATGTGGGAAAGTCGACCCTTTTTAACGCGCTCACCAAAAATAACGTCCTCGCAGCTAACTATCCCTTCGCAACCATCGAACCAAACATTGGCGTTGTCGGAGTTCCGGATGAGCGCTTGGCGAAATTAGCCACTGTCTTCTCCTCTGAAAAACTTCTGCCTGCCGCACTCTCTTTCGTTGATATTGCGGGCATCGTTAAGGGTGCCTCGGAAGGTGCGGGGCTAGGCAATAAGTTCCTTGCCAATATCCGCGAAACCGATGCGATCTGCCAAGTGATTCGGGTTTTCACAGATGGTGATGTCGTTCACGTTGATGGGCGCATTGATCCCAGCAGCGATATGGAAACGATTAATACTGAACTAGCGCTCGCGGATTTACAGACTATTGAGAAGGCTCTACCCCGACTGGAAAAAGAATCGCGCATTAATAAAGAAACTGTCGCGGTAGTTGAGGCGGTTAAGAAGGCTGAAGCACATCTACAAAGTGGAAAGCCGCTTTCATCATCTGGTTTAGATCTTGAACTTTTGCGTGATCTTCATTTATTAACTGCTAAACCATTCTTATATGTATTTAATGTAGATGCCGCAGAGCTAAATGATGGCGACCTACGCAAAAAACTTTCTGATCTGGTCGCGCCAGCAGAAGCAATTTTCCTCGATGCTAAAACTGAAGCTGAACTCGCTGAACTTAGCGATGAAGATGCTCTCGAACTTTTGCAATCGATTGGAATGAAAGAACCAGGTCTAGCAACACTTGCTCGAGTTGGATTTGATGTTTTGGGTCTGCAGACTTATTTAACTGCAGGACCGAAAGAAGCACGTGCATGGACAATTCATAAAGGTGACACCGCACCCATGGCCGCTGGTGTTATCCATACAGATTTCCAGAAAGGATTTATCAAAGCTGAAATAGTTAGCTTTGGAGATCTAATTGCCTGCGGAACTATGGCTGAGGCGAAAGCTAAAGGTAAAGTTCGAATGGAAGGCAAGGAATATGTAATGGCCGACGGAGATGTAGTGGAGTTCAGATTCAATGTCTAAAAAGCAAGCACACCTAAAAGACCTGCCTTTAAAGAAGCGCGAAAATCTACGTAACGTTGCGATCATCGCGCACGTGGATCACGGTAAAACAACACTCGTTGATGCGATGTTGTGGCAATCGGGTGCTTTCGCTGCTCATAAGAAGCAAGGCGAAGGTCAAGATCGCATGATGGATTCAATGGATCTAGAACGCGAAAAGGGAATTACGATTCTTGCGAAAAACACTGCGGTAAAGCGCGGGGACACCATTGTTAACATCATTGATACTCCGGGCCACGCCGACTTTGGTGGCGAAGTAGAGCGCGGACTAGAAATGGTCGATGGCGTTATTTTGTTAGTCGATGCCTCTGAAGGCCCACTGCCACAGACTCGTTTCGTACTTCGTAAAGCGTTGCAGAAGAATCTGCCAGTAATTTTGGTGATCAACAAAGTTGATCGCCCTGACTCACGTATTGCTGAAGTTGTTAATGAAGCATACGAATTATTTTTAGATCTAGATGCCAACGAAGAACAAATTGATTTCCCAGTTGTGTATGCATCAGCGAAAGCTGGTCGCGCATCTCTAACTCGTCCGGCAGATGGCGGAATGCCAGCGGAGGAAAATCTTGATATTTTATTCGACACAATTTTCTCGGCAATTCCAGCACCGGAATATCACGAAGGTGCGCCACTTCAAGCACACGTAACTAACCTTGACTCATCACCATTCCTTGGACGTTTGGCGCTATGTCGCGTTCGCGAAGGTGTAATTAAGAAAGGTCAGCAAGTTACTTGGATTAAAACTGATGGAACAACAGAACGCGTAAAAGTTTCTGAATTGCTAATCACCGAAGCGCTAGAGCGCATTCCTTGTTTAGAAGCGCACCCTGGTGACATCATCGCGGTTGCTGGTATCGAAACAATTACCTTGGGCGAAACTCTGGCAGATACAGAAAACCCACACGCACTTCCTTTAATCATCGTCGATGAGCCTTCAATCTCCATGACAATCGGTATTAATACATCTCCACTGGCTGGAAAGAGTGGAACCAAGCTCACTGCCCGCCAAGTAAAGGGTCGTCTTGATGCCGAGCTAGTCGGTAACGTTTCACTTCGTGTTCTAAATACTGAACGTCCAGATACTTGGGAAGTACAAGGTCGGGGCGAACTTCAGTTAGCGGTTCTCGTTGAAATTATGAAGCGCGAAGGTTTTGAATTAACAGTTGGAAAGCCACAAGTTGTTATTAAGAAAATTGATGGCAAAGTTCACGAACCGATGGAGCGTTTAACAATTGATGCACCTGAAGAATATCTCGGTGTGCTTACTCAATTAATGGCGCTCCGTAAGGGCCGTATGGAACAAATGGTTAACCACGGAACTGGTTGGATTCGTTTGGATTACCGTGTTCCATCTCGTGGATTAATTGGTTTCCGTACTGAGTTCTTAACTGAGACTCGCGGAACTGGTTTGCTACACCACGTGTTCGATGGTTACGAAGCATGGCATGGTGATATCCGTACACGTGGAACAGGTTCACTTGTTTCAGATCGTATGGGAACCGTTACTTCATACGCGTTATACGGAACACAGGATCGCGGAAGTATTTTCGTAGAACCAGGTGATGAAGTTTACGAAGGTATGGTCATCGGTGAGAATTCACGTTCTGAAGATATGGACGTTAACTGCGTGCGCGAAAAGAAGTTAACAAATATGCGTGCATCCGGAACTGATGAATCAGAACGTTTGATTCCACCAAAGAAATTAAATATGGAAGGTGCTCTCGAATTCTGTCGCGAAGATGAATGCGTAGAAGTAACTCCAGCCGTTGTTCGTATCCGTAAAGTCACACTTAATGGCGACGAACGTGCACGTGCAACATCGCGCGCGAAGAAGGCTAATCAGCCGTAAATGTCAGTGGGGTGGGGTTCAATACCCATATGACCACCCTGTCGATCAAGTTAGTTAGCGCACCTGTTGCGTTGGCCTGCCCCGAACTTGATGCAACGCAAAAGTCTGCGGTGGTCCATCGCGGTAGCCCACTAATAATTGCGGGCGGACCGGGCACTGGTAAAACTTCAGTATTAATTGAAGCTGCACTTTCGCGTATCAATGGTGGTGATAATCCTGATTCAATTTTGCTAATTACTTTTGGTCGCGAACGCGCCTCTGAATTACGTGATGCGATTGCGTTGCGCAGTAGCGCAACAATGCACGAGCCACTTGCCCGAACTTTTCACTCTTTAGCATTCTCAATTCTGAAAATGAATACTGGTGAAAAATACCGCGAACCAATTTTATTATCAGGCCCGGAACAAGAGAGTTTCATTGGGCAGTTACTCGAAGGCGATGTGATTGATGGATATCGCCAATGGCCTCTAGATCTTCATGATGGTGAAGATAAGAAAGGTAATCCACTTTTAACGCAAGGATTTATTCGCGAACTACGCGATTTAATTATGCGCGCCAACGAACGCGGTATTACTCCAGAACAATTGGCTGAGCGCGGTAAGCAAGTCGGTGAAAAATATTGGGCACCTGCCGCTGATTTCTGGAATCGATATAAAGATATCAGCCGCCTCCGTGAAGAAATGGCTGGCGATTCAAAGTGGCGTATTGATCCATCAGAAATCATTAGCGCAGCGGTGGAGCAGCTAGAAAATAATGAGCCGTTGCGAGCACAACTACAGGCACGCTTCTCCACGATTATGGTGGATGAGTTTCAAGAGAGCGATCCAGCGCAACGTAAATTATTAACACTGCTCTCCGGTTCAGATTTAGTAATTACATATGATCCAGATTCAGCAGTTGGTCGCTTCCGTGGCGCTGATCCCGATGGACTGAAAGGCGTTATTGGCTCTTACCTTGAACAAGGTGCAACCCAAGTAGCACTTGCAAATGTATTTAGACATCGTCCCGAAATTTTCGAAATCGGTCGCAAAGTCGCTTCACAATTTCGATCATCTGCTCCCACTCGCCAGCGCACCTGCAGTTACACCGAAAAACCAGTTCTAGATAACGCTTTTACGATTGCTCGTTTACGTTCTCAATCTGAGGAAGCGCAATTCATCGCCTACCACTTCAAGCGCGCCCACTTAATGCATGAAATCCCATATTCAGAAATGGCAGTGATACTTCGCTCTGCTGGTACTCAAGCCGCCGCCTTACGCCGCGCATTTGCCCAGGTTTCAATTCCGGTAGCTGGAGATTTAGAAGCGCTCTCCACCAATCCAGCTATCGCACCATTTATTTTATTAGCGCGAGTTGCAACTGGTGATCAAGTATTGAATCTCGACACTTGCGAACGTTTACTACTCGCTGAATTTGGTGGCTCAGATTCAATTTCACTGAGGCGTATTCGTAGCGCTCTACTTGCTGCCCGCGATGAATCAGTTGATCTTCGCGGTGGTACACAACTTTTAATTGACGCAATCGATAAGGGAGTTATCCCAATTGAAGATAAGGCCGCGCTTACTCGTATTCACGAACTTCTTTCAGTTGCGCGTGCTGCACTTCGTAAATCTGATGTGCGAGCCGAAGATTTATTCTGGGCTATTTGGGATCACGCAAAATCGAGTGATGATCAAAAGTTAAGTTTACTCTGGCGCAATACCGCGCTACGTGCCGGCAATCGTGGGGCAGCCGCGGATCGTGATCTAGATGCGATGATTCAACTCTTTGATTCAGCAGCACGTTTCTCAGAGCGCTTTCCTTACTCCAAACCTTCGGCATTTCTAAATGAAATTGCACGCGAATCTATTGTTGGCGACATTATTACCGCCCAAGGTGTTCGCCCGGATGTAGTCGAAATTCTTACAGTGCACTCTGCCAAAGGTCGTCAATGGGAGCTCGTTGCAATCGCTGGCCTGCAAGAAGGTGTCTGGCCAAATTTGCGCCAACGCAGTTCGTTGCTTGGTAGCGAACGTTTAGTTGAACGTGAACGCCATGGAGATTTAGCGCGCTTGGAACTCGACATGATCGCCGCTAGCGCACTCGCTGAAGATGAGCGCCGCCTGCTGCATGTGGCAGTAACTCGCCCCCGCCAAGGTTTAATCGTGACTGCAGTACAACGTGAAGACGATGAACCGTCTGCTTACTTTGAAGAGTTAGATAACACCGGCGATCTTGATGCACCGGCAATCACTGAGGTACCCCGCCCACTTACAACGTCGGCGCTAGTTGCAACACTTCGACAGAATCTAGATGGCCAACACTCAGAGACATCTGCGGCACTCTTAAAAACATTAACTAAGGCTGCAATAAATTCTGCAGACCCAGCTTTCTGGACTGGATCACTTCCTATTTCTTCGAATCTACCAGTCGTTGCTGCCGGAGACGATGTATTGGTTTCACCAAGTGGTGCCGAGAACTTCACCGAGTGTGGTGTCAAGTGGCTCTTTGAGCGAAGTGGTGGAACCAATGGCGATTCAACAGCGCAGATTCTCGGAAATGCAATTCACGAATTTGCACGAGTCAAAGTTGAAGATCCATCAATTACTGATTTAGAGCTAATCGAAAAGTTGCAATCATCTTGGTCGTTAATCGATCCATCTGAAGGTTGGATAAGTAACACCTCCTTAAAGCGCGCAGTATTGATGCTAGAACGATTTGCTAGATATCACGCAGCGACATCACGCGATGTAGTTGGCGCTGAAATGAATTTCAAAATTAAAGTCGGTCGTGCGGTGATTCGAGGAAACGTAGATCGAATTGAAGTCGATGGCGATGGAAATCATTACGTAATTGATTTCAAAACTGGAAAAACTGCAATAAGTGCTGAAAAAACAAAAGAGAATTTACAACTTGCGGCCTATCAATTAGCAGTGGCGCTAGATGGTTTCGAAAAGAAATTAACCAGCACCGCATCTACTGGCGCTGAGTTGGTATATCTCGGGAAAGATTCAGTGAAAGTAACTACCCGCCAACAATTTAAAATCGATGAAGTTGCTATAAAAGCGAAAATTGAAGTCATTGCCGAAGGTATGGGCGCTGCGCAATTCCAAGCCAAAATCAATGAGATGTGTGAAAACTGCGTAGTTAAATCAGCCTGCCCAATCCAGAGCCGAGGGCGGACGGTGATCGAATGATTGAGAAATATTCACCAGCCGATATTGCCGCCGCACTTCAAAAAGTTGGCGCCAGGGTTTATCAGCCAACTGATGAGCAGAGCCAGATTATTTCTATCAAAACGAACCCGCTTGAACCTGCAGTTGTAATCGCTGGTGCAGGTTCTGGCAAAACTGAAACTATGGCGGCGCGCGTTATTTACTTAGTGGCAAATGGCTACGCCCGCCCAGATCAAATCCTAGGTCTAACATTCACCCGTAAAGCAGCGGGTGAGTTAGCAATCCGTATTCGTACTCGATTACGACAGTTGCGGGCTGCAAAGCTAATTCCAGAAGATACTCCGCTAGAAGTTTCAGTTACGACCTACCACTCTTATGCAGCGCGTCTCTTAGCAGAACATGCAATTCGTTTTGGAATTGATGCTGACATTCAACCGATGGGCGATGCCGCAATGTGGCAACTCGCTAATGAAATAGTCCGTTCTTATGATGATCCTGATTACACCAATGAATCGGCACCGGGAACCGTTGTTGATGATCTACTGGGGCTAACCAAGATGATGCTGGAGCATCAGATCGATCCAGCAGATATCAAAGCGGCAGATCGCGAATTATTAGAACAACTTGCTGGTATGAGTGGTGACTCAAATCCAAATGTGCGTAAAGTGAAGAAAGTCTCAGAGCAACGTATTGGTTTACTTGAGATGGTTAAAATATTTATTAAACGTCGCCAACAATCAGGGCAACTTTCATTCGATGATCAAATGTCACTTGCCGCCGATATTGCAGTTAAGTTCCCAGATGTAGGCGAACTTGAACGTGCTAAATATTCAGTAGTTCTACTTGATGAATACCAAGATACTTCTCAATCTCAAGTACGAATGCTTTCATCGCTCTTTGGTGCAGGACATCCAGTTATGGCTGTTGGCGATCCCTGCCAAGCAATTTACACATGGCGCGGAGCATCAGCGGGCACCATTAATTCATTCTCAAAATATTTTCCTAAACTTCCTGAACATACAGGTGCATCTCGTTATTCACTTTTAACAACTTTCCGCAACGACAAATCAATTCTTGAACTTGCCAACGTTGTATCAGCAAAGATCCGTAGCGAAGGTGGCGCAGATGTGCAACCACTGACACCACGTCCTGGAGCTGGCGAAGGTGATCTAGTTTGTGGTGTCTTTGAAAATCTAGAGTCAGAAGCGAAGGCAATCTCTGATTACTTTGCCTCACTCTGGTTTCAAGAGAGCCGTCTCAGTCTGCCACCTGAGAAACGCACCAGTTTTGCAGTATTAGTTCGCAAACGCTCACAGATTCCTGCGATTGAAAGTTCGCTGCGATCTGCCAATATTCCAATTGAAGTAATTGGTCTGGGTGGTCTGATTCATGTGCCAGAAGTTGCTGACATTGTTTCAATGCTGAAAGTAATCGCCGATCCCGATGCTGGCGCATCGCTCATGCGTCATCTAGTTGGTCCCCGAATCAACTTAGGAGCGAAGGATTTGGCAGCGCTCGGCTCTTACTCCCGTAATCGAACTAAAGGCTCGCGTGCGGAAAGTAAATCTTTAATCAAGAAGATTGTTGCCGGAAATCCCGATAGTGCTGAAGCCGATGATCAATTCTTGGGATCGTTAATCGATAGCCTTGATGAAATAAATGGCGCAGATAAAGAGACCTTTACTGAAGTTGGTTATGTTCGCTTAGTTAATTTTGCCGCCGACTTACGTCGCCTGCGTTCACGCTCTGGTGGAACCATCACTGATTTAATTTATGAGATCGAAAGTTATTTACATCTAGAAGAAGAAGTCATGCTCCGCGACGGAACCGGCTCTGGTCGTCGTCATATCGATCGTTTCTTAGATGAAGCAGGCAGGTTTGCGCGAAGTGGTGGAACTCTGAATTCCTTCTTGCAATGGTTAGATATCACTGGAAAAGAAGAAGGTGGGCTCAAATCTGCCGCACCAGAGGTACGCAGTGACGTTGTACAAATTCTCACCGTTCACATGTCTAAAGGCGCCGAATGGGATGTAATTGCGGTTCCGGGCCTTGCCGAAAATACTTTCCCCGGACTCAATTCGCAGGATCCCGAAAACTGGATCACTAACGAAAAACATATTCCATTTCATCTGCGCGGTGATAGCGATGAACTTCAAAACTTCTCATTTAACGGTGCTACTAAAAATTCTGAAGCAGGAAAAGAGATTGAAAAGTATGCCGTCCGCTGCCGAGAGACTAAAACCCGCGAAGAAATTCGCCTAGGTTATGTTGCCTTTACTCGGGCGCGTACAAATTTAATTGCGACAACTTCTTGGTTCCGTGATGGAAAAGATTGGGTGCCGCCTTCAACAATATTTCAGCAAGTGGCGCTGGTTGCGCAAGAGCATGGAACTATTTTGAATCAAGCAGAACAGCCTGAAGAGAAAGCTAAGAATCCGGATTTAGAGAATCCACTAACCGGAATTTGGCCACGGGATCCGCTCGGTGAAAAACGTGAAGCATTCACAGCCAAGATCGCACTGGTTAACTCGGCAACTCCTTTAGATTTAAGTAAATTTGAAAGCACTGATTTAGAAATTTCCTCATGGATTGATGACGCGCAAGCCCTGATCAAAGAATCAGAAGAAGATCGCAGTGGCGGGTTAGAAATTCCACTTCCACCACGAATGTCGACCTCTACCTTGGTGGCACTACATAAAGATCCGGCGGAACTTGCACTGGTGATTCGGCGTCCGATGCCACGTCCGCAAGATCAATATTCACGGCGCGGAACTGCCTTCCACTTATGGATCGAACACCACTTCAATGCCGGGACTCTCTTTGATGATGAAGATTTTGATTTCCTTGATCCACTCGAGCCAGATCAAACTTTGGAATCGTTGAAAAATACTTGGTTGGGATCCGAATGGGCAGATCGGATTCCGGCAGCGGTAGAAGTGCCTTTTGAAGCAGTTATTGGTGGAGTTTTAATTCGTGGACGTATCGATGCGGTCTATGAAATAAATGGTCGCTATGAAGTTATCGATTGGAAAACAGGTTCCACGATTCTGGGAGCCTCTTCGGCAGTTCAGTTAGCGGTCTATCGATTAGCTTGGGCAAAACTTAAGGGAATAGATCCCGCCTTGGTATCAGCGGCATTTCATTATGTACCAACTAGCAAAACTGATCGACCTGCGGATTTGATGAGTGAGGCTCAACTAATCAGTTTAGTTTCACTTCAGCACGTAAAGGTAAATGATCACTAACACCGGTCGTAATCGTTCCTAGATCTTTTATATCCAAATCAGTTCGCTCGTTGGCAAGCAGATAATCAAATTGAATTTTTGCACCCCATGATGGATAAGTATTCTGTGTAATCAGTGAATTCCAATTAGAAGCTACTATCGGTAAATTCTTCGGTAAATTTAGATCGCCTAAAATTAGCGGCTCTGTATTAGTCTCCTTTGCGATCGCCAGCGCCCATCGTTTTAGCTTCTTTAATTGCGCTAAATTCATAAAAGGTACAAAAGATAAATGAGTATTAAAAATTGTCCAGCCGTTTGCCAAAGTGGCACCTATTGCCAGCCGTGGCTCATCATGTACGTAGATGGCACGAATTTTTGGCTTAGTTGAGAATTCACTTTCAGTCGGCACGACAAGTGGCATTCCGATTGGAGAATTTCCTAGATCTAAACGATGCCAACGAATAACCGGAATTTTTGAGGCAATCGCTATTCCATAACTACCTGCTAAGTCTGGCGCACTTTCATTTGTAACAAGTCGAGAATCCGAATCTTTTAATTTATGCCATTTTTCACCCGGTGTTCCAATAATGCTTGGAGCAAATCCCCAATGTTGGGCGCCAATTGAGTTTGCAATTTCAGCAATTTGATTTTGGTTTCCAGATCGAGGCAATAAATAATCGACTTCCTGCAGCGCTATAACTTCAGGATCAATTTCTAGTACCGCTTTGTTTAACCCTGCCTGCATTTGAGCGACACCTGCCGCACCGCTAGAAAGTGGCGGAATTGGCTGCCCGTGCAGCAGATTCCACGAGGTGATGCGCATATGGCCAAGGCTAGTAGCGTTCACCCCTATGAGCACGCTCAATAGCCAGATATCGCTGATGGATCGCGCAGGTGAACTGCGCAGCAATCCGACGACGCTTGATCAGTTGTGGCAGCGAGCGAAGATAATTCACATCACTAACGGGCGACTCGCAGTAAATGAGGATGCGACTGCACTCATTCTTTTAAGTGCTGATCAAATTGCCACTCTAATTTCTACTGGGAAATACAAAGTTGGCGAGAAATATTTTATTGGCCTGAGCGCCGAAGATAAGCAGCCTTACTTTGCATGGCATGCAAATCCAGTTGAAGAGATTGGTGATGAAGCACCAATCGGTTATTCCACGTTACGTGAAATCGGTGGTTTCATTACTGAGTTTGAAATGGAGATTGCTCTTCACGGAACTGCGTTAGCAAACTGGCATAGATCACATACCCATTGTGCGCGATGTGGCGCATCAACGTCAGTTGCTTTAGGTGGCTCGATTCGCAGATGCGATAAGGATCAAAGTGAGCATTATCCGCGCACTGATAGCGCAGTAATCGTCTTGGTCCGCGATAGCCAAGATCGAATCTTGCTGGGGCACCAACCAATTTGGCCAGAAGGTCGCTTCTCTTGCTTTGCAGGTTTTCTAGAACCGGGTGAAACATTTGAACAGTGCGTGCAACGTGAAGTCTTTGAAGAATCTGGCGTCACGGTCCGCGAAATAAATTATTTAGGTTCGCAACCTTGGCCATTTCCGGCATCGATCATGATTTCTTTTGATGCAATTACAGATTCTCCAGAGAGCGCCAAACCTGACGGTGAAGAAATTACTGAAGTAATTTGGCTCTCGCGTGCAGAGGCCAAGGCGCAATCCGATGCTGGAACGTTGCTACTTCCACCGTCAATGTCGGTTGCACGAAAAATGATTGATCGTTGGTTTGCCGAAGGAGTTGAAGCTAAAGGCGGTGTAACACTTCTTGGTGGGCAAGTATGGAGATAGATAATTTTGGAGAAAGTTCAGTAAATTTAGAGGGAATTTCAACTAGCGGTTCACAACGGGCCGATGAAATCTTGGCGGCGTTAGATAACGATCAACGCGTGGTGGCACTAGCCACGCGAGGCCCTGTCTGCGTAATTGCAGGAGCAGGTACCGGCAAGACACGAGCAATCACTCACCGCATCGCATACGCCGCTGTAATCGGAACGATGGATCCACAGAAAGTTTTGGCACTGACTTTTACTTCACGCGCAGCCGGTGAAATGCGAACACGTTTGCGTTCATTAGGTGTTCCAACCGTTGCTGCTCGCACAATTCACTCGGCCGCACTTAAGCAACTGATTTATTTCTGGCCATCTGTATTTGGTGGTCGGGTTCCCGAATTAATGACCGCTAAAGCAGGATTTATTGGAGAAGCAATCAATCGCGCAGGTTTAGCGGGGGAGTTGCGAGCGACATCACGCGAATTAATGCGCGATATCGCCAGTGAAATTGAATGGGCAAAAGTTTCGCAAGTTTCACCTGAAGACTTTGTCAACGAAATTGAACAACGCATGCAGAAGCCAAGAGTTGCAGCAGATAAATTAGCGAAAGTTTATGCCGCTTATGAAAGCGTTAAGAAACAAGAGTTGGCAATTGATTTCGAAGATGTACTTCTTTTAACTGCCGCCATGCTGGAACAAGAGCGAACAGTTCGTGAGCGAGTTCAAGATCAATATCGATATTTCACAATTGATGAGTATCAGGATATTTCTCCAATTCAACAACGCTTAATTAATGCGTGGCTGGGATCGCGCCAAGATATTTGTGTGGTCGGTGACCCAGCCCAAACTATTTATTCTTTTGCTGGCGCTACACCAGTATTTCTAAATAGTTTTACTAAACGTTTTCCAGATGCCGAAGTAATTCGCTTAAGCACTGGATATAGATCGACTCCAGAAATTACATTTGCTGCAAATGCGCTGTTGCGTCATGGCTCAATGGGTCAAGAATTGGTGGCGCTAAATGATCATGGCAGTAAGCCATCGGTGGATGGTTATGCCAATGAAGAGGCGGAAATTGCTGGAGTACTTGCCCAGATCACTGATCTTTTAAAGAGCGGCACTGCAGCGCAAGAGATTGCGATTCTTGCCCGCACAAATAACCAACTCAAGGGTGCAGAGCGCTCTATGAATAAGTTAGATCTTCCGTATCAAGTTCGCAGCACAGAAAGATTCTTTGATCGCCAAGATGTTCGCGACTTTCTTAAAGAAGTTAGACGCGCATCTGTACTGCCAACTGAAGGCGTGACTTGGATAGATGAACTGCGTACCTTGGCACAACCATTTCTTACCGGTGAAAGTATTGATGGAATCGCAGGATTGCTTCACCTAGCGCGCGAACTAGATGCTGATTCTGGATTTAGCCCAAAGACATTACGTGGATACTTACGCGAAATTGCAGACCGTGTTCAGCAAAATAATCCACCAACGATGCCAGTTGTAACTCTGGCAACTCTGCACGCAGCTAAGGGATTGGAATGGGAACGCGTCTTTTTAATCGGCGCATCCGAAGGAATTTTGCCGTTGGAATCAGGATCAACGGGCCAGAGCGATGCGGTAATTGAAGAAGAGCGCCGACTTTTCTATGTTGGAATGACCCGTGCAAAAGTTGATTTACACATCAGTCATCGCCAGAATCCCAGCCGTTTCCTGCGTGAATCCGGCCTTTTAGCTTAATTATTTAATTAAGTTGCTTAAATCACTCTCACTGGTTTACCCTTGGCATTCACCAAATTGGTGAGAATGGCCCTAAAGGCGAAAAGGAGAATGAAAGATGTTTTCATCTAAATCATTCACCACAGCACGCGTAACGCGCAGTGCTGCTACTTCGCCTGCCAATTTTCATGCCTCTACTAAGAAGCATTCAAATTGGCCCGCAGCGTCAAAGCCAGCGTTTTACGCAGTTTTTTACGCAGTGGATGAGGCCACAGGAGGTTTGATCGAATAACTTCGATAAAGCCAAACCTAAGGCCTCAAGTCCACAACGGACTTGGAGGTCTTTTTTATTTCCCAAAATAAAAAGCACTACCAACCGAAATACCAACCGAAATACCAACCGAAATACCAACCGAAATACCAACCGAAATACCAACCGAAAGAAAACGAGAGAGAAGAAAGTGGGTGAGGACGATGAGCGTTCTCTACAGCGAACTACAACTACCAGGCTGGGCAGAAAACGGCGAAAAGATCGGTCTTAAAGATGTGACCGGAACATACGACTCCGCCATTGCCTTTACCTTGCCCTGCCATAACGCTGACCCAGAACTCTTCTATTCTGAAAGCGATGCTGGCATCGATCAGGCGAAGGCGCTCTGTGGTGGATGTCCTGTGCGCAACAAGTGTTTAGACGGAGCGCTCTCACGCCAAGAACCATGTGGTGTTTGGGGCGGACAACTAATTGAAGATGGAATCATCATCGAACGTAAGCGTCGTGCTGGACGACCTCCACGTATCGCAGCCTTCATCTAAAAAGATTTACAAAAGAAATCCGTTAAGCAAAACCCCGCTCACGAAATTGAGTGGGGTTTTGCTTTTCTAGGGTCTTTTAAGAGTATTCTGAATTTATGGCAAAAGAAATTGGTAAATCAATAATTAAAAAAGTTGTGAAAAAAAGTACACCGAAGGCAAAAGCCGCATCAGAAACTATTCATCAAGGCGTTGATTGGCGATCTCTTTACCTGTATGCCGTTAGCTTAATTACTCTAATTATTATTCTTTTTACAATCATTAATCTAATTAATCGTGGACTTGATTTAATCGTTCCAGATGCTGGGTATATCGATCCTTACGCTTCTCAAAACGGAATTAAGGTTGATCCAGAAGTTATAAAGCAAGCAAATATTGATCAAAATAGACGAAACGCAATTAGAGGCGTATCTAGTTCATTTGTAACGTTATTTGTTGTTACGCCTGTTTACCTATACCACTGGAAATTAGTTCGTAAAGTTAAGAATTAGCGGGAGCAATCTCGGGGAACCAAGATAAAGCTTCGTCCCGGAAATTTCCTTCAGCCTCAAGCTGGCAGAAAATCCCAGTAGTACCAAGTGTTACGCGGTGAATTAATACATATTCGGCTGGCAAGTTAAGTTGGAAGCCGATCTTGGCAGTTGGATTTCGTGGATCTCCAACGCGTGCGCTTTGATCACGAAGCCATTCTCGTGAATATTTAAAAGTTTCGGTACGAAGTGGCTCAACAAGTGGTACTAAGAAATCCAGTACTAACTGCGGATCAACTTCTACATCAGCAAGAATAAATCCATCTTTTTTGAATCCGTCATACAACGCCTGCGCGTCATCATCTAGCGCATTTTTTAGTAAGTTCTTAAATGGTTCAGGGAATCCATTTGGCAAGCGATTGCATGCTCCAAAATCCAGCACTCCAATTCGACCGTCGGCGAGTAGTCGGAAATTTCCGGGATGTGGATCAGCGTGGAGCAGTCCCGCACGCTCTGGGCAAGTGAAGTGGAAACGAGCAAGCCGCATACCTGCGTTATCGCGCTGTTCTTGAGTGCCCTCAGCAATGATTTTCGAAAGTGGTGTTCCTTCTAACCATTCTGAAACTAAAACTTTGTCAGATGACATAACAACTTTCGGGATTGCCACATCTGGATCATTTTCGTAAGCGGTCCAACATGCAGTCTGTGCTTCAGCCTCGTAGTTGTAATCAACTTCTTCCATGATGCGTGCTTTTAATTCATCAAGGAGTGGCTTCATTTCAAGACCAGGGAGAACTAATTGAAATATTTTTGCAAAACGTTGAATTTGATTTAAATCAGAAATTAGCGCCTCCGCAGCACCGGGGTATTGAATCTTTACTGCAACTACTCGGCCATCTTTCCAAACAGCTTTATGAACCTGTCCGATTGATGCTGAGGCAGTTGGTTTATCTTCAAATGATGTGAAGTGGTCGCGCCAATCTTCGCCAAGTTCTTTTGCTAATACTTTATGAACTACTCGCGTTGGAAGCGGCGGCGCTGACTCTTGTAACTTAGTTAGCGTTTCACGATATGGCTTAGCAATATTTTCAGGCAGTGCAGCTTCGAAAACTGAGAGCGCCTGTCCAAACTTCATAGCGCCACCCTTGAGTTCGCCAAGAACTTTAAAGAGTTGTTCGGCTGTCTTTTCCTGAATATCAGCAACGACTACTGATGAAGATTGTCCGACTAGTTGCTTACCTAGCCCCAGAAATCCACGACCGGCCATACCAACCGGAATCGAAACCATTTTTGCTGAGCGGACGGCGGTCGAACGAGGAATCTCTGACTCAGCCATTCCCCTATTCTTCATAAAAAGTGCGCTTGGCGCGAATTGAAAATCGCTTACCAGCTACACCCACACAAGGGATGGCGCGAGATTGCAATGTGTTCTGCATTACTTAGATCAGTCAGATCTATCGCAATTGCGTTGGTGCTTAAAGTTGCACTACCGGTATCAATAAGTGATAAAACTTGAGCAGCAATTAGAGCAGAAATAAAGTGAGCACCAATAATTGGAATTTCTTCACGGAAAGATGTGGCTTCAACTAGTTCACAATTGAATTGATCAATGAGCGATAACTCAAAGCACCTTGTACATGGAGTGATTCCGGGTTTTACTAATTGTGAAATTGTAAGTTTTGCGCCGTTTATTTCACTCACAATAATATGTGACTGTCCTGCTGCCATCCATAAAGCAAGAACAGAGGAATCAATTTCGCCGAAGTGCACTTTGATGACATTTTCGAAGAAGGTTGATGAAACTTCCTCAGCGCTCTCTTTCAGAACAGGAAAGAGGGAGAGGCTTTTTGCAGCATCAAAGCTGGCTTTTACAAATATTTGTCCAATATCTTTTGCCGCAATGTAACCGCCAGATATATCTAAATCACTTACTTGTTCATTATTTCGACGATGCGTTGGCGCAAATTGAGTGTCGGTTACTCCACTAGCAACTAGTTGCGAAAATAAATGCAACGCAGCGCGAGAATTTCCAGAGATTTCGATATGTGCACTTTGTCTAGCACTCACTTTTGCAATTCCCGAATCATTAACTTCAGGTAACCAGCGAGTCAGAGTTAACTCTGGAGAAATTCGATTGCGTAATTGTGAAAAAGCAGCATCTTTACTTCTGTCACCAAACTTTTCGGCACGTTCGGTGATCTGCGATACAAAACGTTGCGAGACTTCCAGCGTGCTTGTTTCGGTCTCTAAAAGTCCATGATCGCTCAATCCGATTAATAAAGACTCGAGCACCGACTGATCACTTACGAGAGCGCTATTTAAATCTGATCGATTACAGCCAGCGCTAAGTAAGGCAAAAAGTGCCGGCGCATCGGTGGAAATAATTTCGACTCGAGTGCGCCTAGTTCCAATTAGATAAGTGTCAGTAACTGGGCTGCGATAAAGATGTGTGCCAGCTTTAAGTTTTGCGATTTGATGTTCTGGGGCAGTTATAGATTTAGTAGTCATGGGCGCAGCATCAAGTAATGAGCGAGATCACAAAATACCTGCTGTGTGCGAGTTGCCTCAGCGCGCGCTATTTATTACGCAGGGGATAAAAATAAATTCACCCCGTGCACATCTAGGTGCAATGAACAACGGGGTGAATCTTTAATTGTTAAGTGAGTTACTGAGCCTTGCCAAGAATACGGTTGACCTTGGTGCCACAGACTGGGCAGATGCCCTGTGCCATGCGACGACCAGACTCTGAGATCTTCACAGTGCCTTCGAAGTCGCGCTTCGCCTTGCACTTTACGCAGTAAGCGTCACCTTTGTATGTCTCTGCTGTCATAATTGCCTCCAATCGTCGCTCGAGCTCTGATCGCTCTAGCGTGCAAGCCTGACGATACCCCTGCTCACGCTCAAATACCCTGATCTAGCCCCTATTTGTGCGCAATTTCTTTAGCTCCACAGGCTCAGCTAAGGTGCGTTCGGCCGCCTCGTAACCATCTAAATAGGCGCTAGCCAGTTCGGCATCCTCGAAACGGGCCAACACCTCTGAAAATGCTGCCCCGTGGTCAAAATGCTGTAAATGGATCGCTTCATGGAAGAGGACGTAATCAAGCGCGTAATCTGGGGCCAGTTTCAGGCGATCAGAGATCCGAATGGTGCGATCCACGCTGGTGCATGAACCCCAGCGCTCGCGCATGGTCCGCCAATTGATCCAAGCGGGGCGAAGGGTGATCTCAGGTGCCAGAGTTTCCAATAATTCGATGGTTCGTTCCATCAATCGATCCTCACTCGGGGTGCGATCGGCCTCTTGGCTACGAATTTTGGCGATCATTTCGGGCACGATTGAGTGTTCATCGGCTTTACTCATGCGAGCAGGAATTGAAACGATGATTCTCCCGCCTTGACGATAGGCCGAAATATTCCTTTTTCGTCGCGCCGAGCGAATTACGACGATCTCCCCCTCAGTTATTCCGGGAAGGGTGAGGTCATCATCATCGCTGACTCGACCTTCGCTAGAACCTCGACCTTCGCTAGAACCTCGACCTGCAGTAGACATAGACGAAAAGTACTCCTTAAATGCAAATAAAAGCACTGATTTTATAATTCTCTACATCATTATTTAGGGGTGTGTCAAAGCGCTAATCATTTGATTATCAAGAACTTAGCCCGTAGTTTTCGCATACGAAGTCCTCGGATAACCGTTCTATATCTGCAAGGGGAAGGCAGATATAGCAATGTGCGCCCGGGGACTTCGCTTTTTCAATTTAACTGGGATTTAAATCAGACCAGAGAGATCATCTGGCACGCTGGTACTGGCCATAAATTTCTCTGGGTCTAAAAGATCATCGGCAGATGGAAGTAATCCACTCCAGATTTGGTCGCGCTCTTGCACGCTTTTAATTTCACGAATTTTTTTCCAGAATGCGCTCGCCTCACGAGTTAGCTTTGGTGAGACTTGTAGTCCAAGCATGGAAGAGAATAAAAGTTGTGCTGGCGATGATGCAACACGGCGGCGGCGAAGTGTTTCGCGTAACTGTTCAATTGCCGGTAGTCGATCTCCTGCAGCAAGTGCGGTGACTTCATCGGTCCATCCATCAATCAAAGCTAAAACAGTTTCTAATTTTAGAAGTGCACTTTTTTGGGCTGGCGATTCTTCTGGAGTAAAAATGCCACTATCTAATGCAAATGACATGGCTTGGCTGGGATCAGAGTTCTCGTTAAATTCAGTACTGGGATCTGATTGCATTTTTTCAAATGCATCTTGAGCTTGGCGCTGAATTGCTTCGATATCAATATTGATTCCTCTTCCATATTCAACGACCGCGCTTTGAATGTAGGAAACCAGCCAAGGGTTATGGTCAAAGAGTCGTGCAACCGCTCCCTCGCGAAGTGCGTGATAAATAAATACTTCGGTCTTAGGAATCTCTAAATCTTGAGCCCAAATTTCAATGTTTTCGGGAATTACGATGGCGCGGACTGGATCCAGCAACGGCAGTCCCACATCGTGCGATCCTGTAATAGTTGTCGAGAGCTTGCCAATCGATTGCCCTAATTGAGTTGCAATCATGGTTCCGATAAATGAACGAAGCATCATGGTGATCATTTCAATTGGGGGCTGACCATCCTGAGCTTCTGGGGCATCTTGTGACTGCATTGCCTGATCAAGTAAGCGTGAAATAGCCGATGAAAGTCCGGCAGCGAGTGGCTCAATCGTTTTCTGCCAACCTGCCATCGATGTATCTACCCAGTCAGCGCGACTAGCAGCGATTGGCGCCAAAGATGAAGCTGAAAATGAAGTTGCTTCATTTAACCAAAGTTCGGAGATTTCGAAAGCGCTTGCAACAACTGACTGATCTTTAGTTCCAATTGGTTTGAAACCTTCAGTACTTACAAATTTGCGGGCGGTATCTCGGGCCGTTGCAATCGGCAGAGCTTCGTTAGTTGCCTTATTTGCAAATCCTGAAAAAAGTGTTGTAAATGGATTAACAAAACTTGATGGGTTAATGCCAAGTTCTTCAAATTGTGCTTTCATCTGCTCTTGCATCTGGCGCATCATCGCTTCAAAATCTGATCCACCATTTTGATTCGAGTCACTATTTGGATCATTGGGATCGTTCGGTATAAATCCGAAACCGGCCATGATGTGACTCCAATCTTTTCTGAGAACTTTCAACTCTTTAAATATAATTGAGAACTACTAGTTAAACACCTCGATGGCGAAATATCTTCCCGTAGGTACTAGGCTAAGGGTTATGTCCAATGCATTTATGGCTTTAATTTGGTGGGTCATCCCGCTTGCTGGATTGCTTGGCGCCCTCACATATGTCGTATGGGTGACTCAATTTAAAAGTAAATTTGAATCAGAAACCACACGTTCTATGGGGCAGTTTCAACGCTTTCAAGATTCTTTCCGTAAGGAAGAAGTCGGTATTGAACATTCCGATTCAGGGATCTCAGATTCAGGGCGGTTGGATTCAGGGCGGTTGGATTCAGGGCGGTTGGATTCAGGG
>Ga0105055_10000990_pt1 | contig 46516 bp, 43 predicted proteins | sample BON03_FD_78090 | JGI IMG/M metagenome (GOLD analysis project Ga0105055, IMG submission 78090) | Freshwater microbial communities from Lake Bonney liftoff mats and glacier meltwater in Antarctica - BON-03 | ecosystem: Environmental > Aquatic > Freshwater > Ice > Glacier meltwater | place: Lake... | reverse complement strand
GTTGAACAATACATTACCATGCCCAGTCATATACACGTAGGGGTAGTTAAAGATCTCAGCACTCCCAGCCTCCACTACTTCATCTTGAGGATTTATACTTGTCTTCAGGTTTTCATTGCAGTATTTAGCTAGATTAGGCAATGCTGTTCTGTTACCATACCAGTCACCACCGCCATCGTACTTTAGCTTGGCTATTTTTATACTATAGTCTGTCTGAAAACTAGATGCTATGACTACCGTAATCAGTAGGAGAATGTTCTTCATATTGATGCTAACGAAATTAACGGAAATTTATTGAAACCTAGTCACCGCCACTATAGCCGCTGTTTCTGTACGGAGCCTAAACTCACCAAGATCTAAGCCTTGAAAACCTGCATCAAAAGCTTGTTGTACTTCACTAGTAGTAAAATCACCTTCTGGGCCTATAAGTATCAGTTGCTTGGTTTCTTTATTGCTTGATTGCTCGGTTTTAGGTTGTTCATCATAACAATGAGCAATGTATTTACCATCCGCTTCTAACTGAAGTACTTCCGTGTAATCTAACTCTACTACTTCAGGGATATAAAAACGAAGGCTTTGTTTTACTGCTGATATGGCTTTCTTTTCCAGCCGATCCAAATTACTGCGAGTTCTTTCTGTATTAGCTGTATTCATGAGGACGATACGCTCCACTCCTATCTCTACGAGTTTCTCTATCATCCACTCTAGTCTATCTCTATTTTTAGTAGGTGCTATGGCGATAGTGATGTGTTCAGATTTAGGTTGGGACTCAGTGCTTAGAATAGTGCATTCTACATCTCGCTTGCTCAGCTTATCTATTCCACTTTTGTACCTATTGCCTTTACCATCTATCACATAGATAATGTCGCCCACTTTTTTGCGAAGCACAAGAGCACAGTGTACGGCTTCTTGGTCTTTGAGTATTAAGGTATCTCCACTTATGGAGTTGGTATAAAATAGATTATTCAATGAGTCAAAAGTAAATATTATTTAGTTTTAAAAAACTTCCAAGTAATAAACTACTTTTTAGTCGGCAGAAGCCATAGCACAACTAATATCTGGTATCTCTTTATATACCTTCGATTCTTATATTTTTCGGAGCAAAACGAGGACGGCAGGAATGCCTTATTTCCTGTTCTTTCTGTTTACAATCCCAGTTACAAACTGGGACTAGCGGGGGTTATTTGTCTTTACTGTTCTGGATTATTAAATCATAAACCTCTTGAACATAATTTATCTTAATTGGGTCTTCTTCATCAAATGTAACATCAGATAATTCATTGGTAAGTAAATTTAGATCAATAAATCCAATCGGAAGTCCGTGATTTGTTTTTGGACAAAAGACCTGAATGGTGGTAACAGTATCACCGAAAAAATTTTCGGTTTCTCCATTTACTGAACATATAAAAGTATCACATAAAGCACACTTATATTCGCTTGTATAAACGAGCTGTCTAATTAGACTATCACAATTAATTAAATGCATTGCTTTAATTTCTGTCAAGTTGTTCTCAATAGAATCAGATTTATGAATAGAAGTGTATTCTATATAATCATTTTTCTGGGATGAGTGTGCTCCATTCCCTTCTTGAGAACAAGATAAAAAGAGGACTGAAAAAATTACAAAACCAACTTTAAACATATTATTGAGCATCTTTAAATGAATTAACTATTCTAGGTCGAATACCTTCTATGTATTTTCTGTCTGCGGCTTGGTGACTTACTGATGTACTATGCCATCTAGCCCAGTTACCGTTATACCTTTTAATATACTCTGGCTTATATACCATTGCTGCAGTTACCACTGCAAAACTCACAAAATACATTCCATCTGGAGTAATTCGAAGTAATGCTGATTTGCCTTTGAACATTCTACAACTGCTTTATCTCTATTTACAAACATACTATTCCAAAACCACATTTTCTATTTTACCTCTTCTTGTCTCTTATTCTCTTAGGTCCCTTGCAGGAGACCCCAGAGGAGTAGAAATACACCAATGAAGATAGTCTTACTTTTATATCCTTTCGGGAGATTCATCCTTAATTTTAATTTCTATCGAATTATATATAGCTCTAAGTATTTTATTGTCAGTTGACTTGCACTCTAAGAACAATGAGTTTACTTCCTTATAAGCCTCAAAGTCATTTGGAGTAGTAAATATTAATGTAGGGTAAGAACTATCTTTTGGAATCATCAAATACTTCTTACTATCACCAATATAGCTAGTTGAGACATTATAATCTTCTAAGGAGTCAAGGGCTAATATAAAATCAGACTTTATTGAACAACAATCAACGAGGATATTACATTTTTTTGATTGAATCAATCCTAATTTTGGGGAATAAGCTACTCCCAATGAGTCCAAAATTTCACCTCTCAAAGTATATTTACCACATTCAAGACTTAAATTGAGTTCATTGTTACAACTCCACATACTAAATAGAGTAAATACATAGATGAGTGAATTTATTTTATTGTTGTACAGTTTTGACATCCTTCACTTTCATCTTTATAATCACTAACTTTCTTTCCAAGTTCATCAGTTCCCTTTGTCTCAATATTATAAGGTGAAACTGATGATGGCTGGTCAAATGCTGATTTGCCTTTGAACATTCTACAACTGCTTTATCTCTATTTACAAAAATACTATTCTAAAATCACATTTTCTATTTCACCTCTTCTTGTCTCTTATTCTCTTAGGTCCCTTGCAGGAGTTGACAGGCTGTGCAGGAGACCCCGAAGGAATTCAAGCGGTAGCCTTCCTCCATTTGGAGGAAACATTTTGCCCAAATCTATGATTTGATGACAAAATAAAGGAGGCCACTTACTCTTTAGCTTACACAATCCCAGTTACACGTGTCCGCCGACAGGAGGAAGCGGACACTAGAGAAGCGGTAGATACGAGTTCTCAACGTCCCTAAAAAGGAGACGTAGAGGGGTTAAAACAAGCCCGTCCGCCTCCGGAGGAGGCAGACGAAGTATGAGTCTGTTTATCTACCCTTTTTCTATGCTTTTTACCAGCTAAACGAGGACGGAATAAATACGCTATTTCCTGTTTCTTCTGTAAATCAGTACTTTGTGCGGTGGTTATCGTTCTTCGGGGTCCCTTGCAGGATACCCCAGAGGAGTAGAATGGTTTCACGTTTTTTTATACCAATACCTGTGAAATAATCCTAAATATTCACACCTATCTACTCGATTAATCCAACGCCTTCAACTCTGCCACTAACTCACTTAGCACTTTCTTAGCATCGCCAAATAGCATCTGAGTTTTATCTCTGAAGAAAAGTTCGTTTTCTATACCTGCATAACCAGGCTTCATACTCCGCTTATTCACGATACATGCTTTGGCATTTTCTACATCGAGTATTGGCATCCCATAGATAGGGCTGCTAGGATCTGTCTTAGCTGCTGGGTTTACCACATCATTAGCACCTACTACTAGGACCACATCCGTCTGAGCAAACTCTGGATTAATATCGTCCATCTCTTTGAGCTTATCATACTCTACGTTACTTTCGGCTAGTAGCACATTCATATGACCTGGCATACGACCTGCTACTGGATGTATGGCATAACTTACTTCTACACCTCTTTCTTCTAAGATAGTTTCTAATTCTTTGATGACATGCTGAGCTTGAGCTACTGCAAGTCCATACCCCGGAACTATGATCACTTTTTTACTATAGTTCAATTGCACGGCTAGGTCACTCGGACCTACTTCTTTCACATTGCCTTGAGGTCCTGCTTCGCTAGCTGCTGTGGTGCCTGCTCCAAATGCCCCAAATATCACATTGAATAAAGGTCTATTCATAGCCTTACACATTACTAGAGTTAGCAGTGTGCCTGCACTACCTACGAGTATACCACCCGTAAGCATCACTTGATTGCCATACAAGAAGCCTCCAAAGGCTGCTGCAAGTCCTGTAAATGAGTTTAGTAGTGAGATAACCACTGGCATATCTGCACCGCCGATAGGCAACACGAAGAGGATACCATACCCCAAGGCAGCAGCAAACAATACATACAAATGCATTTCGCTTCCTGTACCTGTCCACACCATCCATGCGGCATACACGAAAAGGCCTATTAGAATAATGGTATTCAGAATATTATACTTCGGAAATCGTATGGCATTTTTTATTTTTCCATTCAGTTTAGCCCAAGCAATCATACTCCCACTAAAGGAAACAGAACCTATGACCATCCCTGCCAGAATAACACTCATGCTCATGCTATCACCTACATAATTTTGAAATTCTACTAAGCCTATAAGTGCAGCACAAGCTCCACCCATACCGTTAAAAAGAGAAACCAATTCAGGCATTTTTGTCATTTGTACTCGCTTGGCAGTGAGCCAGCCTACTACCGTACCTACAGCAATCGCCCCAAATATAAGGCCATAAACCAATGGACTAACTGCTCCCTCGTGAAATACGATAGCCGTAATCATGGCCGCTATCATACCCACTGCCGCTAACGAATTACCATTTTTAGCTGTTTTCGCATTACTGAGCATTTTCAGTCCTAATATGAAGGTAACTGAAGACAGTAAATATATAATGTGTTGTATATCTAAATGCATTATTTCTTCTTCTTAAACATTTCTAACATTCTATCTGTCACTACAAAACCTCCTACTACATTGAGCGTGCCCAAGAAGACCGCTACAGTACCTAATCCTAGGGCTAAGTAATTATCAGGCTCCGTATTTAGCATGAGTAATATGGCTCCTACTACTACCACACCGTGTATAGCATTAGCACCGGACATAAGTGGTGTGTGCAGTACAGCAGGCACTTTACCTATTACTTCTACTCCTACGAATATCATTAGGATGACGATGAAGACCATCTCTTTATTTTCCGTGAAAAACTGTATTAAATCGTTCATATAATTATGGTTTAATTTTTAAGGTTTAAGGTTTTAAGATGGATTATTTGTCTCCTTGGTTACTAAAGTTTCCGTAGTTATCTCATCCTCCATATCCCACTTGAAACTTCCTTCACTTACCAAATGCGATAAGAATGTATCAATATTTCGGCTTAGTAATTCACTGGCATTAGTTGGAATCTGAGCAGGGAAGTTGGACACACCTACTATTTTCACTCCATTGTGTATTACCGTTTCATCTGCTTTGCTCAATGCGGTATTACCCCCTTTAGCCACTGCCATATCTACTATAACAGCTCCGTTTTTCATTAACCCTATTTGCTCTTCGCTGATGAGTATCGGTGATTTAGCTCCTTGCACAAGTGCTGTGGTAATCACTAAATCTACTTGAGCTAGTGATTTATTGACTGCTTCTTTTTGTTTTTCTAAATATTCGGCTGACACTTCCTTAGCATAGCCACCTTCTACCTTCACTCCTTCACCTTCTACTGTGATAAATTTAGCTCCTAGAGATTCGGTCTGCTCCTTGCACTCTGGTCGTACATCTGTAGCCTCTACCCTAGCACCTAATCTTTTAGCAGTGGCTATAGCTTGTAGACCTGCTACTCCTACTCCGAAGATTAGAACCTTGGCAGGTGTTATTGTACCTGCTGCAGTAGTAAGCATCGGAAAAATTTTACCTAGATTATCTGCTCCACAAATCACCGCTTTATAACCAGAAAGATTAGACTGAGATGAAAGGATATCCATACTCTGAGCTCTACTAATCCTTGGCATCGCGTCTAAACTGAGTCCTTTTATTCCTTTAGCTTCTAATTCTTTAATCAGTGGCTCATTCAATCTGTGGAATAACTGCGAAATCCAAATTTGACCACTTTTCAGATGATCTAAATCTCGTACTGAAGGAGGATTTATTTTAACAATGACGTCAGCACCAGTTATCGCTTCAGCATAGTCAGTAGCTACTGTAGCCCCTGCAGATGTGTAGTCTTCATCTTTGAATGCAGCTTGCTCTCCAGCTTTTGATTCAATGAATACTTCAAATCCCAATTTAATAAGCTTAGGCACAGACTTAGGTACAATGGCCACCCTAGTCTCTCTGCTATCCGTCTCTTTGAGTATAATTAGTTTCAAGTGATAATTTTTTTGATTGTTAGTGTAAAAATAAAAGAATAACCATACTCTTTTATTTTTTTAGATACTTCTGGAATAATTGTTAATTATAACTTCCGATACATAACACAATGCTATAGACATTGTTTGAGCAAAACCATTGAATAGTTTAAAGACTATGTTTTACTAATTCATAAACTGCTAGGTCATAAACTTACGATTGGCTACTTCATCAATATGCTACTATTTACTCCATCATCACCTTCTGATAAAATAGTATATATCCTTCTTTCAGAGTTAGAATTATAAGACCCGAAACATTAGAATCTACGCTATATAAATCACCTAATTGAGTGAACTCTATCTCTTTTCCATTTATAGAAAAAATAGACACTAACTGTGTATTACCTTCTATTCTAAAGCTGCCATTACTAGGGTTTGGGTATATTATTTTGGCCTTTAGATCTTGTTCTAAGATCCCAACACCGATCCGTACGGTATCCGAATACTCAGTCCAGCTACAGTTCTTTTTGACAGATAAGGTTATAATCCATTCTGTATCTAGATTATCATAGGTGTAGGCCGGATTTTCTTCAGAAGACTTCCCTCCGTCTCCAAAGTTCCACCTGTATTCATCCATCATACTTGATTCAGGAAGAGGACTCACTGTTCGTCCATTTCTGTTAATAGTAAAGTCAGCGTTGGGATCACTTACGCCTATGTTATAGAGATCTTGATTTAGGGTAATTACTCTATCTACTACTGATCGTATAGAATCAGCTACTTCAGCAGTCACACTTCCATTAAAACTGGATTCTGCCGCATTCTTTCTAAATACTGTGCTATAAAATGCATATGCCGCCGCCAGACTGCCCGCATACGAAGGATGCGACTCATCTGGACTGTATAAGTCTAAACTGGGGGTGGTGGTCCTAAGCTCTCGCCACACTGCTCCTACTCCTTCTGCTTCATTGAGTTCACCCATTTTCATGTAATTGGACCTCAGGACACTGTCCATTCCTTCATAAGTACATAGCGGAGGAAAGAAAGCACAATTGGATGCATCTCCATTCTTGCGGCCCCAGGTCATAAAAAACATAGGAATAGTGCACGCATTAATTGCTCTTATACTATCACAAATCTGTTGTGCAAATGGTAAAACATCCGTAGCCACTTGGCCATCCGGAAAAGAGGGCTCTTGACTCTGACACTGAATCACCACATAGTCCCAGTCTCTACTCCTTATTTTGGCAAAAACCTCGGGATCACTCGCGTGCTGAGAAATGCGTCTACCACCGGGTGTCTGACTTTCGGTATACACTGTATCTCCAGCAGTCAGAGCTACTTGCTGTAGTAAGCTAGGCATATTATTAAAATAGGTATAACTATTACCTATGAAGAGTATGTCTGTAGTATCTGCAAGGGAGCAAAAGCTCAGAATAGATAATACTAGCGTGAATAGATTTCTTTGGAAAGACTTCATACCTACAAATTAAACAAAAAAACACAAAAAAAAAGGAGCCGCTCAATGAGCGGCTCCTTAAATATCTGGAAGAATCACTAGTCACTATAGACTAGCCACTCCTCACTAAAAGACTATTTTACTTCTTCAAACTCTACGTCCTCAGCGTCAGCAGTGCCCCCTGAGGCATCGCCACCAGCACTTGCTTCTGGGCCAGCACCTTCTGCTCCACCTGCTTCTTGCTGTGCAGCATAGATATCTTGACTAGCAGCTTCCCAAGCTTTGTTAAGTGTCTCCGTGTGTACTTCTATACCCGCTAGATCAGCAGCAGCGTGAGCAGTTTTGAGCTCCGCAACAGCAGCTTCTATAGCTGTTTTCTTCTCTTCTGGTATTTTCTCTCCGTACTCTTTAAGTTGATTTTCTGTAGTGAAGATTAACTGATCTGCACCGTTAAGCTTGTCGATTTTTTCTTTTTCTGCTTTATCAGAATCAGCATTCGCTTCAGCTTCTTTACGCATTTTATCGATTTCCTCGTCACTTAGTCCAGAGCTAGCTTCTATTCGGATGTTTTGCTCTTTACCAGTATCCTTATCTTTAGCACTTACTTGTAAGATACCATTGGCATCTATGTCAAAAGTCACTTCTATCTGAGGTCTTCCTCTAGGTGCAGGAGGAATAGAATCCAAGTGGAATTTTCCGATAGTTCTATTGTCCTTAGCCAAAGCTCTCTCACCTTGTAGAATATGTATTTCTACCGTAGGCTGGTTATCTGCCGCCGTAGAGAATACTTGAGACTTCTTAGATGGAATAGTAGTGTTAGACTCTATAAGTACGGTAGATACACCGCCCATAGTTTCTATACCTAGAGATAGTGGAGTTACATCTAATAGCAATACATCCTTAACCTCACCGGTAAGTACACCACCTTGTATAGCAGCACCTATGGCTACTACCTCATCTGGATTTACACCCTTACTTGGAGCTTTACCGAAGAATTTTTCTACTTCTTCTTGTATTCTAGGGATACGTGTACTACCACCTACTAAGATTACTTCGTCTATATCTGCAGGAGTGTAACCAGCATCTTTCATTGCTTTCTTCACCGGATCCATACTACGTTTGATAAGGGTATCTGCTAATTGCTCAAACTTAGCTCTAGTAAGTGAACGCACTAAATGCTTAGGTCCACTATCTGTAGCCGTAACATAGGGTAGATTAATTTCACTCTGAGTAGAGCTAGATAATTCGATCTTAGCTTTCTCAGCTGCTTCTTTTAGCCGTTGAAGTGCCATTGGATCTTTTCTCAAATCGATCCCTTCATCAGTTTTAAACTCTTCTGCTAACCAGTCTATGATTACTCTATCAAAGTCATCACCACCTAGGTGCGTATCACCATTTGTAGATTTCACTTCAAATACACCGTCTCCCAGTTCTAGGATAGAAATATCGAATGTACCTCCACCTAAATCGTATACAGCTATTTTTTGATCTAAGTCTTTTTTATCTAATCCATAAGCTAATGCAGCAGCAGTAGGCTCATTTACTACACGCTCTACTTTAAGTCCAGCTATCTCACCAGCTTCTTTAGTAGCTTGTCTTTGGCTATCATTAAAGTACGCTGGCACAGTGATTACGGCTCTAGTTACTTCAGTACCTAAGTAATCTTCAGCAGTTTTTTTCATCTTCTGAAGGATGATAGCAGATATCTCTTGAGGAGTATATTTCCTATCACCTATAAGTATACGTGGCGTGTTATTATCTCCTTTTACGACTTTGTAAGACATGTGAGATACCTCATTTGCCACTTCATCGTACGTAGAACCCATAAATCTCTTAATAGAGCTAATGGTATTCTCAGGATTTGTTATCGCCTGTCTCTTAGCAGGATCACCTACTTTTCTCTCTCCGTTACCGTTATCCATAAATGCTACGATAGACGGTGTCGTTCTTCTTCCCTCACTGTTAGGTATTACTACTGGTTCGTTACCCTCCATTACAGATACGCAACTATTTGTAGTTCCTAAGTCAATTCCTATTACTTTACTCATTTGTATAAAATTCGATTATATATTGTCTATTTAGAAACAACATCAGTGCCAATGGACGAAAATGAATAGAATGTCAGTGAAAGTAAAAATAGTGTGACAAAAAGACACAAAGTCAATTCATCACAGCACATAAACTCAGACAAAACGAAAAAGAAAGATGCGGCGTCTTCGCTAAAAGCCAAGGTTTTTTGTCATCTCAGATTGCTTTAATGCAGAGACTACTACAGAATTAAAATTCCTATCTTTATACTGTTGTATATTTCTTGAAGCAAAAATGCCAAGTCCATTTTCAATATTTGTAAATTCAGGTTTTTTCTGGACAATGCTAATTGATGGTTCAGCTACACTCAAAAAAGTATTGAAATCATCTGAAATTCCATAAAAAGTAAAATCAAAATTTACAAGCCTTCTGCCTACAGTAGGATCCACTTCAAGATTCTGACTCAATGCACTAAAAAAACCTAAGGATGAAATTTGATACTCTGCACTTTCAAAGCCCTCTAACCTTCTGGTTTTACCTAGACCCACTAGTGGCCACTTGATTGTTTTATTTACCACCTCACTCGGGTTATCTAATTTGAACTCTTCCAGACGAATGTCCATGTCTACGCGATAAGCTCTGGCAAACTTTCCTTCTTGAAATTTCACTGTCAAAAAATGCCCACTATTAGCCGTAATGTATATGGTGCCACCAGTCTCATTAATAGGGCTATAGACCTCAGCCTGACCTACGGAGACGGTTTCACCGATGCATACATAGCCTGTCCTAGGATTGAGTACAGTCAGTACGTACTTATAATCAGTCAATGCCATAGATGGTTTTATCTCTGCATCCAGCTCATATAACACATTCTCATCACTGTAAAATATCCCAGTATCTTTAGGTATACCAATGTCATTCCCGTTAACTTTTACTAGATTAAAAGATTGTGTATTGGAAAAATCACGATCTCCACTTCTCTTAATTTGTTCAGTTATAGTCACAATCAGTGTATCAAAATACAGTGAATCCTGATTATTCACAAAGGAAAATGCTCCTTGCTTTTCATCCAAGTAAGCTCGCTGTATACGTATATAATTTTTAGTTTGATTCGGATTTAAAGCTCCGTAAACTATTGCCACTTCTTTCCAGTCTGCCGCGACATCTAATTCATTATCACATCCCACCGTAAATAGAGATAGTGAGGCAATTACCAGCATCGTCCAAATCGTTTTTTGCATATTTTTAGTTTAGCTTTGCAAACTTTCACAAATAAAATGAGATTCTTATCATTTGTCTTCATAATAACTCTGTCACAATTTATATTCGGCCAGAGTGTATTGACCAAATTCACAGATACTGCAGTATATGATGACTTTAGTTCCAATACGTATAACTTTCCTCAAAAGTACAATGCCTTAGAAATATCAATAATAGAAGAGGGCAACTACCGCATGAAACGTATGAGTAGCGAGGGACATTCTCTCTCATACTTAAAAACCGAAAAGCAATTTTATGGGTACGAAGTTTCTGCTAACATAACGATATTAAATATATCAAATAGCAGCAGAGGGGGGCTAATACTAAATGGACAAACCGGATATAGTGGTGCTATAATAGTAGAACTTAACGCTAATAGGCAATTTAGGGCATACAAGCTGAATAATAGTCAGTTTCGACTTCTTAGCGGATCTCCCAAAAACGATGGGTGGATAAAGAATAAGCTAATTAACAAGAAAGGCTCTTCTAAATTATCTGTAAAAGTAGAAGGGGGATATTATGATATATACATCAATGACAACTTAGTTTACACCCTTTTTGATACTCAGTTTGACGGTGGAAGAATAGGGATAACTGCCGGTGACCAAAGCGAGATATTGGTTACTGACTTTATAGTAAAAAAAGAAAAAAATACTTCTTCAGGCAATTATGATGTTGGTACTAAGCAAACTAATGGTGAAAACAACACTGGTGACATCGCTTTTCAAGAAGCCATACTCCTATTTAAGACTAAGATAGATCAACAGCAAGTCACACTAGCTCAACTGCAACGAGAAGTAGATCAGTGCAAAAGCAAGCTGACTTATGATACTGCATTAGTGAGTAAAGCCAAACAATTAGTTATAGATAACAAGTTCTTAAATAACAAACTGGACTCCACAAGCAAAGAACTAAGTATAAATAAAAAACGATTGAAGTACCTAGAATCTTTAAAGGAAGACATAGAAAAAAGCACTAACGGTGACCTAGTACTGAACCTCACCAGTATATTGGCTGACATGAAAAACAAAAATAATATACTTCAGACTAACGCTGTCCTAACCGAAAATGAGAACCTACAATTAAAAAAAGACAACGAAGTAATTCTGCGTGAAATAGAACGTATGAGGTACCTACTGAACATAAAAGATTAAGCTATGAGTACTGCCAAAAAGGATATAAAAAAAATGACTACGCACCAGCTTCAAGAGATGAAGAATAGAGGTGAAAAAATAAGTATGTTAACAGCCTACGACTATTCGTATGCTAAGATAGTTGACGATGCAGGTATAGATGTTATATTAGTAGGTGACTCTGCTAGTAATGTAATGGCGGGACATGACAGCACTTTGCCCATAACACTTGACCAAATGATTTATCACGCACAATCTGTAATACGCGCAGTAGACAGAGCGTTAGTGGTAGTAGACATGCCTTTTGGTAGCTATCAGGGCAATAGCTCCGAGGCTTTAAGAAGTGCCATTCGTATTATGAAAGAAAGTGGTGCTCACGCAGTGAAGTTAGAAGGAGGAAGTGAAGTCATAGATTCTGTCAAAAGAATACTCTCAGCAGGCATTCCAGTAATGGGACATTTAGGACTTACACCTCAGAGTATTTATAAATTTGGTACGTACACCGTCCGAGCCAAAGAAGTAGAGGAAGCAGCCAAACTGATAGAAGACGCTAAGCTATTAGAAGAAGCCGGATGTTTTGGGTTAGTATTAGAAAAAATACCTGCCCAATTAGCTAAAGACGTATCTCAACAGCTTAACATACCCACTATCGGTATAGGTGCTGGCTCAGATGTAGATGGCCAAGTGCTCGTGCTGCATGATCTACTGGGAGTTACCAAAGAATTCAATCCTAGATTCCTAAGAAGGTATGCTAATATGTATGACGATATGAAAGATGCTGTGGGAGAGTATATTAAAGATGTAAAATCTAAGGACTTTCCTAACGAGCAAGAGCAATACTAAAGCTCTTCTATTACTGCACTTAGTCCTTTTTCTGTTAGTGCTTGGCAGATAGGTATGAGCTCTATGTCAGAGCCATTTTTTACCTGACACTTCCCTTTGAGGTGTACCAACATAGCACACTGCTCGGCTTGCTCACCTGTCTGCTTACAGTATTTTATCAGACAGTATATCACATGATCAAAAGTATTAACATCATCGTTATACAGTACAATAGCCGCTCCTTGATCTACATCCGTGAGTACAGATATGTCTTCTAATTCTTCTGTTTTAGTATCCAAAATCATGACCTACTTTTAAACAACTTCGCCTTTGATTCTTCACCATTAATAAGACGAGTAATATTTTTCTTATGTGTGAGCACTACAAGAACTGCTGCTGCTACACCAAAAGCTATAAACAATGGCTCATCTCTTTTGAATACAAAAATAGTGAGAATAGGAAAAGCGATGGCTGCTAATATAGAGCTTAGTGAAACATACTTTGTAGAGAGTAAAACCACTATAAAAAGTCCAACACAAGCTAGTGCTAATACATAATGTATACCTATTAGCATCCCAAATAATGTAGCTATACCCTTACCTCCTTTAAAATTAGCATAAACCGGTAATATATGTCCTACTACAGCTAATAATCCGAAGAGCAACTGTAGATTGATAAACTTCTCTGTACCATGCTGCACTTGAGGCAGATAATGTATCAGACTCGCTGCTGTAAGTCCTTTTACTATATCTAAAAACAGTACGATTACGCCTGTAGGCGTGCCGAGTAATCTAAAAGTATTGGTAGCACCAGCGTTTCCACTACCATAATCTCTTACATCTATACCAAAATATGCCTTACCTACCCATACACTGCTTGGTATACTACCGAGCAAGTAAGCTAATATGGCTAATATTATAATTAATACAATCTCCATTCTATGTGTTCAAAGTAAATAAAAATATAGAAAAGTTAGTGCACATTTCGTGCCTTACTTTCTATTTTATAAGTAATGCATCACCATAACAAAGGAAGTTATATCCTTCTTTCACGGCGGTATTGTAAACTTCCATAGCTAATTTGTGATCATCTAAATACGCAGATGTAAGCATCATAAGTGTAGACTGTGGTTCGTGGAAATTAGTCAGGTAACAGTTGGCTATGCGAGGCTCATAGGGAGGAAAAATGAACTTATCTGTCCAGCTATCATCTGCATTTAGCATACCAAAAGCAGAAACTGAACTCTCTAAAGCTCTCATCACGCTAGATCCTACTGCTAATACCTTCTTCTTCTTATTTTTCGCATTATTTACTATGTCAGCTGCATCCTGCTTTATAGAAAAATGCTCACTATCCATTTTATGCTTAGTAAGATCCTCTACTTCCACAGGTCTGAATGATCCTAGGCCTATGTTCAGATTCACTTTAGCAAATTCTACTCCTTTGATTTCCAATCTCATCATTAGAGCTTTAGTAAAGTGAAGTCCCGCTGCTGGTGGTGCAATGGCTCCTTCTATCTCAGCAAATATGGTCTGGTATTGCTCTGCATCATCTGTAGTAGCTTCTCTTTCCAAATATTTTGGAATAGGCGTATGACCTAGTTTATTAACCACGTCTTTAAACTCTCTGTCTGTACCATCGAAAAGAAAACGAATAGTTCTACCTCTAGAAGTAGTGTTGTCAATAACTTCAGCTACTAACTCATCCTCACCAAAAAATAGCTTATTACCTACACGAATTTTTCGTGCTGGATCAACGAGTACATCCCATAAGCGAAGCTCTTGATTAAGCTCTCTGAGCAGAAACACTTCTATTTTAGCACCTGTTTTTTCTTTGTTACCATATAATCTAGCAGGGAATACTTTGGCATTATTAAGCACCATCACATCTCCTTCATCAAACTCATCTAAGATGTCTTTAAACATCTTATGTTCTATGGTTTTTGTAGCTTTATCTACAACCATTAATTTAGCCTCATCGCGATTATACGGTGGTGTGTTGGCTATTTTACTTGGGTCTAATTCGAAGTGGAATTCTGATAATTTCATTAATTATTTTTTAAATAATAGTTGTGCAAAAAAGGCTGCAAAAGTAACGATTTATAGACCATAAGTCAAGATAATAAAAGATTAGCTAAAAGAGTACTTTAAATAGCCTATCCATAAAACTCAATAATCGGACCCTTTATCGAAATGCTGCTTCTCTCCACAATAAAATCCACTACTATTGACTAATACAATGAAGATAGGCAAAGTAATCACAGAATCCATCCACCTGACGATGAATGCTCTACAGGCTAACAAGCTACGTAGCTTCCTATCTGTACTAGGCATCACCATAGGCATCTCATGTATAGTGGCTATATTTACCGCTACACACTCGCTGGAGCAAAACATCCGAACCAATGTAGATAAGCTAGGAGATAAAATTATATATGTACAGAAGTGGCCGTGGGGGTTTGGAGGTAATTATCAGTGGTGGGATTATCTAAACAGACCAGAAGCATCTATCAGAGAATATCAGCGAGTAAATAAAGAAAGTAACCGCACGCTTGTAAAAGATGTTGCGTATTTCTTCGAGTTTGGCAACAATAAAGTCAAGTCCAACCTACAGGAAGTAACTGGAGTGAAAACTACAGCTGTACTTGGTGACTTCTTCAAAATAAATCAATGGGAGCTTCTTAGTGGCCGTACATTCAACCTTTTTGAGATGAATAAAGGTAAAAACACGTGTGTGCTGGGCTATAATCTTGCGTTAAATCTTTTTATGGGACAAAATCCTATAGGAAAAAATGTAAAAGTAAATGGATTCAATACCACTGTAATTGGGCTATTAGCTCAACAAGGAAGTGCTATAGGAGGACCACAGTATGATGACGTCATAGTCCTACCAGGATTCTTTGCCAATAAATTTGCAAAACCAAATACAAACGGAGTTTCTTCCGCTATAGTAGTAAACGGCCGAGAAAATGTAGAACTCAAACTACTAGACTATGAGATAAAGCGAATCATGCGATCTCTCAGAAAACTAAAACCAAAGGATAAAGACAACTTTGCTATCAATAAACTAACCATGGTATCGGATAGCTTGAACCAGACCTTCGGAATGATAGACATAGCGGCTCTTTTGATTGGTGGATTTTCGTTATTGGTTGGGGGGTTTGGCATTGCCAATATTATGTTCGTCTCTGTAAAAGAGCGTACAGCAATCATAGGACTTCAAAAAGCCCTAGGAGCTAAGAGATCATTTATTCTTACACAATTTCTTTTTGAAGCTGTGCTCCTCTGCGTTATAGGAGCCATAGTAGGTATAGTGCTAGTAGCAGGTGCTGGTGCCGCAGCATCCTATTTTACTTCATTTAAAATATACTATAGTGCGAACATATTCATCACGGGCATATCCATAGCTATATTTATAGGACTAATAGCAGGTATCGCTCCGGCATTACAGGCCAGTAAGATGGACCCTGTGGTAGCACTGCGTAAATAATATAGCATACCATATCTTAAGGGCGTAGGACTTTATCAATTATAGATGTTAGAATTACTAAAATAAGAAATAAAAATATCCCTTATTTACATATCCGTTACTTTTCTGCTTTCAAATTCCCTTTATAAAAGATATTACCTAGCACTCCACTCAGCACCAAGATTAAACCTGCAAATACAATAGGACTATACCATTCATCAAATAAGAAGTACCCAAAGAGCAATGCATACACGATGCCTACATAAGAAACGATACTTACCTTGCTTACCTCACCTATCTGATACGCTCTAGTAAGAAAATACTGAGCAAAATAGGTACATAATCCTACCACACTGAGCAGCATCCAATTAATAGCAGATGTCCATACCCAATCTCCAGATATGAATATATAGATCAAAACTAAAGGTACTGTCACCATAGGGAAATAGAGCATAATAACTAAATGGTGCTCCGTCTTTTTCAGTACACTGATCACGTTATACGCTGCAGATGCGGCTATCGTGCCTAATACTCCTATAATAATGGGCAGCACCTCTACCCTGTTATCAAAGTCTTTTATGACGTATATTCCAGCAAAACATAGTAGAAAAAAGAACCAACGCAATGGAGCTATGCGCACTTTAGTAATAAGCACCGATATAAGTATGGTGATGATAGGTGTGAGATAATGTATCATTACGGCACTAGCTAGTGGTAATGTATGTAGGGTGTAAAAGAAGAGTGCAATACCTAGCGAACCGAATACGCCTCTAAATATGAGCAACTTCTTATGCATTCCAAAAGGAGGAATATTCTTTTTCCTCAAGACTACAATGACCATAAGCAGCATCACAATACTCCGCATAAAAACTATCTGAGCTACGGGAATCTCATCCAGGTACTTAACTATGATATTCATAGATGAGAAGATAACCGAAGCCAGCAACATATAAATTATGGCTATTTTATTGTCCTTTGAATTATTCATCCTTCGATACTTTTCTACTTCAGTCAAAAACTCAGGATGACAATTCACCATCTTCTAAATTTTGGTCAAAGATATATTTAATATAAAGTGGTGTTTTCACTTTCGCTTTTTACGGGTCTAAAGGAGCGACCCAAAAGTTATTGCAAATCATTCAGAGAAAATAACAAAAAAGAGCTGCTATTTCTAGCAACTCTCTTAGTGTTGTATGTTTTCAGAGCTTAGCTAAGCAATGCATTGGTTTTAGTTACTCCTTCCGCACTAGATTGCATATGAGCTTTTTCAGCGTCAGATAATGACACTTCTACTATTCGCTCTATGCCATTCTTGCCTATGATACAAGGCACACCTATGCATAATCCGCTTAGATTATACTCTCCGTCTAACAATGCAGAGCAAGGAATCATTTTTTGAGAATCAAGAGCTATAGCTTTCACTATCTCAGATACTGCAGCTCCTGGAGCATACCAAGCACTCGTGCCTAGCAAGCCAGTAAGCGTAGCACCACCTACCTTAGTAGCCTGTACTATCTCATCCATTCGAGCGGCGTCTAAAAATTCAGAAACGTTCACGCTGTTTCTTGTTGCTTTTTCTATCAATGGCACCATACCTGTATCGCTATGACCACCTATTACCATGCCATCTACGTCACTAGCTGGACACCCCAGAGCTTCTGATAGTCTGTACTTAAAACGTGCACTATCTAAAGCTCCACCCATACCTATAATACGACTCTTTGGGATGTTCGTAGATGTATGTACTAAGTAAGTCATCGTATCCATAGGGTTAGATACCACTATGATGATAGCATTAGGAGAATGCTCTAATATACTAGAAGAGACAGCTTTCACTATCCCTGCATTAATACCTATAAGCTCCTCACGAGTCATCCCTGGCTTACGAGGAATACCGCTAGTGATCACCGCCACGTCACTGCCTGCAGTAGCTGCATAGTTATTGGTAGCTCCTGTTATTTTGGTATCAAACCCGTTTAGAGATGCACACTGCATCAAATCCATGGCCTTACCTTCTGCAAAACCTTCTTTGATATCTACTAAAACTACCTCTGCTGCAAAATCTTTAATGGCGATATACTCGGCACAACTTGCACCTACAGCACCCGCTCCTACTACTGTTACTTTCATTTTATATATTATTAACTTCTGTGGTGCAAAGTTATTATTTTGTTAGGCAAAAGGAAAGACAGAAAGAGAATAAACTAGCTGGTCGAATAAAATTAATCAAAAACCATTTCAGGAATATCACCTTCCACTACCAATCTTCCTTCTGTGCTATTTTGTATCTCTTCCACTGAAACCCCAGGAGCTCGTTCTTTTAGTTCAAATCCTCTTTCGGTAATTTCAAAAACACCTAAGTTGGAAACTACTTTTTTCACACAACCTAAACCCGTCACTGGCAAACTAAGTTCTTTTAAGAGCTTAGATTCTCCAGCACGATTAGTATGTTGCATAGCAACAATGATATTTTTTGCAGAGGCTACCAAGTCCATAGCTCCACCCATACCTTTCACCATTTTACCGGGTATTTTCCAATTGGCAATATCTCCTTTATCGTTTACCTCCATAGCTCCCAGTACAGTAAGATCTACCCTACCGCTGCGTATCATAGCAAAGCTGATAGCACTGTCAAAAAATGAAGACCCTGGCAATGTAGTAATCGTTTGTTTGCCTGCATTTATAAGGTCTGCATCTACATTTTCTAAAGTTGGGAAAGGACCCATACCAAGTAACCCATTTTCAGATTGCAAGGTTACGCTGACACCTGTAGGAATATAATTTGCAACTAAAGTGGGTATTCCAATTCCAAGATTGACATAAAATCCGTCTTGCAATTCTTTAGCGATTCGCTCGGCTATTTGTTCTTTATTTAGCATTATATTGTAGTTGTTTGCTCTATCCTTTTTTCATAATTCACACCCTTAAAAATTCGATTTACGAATATTCCAGGTGTATGGATAAAATTAGGGTCTAGTTCACCTGGTTCCACTAATTCTTCCACTTCTGCAATAGTTATCTTTCCTGCCATTGCCATCAAAGGGTTAAAGTTACGTGAGGTTGCTTTAAAAATTAAGTTTCCGTCCGTATCGCCTTTCCAGGCTTTTACGATGGCAAAGTCAGAATCAAAGGCTTGCTCCATTATATAGTGTTTCCCATTAAATTCACGAACCTCTTTGCCTTCTGCTACCTCTGTGCCGAATCCTGCTGGAGTAAAAAAAGCGGGAATTCCGGCACCAGCAGCTCTGCATCTCTCTGCGAGCGTGCCTTGTGGCAGTAGCTCTACTTCCAACTCTCCACTTAGCAACTGTCTTTCAAATTCTGCATTTTCTCCTACATACGAAGAAATCATCTTTTTTACCTGCTTGCCTTGCAGCATAAGCCCGATACCGAAATCATCTACACCTGCATTATTGCTTATACACGTTAGGTTTTTAAGGCCTGATTTAACTAAGGCATTGATGCTATTTTCTGGAATACCACACAGACCAAAACCTCCCAACATAACAGTCATACCATCCGATATTCCTTTTATAGCCTCATTTGCATTTTCTACTACTTTGTTCATACAATTGTATTGCGAAGTTAAAGATTCCCAGATTAGGAAAAAGTTTTCTGAAAAAATATACATAACTGTGTAATAATTGAAAAACCTCGGCCTTAGGTACTCTATAAATTTAGTAAATTTGTAGACAATCCAAATATACTACAGGACATGCCCAAATTTACCTACCCTCTGATACTCCTAGCAATATTCATTTTCTTATCCAACTCTTCATACTGTCAAACTGGAGATGAATGGATAGTGGATGGACAAGAATATTTCAAAATACCTATAGGAGAAGATGGAATTTATAAAATAGAATACTCCCATCTCACGGCATTAGGACCAGCCATAGATAATGTGGACCCTAGAAATTTTCAGCTTTTTCGCAATGGAGAAGAACAGCATATTTATGTGTATGGCCAACAAGACGGCTCTTTTGATCAGGGAGATTTCATTGAGTTTTATGGTCAGAAAAATGACGGCACCTTAGAAACTAAGTTGTACAAATCTGCCACTGACCAACCCCATCAAGACTACAGTATATTCACGGACACCTCATCTTACTACCTAACTTGGTCAAGCTCACCCAGTTCCAAACGGTTCTCAGTATACTACGACAATAATTATACTGGAAAGACCTCCAATACATCCTTCATGCACTCGACTACCCAGGTATATACGAGTGATTATTTTGCAGGCATCCCTCTCAATAATGATGGAGGTCAGCTGTACTCAGAGTATACTGGTGGCGAGGGTTTCCACAAGTGGGTATGGAGTTCTCAAGGTGAATTTAATGTAACTTTGGCCGCACTAAATACGAGTGGCCCCAATGCTTCTATAGAAGCTATAGCATATTCTGGAAACCACAACACTAGTGTAATTATAAATAATTATAACCACGAGTTTGGATTATCTGTTAACTCACGCGCCAACATAATTGCTCGACAGAAAACACTCGGATATAAACGCATAGATATTTCTGCGGATATAGCCGTTAGCGAATTAAACCCAACTACAGTCGTGTATATGGGAGAAATAACATTTGGCGGGAGTGGCTTCAATGTAAGTCGTCTTAAAATCACCTATCCTAGACTCTTTGATCTAGAGAACAATTCAGAGCTTCACGTCAATTCGGACTTCACCTCCAGCTTTTTTGATTTTTCAAATTACCCAAATATCAAGTCTTCACCCCTAGTTTATGATTTATCATCCAAAAAAAGAGTTAAAGCAGACAGACAAACTGACAACCATATATTTTTCAACCTGCCAAACTCAGGAAAAATCGAGTATTTAATATTAGACGAAACGGAGATAAAACAAATAGCAAGTATTGAAAAGGTAGAAATGGTTATGTATACACCAGACCCTTTAGTAGACTATCTGATTATCACCAATAAGAAATTAGAAACGGGTGCTTTAAACTACAAATACTACCGAGAAAGTACCGACGGAGGGTCTCACATTGTTGAGATCGTATATGTTCAAGATTTATATGAAAAGTATGGGTACGGAATAGAATCTCCTCTAGCAGTTAGAAATTTCATTGAAACATTCGGCCAACTTATCCCTAATTTAAAGAACATATTAATTTTAGGGAAAGGCCAACTGTATAGTAGAATAAGAAGCAATGATGCACGTAAAAATGCTTATAACCTAGTTCCATCCATAGGACTGCCCGCAAGCGATTATTTATACGTATCTCCACTAAATAGCACCAGACTTAATATAGACTACGGCATAGGCCGTATACCTGCTAGAAGCAACGACCAAATAGAAGATTATTTGGAAAAGCTTAAAGCATTTGAATCTCAGCCTAATGCAGATTGGCAAAAGAAAGTAATCCAACTCGCTGGCGGAAATGGGGATGAAAATGAAACATTTAAAGGATACCTAAATAGCTACTACAATGTGATTAAACAACGCAGCTTGGGTGGATATAGAGTCTTGTTTTCTAAAAGCGAACCTGTACCTGTTCAGACTAGTCTTACAGGCCAAATACAAGAAGAACTGAATAAAGGAGCGTGTATGCTCTCCTATTTTGGACATGGGGCAGCACAAGTCACGGAAATATCTTTAGGTGAACCTGATCAATTGAATAATTTCGGCAAGACACCACTATTCTTATTTAACGGATGTGCACTAGGCAACACTTACGAAGATCTCTCACTCGCCGAAAAATTCCTTTTTGAGCCTAATAATGGAGCACTCGGATGGGTCGCTAGTTCTACATTAGGATTTGAACAACCTTTATTCGTGCACACCCTTGAGATACATAAAGCTCTCTTTAATACCACGTATGGTCAAGGTATAGGACAAGCCATGAAAAAAGCGTCTGAAAATTACGGATCTCCTAGCCAACCATTCGCTGTATTGGAAGCACGTCAACTGGTCTATCATGGAGACCCCGTACTAGATATATTTACTCCGGAGAAGCCTGATTATTTTGTTTCTAGTGGTAAAATAAACGAACACATAGCGGCATCCGACTCCATAGAAATCGTATTGGACATCAAGAATCTGGGAATAAATAACCCTACACTTCTGACTATTGGTGTAAATGCCTCCAATAACCAATCCGGCACTTTAGCTTCAAAGAAATTGACTATTACAGGTCCTTCGTATAAAGAAACTTACGCAATTCGTTTACCAAATAGAGAGCTCAAGGGTTTTATAAATTTTAATATAACCCTTGATAGTGCTAACTCCATCTCTGAATTGCTTCCTTTGGGAGAATCTAACAACACTTTTAGTCTACAACATCTTATCAAAGAAAAGAGTCCATCTATATTGCTTCCTATAGAAGATGCCATAGTCTCTGAATCCAACGTTAATTTAACAATTCAAATTCCGGGTTATGCGGAGATAGCAAGAGACATAATATTGGAATGGGATAGTCTTCCCTATTTTGGTAACCCAGTAGGTTCTAAAAATTTAAATTCCTCAAAGACTCTCATTAGGGAAACAATCGCCATACCGCCATTCGAAAATAAAGACTACTATATTCGTTGTCGTTTCATAGAAAATGGAGTAGCCTCAGATTGGACCTACCGGACTTTTGGATTTATAAAGAATGACTTGCCTGGGTGGACAGAAGGAAACAAATGGAAATTTTACAATACCACCAAAAATTTCATTAATGTAGATAGTGCAAATGGAAATTTTGAATTTCAGCGAATAAATTCCGAAGGATATCTCATTGAGACTGGTGGAGATGGGCTTGGTCAATTTGGAATGTCTAGATGGATAGTTGTAGATGGCCAGCCTGCTATTCATGGATGGTGGCCAGCGAATGGTGTCAATTTAATGGTAATCAACAACAACACAGGAGAAAGATACATGGAACAAAACTCTTCTTTTAATCTTGCACTCCCCACCCCTTGGACTCCTTTCCCCGCAGGAAAACCATATACTACTATAGGCGAAAAATGCGGAGTGTATCATTACAACACCAACCAAATTATTATTCAGGATTCTCTAGTAGCTTTTTTAGAAAGAATTCCTGAAAATTATCATATTATAATTAATAGTGCTCAAAATTGTGATGTACCAAATTGGAACTCTGATTTATGGGAAGTCCTTAAGAAATTTGGTGTCTCTAAAATACAATCAATAAGCAAGGGAGAACCATTTACAATAATTGCGGATAAACAATCAGTTAACCCAAAGCCTGCTACTGAATACACTGCGGATTACTCAGACCTCGTAACATCACCTCTGATGCAAAGGTTCTCAAATGGTACAACATTTCAACCATTCGCTAAGAGTGGTTCTGTAGAATCAAAAACTATTGGCCCTGTAGCAGCTTGGCAAACGCTCAATATTTACTTCAATGACTATAACTCCACCGATTCTTTTAATGTAGATATATTCAAAAGTACCAATGGAGTTAATTGGATAGAAGAAATCTTGTCTGTAAATTCATCTAACATTGACTTGAGTAGTATTGATGCCAAAACCTATCCCTTTTTAAAATTTAAAGTAAATCTTTTCGATGAAAAAAATCGTTCTGCAGCCAGTGTTGGAAGATGGAAGGTTAACTATCAGAATCTAAATGAAGGAAGCATTGTTTTAGATAATAATTTCAAGTTTAATAATGACACGTTGGATCAAGGAGCCAATCTTGAATTAGCTATAAATTTCACAAATATTAATGATAAAGAATACGACTCTTCAGGCTATTATATTTCAATTAAAAACTTAACTACTGGCACCATCGACACTGTACAAAATGGGGTAATAGATAAACTAGAGCCGGAATCGTTCATCCTTATTAAGGATACTATTAGTACTAGGAATATTAACGGAAACTTCGAACTACTACTTGCTGTAAATGATGACAAAAAAATCAGAGAATATACCTATGACAATAATTATTTTTCAAAACCCTTTTATGTAAAACGGGACTCCAGAAATCCTTTACTTGACGTAGTTTTCGATGGAAGACATATCTTAAACAATGACATCGTTTCGCCAAATACTTCTATCCTTATAATCGCCAATGATGATAATCCTCACTTAGCTCTTAGTGACCCTGCCACCATATGGGCTACCTTACTTAAACCTGATGGTAAAACGGAAACTATAAACACCTCATTACCAAATGTACTTTTCACTCCAGCATCTAAACCGCAAGAAGAAGCAACTCTTACGTATAATACAAACGAACTCCCAAGTGGAGACTATTTTTTAAAGGCTAAAGTTAGGGACGCTACTGGCAATGTGTCAAGTGACGATGGATATCAAATTCGTTTTAAAGTAATTCGCGAAGCGAGCATTTCTAATATATATCCATACCCCAATCCATTTAGCACGCAGATGAAGTTTGTATATACACTGACAGGATCTCAAATTCCAGACTACATGAAGATTCAGATTCTCACTATAACAGGAAGAGTTGTGCGAGAAATATCACAAGATGAATTGGGATTAATACGAATTGGCAATAATATATCAGAATTTACTTGGGATGGGACCGATGAGTATGGAGATCCACTTGCAAATGGAGTCTACTTGTATAAAGTCACTGCTAAAATAGATGGCGAGAATATAGCTCACAGAGATACTGAAGGTGATCAATTCTTTCAAAATGGAATTGGTAAAATCTACTTGGCTAGGTAATAAAAGCAGCAGTAAATTTACTTTATCCCTGTGTTGAGCTCACTGAGATGAGTTTCCCAAAATTGCAAGTCATACCTTTGCCAAGCGTGGCATCCAAATGGTAGCCTTTGCTTATTTATTTCATAACACCTTTGCGGATTTGACTCAAAACTAAAATCTACAGCTTCTTCCAGTGTAGGCATATCTGAAGGATGTTGAACTAACCATTTAGCAAAACTAACATCTTCAGCATTGCTAAGTAAACGACACGTATCAAAAAACAATGATCTTCCGAATATTTTGCTCACTAAATCTAATACATAAAAAAGTGGATACAGTGCTCCAATTACAACCCATCTAAAGAATCTTTGTTTTGGAAAATTAAACCACCATTGCGATGGGATAATTGAATTTAAACTTGTAATCTCAATAAAGTCCTTTATTCTTCTCAACGAAAGGCCACCATTGCCAATGAGAAGTTTTTTAGTGTGCCTATTTTTATCTATCCAAGGGGCCCCTATGTATGCCTTTCCTAAGCTAATAAATTTACTAAGATCTCCTCTTATTATGAGTGCGTCCGTCTGAAAGATTAGCAGATAGTCATACGCACCAAAACGTCTATAAAAATCACTACTCATCAATAAGTTACTATAGGATGTCAGACTCTCAAAATATTTTGAATCAAATTCAATAAACCCGATTTCAAAATGCGTTAAATTGACCTGAAACCATTCCAAATTTGCACTATAGCTAGCTAGTGAGCCGATAAAATAAATTCTAAAAACTCCATTCAATTTATTTAATGAATTAATAGCTATAAGCTCTGAATAGCCTAATTCAATATTAATTAGGGGGACCACTATGCAGCACTTTTCCTCAACACCTATTGACTCCATGACTTCTTCCATTTATGCTTTAATAATAAGAACTCGTGTATCATATTGGTACCTGTACTTCCAAGTGTAAAATAAACTAAAAGTACTACTGCAATTTTAAAGTTATAAAATAGCCACATAGCACTGTAGTGTTCTCTAATAACTCTTCTAAAAACACCAGTATCATACTTTAGTCTGCCTAAACTATTGCAAAGACTAAAAAGTGAAGTGCTTTTGTAGGATGCTTTTTGACAAGCAGATAAATCCCTAACAGAAACCACCTCGAGGCCATTCCACTTAGAGGCCAGGGCTAATGTAGACTCAACCCATAATTTAGAGGTTTCTCCAACAGATTTATGTTCTAAAAGGACATCCCCTACTACGAAATTATCATATAGTTGAAAACTACTCAGACAAATATCGATATCATACCCGTGAAATCCAGTCAATAAATTCTCGTCAAACTCAATATCTTGGAATATTCTTTTTCTACAACATAACCAAAAACCATCCATCACCACTACCCTGGTTTTTTCAGTTTCACTAACATTCTTACAAACGGTATACGTTGATTTACTCAAATCTATATCATTAAATAAAGCAAACTCTCTAAACTCATTGGTGATGTTATCTAGTCCCTGCTCCATCATTACCGCTAACGTGTTGCTTTTGGATTGTACCCACCAACCGTTGGGAACATTGGAAAAAGTATCACTCCCTGCAACACCTATGAGACCTATGCCTAGATGTGATAAGTGATCTAACACCTTTAAGCCCCAATTCATTGTTTTAAACACAACATCCTCGTGACAGAAACAAAGGTGCTCATATTCAGATCTCCGCACTCCTATGTTATAGGCCTCAGTTATAGAGTATTGATTTCTTTCGTTATCAATACGAATAACTTCAAACACTACACCAATACTAGAAGCTAGACTTTTTTCAAATACCGAAAATAACTTAGTGCTTCTACTGCAAACAATTACACTTATCATCTTTAAAATTGAGATTACTAGTATTTAGACTACTTTTGAGTTATAGGTGTGTTCCTAAAAAAAATCAAATTTAACTAAATCAATTAAAGTGTGAATATCGATATATTTTTGGCCACTTTCAATCCAGACCTATCCTTTTTACGAAAGCAACTTACATCCATTTGTAATCAAGAATACGACTACTCGAAATGCAATGTTAATCTACTGATATACGATGATGCTTCTCAAAATCAAAAAGATATTCTCCTTCTTATAGATGAGTATAAGAAAGCATCTTGGGTGATCCAAGCTACTACTGAAAATGTGGGATACTTAAAAGAATACAACCATCTTATTCAACAAAGCTCTTCTGACTTCATTCTTATTTATGATCAAGAAGATATTTGGTGCAAGTCTTTAATAATTTCATAAGGTCCCCTCTAGAATTGTTATCCAGTATATCAATGCGAATTGAACATCATTCTTTCTTCAGCAAACTTTTTTTCAGATTAATTAACAGCTCTTGGTTATTGTGAGTCAATATTAGCAAAGCTATATTAGAATCCAGTTTGCCAAATCAAGCAAGATTCCAAAATCATACATCATCTAAACGATTGAATCACTTATCCATAAATTTTCGAAAAAATATGTATTCGAAGAAAACTAACTTTGCACAACAAAAAAGACCGAATGGGAAAAGATCTTGAAAAAAGAATTTTATTCGTAACTCCTGAGAGTTTTGAACCTAGTGGGGGAATTAAGCAACTTTATAGAATGGTTGACGTCTTAAACAATCTTGGTTACAAAGCATTTATTCTTCATAAAAACAACGGTTATCGTCATACGTGGTTCCAGAACAAAACCCCAATCTTGTATAACTTCAAAATTCTTAAACCATTAGATACATTATATGATTCTCCTAAAATGTCATTCAGTGGAATAATTAGACATTTTTTAAAAAATCTCTTTGCAAACAAAAAATCAAGTAAAATTTATAAAGATGACATTATTGTCTTTCCTGAATTTTACGGAATGCACATAAATGAGATATTAATTGATAACCCAAAAGTGATTTATGTCCAAGGTTGCTATTTAACTTTCTCAAATCACCCATTAAACAAAAATTTAATACATACTCCTTACCTAAAAGAGTCTACAATTGGTATCCTCATTAATTCTGATGATGGGATTAACTATTTTAAAAATGTCTTTCCAAAGAAGAAAGTTTATAAAGTCCGGCACGCTATTGAATTAGATAAATTTTCACCTTCTACTAAGAAAAAGCAATTAGCTTTTATGTCTAGAAAAAATTTTAAAGATATCCGTCAAGTGTTAGGGAATCTTTACTTAAAAAAACTTCTTGATGACTGGTCTTTAATAGATATTCAAAATTTGAATCATGATGAAGTGGCAGCTATCCTGAGTGAGTCTACAGTATTTTTAAGTTCCGGAATTGATGAGGGTTTTGGCCTACCCGCTTTAGAAGCACTAGCTAGTGGGTGCTTAGTAATTGGTTATACAGGCAAAGGGGGAGATGAATATTTTAATACTAAATTATCAATTAAAATTCCAGAGAAAGACGTACAAGAATTCATTAAAGTTACTGAAGAAAAAATAATATTTCTAAACAATAACCTAAATTGGATTGATCAATACGCGAATGAAGTCCGAGAACACATCAACGAACGGTATTCTTTAGAAATAGAGCAACAAGATATAAAAACTGCATGGTCGGCAATATCTCAATACCAGTTGATTAAAAAGAAACTCTTTTAAAATAAATTATATGCATCAAAAGCTAAAACTTTATTTAAACAGACATTCACTAAAAAGAGTTAAGAAAGTTCTTGTATATGTTTACATACGTTCAGCGGAATTGTTTAGAAAAATACGGCACCATATAGAAATTGCACAATATTTTTTATACTGCTTTAAAAGACAAAAATTTCTTCCTAAAGAACATATAGTTGTAGTTGCAAGACATAATGAAGACCTAAAATGGCTTAAAAGTCTAGACTTAAATTTCGCAGTCTACAACAAGGGAAGGGTAGACACTCTAATTAAGTACCCGTCTCTTCCCAATATAGGCAAGGAAGCCCACACATATCTTCACTTCATTATTTCAAACTATGACAACCTCCCAGATAGAGTCACATTTCTTCAAGGAAATCCTTTTGATCATTGCAAAGACATTATACTATTTCTAAATAGAATAAATGATTTCCAAGAAATTCAGCCTCTTAGTTACTGTTTACTGCCAGCTTATCACCCTAAATTAAAAAACGAAAATGAATTCGAATTTGGTATCCCAAAAGAAAAAATAGTAAATGATCACAAAATTAGCGTAAACAATATTTCCTATTTTGTGGAGCGTCTTGACAATAGATTAAGAACTACATGGCCATATACTTTTATAAGTTCATGGTCAGAAAGCACTAAACACGTCAAACAGCACAATGACAAATCACTATTCGCCCTTTTAAATAAAGTTGGCTTATCTCAAAAAACTAGTATCTTGTTTAATCACGGGGCACAATTTTCAGTAAGTAAAGAAAAAATACTAAACCACCCTAGGTCATTCTACATTAGTCTGCTGAAATATTCATATAAGGAAGAAGAAAATCCAGGATGGTTAGAAAGGTTATGGCTTACTATATTTGAATATGATTTACCCCTAGACTTACACAAGAATGCTTAGATTTCTATTACTACTATATATTCATTCAGATAGCTTATCTGCCATAACTTTAAAAAATAAGCATTGAAAAATATTCATATAGTTGGTGCCGGCTTTTTGGGATCTGTAATTGCAGAACGTATCACTTCCGTTTTCAAGGTGCCTGTTACTACATATGAAAAGCGCGATCATATAGGAGTTAATTGCTATAGTGAAACAGATGAAGAAACGGAAATAGAATACCATACCTATGGGACGCACATCTTTCATACCAGTAATAGGTTGTTATGGGACTATAGCAAGGGCATTGGAAGTATTTAATGATATAAAAGCAAGCATAAAAGATTAACCATCATGAACCAAATCTCCTCCCTCCTCCGAACCATAGGAGTATTCCAGCTCGCAGAGCAACAAAAAGTAAAACACTCCGATGTTTCTGAAAAAAGTCTCAATCAACTCGTAAGCTATGTAGACATCGAAAGTGAAAAAATGCTAGTGGAAGGATTATTAAAAATAACGCCTGATGCTGGCTTCCTCACAGAAGAAGAAACTACCTCGATTAGAAATGAGGAGCAATACTGGATCATAGACCCTATAGATGGCACTACCAACTATCTCTTTGGCCATACTAAGTTTTGTATATCCATTGCTCTATACGAGAATCAAAAGCCTGTATACGCCGCAGTGTATGTACCCGCAGACGATGAACTATTCTCCGCTGATGCTACAGGAGCATATCTCAATGGTAAAAAATTCACTTGCTCCAATAGATCTCTCATAGACAGTTTACTAGCTACAGGATTTCCCTATTATAATTTCGATGAGATGGATGCTTACCTGAGTTTATTAAATAAACTTATGAAAACTACCAAAGGGATAAGACGGATGGGAAGTGCAGCCATTGACTTGGCCTATACTGCTATCGGGAGGTTCGATGGATTTTTTGAGCTGAACTTAAGTCCTTGGGATGTAGCTGGCGGAGCCTATATAGTGCAACAGGCTGGTGGTATAGTTTCAGATTTTCAGGAAACAAAAAACTTTGTTTTTGGCACGTCTATAGTGGCTGGTAATAAAGAAATACATGCTGGGTTACTTCAAATGATAGCCGACGAAAACTTCTAGTCCGCTTTTTCTATGACGTAGACATCTTCATCATCTTTCTTAAAAAAAAGCCGCTCACGAGCATACTTTTCTAATTTATCATCATCAGAAAACAATTCCTCTTTTTGGACATTCATCTGATCTATTTCCTCTGATAAAAACTCTTCTTGAAGTTTTAGATCTTTGAGCTCATTATACTGCTTATACATAAAAAGAGCACTGTTACCGTCAAATAGAAGCATCCATACGGCGAATATTCCTATAGAAATACCATACTTATAGTCAATAATTTGGTCCAATAACTTCATTTTAGATTCATACAAATATAAAACGTAAGACTGTGTGCCACGAACTGCTCCGCATATTCTGTATGCATTACCATACAGAGTGCTCTGTGCTCTCCCATTTATCTTGGCTTATAAGAACTTTCTCCAAAATCTCACGCACAGCACCTTTGCCTCCTAAGGCCTTGGTCACTATGTCTACTTCTTCTTGTACTTCCCACGCTGCATCTGATGGGCACACTTTTATACCACACATACGCATCACAGACAAATCAGGAAAATCATCGCCCATATATAGAGCGTTTTTTAAATTGATTTGAAGCTTCGTCTCTAATTCTTTGAGCAGTTTGCGCTTATCCGCTACAGCAGTGTGTACTTCTGTGATACCTAAATTTCTTAATCTCTTACGAACGCCCTCATTGTCACCACCACTTATAATGATGACGTGATATCCTTGTTTAACTGCATACTGGAGTGCAAAACCGTCTTTAATATTAAAATCACGACGCATCTCACCATCGCTCGAAGCGATTACCGTACCTGAAGTAAGCACACCATCTACATCTAGAATGAAGGTATCTATACTACTAAACCGATCCAGAATCATACGTCTTATTGATTATCTCTCCATTCGTACACCCAGCTGCTCTGTATCATCTCCAGGTGCCCTTCATTAGATTCATCTCTTTTGCCCTCGAAGTTAGGCAACTCTAGTACCCAATTAAGTAAATCTGTGAAGCGAATTCTATATATTTTAGCTTCTGTAAAATCATCACCAAACTTCTCATAAAGTGCTAATGCTATATCCTCGTAATCACCCCAATTTATTGGTGGCTCAAAAAATTTATTTTCACTCATCTTTTCTAATGTCCTATAATGGTACTTTGGTCTGGTACGGTAACTTCTATATCTGAATTAATCACGCACTGACATCCTAATCTAGAATTAATACGCGGATTTATGGCTCTATCTATGAAATCCTCCTCCTTGTCAGATATCTCTGGTAAAGTATCCATTCCTTTGTCTATATATACTTGGCAGGTACTGCACGCACATACGGCACCACAATTATGATTGAGTTGTATATCATGGTCATGAGCGGCGTCTAATATGGTATCTCCTTGGATTACTTCTACAGAAACCTCTCTACCTGGCTCTGTTTCAAACCTAAAAGTGACTTTGTGTTTATTCATTTTCTATAAAGGTGCAAAGCTAGTCTTAATGTGGTACTTATCCTTGTCTGTTAAAAGTAACAAAAGCAAGCAACTATTGTTGTCTTCAGCTCATCTTACTATCTAAAAATAAATGATTCTTATGGTTAGAATATCTATCATTAAGCAGAGTCTATTTACATTTGTATCTTCAATTTCAGAAAATGATAAAAACCCGTTTCGTATATCTTAATTATATCGCTTTACTCCTGACACTACATACATCAGTAAATGCACAGTCTCCATTAACTATATTGGGGAAGCCTTATGTATCGTTTGAGTTAGCTTCGTTTTCTGAAAATTTCAAAACAAAAAATCCAGAGGTATCATTTCTGCCTACACTAAAAACCTATAAAGAAGACCATACAGAAGATGGGATAGCTTTGGAATATAATGCAGCTATGGCACTGTCTCGTGTGGCACTCTATGATAGTGGATTCAGCTATCAGCAATATTCAGGGACCATGCCGCTAGGTATCTCCTGGGGAATGTCACTCACTGAAGTACAAGACAAGATAGGTTTAGGACTTGATTTCACTGCAGATAATGCCTTCATCCGAAAGCATACTACAGCTGATTATGAGATGGCCTGCTACTTCTCAGATGGCAAACTGGATCACATTAAAATCACAGCGTCTTCTACTACCATTACTCAAAACATACCTAACACAGTAGCAGCCACGGGCATTCGACTCGTGCCTGATGGGACAAAAATGGAAGGAAACGTAATGAACGGAACAGGAACTATGATCTGGGGGCAAGATGTTGCAAAATATAAAGGAGAATGGTCCTACGGTCTTCCTCACGGCAGAGGTCAATATCTAGATTCTTTTGGCAATAAATATGAAGGAGAATTCAAACTGGGCTTCTTTTGGGGACAGGGGACACTGAGTTCACCGTCAGCAGGTTTCGTGTACTCTGGTGAGTTTGCTATGAGTAAAAAGCATGGAATTGGACGAATAGAGTACAGAGCAAAAGAAGTGATATACCAAGGCACCTGGGTACAAGACATCATGCATGGAGTAGGAAACTATGCTATAGGTGCTCGCTATATCTATAGAGGACAGGTAGATAAAAACACCTTTACAGGAAAAGGTAGAGTAGAGACTCCAGATGGATATGTAGATGGCTATTTCAAAAATGGAAAGCCGCATGGTATATGCACTCAAGGCACTAAAGACGAAATGACTATCCTAAAAGGTAACTTTTCCAATGGTAAGAAAAATGGCATATTTGACTTGGAGTCATTAGGATTAACCCGTAAGGTGATTTATCAAAACGATATAGAAGTAAAAACAGGACCGGCTAATGGGAGCTTAATCCCTAAGTAATAGTTGAAGTGCAGAACTACTCTTTTGCTCTAGAGCGATAGCTCGCTCATTTATAATAGACTCCAGTTTATTATCACTATCATTATAATTAAAGACAGTAAGCAGCGTGTACCCCTCAACCAAATCAACATTAAACTTATCCGAAAGCAACTTACCTAGCTTAGCAGACTTCTTCGTATCAGCTGTGAAACAGGCCATAAAACTAATAGCAGAATTCTGCATTAAGTTTACCTGAACTCCTGCAGTATTAAACGCATTGAAAATAATTTCTAAATTATCTTCTACAATAAACGAAAAGTCTTTAGAGGCGATAGTAATAAGTGATTGATTTTCTTTTACGATATAGCACTGCGTATCATTCAGTGTGCGACTGGCATTTTCCAAGACCACTGTACCAGGCTTGTTAGGATCTAAAAACGACTTCACATAAAGTGGTATAGCTTTGCTCTTTAGCGGCTGTATAGTCTTTGGGTGAAGTACAGATGCTCCATAGTATGCCAATTCTATAGCTTCATTATAGCTGAGTCTAGGTATAAGAACCGCATCCTCAAACCTGCGTGGATCAGCATTCATAACGCCATCTACATCCTTCCAGATAGTAACAGACTCTGCGTCTAGAGCATAAGCAAATATAGCTGCCGTATAATCTGAACCTTCTCTACCTAAAGTAGTATTCTTATGATTAAGACCTCTACCTATAAAACCTTGAGTTAGGATAGTCTGCTTTTCTATCAACGGCTTCAAACTACCATTTATCAGCGGAAGACTCTCATCCCACAATACATTTGCGGACCTATTTTTATTCGTTGTAATTATAAAATTACGGGCATCAATCCATCTATTTTTATAGCCTACCTTATTCAAGTAGGTACTCACTACTTTCGTACTGAGCAGCTCTCCAAATGGCACTATTCTATCATATTCTATATCGTAAGAGGAAGTCTCATCACGTTTTTTTTCTATAATACATTCTAGTTCTATGAGCAGGTTATCCACTTCATAGTAATCGTACTCATCTATCTGGAGCTCATCTGTGATGGTCTGATGAAAATATCTTACCTCTTCAAAAAGTTGCTTTTTAGTTTCTTTATTATAAAAGTAGGCATCTACCAGTTGCTCCATCTTATTGGTAATCTTGCCCATAGCTGAAATTACCACTACAAGAGGTCCCTCTGCTTGTGCATTAAGTACTTTTGAAACGTTCTTAACTGCGTCTGCACTCTTTACACTTGCTCCACCAAACTTGAATACTCTCATTAAAGATTAAATTTGTTGCAAACTTATCCAATTATATAATAATGAGAATAAACCAAGTAATAAGTCTGAGTCAATTTATCGCTGACCAACAGAGTAAGCATCCTGAAGCTACTGGAGACTTATCCAAGATATTTAGGGATATAAAATTTGCAGCCAAAATAGTAAACCGTGATGTACGTAAAGCAGGGCTGGTAGACTTACTAGGTGCTCATGGTACGATAAACGTACAAGGAGAAGAGGTGAAAAAACTGGACATCATAGCGAATGAAGAGTTTAAAGCTTCACTCACACTAGGTGGGGACTGCTGTGCTATCATCTCGGAAGAAGAGGAAGACATACACCACATAGAGACTACGCTCAATGTAAATAGCAAATACATAATAGCTATGGATCCACTAGACGGCAGCAGTAATATAGATGTGAATGCGAGTATAGGAACTATATTCTCTGTATACCGCAGGATAAGTCCAGTGGGTGGACCTGTGACTATGGCGGATGTACTCCAAAAAGGAACTAACCAAGTAGCTGCTGGCTACATCATATATGGAAGTAGCACTATGATGGTAATCACTACAGGAAACGGTGTAGATGCTTTTACACTAGATTCATCAATTGGTGATTTCTGTCTGAGTCATCCAAATATTAAAATACCGCAAGATGGTACGATATATTCCATAAATGACGGGAACTACGACCGTTTTGAGCAAGGAGTCAAAAACTATGTAGACTACTGCCGTAACTCAACCGTAAAAGAAGCATACAGTGCCAGATATATAGGAAGTATGGTCTCAGACTTTCACCGTAACTTATTAAAAGGAGGTATTTTCATGTATCCTAGTACTACAGATGCACCTAATGGTAAATTACGTCTTATGTTTGAAAGTAATCCTATAGCATTCATCACGGAACAAGCTGGTGGTAAGGCAACTACTGGAGATGGCACACGCATACTAGATCTAGAACCTACTGAGATACATCAACGCAACCCAGTATTTATGGGTAGTACCAATATGGTGGATAAAGCAGAATCGTTTATTAAAGGATAGAGAGTGCAAAATAGTCTTTGGTACAACGGCTAAAAGGCATTCTACTAGACTGACTACGATTTTTCTTTTAATCATCATTAGAATCAGCCTGACCATAGTCAGACCTAAAATGATAGACAGAAAAAGACTAAAAGGTGAAAGCCAAAATAAATAGACCTAGAAATATTGACCACAACACGGCTCACTACTTCTTCGTTAAGCTCTCATAAAGCAGTAATGATTAGTCTATATTTGGATAGAACAAAAACAAGCTATCCTCTTATTGTAAATTTACAAATGATTGTGTATTTAGAAACTATAAATTGGCAATCTTTTAAGGAATGTGCGACTTATAGATTCAGAGGATTCCTCTTTTAACTCAAACGAATAAATAATACAACAAATATGAACAGAGCGTACATCATTCTAATAGCATTACTAGTAACTACAAGCATTTTTGCTCAGAACCAGAAGGGTAAATTTACAGATGAAAGAGATGGAATAGAATACGGGACAATAAAGATAGGAGAACAGGTTTGGATGTCGTCCAATTTAAGTTTTCAAAATGCAACTTTTCGTGGATGGCAACTCGATTGGTTTGATGAGAATAACCAAGCAATTCTATTAAAACAATATGGATTGCTGTATCACTATAGAACTGTTTATAAAAACAACAAAAACATTTGCCCATGCGACTGGCACTTACCTTCTATGGAAGAGTGGGAGGTATTATTCACTTCATTAGGAGGAGAAAAAGAAGCTGTCAATGCACTAAAAAGTGATAGCAGTTGGAATACCATAAATGGCACTAATAAAAGTGGGTTTAATGCTTTTCCAGGAGGAGACCTAAATTCTGATGGTATGGATTTCAGTCGGACTAAAACTGTGTTTTGGAGTTCTTCAAGTGTTAAAGGTACTTTTAATGAAAATGGATACCCTAACTATGGGCACTATGCAGTTTTAATTAGTGGGGGTATAAGCAGCTTTACGACAGAAACTTCAAGCTATTCTATTCGATGTTTAAAAAACAATTCGACTAAAGACCAATTCAATGATTCTTTGAACTCAGAGAAATTGTTTTATACAAAACCATTCCATACTCAAGACAGTTCACCCTATAGCCTATCCATTGGCGACACCACACAAGGAGGTATTGTATTTTATTTAGACAGTTCGGGACGCCACGGCTTAGTAGCGAAAGCAACTGATGAGGGTGAAAAAAGCTGGGAGCAAGCAGTTAAGGCTTGTAAAAATTTAACTTCTGGGGGTTACACCGATTGGTATTTACCATCAGAAGACGAATTACACACAATGTACCTCCGCCGTCAAAAGATTGGAGGGTTTGCTAAGGACTACTATTGGAACTCTAGGGAGATTTCAGAAAATGTAGCTATGGTGCAGCATTTTTATCTAGAAAGACATATCGTCTCCCAAAAAGACTCTAAGGAGAACGTCAGGGCAATTCGATCTTTTTAACAGTTCACGTATTCAATGCTGGAACTAGCCAAAAGTATATTTTACTTTTGGAAAAGGTGTCTCTCTCAATTTTCTAATCACTTTTAAGCAGATAAAATCTTCCTGATAATTTGGGAGGAATGTGGTAATTAGATAAATGGCAAATAGAAATAAACACACTATCAAAAAACTTAATCAAGATTGAGTATCTCATATTAAAAACAATGGGACAGGGCTATCTATAGCTCCTTGGGATGCAGGAAATTTCGCTATTGTTGGTCCACGGTTTTTAGAGATACTGAAAGCCACTCAGACCAAAGCCCTATGGAAAAGTAGATATGCCGAAGGTGAAGTAATCAAACAATACAAGCTATTTTAGCACATGGCTTCTCAGAGACGAACCTACACCAAGTAGAAACCTTACTCTCTCTTACTATTATACCTTCCCTGCGTCTTATGCAGATTATTAGCTTCCAGAAAGAGGGTCGTCTTCATGACTGCCATAGAGTAGATGGTATACATCAAGGTGCTGTGGTATCCATACTTATGACAGCATAGTTTCCTAGCATACATCAGAAAGGAAATTTTTACTCATTTCAATTTATATTGAAGATATTTGTATGCAAGACAAGTGATAAACGATAGCTCAAAGTAAAAAATACACTCATCAAATGTTTACTCCATTTAGAAAAATAAGACAGCAACTCATTAGCGAAAATAAAATGACGAAATATCTGCGTTATGCTATTGGAGAGATCATTCTGGTGGTGATAGGAATTCTCATCGCACTACAAATAAACAATTGGAATGAGGCTAAGAACCAAAATAAAGTATTGAATGACTTACTCCAAAGTATTGCCAACGGAGTACAGTCCGATCTAAGAGAATTAGCCTTGCTCTCAGCGGCCAGAGCAAACATTGTGATAAAAGTAGATTCTATTTATGATAAGTATAGCTCTCTAGATAAGAAAGCATTAAGTGTAGAAGAGGCATCCTATGTCAATTTTGCATTTGTAAATATCTTAAATACTATTCATCTAAACACCAATTTAAGTGCGTTTGAATCTTTAAAAAATTCTACCTATTCAGGTAAGATCCAAGGTACTGACTTAGCGTTACTCTTAGGCACCTACTATACCTCTGCAGATAAAATCAGAGACATGGAAGACCGATATAACCAAACTATTAAAAAGCTTGAGCAAGATTGGGGATCTCACTTTAGAAATAATGGTAGAGGTCTATTTATGGCTCCTTGGGATGCAGGAAATTTCTCTATTGTTGGTCCACGGTTTTTAGAGATACTGAACGCTCCTCAGACCAGATCTATATTGGAAAGTGGCTATTCCGAAGGTGGAGTGGTCAAACAATACCAAGAACAAATCTTGATGGGCGAGAAACTTGTGGAGATGATCCGTAAGTCTAAGACCGATTTTGACCAGCAAACTAAGCTTGATTTTAGCGGTATCTTATTCTCCTTTGGAGATGCCGATATCATTAGCCTTCTGATCAATGGAGAGGTCCCTACCGGTTTTAACTTAAATTATGCTGCCTCTGACATTTTTCGTGGTTATACTTCCAAGCAAAAAAACTACTTGGTCATAGAATATCCGGCCAATAGTTACGCTTGGGCATCAGCTTATTTCTCTATAGATGCTTTATATGGACGGGTAAATGAAATGAACTTTTCTACCTATTCCAAAGTGACAATTGAAATGAGAGGCGAGACCGGTGGTGAGACATTCGAGATAGGAATGAAAGATATCAATGATCCAGCAGATGGAACTGAATCTAAGATTAAAATCAAACTGACTGACGAATGGAAAGTCTACGAGTTTGAAACCAATCAATTTCTGACTGCAGATATGAATAGGATAATGGTTCCTCTTTCATTCGTCTTTGAGGGACCTATCGGTAAAAAAATAAATATACGATCTGTACAGTTTAAGAATGAATAATTAAAGTATATCCGCTGGAATTTACAAAAAGTGGCAAAGCACTGTAACACCTGTTAGTCATTTTTGAGTACCTCTATTTTCAATACCCTACAACCTAAGGATACCAGAGAATGAGATACCAAATTCCCTCTTCGTTTATAGTACAGATCGGTAATCTATTCGCTATCATTGACGAGTGTTATGCTCAAAAGCCTGACCAAAAATATTTTATTATATATATAACTACCTTACTTCTCTACTGAAATATGCTAAAGTACACTTCATTCTTTTTATTAGTTTTTGTTTTTCTTACTAAAAACACAACTGCACAATCTACTTTAGATTCTATTCAATTGAAAAAAGAATTCGTTAGTCTAAGTGAGGCTTTGAAAAACCCTGAAAATGTTTACCGGTTGAACTTGAGTAACCAAAACTTAGAATTCTCGGATACCATTTGGTCAAAATTTACCAATCTCAAATACTTAAGTTTAAAAAATGACCACCTCAAAAATATTCCTGCAGGAATCGGGAACTTAAAAAATCTTGAAGTTTTAGATTTAAGTGGAAATGACTTCAAAGTATTGCCATCCACCTTTACCAACTTAACTTCTTTGAAAGAGCTATTTTTAAATGATGACAAAAACTTACAGTTAGAAAAAAACATCTCTCTGCTGAGCACACTGCCAAGTCTAAAATCACTCCACGTTGAAAACGACGGATTAAAATCGCTCCCAAAGGACATCTATAAACTCAGTCATTTAGAGTCACTATACCTAAATAACAATCAGTTTAAGCAATTACCAATAGAGTTAGAAGGATTAAAAAACTTAAAGTACCTAGATTTTCATGACAATAGACTCAACTTAACTCCTCAATATATGCGAAACCATACTTTTGGATTTAAAATCAGATTTTAAAAAAAAACCAAAAGTCACAGAATATATACTGATGCTCTAAGACGCAGATTTATCGTTGCACTTTGAAGATATCTTAGTGCTATTATCTGAATACGGTATAAAAATATTAGTCACCTATCCTATACTACTTTCTGAATGATCGTGCTTTTTGTGATAAGTCTATCATTTAAGGTAGACTGCTGACAAACACAGGAAATTATAGCAGATACAACGGTTAAGCTATGCAGCTAATCGCCATATAACCCCTTAAAAAATCTTATTCATGTATATTGCCGGCCTATATAAATATGAAGATACAGGGAGAAAATAAAATGCTACATTATCTTAAAAATGTAATAGCAAATATGCCAACTGGCTGGCTAAGTACGACTACTCATCGACTGGACATTTACGATGAAAAATTAGCGAAAACACAATTTTTAGATCAGTTTGAAACGTTATTTGAAGACAATAACTTTTCATCGTCTGCACTTCACGAGTTACCCACTGCTTATGACTATATCAGACTAGGGCATCCATTGTCTTGCGTGCTGGAATGGTCTATTGCTCATCTTAATAATCTAAAACAAGAGAATGTAATCAGCTTTTCATCCAAGACCATGCCAATATTGGCCATTCTAAGAAAAAACTTAGCAGAAAATACTGCTAGTCAAATCGTATATACAGACGAACTACCTGCGTGCTTTGACGCAGAGACCATACGAAGTGTCTATGGATATAACTTTAGCGTACAAAAAATAGAGAATACCGATGCCATACCCGCGTTTAGTGGAAGTACCATCTTCATTTCATCCAGTGATGAAATAGATACTATTGATCTTCCTAGCGAGATAGACTTTTATATCAGCCTGCACTCCCACCTAGGAAGTGTGCTACTAGTGAATGGCACTGAAAACGAAAGCTACATATCAGATATACAGCACGTGAGAAGAAGAGAAACCATAGCTATGACACCAGCTAATTCTCTACTAGCCATACAATCACTAATAGAACAGCACGCTATAGATTCTATCAAAATCGATAGACAAGAGGATAAGGCAAGTACCCTAGCTTCTATCAGTACTATTACCAATGCACACTCTAAGGCACTGGTAGCTTCTAGTGGACTCTCTATGCAGTATGCTATTATGATGGGACTCATAGATTACTCTAATGAAAATCACGCAGGAAAAGCCATCAAATTTATAGTACCGACTAACTGCTATGGCGGTACTAATGACCAAGCAAGACGTGTAGCTGACTGCATAAGCCACGCTGAGATAGTAGATCTAGCCGTAGATGGAGAGAATGATATGGTGACGAGTATAGATGCCGTACTGGCTAAGATAGCTCACGAAGACGCTATCCCATACATCATAGCTGAGATACCTACTAACCCTAGAGTAGAAGTGCCTGATATGCAAAAACTCAAAGACGCTCTTGCCAAAGAACGCACTACTGCTTCAGGTGCCACTGCTATAGATCCAGTATTTATCTTAGATCAAACCTTCTGTCCTAACATCCACTTTTTAGGTGAGGGAGATATACTCGCCTCTGTGCGCACTATCTCCTATGCCAGTGGGTCCAAGTTTCCCAGTGGGGGACGATGTACGGCAGGATACGCTGTAGCCAATAAAAAAGCGGATGCCTTAATGGATAAAATAGAGCGACACCTCATACTATGTGATAATGAAGCTACCAATCTGCAGTATGAAATACTCGCAGAGCAATTGCCTTCTATGAATCAAAGAATAGCAGATGCGTATACTAACACGCGTGCGTTTGTAGATTTCATCCACGAGACGTTACCGTCAGCCAAAATTAATTTTGTATCAGAAGAGCTAGCTACAGAAGGATTTACTCCATCCGTGTTCTCACTAGATCTACCTACCAAAGGCGATAATGCCGAAGAAAAAGAAGCCTACAAACGTGAGCTAAATCATAAACTTATAGGTATGATGATCACCCAGATACCTGCTGAAAGCAAGTACTGTGTGAGCTATGGACAGCTAAAAGGGGTGTACTGGACCATCCCAGCTACCTCTACCCAGGGCACTACCAAAGAAGGCGATAAGGATTATATCGCACGTGTGTCGCTTTCAGGTAATATGGATTTAGAAAAACATAAGGAAGTGTTTAAAGAGTTTGTGGAGGAAATATAGAAAAAATTTAAAATAACGTAATGTTGGAAGTTAACAGAAAGAGTCATCCATAGTGTATAAAGTATCCTATGATATATACTACTATCTTTTCTTGATTTCGACAGACAGTTATTCCCAAAGCACCCATTGGCCAGGTATCCCACTATCAGATAAAAGTGGTATTGTATTACTAAATCAAACTACATTTATAGGTGTCATGAGTACTGCGGCGGTTTCTTATGGATTGGCTCAGTTTGTACTTAAGAACATTAAGTCTTTACATTTCTACAAGGCTAGAGTTGGCGTGGTTGCACCTGCGAAGGCACAGTCATTATGGAAAACTAGGGGATTGAAAAAAAAGACTCGCACCATGGTTTGGTTTAGGCTTAGAAATCAATAGTGGATATACAACGATGGCAATGGGTTTAACTTCACGTATCTTATCGCTTTGAAGTAATACGGAGACTAATACTATATGCCAGTGCAGCAATCATCAATAATACCAATAATCTAGCCATTGAAATTCCCGATATAGTCACTTATACCAAAATAGCTTTCAATTGCCGCATATAAATCGTTTTTCACTCGATTTCTATTCGTTAAAAAATACGTGTCCGCCTATGGAGGAATACCATAGCTTGTACCTCCGCTAAAGCTATGGCGACACGCAGAAGGCTATGCAATGATTTTTCGCCTTTACAAACCTTCGATAAACTCAATTTATTTATACAACACTTAAAAATTAAATTGGTATTACTTTGCCACCATTGCACACTAAAATGCCAAATAACAGATATCTCTATTCATTTAAATATGATTATCATCTTGCCGAATTATGTAGGTTAGAATCCAGGCAAATTTTCAATGCAGCAGTAAGGGATAAACTGCTGATATCCACTATAAAAGTAGACCCTTCTATTAGTGCATTTATTAAAACGAGACTACAGATTACTTCCACCGCAGTAACCTTTGCCCAACTGACAGCGGAAATCAAGAAAGAAGATCTCCGAATAAACGGATTTAATGTGGAGTACCTCGTCTGTGAGGGAGATACTACAGAACGTGCCGAAAGACGCAAAAAACTAAAAGACATCGGCTATTGTATAGAAGGATATCCTGATTTTAAAACTCCAGGTATAATTTACGCTATCTGTCAGTATGAGGGTGTCTGGTATTTTGGCAGTATCACCACGCACAATAATAACTGGTATAAGCACAAACAAAAACCTCATTCATTTAGTAATTCTATAGGTATGGATAGTGCCAAAACTCTGGTAAGTATAGCAGCCAAAGGAAATAAATCTAATACGCTACTAGATGCTTGCTGCGGAGTAGGTACCACACTCCTAGAAGCCTGTTGTGCTGGGTTTCACATAGAAGGATGTGACATTAGTCCCGGAGCTGCCAACTACTCTAAGCTCAATCTTGCACATTATAACTACGTATCTACGGTGTACTGCTCAGACATCAAGGACCTTGACAAATCATATGATGCGGCTATTGTAGACCTTCCTTATAACTTATACTCCAGATCAGATGAAGAGGTTACTCGAAATATCATAGCATCTACCGCACGGTTAACCACTAGACTAGTCATAGTATCTATAGCAGATATAGCCGACACCATCCAAAACTCCGGTCTGACAATCATAGATTTTTGTACGATACTAAAAAAAGGAAAATCTACATTCACACGAAAAGTCTGGGTTTGTGAAAGAACGTAGCATTTAAGTTTCCTTCTGGTAGCAGAGGTCTAGCCTTAATCAAAAAATAATTTTAAAAATAGCGTACAATTTTGACTACTGCTAATAATAATAAAACCATAGTGATAGAGTCGATACGAATAGAGTAAGACAATCATGAGCTTTGCTTTACAGCAAATAAAAAAGCGGATTCCACCTATACTTTCCGAACCAACATTCATCTTTTGTACAAGAATTTCAAATAGCCATATATGCAAGCAAATGGCAGATAGCTTAACTGAATAAATTTATAGAAATATAGAATACACCTTATGTCTATAAAAATAGTGACAGATAAGTCAACTTAAGAAGTTACCCATTGTAAACTCATTTTTTAGTCTCCAATAATATCCCATAATTATGAAAATATCACAGATTTTATATTCTGTTTTTATTTGATAGCTTTGCTCGCTCACTATTTGATAATCCATTAAGAATTTGATTGGTATTAATACGCCATATCTACAATAAAAAATGACAATTTTAAAAGATTTTTTAGAAAACTCACCCGACTCAATTGCAATATACGATAAGAATCTTAATCTATTAGAAATCAATGATTCGGGTCTTCAGCTACTAAAAGTGACCTACAAGCAAGCTATTGGCAGGAATATAAAAACACTTTCCCCTGGCATTGAAAGAACTGGCCGCTTACTGAAGTACAAAGCAGTCATAGGGGGTGGAGATACCTTTATGAGTGAGGATGTAACGCAATCTAAAGAGCTCGGTAAAAAACAATTTAGCGTTCGCGCTTTCTTGACAAGTGAAGGCCTCGCAGTAGTTACTCGTGACATCACAGAATTAAAAAAAACAGAGCAACAACTACTCAAAACAAACCAACGATTGGAAGAACTGGCATATATAGCAGTACATGATATGAAAGCACCGCTCACCAACCTTCAGTCACTTATTAAATTAATTAGCGAATCAGACGGTATAAAAAAAGAATGTAAGGGGCTATTCGATAAGGTAATTACCTGTATAGGCAGTATGGATAGTACCGTACAAACGTTAAATACAGTTATTGCAATACAGGAATCTCATCTTCCCAATAGTGAGTACATCAAATTTAGAGACGTACTCAATACCGTAAAGGATAGCCTGGTAACTCAAATTAAGGAAGCCAAGGTGAAAATCCGAGCAGATTTTTCTAAGGCATCTGATATTTACTATCCACACCTTTATCTTCAAAGTATTTTACAAAATTTAATTACTAATTCAATCAAATACAGACAACCTAATAAAGTACCACTCATCGAAATCAAAACACTAGAGAAAGATGATGGTTATTATCTTATTATCAAAGATAATGGCCTTGGCATGGACTTAGACAGTTCAACTGACAATATATTTAGACTCTTCAAGCGGATGCATACACACATTGAAGGCAGCGGAGTTGGGTTGTATATTGTCAATTCACTTGTGGAATCACACGGAGGGAACATTGAGGTTATCAGCGAAATAAATAAAGGCACAACATTTAAAATATATTTAGGTTATGAATGAGACGAACATACTACTAATTGACGATGACCCTATCGTAAATTTTTTATCGGAAATTGTATTAAAAAATATGGGATTCAATGATATTAGCGCGGTCACAGATGGCAAACAAGCTTTAGAAAGTCTGAAAAATGAAAAATGTCCCGACTTAGTGTTCTTAGATATAAACATGCCAGTTATGGATGGTTTTTCTTTCCTTGCAAGGGTAGTAAAAGAGCTGTTGTGCAAACACATGAAGGTAGTGATACTTTCCTCATCCGGTCGACAAAAAGATAAGGATTTGGCAAGCCAATTTAGCAATGTAGTCGACTATATAGAAAAACCACTAAGTCAAGATAAAGTGCGACAAGTAATGGAAAAAATAAACTAGAATTCTGCTCCCCAACAACTATTTCTTCAAGTTCCGTCTGTTAAACTGTTCTTACAACTATTGGGAATGCCATATAACCACTAATTATACGAGCAATCCTGTGCAAACCTACAGGCCTCAGGTACAGCATACATTTCAATAAAAATCTGAATACCCATTCAGATAACTACCGGGAAATAAAAGACTTCACGAATAACTACATTACATACAGAATACCAATTGTCATTCTGTTCCAAATAAGTATCAGAAATTTAAGGTACACTACTTCCGATAGAAATCAAGTAAAGAATCAACATTTATCCCTAAATTTCGCCCAATGTTTCATTTTCTTAAATCCGAAGCCTCAGATTATATCTATGCACAAATTCTGTTTTAAATAACTATGAATTCAATTGATATCAGAACGGTAGATGTAGCTCAATATATTCATCCGCTAAGAGAAGGAGGATCGCTCCCTGCCATTGTAAAAGGTGACGATGATTTTTTATATGTGCTGAAATTTAGAGGAGCTGGACAAGGAGCAAAGGCTTTGATAGCTGAATTCATAGGCGGAGAACTGGCTAGAGCGATAGACCTGAAAGTACCCGAATTGGTATTTATGACGCTGGATGATTCCTTTAGCAAAACAGAACCTGATGAAGAAATCCAAGACTTACTCAAATTTAGTGTAGGCCTAAACCTTGGGTTACATTTCCTGTCCGGTGCTATTACTTATGATCCATTAGTGTCAGACGTAGATCCCCTGATAGCATCTAAAATAGTCTTACTGGATAGCCTTATCAGCAATATAGACCGCACAGCTAAAAACACCAACTTACTCCAATGGAATAAAGAACTGTGGGTGATAGACAATGGGGCAAGTTTGTACTTTCACCACGATTGGGATAATTGGGAGAACCATCTGACGAGAACCTTC